>Ga0247813_10000626_pt1 | contig 31307 bp, 21 predicted proteins | sample UWRJL169409C1_FD_180719 | JGI IMG/M metagenome (GOLD analysis project Ga0247813, IMG submission 180719) | Plant litter microbial communities from Arlington Agricultural Research Station in Wisconsin, United States - UWRJ-L169-409C-1 | ecosystem: Environmental > Terrestrial > Plant litter >...
AGCCGAGCGCCGGGTCCGCATCTCCGACGGCCGTCTGCAGGAGCTCTCATGATGCTCCGACGCCCCCGACGAGAGGGAGCCGCGCCCCTTACCACCCGACCGGTCGACAGCGCTGGAGGCGGCGCGTCCGTCGTGACAGACGATGCCCCGGCACCCCACGAGACTTCGGCGCCTCAGTCCGACGACCACCAGCCCGAGGGTCTGTCCGACCCTGAGAAGGACGGGCTCGCCGACCTCCTCGGCGGCGCGGCCGCAGAGCCGACGTGGTCCGACCGCCTGCGTCGCGCAGCCGGCCGCCTCGCGTTCTGGCGCTCCCGACGCACCCGCCTCGACCGCTCCGAGATCCATCTCGGTGCACGCCGGGACAGGTTCTCGCTGCGCGACCTCTTCGCCGAGGCTGCGCACGGGATCGGCGCCAAGCCGGGCCGTCTCGTGCTGACGATCTTGGGCACGGTGCTCGGCATCGGCTCTGTCGTGGTCACCGTGGGCCTCGCCCAGACCGCCGCAGGTCAGATCAGTGCGCAGTTCGACGCGGTCTCTGCCACGCAGGCTCTCGTGCAGCCTGGGACGACGGGATCGTCGTGGAGCGGGAATGCCCGCCCCAAGACGTCGCTGCCGTGGGACGCACCGGATCGGGTGCTCAGGCTCAACGGCGTGGAGGGGGCCGGCATGCTGGGGACAGTCGACATCAAGGACGCCGCTGTCACAGCCGTCCCCGTCAACGACCCCTCCGCCCCCAAGGTCGTGTCTCCGAGCGTCGTCGCCGCCTCGGGCGGGCTGCTCGACGCGGTCCGCGGAGAGGTCGTCACCGGCCGGTTCTTCGACGACGGTCACAGCGAGCGAGCCGACAGGGTCGTGGTACTGGGTCAGCGGGCAGCCGACCAGCTCGGGGTGAGCCGCGTCGAGAGCCAGCCCTCGATCTTCATCGGCGAGGACAGCTACACGGTCGTCGGGATCGTCGACGCGATGCAACGCCGCCCGGACCTGCTGGACTCCGTGATCTTGCCTCTCGGCACTGCGCGGGCAGACTTCGGCCTCACGTCAGCCGAGGAGATGCACCTGCGGATCGCGACGGGATCGGGCCCGCTGATCAGCCAGCAGGTGCCGATCGCGCTCGACCCGAACACCCCCGAGAACTTCGAGGTGAAGGCTCCTGCCCAGGCCTCGGAGCTGCGTCAGGCCGTCCAGGCCGACATCAACGCGATCTTCCTCGCGCTCGGCGGGGTCGCGCTGCTCGTCGGAGGACTCGGGATCGCCAACGTCACGCTGCTCTCCGTCATGGAGCGTCGCGGGGAGATCGGTCTGCGACGGGCGCTCGGGGCGTCGAAGAAGAACATCGCCGGGCAGTTCGTGGTCGAGTCTGTGGTCATCGGGATGCTCGGCGGGCTCATCGGCGCGGCGATCGGCGTGTTCGTCGTGGTCGGGGTGTCGATCCTCAAGGACTGGACGGCGATCCTCGACGTCCGGATGGCGCTCGGTGCCGCGGCGATGGGCGGGGTGATCGGCCTCGTCGCCGGTCTGTACCCCGCCATGAAGGCCTCGGCGATCGAACCGATCACCGCGCTGCGCGGAGGAATCTGAGCCGATAGGCCAGCACCAGCACACAGCGAGACGACGACGGGCCCGGCACCTCTTCGCGAGGTCCCGGGCCCGTGGTCGACTGTGTGCTGGGGCTGTCAGAGCGCGTAGTCCGCGAGGAGCGGGGCGTGGTCGCTCCAGCGCGCCTCGTAGGAGTCGGCACGGTCGACGTGGACGTTCGACGCGAGGTCGGCCAGGGCCGGCGAGACGAGCTGGTAGTCGATGCGCCACCCTGCGTCGTTGGCGAAGGACTGACCGCGGTTGGACCACCACGTGTACGGCCCGGGGCCCTCGCCGCCGTGGCGACGACCGAGGTCGACCCAGCCGGCCTCGAACCAGCGGTCGAGGTAGGCGCGCTCTTCGGGCAGGAAGCCTGCCGACTTGAGGTTGCCCTTCCAGTTCTTGATGTCGACGTTCTGGTGGGCGATGTTGACGTCCCCGCCGACGACCACGTGGGCGCCGCTCTCGAGGAGCTCGCGCATGCGCGCGTCGACCTTCTCGAGGTGCGCGAACTTCTGGTCCATCTTCGGCGTGCCGGCGGTGCCCGAGTGGATGTAGACGGAGACGACCGTCACGGTCTCCCCCGTCGGGAGCTCGATGTCGGCCTCGACCCAGCGACCGGTGTCGACGGGGACCTCCGGCTCGCCGTTGCCGAGCCCGACACGCACAGCCTTGAACGGGAGGGTCGTGGCGATGGCGACGCCCGCACGACCCTTGATGTCGCAGGCCTGGTGGACGCTGTTCCAGCCTTCGCCGAGCAGACCCTCGAGGATCTCGTCGGTCGCGCGGACCTCTTGGAGCAGCAGGATCTCGGGGCTTCGCTGGGCGAGCCACTCCCCCATCCCGTTGCGGTACGCGGCACGGATGCCGTTGACGTTGGCTGTAGCGATGGTGACCATGCGCCTATCCAACCTCATCCCACCGACAGGGCGTGAACCGCCGAGGCCGTCCCCGCCGGGCCGGCGGCGGGCAGGACGCCCACCGCCGAGGCCGTGCGCACCGGGCCGGCGGCGGGCAGACGCCGGGGCCCGAGTCCCGGCCGCGGGCCGGTCCGCAGACCAGATGTCAGGCCGGGCGGTCCACAGGCGGGTCCTCCGGAGCTCGGAGCGCGTCGACAGCAAGGACCGCGAGACGTCGGGCGGCCGTGTCACGTGCCGCGGGGGCGAGCGCGCTGAGCCCTCGGACTGCGAGCAGGACGAGGACGAGGTCGTCGATCTCGAAGTCCGAGCGCAGCCTCCCCTGCGCCTGGGCGCGCCGAGCCAGGCCCGTGAGCCTCCGGAGGATCTCACGTCTCTCGGCCGTGATCACCTGGTCCGGCGGGTCTGCCGACAGGAAGGCGTCCATGAAGCCCCGGTTGTGGACGTTGGCCGTCACGAGACTCGTCACCACCGAGGTCAGCCCGCGCCACGCGTCGGGATCTGCGCAGCCGTCCTCGACGGTGTCCTTGCACGACCGGATCTCGACGGCGAAGGCCTCCGCGACGAGTTCCTGCCTGCTCGGGAAGCGACGGTAGAGGGTCGCGGGCCCGACCTCAGCCTTGCGAGCGATCTCGCGCATCCCCACATCGAGGCCCGACTCGGCGAAGAGCTCACGCGCCGCGGCGAGGATGCGGTCGCGGTTGTCGCGTGCGTCGGACCGCAGCTTCTGAGTCACCTGCTGACCAACCTCTCTCAGTTCGGCGATGTGGACGGGTGCGTCCGTTAGCGTCCCGAGAGTACAGCCCCCCCAGTCCACCATCGAGGAGAGAACCAGTGCGCGCAGTGATGATCCAGCAGTTCGGAGACCCGAGCGGGATGGCGGTGGTCGAGCTGCCCCAGCCCGTCCCGCAATCCGCCCACCTCGTGGTGCAGACGGAGGCGATCGGGGTCGGCGGGGTCGACGCCGTCGTCCGGAGGGGCGCCCTCGGACCGGCGTTCTCCGAGGGCATGATCCTCGGCAGCGAGGTCGCAGGCACGGTGCGCTCGGTCGGAGCCGGGGTCGACCCGGCGTGGGTCGGCCGCCGCGTGTGGGCCTTCACGGGGACGAGCGGCGGCTACGCGGAGCAGGCCGTCGCGCGGGTCGACGACGTCGTGGAGCTGCCCGACGGGCTGTCCTCGGTCGACGCGGTGACTGTCGGAGGAGCAGCCACGGTCGCCCAGCTCGCTCTGACCCACGCGCACCTGCGTGCGGGCGAGTCGCTCTTGGTCCGTGGGGCTGCCGGGAGCATCGGGATCGCGGCCGTCGAGCTCGGGGTCCGTGCCGGGGCGAGCATCGTGGCCGTCACGACGTCGTCCCAGGAGCGGGGTGACCGGCTGCGCGCGCTCGGCGCGACGCACGTGCTCGACCGGGACGGCCGGGCCGAGGACGGCGGCTCGGCCACCTTCGACGTCATCGTCGACATCGCGGGCGGCGCTGCGCTGCCCGACTTCGTCGACAGGCTCGCGCCGAACGGGCGCATGGTGCTGCTCGGCGTCGTGGCCGGCTTCCCGCCGGCGGACTTCGGCGCACGGCTCCTGTCCACGTTCCAGCAGTCGCGGTCGTTCGCGACCTTCAGCCTCGACTCGGTCCCGGCCTCCGTGCGCGACCCTGTCCGTGCCGCGCAGCTCGCCGCGGCGTCCCGTGGGGAGCTGCACGCCGTGGTGGACGACGTCCTGCCGCTCGCGCAGGCGGCCGACGCTCACCGGCGGATGGACCTCGGCACTGTCTTCGGGCGGATCGTGCTGGTGCCCTGAGGGCCGACCTTCAGACGCAGGTCAGAGGCAGGTCAAGCATGACGAGGCCACCGGACCGTGCACCGGTGGCCTCGTCGCGCGTGAGGCTAGGAGCCTCGCGGGAGGCCGTGCTCGGCTCCTCGCGGGAGGCCGGGCTCGGCTCCTCGCGAGGGTCAGCGCGCCGCGAGCTCGCGCTCTGCGGTGTCGACCACGTTGGCGAGGAGCATCGCACGGGTCATCGGACCGACCCCGCCGGGGTTCGGCGAGATCCACGCGGCGACCTCGGCGACAGCCGGGTCGACGTCCCCTACGACCTTGCTCTTGCCGGTCTCCGGGTCCGTCGTCCTGCTGACGCCGACGTCGATGACGACGGCGCCCGCCTTGACGTCTTCAGCCTTGACGATCCCGGGCACCCCGGCGGCGGCGACGATCACGTCGGCGCTGCGCAGGTGCGAGGAGAGGTCGGTCGTCCCTGTGTGCGTGAGCGTCACCGTGGCGTTGACCGCCCGGCGGGTCAGCAGCAGCCCGATCGACCGACCGACCGTCGTACCGCGACCGACGACCACGACGTGCTTGCCTGCGAGGGAGATCCCGTTGCGCTCGATGAGATCGATGATCCCGGCCGGTGTGCAGGGCAGCGACGACTCGATCGGCTCGTTCGTGCGCAGCACCAGCCGCCCGAGGTTGGTCGGGTGCAGGCCGTCGGCGTCCTTGGCGGGGTCGACGAGCTCGAGCACCCGGTTGGTGTCGATGCCCTTCGGCAGCGGCAGCTGGACGATGTAGCCGGTGCAGCGCGGGTCGTCGTTGAGGCGACGCACGGCCGCCTCGATCTCCTCCTGCGTGGCCTCCTCAGGGAGGTCTTCGCGGATGGACTCGATGCCCACCTCGGCGCAGTCGCGGTGCTTGCCCGCGACGTACCACTGCGAGCCGGGGTCGCTGCCGACGAGCAGCGTGCCCAGCCCGGGTGTCACGCCCGCGGCGCGGAGTGTCGCGACGCGGGTGGTCAGCTCGTCCTTGATCTGACGGGACGCGGCCTTGCCGTCGAGGATCTGTGCGGTCATGGGTGTCTCCTCAAGATTCTGTGCTCAGGTGCGCCCGGTCGGGGCGGCTGGGCGCGGGTGCCAGGTGCGGCCGGCGGCTCGCCGCCAGTCGCCCGTGGAGCAGGGCAGCAGCCCGGCACGGACGGTGCCAGGCTGCTGCACTGGGGACGGCTCAGTACTGCTGGAGACCGGGGTACAGCGGGAAGTCGCCCGTGAGCTTGTCCACGCGCGCCTTGAGGGACTCGACGTCGGTCGCAGCCCCGCCCTTGAGCGCGGCGGCGATGATGTCGGCGACCTCGGTGAACTCTTCGTCGCCGAACCCGCGGGCGGCCAGCGCCGGCGTGCCGATGCGCAGACCCGAGGTGACGCGCGGGGGGCGCGGGTCGAAGGGCACGGCGTTGCGGTTCACGGTGATGCCCACGGCGTGCAGGAGGTCTTCGGCCTGCTGGCCGTCGAGGTCGGAGTGGCGCAGGTCGACGAGCACGAGGTGGACGTCGGTGCCGCCGGTGAGGACGGAGACACCTGCCTCGGTGACGTCGGCCGCGGTGAGGCGGTCGGCGATGATCTTGGCGCCGCGCAGCACGCGGTGCTGACGCTCGGCGAACTCCTCGGAGGCGGCGATCTTGAAGGCGACGGCCTTGGCGGCCACCACGTGCATGAGCGGTCCACCCTGCTGACCTGGGAACACGGCCGAGTCGATCTTCTTGGCGTACTCCTCGCGGGACAGGATGAAGCCGGAGCGGGGTCCGCCGATCGTCTTGTGCACGGTCGACGAGACGACGTCGGCGTGCTCGACAGGGTTCGGGTGCAGACCGGCGGCGACGAGCCCCGCGAAGTGCGCCATGTCGACCCAGAGCTTGGCGCCGACCTCGTCGGCGATCGACCTGAAGGCCGCGAAGTCGAGGTGGCGCGGGTAGGCGGACCAGCCGCCGATGATCACGTCGGGGCGCTCGGCGAGGGCGGTCTCGCGGACCTTGTCCATGTCGACCAGGTGCGTCTCGGGGTCCACGCCGTAGGCGGCGACCTCGTAGAGGCGACCAGAGAAGTTGATCTTCATGCCGTGCGTGAGGTGACCGCCGTGCGCGAGCTCGAGGCCGAGGATCTTGTCGCCCTTGTTGATGAGGGCGTGCAGCACAGCGGCGTTGGCCGTGGCACCCGAGTGCGGCTGGACGTTCGCGTGCTCGGCGCCGTAGAGGGCCTTGACCCGCTGGATGGCGAGGGTCTCGGCGATGTCGACCTGCTCGCAGCCGCCGTAGTAGCGCTTGCCGGGGTAGCCCTCGGCGTACTTGTTGGTGAGCACGGAGCCCTGGGCCTCGAGCACGGCGCGCGGGACGAAGTTCTCGGAGGCGATCATCTCGAGGGTGTCGCGCTGACGCGCGAGCTCGCCGTCGAGGACTGCCGCGATCTCGGGGTCGACCTGGGCGATGCCCTGGTTCATGACGGTGTTCTCGTTCAGAGCGGTCATGTTCTCTCCTTGCAGCGGGGGTCGGTCGGCCTGCCCCGTGCGGGACCGGCTGGCGTACCTGCTGCGTGAGCACGGCCCGGGACTCGTCGTCCGGGCACGCGCACACGCACCGTGTACGGGTGACCGGGGCCCAGGCGGACGACCCGAAGTCGAGTGGTGCACGTCGCTCCCCGGTGGTGGTCCACCATCCTGTGCTGGTCCCCCGGGGCCTCTCGGACCGCTCGGGCGACGTGGGCACAGACGCCAGTCACGACGTGGAGATCGTAGCCCACGGTCGCCGGACGACGCCAGGGTCGTCCATGCCCGCGACGACACCCAGACCCCGCTCGGGATGGCAGCCCGCTGAGGGTCAAGCGCGAGCGATCGACACCCTTGGGTTCACGTCCCAAAATCACCCGCAGTCAATTTTCGCGGCCTAGACGCGAAAGAAGGGCACTTAGTCCCAATATGGCGTGACCAAACTGTGATCACAGCGAACCCGTTCCGCAATCATTTCCACCTTGACTTCGGGACTCGAAGTCATAGAGTGGTCTCATCGCTCAGACAGAGATGTCCGAGCCTCCAGAACGACAGCGGCCCCGACGACGGGGCCGACCACCTCTCAAGGACGACGAGGAGCACTCACCATGCGTGGAATCAAGTTTGCGGCGATGGGCGCGGTCCTGGCCTTCGGCCTCGCCGCGTGCAGCGGCGACGGAGCGGGCAGCAGCTCGGGCGAGTCGGGCGCGGCAGAAGAGGGCACCGGCGTCATCGGTGTCGCGATGCCGACCCAGACCTCCGAGCGCTGGATCGCTGACGGCGACGCTGTGAAGTCCGGTCTCGAGGCAGCCGGCTACGAGGTCGACCTGCAGTTCGGCAACGACGACATCCCCACCCAGCAGCAGCAGATCGACCAGATGATCAACAAGGACGTCGACCTCCTCATCATCGCCTCGATCGACGGCACGGCGCTCGCGACGCAGCTCCAGGCCGCGGCCGACGCCGACATCCCCGTCATCGCCTACGACCGCCTCATCCGCGACAGCGAGAACGTCGACTTCTACGTGACCTTCGACAACGAGAACGTCGGCGTCCAGCAGGCCACCTCGCTGCTCGTCGGTCTCGGCCTCCTCAACGAGGACGGCTCCAAGGGCGACGCGACCGGACCGTTCAACATCGAGCTCTTCGCGGGGTCGCTCGACGACAACAACGCGACGTTCTTCTTCAAGGGCGCGATGAAGACCCTCCAGCCGTACATCGACGAGGGCACGATCGTCGTCAAGTCCGGCCAGACGAGCATCGAGCAGGTCGCGACGCTCCGCTGGCTCCAGGAGACCGCGCAGAAGCGCATGGAGGACCTCCTGACCTCGACGTACGGCGGCGGCTCCGAGCAGCTCGACGGCGTCCTGTCCCCGTACGACGGCATCTCTCGCGGCATCATCACCGCGCTGCAGAACGCCGGCTACGGCACCACCATCGCCGACGGTCTCCCCGTCGTCACCGGCCAGGACGCGGAGATCGCGTCGGTCAAGCTCATCGCCGACGGCACGCAGTTCTCGACGATCTTCAAGGACACCCGCAAGCTCGCCGACCAGGCCGTCACCGCGGCCGACTCGTTCCTCAAGGGCGAAGAGCCTGAGGCGAACGACACCGAGTCCTACGACAACGGTGTGAAGGTCGTCCCGTCCTTCCTCCTCGAGTCGGACATCGTCTACACCGACAACATCACCGAGCTCCTCGTCGACTCCGGCTACTGGACCGCCGAGCAGGTCGAGTCCGGCCAGGCCTGACACACCTCTCACCGCTCGGTCGGCGCGGCGCCTCGTCGCGCCGACCGAGCACCCCCCATCCACGCTCCACCACGGAAGGACGGCTGAGGACGGATGTCTAGCCCGATTCTGGAGATGCGCTCCATCACCAAGACCTTTCCCGGGGTCAAGGCCCTGCAAGACGTCACCCTCGAGGTCGCCAGCGGCGAGATCCACGCCATCTGCGGCGAGAACGGTGCCGGCAAGTCCACCCTCATGAAGGTGCTCTCCGGGGTCTACCCGCACGGCAGCTACACGGGCGAGATCCTCTTCGACGGTGAGGAGGTGCGCTTCGGATCGATCAACGACTCCGAGGACAAGGGCATCGTCATCATCCACCAGGAGCTCGCCCTGGTCCCCTACCTCTCGATCGCCGAGAACATCTTCCTCGGCAACGAGCGCAGGCGCGGCGGGCTCATCGACTGGAACCAGACCAACGCCGACGCCGCCGAGCTCATGGCGCAGGTCGGCCTGGACGAGCTCCCGGTCACCCCTGTCGGCGCCCTCGGCGTCGGCAAGCAGCAGCTGGTCGAGATCGCCAAGGCACTGTCCAAGAAGGTCCGTCTGCTGATCCTCGACGAGCCGACCGCAGCCCTCAACGACTCCGACTCCGAGCACCTGCTCGGCCTGCTGCGCGACCTCAAGGCCCGCGGCATCACGTCGATCATGATCTCGCACAAGCTCAACGAGATCGCGAGCATCGCGGACTCCACGACGATCATCCGCGACGGCCAGACCATCGAGAAGCTCGACATGCGCTCGGGTGAGGTCACCCAGGACCGCATCATCCGCGGGATGGTCGGCCGTGACCTCGAGCACCGCTACCCCGAGCACGAGGCCACCCTCGGTGCCGAGGTGCTGCGGGTCGAGGACTGGACCGTCTACCACCCGACAGAGCCGGGCCGTGTCGTGGTCGACAAGGCCAACCTCACCGTGCGCGCCGGGGAGATCGTCGGCATCGCCGGTCTCATGGGCGCAGGGCGCACCGAGCTCGCGATGAGCATCTTCGGGCGCTCCTACGGCAGCAAGGCGACAGGCAAGGTCTTCCTGCACGGCAAGGAGATCAGCACCAAGACCGTCAGCGAGGCGATCTCGCACGGTCTCGCCTACGCGACCGAAGACCGCAAGAAGTACGGCCTCAACCTCATCGAGGACGTGCGCAGCAACATCTCTGCGGCGAGCCTGGGCAAGCTGTCCAAGGGCGGCTGGGTCAACGGCAACGAAGAGATCCAGGTAGCCGAGGGCTACCGCAAGAGCATGAACATCAAGACCTCGACGGTCATGGCCCTCACCGGGAAGCTCTCGGGCGGGAACCAGCAGAAGGTCGTCCTCAGCAAGTGGATCTACACGGACCCTGAGGTCCTCATCCTCGACGAGCCCACCCGTGGCATCGACGTCGGCGCGAAGTACGAGATCTACACGATCATCAACGCGCTGGCCGACGCCGGGAAGGCCGTCATCCTCATCTCGTCCGAGCTGCCCGAGGTCCTCGGGATCTGCGACCGGATCTACACCCTCGCGTTCGGACGGATCACCGGTCAGGTCGACCGTGCCGGCGCCACCCAAGAAAGCCTCATGGAGCTCATGACACAGGAGAAGGAGCCGGTTCGATGACCGCCGTCGCAGGACTCAAGGAGATCTTCACCAAGAATCTCCGCACGAGCGGGATCTACATCGCGTTCGTCGCCATCATCGGGCTCTTCACGGTGCTCACGGACGGGATGCTGCTCAGCCCGGGCAACCTCACGAACATCGTCCTGCAGTACTCGTACATCCTGATCCTCGCGATCGGCATGGTCATCGTCATCATCGGCGGGCACATCGACCTGTCGGTCGGGTCGGTGGTCGCACTGACCGGTGCGACCTCGGCGATCATCGTCATCAAGCACGGGCAGCCCTGGTGGGTCGGCATCCTCGCCGCCCTCGCGGTCGGCCTCGTGGTCGGTGCGTGGCAGGGCTTCTGGGTCGCGTACATCGGGATCCCGGCGTTCATCGTCACCCTGGCCGGCATGCTCCTGTTCCGCGGCATGACGCTCCAGGTGCTCGACAACATCTCGCTCTCGCCGTTCCCGGCCGAGTACCAGAAGGTCGCCGGCGGGTTCCTCAACGGGTTCCTCGGTGGCAACGGCTTCGACGTGTTCACGCTCGTCATCGCAGCCATCGCCCTCGTCGGCTTCGCCGTCAGCCAGTTCCGCACCCGCCAGGGACGCATCCACTACAAGCAGGCCGTCGAGGCCATGCCGCTGTTCGTCCTGCGTCTGGTGCTCGTCTCTGCCGTCGTGATGGCCTTCGCCTACCAGCTCTCGAAGAGCCGCGGCCTGCCGATCGTGCTCATCATCCTCGGCGTGCTCATCATGATCTACACGATCGTCACGACGAAGACGGTCTTCGGCCGCCACGTCTACGCGATCGGTGGCAACCTCTCGGCCGCCCAGCTCTCGGGCGTCAAGGTCAAGCAGGTCAACTTCTGGATCTTCGTCAACATGGGCTTCCTGTCGGCCGTCGCCGGGGTCGTCTACTCCTCGCGGTCCAACGGCGCCCAGCCCTCCGCCGGCAACATGTTCGAGCTCGACGCGATCGCGGCGGCCTTCATCGGTGGTGCGTCGACGACAGGTGGTGTCGGGCGTGTGACCGGAGCCATGGTCGGTGCGCTCATCATGGCCGTGATGACCAACGGCATGTCCATCATGGGGATCGACCAGTCGGTCCAGCAGATGGTCAAGGGCCTCGTGCTCCTGCTCGCCGTCGCCTTCGACATCTTCAACAAGCGACGCGCCGGCGCTGGCCGCTGAGCATCGCCTGAGCGCTGGCCTGGTGCGGACCGACTCTCGGTCCGCACCAGGCCAGCGTCGTCCGTGGACCCCGTCCTCCAGGGGGCGGAACACCCCCGAGAGCACACGACGACGAAGGTAGGCTGAGCCCGTGAGAGGTCGAGTGGCGATCAGCGGCTCCCAGTCTTCGCTCCGCGAAGCCAACCGGGCCCTCATCGTCGACACCATCAAGCGCTACGGCGGCCTCACCCAGGTCGAGCTCGTCGCGGCGACGGGCCTCTCTCCCGCGACCATCTCGACCATCGTCAAAGAGCTGCTCGGCGGCGGGATCGTCGACACGCAGAACACCACGCGCAGCGGCCGGCGCGCGCAGATGGTGACCCTCGCCCGTCGCGTCGGGCTCGTCGCCGGCGTGCAGTTCGGCCACCGCCACCTCAAGGTGGCCCTCGGCGACTTCGGGCGCACCATCGTCGCCGAGCAGCAGATGCCGTTGCCCGTCGACCACCGCTCGGACACCGGGCTCGACAGGGCGGCCCTGCTCGTCGTCGAGCTGCTCGAGAGCGTCGGGGCCCCGATCGAGGAGCTCCTCACCATCGGCCTCGCGGTCCCGGCCCCTGTCGACGTGTCGACAGGGGAGATCTCGGTCCACGGGATCATGCGCGGCTGGGACGGCCAGCAGCTCGGGCAGGTGATGTCCGAGCGCCTCGCCCGCCCTGTCGTCGTCGACAACGACGCGAACGTCGCGGCCCTCGCCGAGCACGAGCTCGGCGCAGCACGCGGCTTCCAGGACGTCGTCTACGTCAGGGCCTCGTACTCGACGGGTGCGGGGATCATCCTCAACGGGCACCTGCACAGGGGTTTTGCCGGGACCGCTGGGGAGATCGGTCACGTGCAGGTCGACCCGAGCGGGAGCATCTGCCGCTGCGGCAACCGTGGGTGCCTCGACACCGTCGTCTCGTCGACCGCGCTGCTCGACCTGCTCCGCGGCTCGCACGGCGACCTCACGCTCCGCGACCTCGTGGCGAAGGGGATCGCCGGGGACCTCGGCTGCCGCCGGGTCCTCGCCGACGCGGGTGACCGCATCGGCTCCGTGGTCGCGATGCTCGCCGGGACCCTCAACCCCCAGCTCGTGGTGGTCGGCGGAGAGCTGGCCGGCGCCGGCGAGCTGGTGGTCGGACCGCTCCGGCAGGCCGTGCTGCGGCACATCGCCCCGAACACCGTCGCCCCGCTCCAGGTGGTGGCCGGCGAGCTCGGCGAACAGGCTGAGGTGACGGGCGCGCTGCTCCTCGCGCTCCGCTCGACCGAGGTCGCGACAGACTACGAGACGATCAGCACGACGCCCGAAGGCTCCGACGGCACCGCCGCCGCGGAGGACCTCAGCCTGACCCGACGCACCGAAGGGGACCTGACGTGACGACAGCCCGCCCGACCCCCGCGCTCTCGCTCCGAGGGATCGACAAGTCCTTCGGCGCCGTCAAGGCGCTCTCCAGCATCGACCTCGACATCCACAGCGGCGAGGTCGTCGCGCTCGTCGGCGACAACGCCGCCGGCAAGTCGACCATCGCGAAGGTGATCGCGGGGGTCATCACGCCCGACGCCGGGATCATCGAGTCCGACGGCGTGCCCGTGACCATCCCGACGCCGACGAGCGCCCACGCCCTCGGGATCACCACGGTGTTCCAGGAGCTCGCCCTCGCCGAGAACCTCGACATCGTCTCGAACCTGTACCTCGGGCGTGAGCTGCACAAGGGCAACCTGCTGCTCGAGTCCGAGATGGAAGACGTCGCACGCCAGATCTTGCGGGACCTGAGGATCCGGGTGCCGTCCGTCCGTACCCTCGTGGCAGACCTCTCCGGCGGGCAGCGGCAGGCCGTCGCGATCGCCCGGACGCTGCTCGGCAAGCCGCGGATCGTCATCCTCGACGAGCCGACGGCCTCGCTGTCCGTGTCGAGCACAGCAGAGGTGCTCACGCTCATCGAGCGGCTGCGCGACCTCGGGCACGGCGTGGTGCTCATCAGCCACAACATGGGTGACGTCCGGGCCGTGGCGGACCGCATCGAGGTGCTGCGGCACGGCCGCAACAACGGCAGCTTCGCGGCACGGACCGTGAGCTACGAAGACATCATCGCGGCGATCACCGGGGCTGTGGACTTCTCGACCCGGCGGTGAGGCAGGGCGGGCACCGAGCACGACGCAGCCCGCGTACCGGACCTGCCTCGGTCTGGCACGCGGGCTGCGTGCTCTGCGCTGTGACGCTGGTCCGGCGTCTCGCTCAGGCGTTCTGGACCGGCTCCGCGTCGGAGTGCACGTCGGTGTCGTCCATCTCGCCGAGGATGCGGCGCAGGTACGCGTAGGTGAGGTCGCCGGCGACCTGGTCGTGCTGGTGCTCGTAGCCGGCCTTCTGGTACATCGCGAGGTTCTGCTTGGAGTCCTTGCCCGTGAAGACCCAGATCTCGGTGGTCTCCTCCGGGAGGTGCGGCAGGACCGCGAACATCATCTGCGTACCGATGCCCTTGCCCTGGAGGTCGGGGGCGACGGCGAGGCGGCCGAGGGTCGCCTTGTCGTCCTCGATCTCGACACGGACCGAGCCGACGAGGCGGTGGCCGGACCAGGCGCCGAGCGTGACGACGCCCTCGGCGACGAGGTCGGCGCGCAGCTCGGAGAGGGTCTGCGTCAGCGGCGGGATGTTCGGGTCGCCGTAGACCTGGGCCTCGGTGACGAAGGCAGCACGGCGCAGGGTGAGCAGCTCGCCCGCGTGCTCGTCGGTCACCAGTGAGATCGTGATGTCTAGGTCGCTCATGTGTCCATCGTCTCAGACTTCCGGGCACCTGACCGGCCCATCCACCAGGTGTTCACCTCGGAGGTGCTGCTCCTGCGCGGGCTGCCTCAGCTGCTCGCTCGGTCTTGTCGGGCGCGCGCCGAGGCGAGGCTCGACCGCAGGTGGTCGCGCGTCAACCTGTCGGCCTCCTCGACGTCACCGGAGCGGATCGCGTCGAGCAGCACCGCGTGCTCGGCGACCATCACGCCGAGGTCGTCGTGCTGGCCGAGCATCCAGCGCATGCGGCTCGCCGTGAGCGCGGAGATCTCGTCGAGCACGGCGTTGCCGGCCATCGCCGACACGGCCTCGTGGAAGTCGGCAGCCGCACGCCGCGCTGTCGTCGCGTCGCCGTCGCGCGCTCCCCCGGCCTCACGGTCGAGCGCTGCCGCAGCCACGTCGAGGTGCTCAGCCGTCCGTCGCTCGGCCGCGAGCCGGACGGTGAGCACCTCGATCGCGGAGCGCACCTCGACGAGGTCGAGCAGGTCACGGTCGGTGAAGGTCCGCACGACGGCCCAGCTCCGCGGACGCGGTGTGACCAGACCTTCGGAGGCGAGGGTCTGGAGGGCCTCGCGGACGGGGACGCGGCTCACGTCGAGGGAAGCGGCGAGCTCCCGCTCGACGAGCCGGCTGCCCGGGGCGCGGACGCCGTCGACGATCTGGTCGCGCAGCAGGCGGGTGACGCGCTCGGTCTCGGAGAGGGCCGGGCGGGTGACCCGCTCGGTCTCCGAGAGAGCGGGGCGGGTGATGCGCTCGGTCTCCGAAGGAGCGGGGCGGGTCAGGTCGGGCTCGGCGGGGGCGCTGCTCACGGAGCCATCCTCCCAGGTGCGTGCGGGACGCAGGGGCGCGCCGACGGCTCCTCCGACCCGAGATGCCGCGTGCTGCAAATGGTATACCGTTTATTGTCGGGCCTGCGTGGGCCCCGCACCGAGAGGATCGACATGACCGGAACCCAGAGCACCTCCGTCTCCGTCCTGCGCGACGTCCGCCCCTGGGGCGGCCCGTCGGTCGACCTCACGATCTCGGACGGCATCATCACCGCGATCGACGCGTACGTCGCCAGCCCGAGCACCCAGGAGCAGCCGCCGACCGCGAGCGCAGCTGCTGTCGCGGGCGCGGGGAGCAGCACCGGGGCTGGGACCGGGGCTGATACTGGCGCCGGGTCTAGCACCGGCCCAGTCGTCGACGGCCGTGGCCTCCTCGCCCTCCCTGGCTTCGTCAACGCGCACGCGCACGTCGACAAGAGCTGGTGGGGCAAGCCGTGGGTCAGCTACGGGGGCGAGGCGACGACGCAGGGCCGCATCGCCCACGAGCGTGCGCACCGCGACGAGCTGGGCATCCCCGGGACCGACGTGACGCTGCGGGTGCTGCGCGAGCTGCTGCGGCACGGCACCACCGCGATCCGCACGCACGTCGACGTCGACCTCGGCCTGGGCACCCGCGGGATCGACGTCGTCCGCGAGGCCCTCGCCGAGCTGGGCGGCGCGATCACCGCGGAGATCGTCGCCTTCCCGCAGGACGGCGTGCTGCGCCGGCCCGGCGTGATCGACCTGCTCGACCAGGCCGCGGCCGCCGGAGCCGAGCACATCGGCGGGCTCGACCCGGCATCGATCGACCGTGACCCCGTCGGGCAGCTCGACGCGCTCTTCGACGTCGCGGGCCGTCACGGCGTGGGCATCGACCTGCACCTGCACGACGGCGGCGCGCTCGGAGCCTTCCAGATCGAGCTGATCGTCGAGCGCACGTTGCGGACAGGGCTCCAGGGCAAGGTCAACGTCGCGCACGGCTTCGCGGTCGGCGAGCTGCCTGCCGCCCAGCAGCGCGATCTCGTCGCGGCGATGGGCGAGGCGGGCGTGAGCATGACGACCGTCGCGCCGATCGGGGCGGCCCCTCTGCCTGTCGCCCTCCTCGAGGAGCACGGTGTCGCCGTCGGCCTCGGGACCGACGGCATCCGAGACCTGTGGAGCCCGTACGGCACCGGTGACCTGCTCGCCCTCACCACGCGCCTGGCCCAGCAGACCCGGCTGCGCTACGACGAAGAGCTCGTGCACGCTGCGCGGATCGCCACGAGCTCGGCGGCGTCCTTCGTCGGGCGCGAGACGCACGACCTCGTCGTGGGTGCGCGGGCTGACGTCGTGCTCGTCGACGCGGAGAACGTCCCGGACGCCGTCGTGCGTGCCCCGCGCCGCGAGCTCGTGGTCGCCGGCGGTCGGGTCGTCGCCCGCGACGGCGAGGTGCTGATCTGACCTTCCCGCCCACGGCGCTCCCGCGGGGAACCGGCACTCGGACAGGCGTCCGGGCTGCGGGCGCGACGAACTACGCTGGCCCGGTGACCACGACAGCCCCCTCCGCGCCCGCCGGCAGCACGCAGCCCGGCACCCCCGAGCACTGGGTGCTCACGCTCTCCTGCCCCGACCGTGCCGGGATCGTGCACGCCGTCGCGGGTGCGCTCGCCGAGCACGGCGGCAACATCACGGAGTCGCAGCAGTTCGGCGACGCGGAGACGCAGCTGTTCTTCATGCGGGTGCAGGTCGAGTCGACGGCCTCGCGCGAGGAGCTCGTCGCGGCTCTCGAGCCGCTCGCGGAGACCTTCTCGATGTCGTGGCGCCTCGACGTGGTCGGGCGCCCGGTGCGCACCCTCGTGCTGGTGAGCACCGCGGCGCACTGCCTCAACGACCTGCTGTTCCGGCAGCGGTCGGAGAACCTGCCGATCGACATCGTCGGGGTGGTCGGCAACCACCGGGACCTCGAGCCGCTGACCGAGTTCTACGGCAAGGAGTTCCACCACATCCCTGTCACCAAGGACACCAAGGCCGAGGCCGAGGCGCGGTTGCTCGCGCTGGTGCGTGAGCTCGACGTCGAGCTCGTGGTGCTCGCCCGCTACATGCAGATCCTCTCGGACGACCTGTGCCGCGAGCTCGAGGGTCAGGTCATCAACATCCACCACTCCTTCCTGCCGAGCTTCAAGGGCGCGAAGCCGTACCACCAGGCGCACGACCGGGGCGTCAAGCTCATCGGTGCGACGTCGCACTTCGTCACGGGCGACCTCGACGAGGGACCGATCATCGAGCAGGACGTCGAGCGTGTGGACCACACCCGCACTGTCGAAGACCTCGTCGCCCTCGGCCAGGACGTCGAGCGCCGCGTGCTGGCCCGTGCCGTGAGGTGGCACGCAGAGCACCGGGTGCTGCTCAACGGGCACAGGACGGTCATCTTCCGCTGACGCTGGGTCCTCAGACGACGACGGGCCGCACGGAGATCCGTGCGGCCCGTCGTCGTCTCTGTACCTCTCGCTAGCCGGCGTCGTCCCGGCGGCGGCGGGCGGTGATCGTCGCTGCACCCGCGACGAGCAGCACGAGGGCGAGGACGGCTGCCGCGAACGGCGCGGCGCCCGTGAGGCTCAGGCTGCCTCCTGGCCCGGACGCCCCGTCTCCGCTGCCGTCCGCAGCGAGAACGGTGAGCGCTGCGGACCCCTCAGCACCCGACGCCAGCCCGACAGCTCGGATGGTGTGCGCACCGGGCTCGGTGGCGAGCGGCACGGTCACCCGGACCGACAGCGCGCCATCGTCCCCGGCTGCCCGGGCGACGAGCAGCTGCGGCTCGGAGTTGAGCCACACCTGGACGGTCTCCCCCGGCGCGAAGCCGGAGGCGTCGACCGTCAGGCTCTCGCCTGCGCGGACAGTGCTGGCGGAGAGCGTGACGACCGCGCCGTCGACGCCATCGGTCGGACCATCGGTCGGTCCACCCGTCGGGCCGTCGGTCGGTCCACCCGTCGGCTCCTCCGTCGGCGGCTCGGTCGGCTCGGTCGGGCCGGCCACCTGCGCCTCGGTGAGCACGGCCACGGTCCGTGCGGGCACCGTCACCTGCCCGGTCGCAGCGTCCCAGGTGGTCTCGCGCACCACGGCGTCCGACCCGTCGGCCTGGACGGACGAGAGCGCGAGCTCACGCCCGACAAGACCGTCGACGGTCTGGGTGACAGGCTCCGGGCTCGCGTTGAAGACCACGAGCAGCCCGTCGAGCGCCGGGTCGACGTCCTCGCCCACGGTGTCGTCGACGTGCATGACTATCACGCCGGGTGCCGCGTCGACACCCGACCCCGGGAAGGTGACCTTCTCGGTGATCAGCCCGGCCTCGCCGAGCCTGAACAGCGGGGTCGAGAACCGCAGCCGCAGGAGGTCGGAGGCGGCCGCCTGGGCTGTCGCCATGTCGGCAGGCGCCGGCTTGAGCGCCGGGTCGGCGAGCAGCGGCGCCATGTACTGCCACTTGTCGCCGTTCTTCTCCTCGGGCGGCAGACCGGACCCGAAGGTGTTCTCCTGGCCTGTCCAGTCGATCTCGTTGAAGTGGTCGCCCGAGTTGTAGCTGTCGCGGTCAAGCGACTTGCTGCGCAGCAGGTCCGTCCCGGCGTGCCAGAAGGACGGGGACTGCGACAGGGTCGTCGTGGCGAGGGACAGCGTGTTCATCCGGACCCTGTCGGCCATCGAGGTCTCGACGGGCAGCTTGAGGGTGAGGATGTCGAAGAGCGTCTCGTTGTCGTGGGCGTCCACGTAGGTGACGACCTCTTCGGGTGAGTCGGCGTAGCCGGCAGGCTGGCCGTTGTAGTCGATCTCGTCGCCGCGCTGGACAGTGCCCGCCGACGTCTCGAAGCTGAAGGCCCGCAGGTTCCCGGCGAGGCCGAGACGAACGAGGTCAGTGCTGTGCGCGAGGGCCGCGAGCTCTTCGGGTGAGCCGTCGTTGAGCGTGGCGGGGTCGCTCGTGCTCGTCGGTCGACCGTTGGGGTCGGTCCCGAGGCCCGTGCCGAAGCCCTGCTGGAAGATGCTGTCACCCGAGACCGGGCTTCCTCCGTGCACGGCGTCACGCAGGCGGTCGGAGAAGGTCCCGATGCCCGTGCCGCCGAGCTGCCCCTGGGTGGCCTGCTCGAAGAGCGCGTTGTCGGCGACCTCCCCGAAGTTCCAGCCCTCGCCGTAGAGGTAGACCGACGAGCCGTCGACCCCGTCCCTCTCGAGGGTCAGGGCGTCGAGACCAGCGCGCACGGCGAGCATGGTGTCGCGGGAGTGGTGGCCCATGAGGTCGAAGCGGAAGCCGTCGACCTTGTAGTCCCGCGCCCACGTGACGACGGAGTCGACCATGAGCCGCTCGGCCATCGCGTTCTCGGTCGCGACGTTCTCGCAGCACGTCGAGGTCTCGACGGCCCCTGTCGCGCTGAGGCGCTGGTAGTAGCCGGGGACCACGCGGTCGAGCACAGACTTCTCGGACTGGCCGCTCGCCGCGGTGTGGTTGAACACCTGGTCGAGGACCACCTGGAGGTCGCTCGCGTGCAGGCCTCCGACCATGGAGCGGAACTCGGCGACGCGTGCCCCGCCGTCCTGGTTGCCCTCGGTCGCGTACGACCCCTCGGGTGCCGTGAAGTGCAGCGGGTCGTAGCCCCAGTTGAAGGCGTCGGTGCTGGCGACGGCACCGACAGCAGCCTGCTGCTCGGTCGAGTCGGGGGCGAAGCCGCTGAGGTCCCCTGTGGTCTGCTGCAGGGCGCGGTCTTCTTCGATCGTGGCGATGTCGAAGGTCGGCAGCAGGTGCACGGTGTTGAGCCCTGCGGCCGCGAGCGACCTCAGGTGCTTCATGCCGTCGGAGTCACGGGTGAAGGCCTTGTAGGTCCCGCGCTCTGCCTCGGGGACGGACTCGTCGGTGATCGAGAAGTCGCGCACGTGCAGCTCGTAGATGCTGCGGTCGACATCGCGCTCGACCACAGGCTGCGGGGTGTCGGCCCAGAGCGCCGGCTGGTAGGCCGGGTCCGCGAGGTCGACGAGGACGGACTGCGCGGAGTTGAGCGTGAGCGCGACGGACGAGGGGTCTGTCACGACGTTGTGCTCGACGGCGCCCGTCGAGTGGACGTAGACCTCGACGTCGTAGACGTACGCGGCGTCCTTCCATGACGCGGCACCCTGGGTGACCCAGGTCCCGTCGGCCTGCCGGACAGCAGGGACGTCGGTCGGGGTGCCCGCGGCTAGGCCGTCACCGTCGAGCCACACCCGGGTCGTCACGGACTTCGCCGTCGGCGCCCAGAGGGTCAGCGTCGGGACGTCGCCGTCCCACGTCGCACCGAGAGGTGTGTCGGCGGCGACGGTGAAGAGGTCGTCGACGACCCCGGCGACCTGCACGCCTGTCGAGTACTCGAGCCCGGCGGGGCCGGCCTGGGTCAGGCGCAGCTCTCCGGTGAGCAGACCGGCGACCTGCTCGTCGGTCACGCCCGCGTCGAGTGCGAGCGCGAGGTACCCGCTGGCGAGAGGGTGCCGGGTGCGCAGGTCCTCAGGCACGCCGTCGGGCAGGAGCGTCAGCGGGAGGTCGGTGCCGTCAGGTGTCGTGACGACACCGTCCTGCACGGTGATCCCGCCGGCCGGGGCGCCGTGCAGCGTCCAGGTCCGTGCGGCAGTGTCGCCGCCCTCGGGCACAGCTGCTGTCGGGAGCGCGAGCGTCCGCGCGTCGAGCCAGAAGGCCCGCGCACCGGCACCCGGCACGCTCTGGTCTGCCTGCACTGTCATCTCCCCGGTGGTCGAGTCGAGGCGGAACATCATGGTGGCCCAGTCGGACGGGACGTCGAAGACGACGTTCTCGGCCGGGAGGGCGTCGTCCCAGTCTCCCTCGAAGACCGTCTTGGTCTCGTAGGTCCCGGCCTCGAGCCGGTCTGTGGTCAGGCTGTAGACCACACCGTCTGTCGTGGACATCCACGACGCGAGGCAGGTCGCGTCCCAGTCAGCAGCGCAGCCGAGCTCGGACTGGAAGTCGCCCGCGGCGACGGCGAGACGACCGTCCGGGCTCCCCTCGAAGAAGTGCATGACCGTGTGCGAGACGTCGTCGTAGACGAAGGTGACGTCCTGGTCGGCGGGCAGGGTGAAGGTCACGTTCCCGCCGTCCCGGCCGTAGCTCTCGGTCCAGGCGTGGTCGATCACGGCCTTGTACTCGTGAGCCCCCGCGGTGAGCGGGAAGGTCTTGGAGTACACGGACCCCGCACGCTCGGTGAGCTCGGCGGAGACGCAGGTCTGCTGCCACGCACCCGTGCAGCCCATCGCGGCGTTCATGGTGCCGGCGATCGACACGGTGACGTCACGCAGGGGCGTGGGCCCCTCGGGCTCTTCGGGGGCGGCCGCGGCGGCGACGGTCAGCACGCCTGCCGTACGGTCGAAGGTGAAGGTCGCCGTCGGCGCCTCGGCCGTCACCGTGAAGACGACGTCGCCGCCGTCCGCTCCCCCGTGGCTGGTGTCCCAGGAGAACCCCTCGACCACCTTGGCCTTGTAGGTGCCCGGCGTCAGCACGTCGGTCGTGAAGGTGTAGGTCGTGCCGTCAGCACCGGCGACCAGCTGACCGCCGACGCAGGCGTCGGAGAAGTCCGCCGCGCAGCCGAGCTGGGTCTGGAAGTCGCCCGCGACCGTGAAGACGGGCTCGCCGGCCGGGCTGCTGGTGCCGAGCTTCGTGGCGGGGTCGAACCAGAAGGTCCGCGGTCCACCCGGGTGGGTGTACGAGTAGTTGCCGTCGGCGGAGTTGTGCACCCCGCCGACGCCGTAGCTGTCGGCCCAGTCCGCACCGAAGGCGTACTTGTGCTGGTACGTGCCGGCCGGGATGTCGAAGGTCCCGGAGTAGAGACCGTCCTCGCCGAGCATGAGGGCCGAGCCCTCGCAGCCCGGGGCCCAGTCGGAGCAGCCCATGGACGCGCCGTGGCTGCCGGGGACGGTGAGCCTGTCGCTCGGGTCCACGACGACCGGGGTGCCCGTGCCGTGGTCGTCGCCGATGCTCGCGGTGACGACGGTCTGGGTCAGCCTGTCGTCGGCGTCGCGCACGACGGCCCTGTACTCGACGACGGTGCCCGGCGCGAGCGCCGAGACGTCCTGGTAGAGGCGCGGCGAGCCGTCGTCGACCGTGCCGAGCAGCTCCCAGTCCTGCGCGCCAGCGACGCGGTACGAGAGGGTCGTCTCGGCGTAGCGCTCGGTGCCGAGCTCGACGGAGATCTCCTGCAGACCGGTCAGGCCCTGCCCCAGCGTCGGGGTGGTGAAGGCCGCCTCGACGGGTGCAGCATCTGCCGTGAGCGGGGCCTGCGCCTCGTAGACGACGGCCGAGAGGGCGGGCACGGTGACCGAGACGGTCCCGTCGGCGCCCGACGAGACGGGGGCGGTCGTGCCGTAGAGCGGCGCGAAGGCCGCGTCGGTGGTCAGCGCTGTGAGCTCGACCGTCGACTCGGTCGTCGCGTTGTTCACGGCGACGAGGATCTCGGCAGGCTCGCTCGCTTCGGTGTCGACACGCGAGAAGGCGTAGACACCGGCCCCCGAGGCGACGTGCTGCTCGATCTGCGCGCCGTCCGAGAGCGCCGGGTGGGCCGTACGGAGGGCGGCGAGCTCGGCGATGTGCGTGTAGAGCGGAGCGTCGGTGCCGTAGTGGTCACCCGCGCCCGACGACCCGTCGAGGAGCGCCTGGTCCCGGAACTCGGGGACCTGGGAGTCGAAGAGCGACTGGCGGGCGTTCTTGTCCTTGCCGTCACCCACGCTGCCGACGAAGCCCTGCTCGTCGCCGTAGTAGACGACAGGCTGCCCGCGGGTCAGGTACATGAGGGAGTGCGCGAGCTCGGAGCGGGCCAGCGGGTCGTCGGAGTCCTTGACCACGTAGCCGATGCGCCCCATGTCGTGGTTGCCGAGGAAGGTCGGCAGCGCGTGCGCGTTCTTGGTCGCGGTCGTGTACCTGTCGTCACCGTCGAAGAGCAGCTGGAGCCCGCGGGCGCTGTTGCCGTTGGCGTAGGACGACGCGGCCGACTGGTACGTGAAGTCGAGGACCGAGTCCATGTCGGTGTCGCGCACGTAGGGCGAGAGCTTGACGGGGTCGGCGTCGTAGACCTCGCCGAACATGAAGAACTCGGGGTTGCCCGAGGCCGCCTTGACCGCGGTGGTCCACTCCTCCCAGAACGAGAAGTCCACGTGCTTGACGGTGTCGATGCGGAAGCCGTCGATGCCGGACTGCGCCCAGTGCGAGTAGATGTCGACGAAGCCCTGGACCACCTCGGGCTGGGAGGTGTCGAGGTCGTCGAGGCCGTCGAAGTCGCCGAGGACGACAGACTCGCCCTCCCAGGTGGAGTTGCCGCGGTTGTTGTACCGGGCCGGGTCGTTGAGCCAGGACGGCGTCTTGGCGTCTTCGAGGCCGATCGGCAGGAAGGGTGTGTACGGCTCCTGCGTCGTCGGGCGGTAGGTGTACTGGCCCTCTTCGTAGTCGATGATGTCGGCCGTGTGGTTGGTGATGATGTCGAAGTAGACCTTGATGCCTCGCGCGTGGGCCTCGTCGATGAGCGCGTCGAGCTCTTCGTTGGTGCCCAGGTGCGGGTCGATGGTCGTGAAGTCGGTGATCCAGTAGCCGTGGTACCCGGCCGAGGCGTCCGCCCCGGTGCCCTGGACAGGCTGGTTCTTGAAGGAGGGCGTCAGCCAGATCGCCGTGGTGCCGAGTCCGTCGATATAGTCGAGGTTGTCGCGCAGGCCCTGGATGTCACCGCCGTGGTAGAACCCCTTGTCGGTCGGGTCGAAGCCCGTGTCGAGGCGGTCCGTGGCCGGCACGCCGTCGACGAGCACTCCCCCGGTGTCGTTCGAGGGGTCGCCGTTGGCGAAGCGGTCTGTGAGGACGAAGTACATCTGCTCGTCGCCCCCGGGCTGGCGGACCGGGGCAGGCGCGTCCGCGTCGGTGGGCTCGGGGACGTCAGCGGTCGGGACGAAGCTCGTGCGGCCTGACGCGGTGTCGAAGACGACCTGCAGCTCGACCTCGCCCGCGGTGCTCAGCCGGATGTTCTCGGCGCCCGAGCCTGTGGTCCCGGAACGGCCCCAAGACGGGTCGTCCCAGGTGTCACCGGCGAGCACCTTGAGCTCGTAGTCGCCGCCGGGGACTGTGACGGTGGTCGAGTAGACCCCGTCGGTCGCCGTCGGGGCGAGCAGGCCCGCCTCGCAGGCGGGCTCCCAGTCGGCGGCGCAGCCGATCTCGGACTGGAGGCTGCCCACCAGGCGCGGCGCTCCGGGTGCTGCGGTGGCCGGGGCTGCGCTCACGGTGCCGGCGACACCGGCGAGGCTCGCTCCGAGCAGGGCGACCGCAGCCAGGGCTGCGGGGTATCTCCGAGACGAGCCTCGGAGCAGGGGGAACTGACGTGATCCTGCGTGGATCATCCACGACTCCTTCGTCGAGGGCGCGCGACGGTGCGCACCCAGGTCTGATGGGCAGGACTGTACGCGTTGCTGAAACTTGCAGCAAGGGTGCGGGTGAAGGTTGCAGCGGGGCGTCGAGACGTGGCTTTCGTCACGGACGAAGATGGGCGAGTCCGGCACGATTCTTGCAGAGATTCATCCCAGGACCGAGCGTCTGGGAGAGCGCTCACCGTGCACCGCGGTGGCACGAAGGCACGGAGGTGCGCGACCCCCACCCCGGACGCACGAAGACCCGGCCGCGCAGGCGACCGGGTCTTCGTGATGTCGTGCAGTGTCAGAGTCGTGCGGTATCAGGGTGCTGCAGCGCCCGAGCGGTTCGGTATCAGAGCGGTGCAGCGTCAGAGTCGTGCAGCACCGGAGTCGTGCAGCATCACACCAGCCCGAGGCTGCGGACCGCGTCGCGCTCCTCGACCAGCTCGCGCACCGACGCGTCGATCCGCTCGCGGGAGAAGTCGCCGATCTCGAGGCCCTGGACGATCTCCCACCGGCCGTCGCGCGAGACGACAGGGAAGGACGACACGAGCCCCTCGGGGACACCGTAAGACCCGTCGGAGACCAGACCCGCCGACGTCCAGTCGCCCTCGGGCGTCCCGTGCACCCAGTCGTGGACGTGGTCGACGGCGGCGTTGGCAGCCGACGCGGCCGACGACGCACCGCGCGCCTCGATGATCGCGGCCCCGCGGGTCGCGACCGTCGGGATGAAGTCGTCGGTCAGCCACGACGTGTCGTCGGTCAGCGCCGTCGCGGGAGCACCGGCGATCTCGGTGTGGAAGAGGTCGGGGTACTGCGTGGCGGAGTGGTTGCCCCAGATCGTCAGGCGGCGGACCTCGGCGACCGAGACGCCGGCCTTGGTCGCCACCTGGCTCAGCGCGCGGTTGTGGTCCAGCCGCGTCATCGCCGTGAAGCGCTCGGCGGGGACGTCGGGGGCGTGCGACGAGGCGATGAGCGCGTTGGTGTTCGCGGGGTTGCCGACCACGAGGATCCGCACGTCGTCCGCAGCACCGGCGTTGATCGCGGCTCCCTGCGGCCCGAAGATCCCGCCGTTGGCCTCGAGCAGGTCACCGCGCTCCATGCCCTTGGTGCGCGGGCGGGCACCGACGAGCAGACCGATGTTGGTGCCGTCGAAGCCCTCGGTCGGGTTGTCGAAGATGTCGATGCCCGCGAGCAGCGGGAAGGCGCAGTCGTCGAGCTCCATGGCCGTGCCCTCGGCAGCCTTGACCCCCTGCGGGATCTCGAGGAGGCGCAGCCGGACGGGCGTGTCAGGCCCGAGCAGCTGGCCCGAGGCGATGCGGAACAGCAGCGCGTAGCCGATCTGGCCGGCGGCTCCTGTCACGGTGACGTTGACGGGGGTAGGGCTCATGTCACAACTCCTTCGTTCGGCACGGTCCTGGGGTGCACACACCTGCCGGACCCTGGAGGTGCGTCGACTGCACGACCTGGAGGAGCCGGACCACTCTCGATCCTGCCCTACACGGCTCGTGCACGACACTCGTACCTCGACGTGGGCCGCGCGGGGACAGGCCTCGGCGACCGCGTCTCAGGTGCGTCAACGCTACTAGACTTCTCGACGTCAAGATACTTCTGGCAGAGGTCTCACCAGGAGGGATACCGTCAGACGCGGGCGACGCACAGCGTCTCGTCAGGCCCCTCCCAGGTGCGTCTGCCACCATGCTCGACGTAGACCTGCAGCCAGGGGGCCCGCGGTCACGCATCTCGTGCCGGGCAGCCCCGCGCTCACCACACCGACTCTCGACAGGACTCTCATGTCACACGACGCCCACGCACCGACGACGATCACGGAGACCGTGACCGTCCAGACCGCGGTCGACGACCCGACGACGGTCGCCGCACCGAAGCCGACCTCGCTCGCTGCGGTCGCCGGCGCAGAGCTCTTCGGCTCCTTCCTGTTCGTCTTCGTCGGTCTCGGTGCGGCGCTGTACGCGACGACCCAGGGCCTGAGCACCTTCGAGGTGGCCCTCGCCTACGGCATCGCGCTCATGGGTGCGCTCGCCGCCGTCGGGCACGTCTCGGGCGGTCACTTCAACCCGGCTGTCACGCTCGGCGCGACCCTCGCCGGGCGCACCTCGTGGCGCAGGCTCCCCGTCTACTGGGTCTCGCAGGTCGTCGGCGCCGTCGCCGGCGCCGCAGCCCTCTTCGCGGCCCTGCCCGCCAGCTTCGCCTCCGAGTCCTCGGCCTACGCGAACCTGCGCGACTTCTTCTCGACGACGGCCAACGGCTACGGCGTCCACTCGGCTGCCTACCGCGCTGCCGAGACGGCCTTCTACACCCCGTACCTCGCCCAGGGCGCGACCCGCGCCCAGGTCGACGAGGCCATCACCGCGGGTCAGCTCGCAGCCCCGACCCTGCCGTCCTTCGGGACCATCGAGGTCGTCATCTTCGAGGTCGTCCTCACAGCGCTGTTCGTCGGCATCTTCCTCGCCGTGACCGACCGCCGCGTCCGCTCGCGCATGGTTCCCGTCGTCCTCGGCCTGAGCTTCGCCGCTCTGCTCGTCGTCGCGTCCCCGATGTCGAACGGCTCGCTCAACCCCGCACGCTCGATCGCCGCCGCGGTGTTCTCCGACGGCTGGGCCTTCAGCCAGCTCTGGGTGTTCCTCGTCGCGCCGCTCGCCGGTGCTGCGATCGCCGCGCTCTTCTACCGCGGCTTCGCCTCGGGCCCGACCGCGCTCAGCGCTGCCGTCGCGACGGGCATGCGTGACGAGATCGCCGTCGAGGAAGAGGCCGCCGACGCGCAGGCGCGCGACTCGCTCTTCGACCGCCCGGCCACGACCGACGAGCGCGGCACCGTCGACGCTGCCGACGGTGGAGCGGCTGTGACGGCCGTCGTCGTCGAGAAGACCGTCGTGGTCGAGAAGGTCGACGGAGCTGCGAAGGGTGACGCTGCTCCGAAGACTGACGACGCTGCGAAGACCGACGCTGCCCCGAAGGTCGACGGCACCGAGAAGGGTGCCGCTGCCGAGAAGGCCGACGGCGCCGACGGCGTCTCGACCGACAAGGCCTGACCCGCTCACGCACCACACCAGGCCACACCAGACGACGCTGCCCCGGACCTCTCAGAGGTCCGGGGCAGCGTGCGTCAAGGGGTACGTGTCGTCGTCTCAGGTGTCCGTGCCAGCGCGCGCCATCGACGACGAGGTGCTCGGCGTCCTCGCCTCAGAGGTTCGGGGCGGTCTGGGCGAGGAAGGCCATCGCAGCGGCCAGCAGCAGGTAGAACACCACGTCGGCGGTCCGCGAGCGCACAGCGAGACCGACGACGTCTCCGGGGAGCACAGCCCGGCAGATCCCGGCGGTCACCAGCACCGCTGCGAGCGCGAGGGCGCCGGCCGAGGCACTGACGGTGACCACGAGCACGAGGACGACCACGAGCGCCCCCATGACGGCCCAGATCGCAGGGCTGCGACGCGGCTGGGCAGGCATCGGGTGCAGGCTCTGCGCGACGACGTGCTCGTGGGGCTCATCGGGCTCGTGGGGCTCTTCTGCCTCACCGCGCTCGCCTGGCGGGGCGGTCGCAGCAGCGCTGCTGAGCGCAGCGTCGTGCGCCTCCGCACCGTCGGCCAGGGGCACCGGCCCGAGGGGTCGGCCGGTCGAGTCCTGACCGGCCGTCACGTCGTCCACCGTCATCCCGCCTGCCGCTGTCGGTCTGCTCACCACTGTCACGAGCGCATCACCCGACCGAGACTACCGTTGGCTGCATGCATCGAACGCCTTCCCCCGCCGCGCCGTCGTCTGTGGACCACCCTGCGGACCCCCTGACGGAGCCGTCTGCCGCCCGCCCGGTCGGGTCGCCGGCTCCGGAGCACCTGTCGGTCCTCGTCGTCGGGGCCGGTCTGGCGGGCGCGCAGACGGCCGCGGCACTTCGGTCCCACGGCGCCACCGGACGCATCACCGTGCTGGGCGCCGAGGGGATCGCCCCCTACGACAGGCCGCCGCTGTCGAAAGAGCTCTTCACCCGCACGTCGCCGGCCTGGCTGGTCGACGAGACCGGTGCCGACCTCGACGTGCTGGCCGACGAGACCGTCCTCGACGACCCGGCCGTCGCGCTGACCCTGGGCGCAGACGGTGGGCCGAGCGTCGTCACGACGGCGTCAGGTCGCACCATCGCGGCCGACGTCGTGGTCCTGGCCTGCGGCTCGGAACCGGTCCGCCCGGTCGGGTGGGACAGCGCCACGACCCTGCACACCGCGGCGGACGCCGAGGTGCTGCGGGCGTCCCTGTCACCAGGCCGGCGTCTCGTCTGCGTGGGCGCCGGCTGGATCGGGGCCGAGGTGGCCGGTGCTGCTGCGGCCCAAGGGGTCGAGGTGACCGTCGTCGAGGCGGCGCCGGTCGCACTCCACCGCCAGCTGGGTGCGCAGGTCGGCGCGCTGCTCGCCGGCTGGTACGAGAAGGCCGGTGTCACGCTGGTCACCGGCGTGACCGTGACGTCTGTCGGCCCCGAGGGTGTGCACGTCGACCACGGGACCCACCGGGAGATGATCGGCGCCGACGTGGTGCTCGCCGCCGTCGGTGCCCGCCCGGCGACGGGGTGGTTGGCGGGTTCAGTGCCGACGGGCCCGCGCGGAGACGTGCAGACTGACGTCCACGGCCGTGTGCTCGCGGGACCAGGGTCTGCATCCGGTGAGGGCGCAGCCCCGGAGACCGCTGCCTCCCAGCCTGCGGTCTGGGCCGTCGGCGACTGCGCCACGCGCGCGGACGACGTGTGGGGGCAGGTGCACGGGGGCCACTGGTCTGCGGCGCTGCTGGACCCGGGCACCGTCGCACGCTCGATCCTGAGCCTCGAGACCCCGCCGGTCCCCGCGCCCTACGTGTTCTCGACCCAGCTGGGCCACGACCTCGCCCTCTTCGGGCTGCCGGACCCGACTGCCGACCGAGTCGTGCTGCGCGGGGACCCGTCGACCCCGGGGACCGGCTGGGTGGCGTGCTACGTCGGTGAGGCAGGGACCGTCACGGGAATCTTGGTGGTCGACTCTCCGCGCGACGTCGCCGCGGCACGACGCCTGATGGCCCAGGGCCCCGCGCTCCTGGACCTCGACAAGGTGGCCGATCCCACGGTCCCGCTCAAGGCGACGGCAGCTGCCACGCCCAGCTCGGCCTGACCTGGACGACGCGCTCACCCCGGACCTCACGAGCCCGACCTGACCACGAGGAGGTCAGGCCGGGCTCGTGCCGTCTCAGTGTGCGAAGTGGCGCGTCCCCGTGAGGTACAGCGTGACCCCGGCGGCCTCGGCCGCGGCGATGACCTCGGCGTCGCGGACCGAGCCGCCCGGCTGGACCACGGCGCGGACACCGGCGTCGAGGAGCACCTGGAGCCCGTCGGCGAAGGGGAAGAAGGCGTCGGAGGCCGCGACGGCCCCGCGGGCGCGCTCGACGTCACCGGAGTTGGCGCGCTCGACCGCGAGGCGGCACGAGTCGACCCGGTTGACCTGTCCCATGCCGACACCCACGGAGGCCCCGCCGTCGGCGAGCAGGATCGCGTTGGACTTCACGGCGCGCACGGCACGCCACGCGAACTCGAGGTCGGCGAGGGTCTGGGCGTCTGCGGCCTCACCTGTCGCGAGGGTCCAGCTCTCGGGGGCGTCACCGCCGGTCTCGGAGGCGGCGTCGACGCGGTCGACCTCCTGGACGAGCAGGCCGCCGCTGATCGGACGGGTCTCGACGGTCGCCGACGGCGCGCCGTCGACCTGGAGCAGGCGGATGTTCTTCTTGGCGCTGAGGATCTCGACGGCCTCGGGCTCGAAGCCTGGCGCGACGACGACCTCGGTGAAGATCGGGGCGATCTGCTCGGCGGCGGCCTTCGTGATGATGCCGTTGGCGGCGATGACACCGCCGAAGGCGCTCAGCGGGTCGCAGGCGTGGGCCTTGGCGTGCGCGTCGGCGATGTCGCTGCCGACGGCGATGCCGCAGGGATTGGCGTGCTTGATGATCGCGACTGTCGCACCGTCGTGGTCGTGGGCGGCGCGCCACGCGGCGTCCGCGTCGACGTAGTTGTTGTAGCTCATGGCCTTGCCGTGCAGCTGGACGGCCTGGGCGAGGCCCCCTGTCGCACCCTCGGCCACGTAGATCGCGGCCCCCTGGTGCGGGTTCTCGCCGTAGCGGAGCACGTCGGAGCGCGTCCAGGTGGCACCGCGCCAGGACGGGAAGCCCGTCGAGACGCCCAGACCGTCGGGGCCGTCGGTCAGCACGACGTCTGTCGGCGAGACGACCTCGCTCATCCACGTGGCGACGGCGACGTCGTAGCTCGCGGTGTGCACGAAGGCCTGTGCGGCGAGCGCCTTGCGGTGCGCGTAGGTGAACCCGCCACCCTGGACCGCGGCGACGACCTCGGGGTACGCGGCGGGGTCGACGACGACGGCGACGCTCGGGTGGTTCTTCGCAGCGGCGCGGACCATGGACGGACCACCGATGTCGATCTGCTCGACGCACTCGTCAGGCGTCGCGCCCGAGGCGACTGTCGCCGTGAAGGGGTAGAGGTTGACGACCACGAGCTCGAAGGGCGTGACGCCGAGCTCGTCGAGCTGCGCGAGGTGGTCGGCCTTGCGGGTGTCGGCGAGGATGCCGGCGTGCACGCGCGGGTGCAGGGTCTTGACGCGTCCCTCGAGGCACTCGGGGAAGCCCGTGAGCTCTTCGACCCCGGTGACGGGCACACCCGCGGCGGCGATGGTCGACGCAGTCGACCCTGTCGAGACGATCTCGACGCCGGCTGCGTGCAGCGCCTGGGCGAGCTCGGCGAGGCCGGTCTTGTCGTAGACGCTGACGAGGGCGCGTCGGACGGGGCGCTGCGAGTCGTCGGCGAGCTGGGCGACGGGCTCAGCGGACGGGTGTGCTGCGGACATCAGGGGTCTCCTCCGGGCTGCGGTTCTCGTGAGACCGCCCGTCCAGGTGCGACGAGCGGTGACGTGGACCCAGGCGCCCAGGCGGGCGGCGCAGCTGCG
>Ga0247813_10000627_pt1 | contig 31231 bp, 25 predicted proteins | sample UWRJL169409C1_FD_180719 | JGI IMG/M metagenome (GOLD analysis project Ga0247813, IMG submission 180719) | Plant litter microbial communities from Arlington Agricultural Research Station in Wisconsin, United States - UWRJ-L169-409C-1 | ecosystem: Environmental > Terrestrial > Plant litter >...
ACGTGGAGGCCTTCGCGGTCGAGAACGCCTTTGCCCTGGTCGCCAGCGAACTGCCGGTGGCCAGTGATGGCGTGGTCGCGCTGGTGGACATCGGCGCCACCATGACCACCCTGAACGTCCTGCGCGGCGGGCGCAGCCTGTACAGCCGCGAACAGGTGTTCGGCGGCAAGCAGCTGACCGACGAAGTGATGCGCCGCTACGGGCTGACCTACGAAGAGGCCGGCCTGGCCAAGCGCCAGGGTGGGTTGCCGGAAAGCTACGAGATGGAAGTCCTGGAGCCCTTCAAGGAAGCCACCGTCCAGCAGATCAGCCGTCTGCTGCAGTTCTTCTATGCGGGCAGCGAGTTCAACCGGGTCGATCACATCGTGCTCGCCGGCGGTTGCGCGGCCCTGACCGGTTTGCCGGACATGGTGGAAGAGCAGCTGGGCGTGGCCACCGTGGTGGCCAACCCGCTGGCGCAGATGACGCTGGGTCCGAAGGTGCAGGCGCACGCGCTGGCCCAGGATGCCCCGGCGCTGATGATCGCGACCGGTCTGGCGCTGAGGAGCTTTGACTGATGGCGCGCATCAATCTATTGCCCTGGCGCGCCGAGCGGCGCAAGCAACGCCAGCGCGACTTCTACGCCATGCTCGGTGGGGCCGCCATCGGTGGCCTGCTGCTGTCGCTGCTGATCTGGTTCTACTACGACCGTCAGGTCAGCGGGCAGGCCGATCGCAATACCTATCTTCAGGCCGAGATCGACAAGGTCAAGGAGCAGAACAAGGAGATCGAGCGCCTGGACCGCCAGAAGGATCGACTGCTGGCCCGCAAGGCCGTGATCGAGGAACTGCAGGCCAAGCGTTCGCAGATGGTGCACCTGTTCGATGCGCTGGTCCGGACCATCCCCGACGGGGTGGTGCTGACCACGCTCAAGCAGGAGGGCGACGTGCTGACTCTGGAAGGGCGCACGCAGTCCAACGCACGCGTCAGCGCCTACATGCGCAACCTGGAAAGCTCGGGCTGGATGACCAATCCGGAGCTGTCGATCATTGAAGCCAAGGCGCCGGAACGTGACAAGGCGGGCGCCACCAGCGGCCCGGTGGCGGACATCAAGTCGCTGCCGTACATGTTCGTGGTCAAGGTCAATCTGCCGGCCCAGAGCAGCGTTACCGAGCTGGCCGCCGATGGCAGCGTGATCGAGCCGACCGCCGATCCCGCGCCGCCGGGCGCCACGCCGGTTCCGCCGGTGGCGCCGTTGTCACCGGCGCCGGCAACGGACGCACCGGCGTCGCCCGATGCCGCCGACCCGGCCAAGCCGGCCGGCAGCCGGATCGTGCCGTCCACGCCGTCCACGCCGTCCACGCAACCTGCACAACCGGCGGCGCCGGCCCCGGCCCAGAAGGGGGCCGCCGCATGAGCCAGAAGATCAATCTCAAAGAGCTGGACTTCAACAACATCGGCAACTGGCCGCAGAAGGCCAAGGTGGTGTTCTGCGTGCTGCTGGCGCTGTTCATCATGATCATGTCGTGGTTCCTGCTGATCAGTGGCAAACGAGATGAGCTGGCCTCGCTGGAAAGCCGCGAGAGCCAGCTGCGCAGCGAGTTCGAGAAAGAACAGGGCCGTGCGGTCAACCTGGAGCCGCTCAAACAGCAGCTGACCCAGATGGAGCAGGTGCTGCAGCAGATGCTGCGCCAGCTGCCCAGCAAGACCGAAATGCCGGACCTGATCATCGACATCTCGCAGACGGCACTGTCCAGCGGCCTGTCCAACGAGTTGTTCCAGCCCGGTGCCGAGCAGCCCAAGGAGTTCTACGCCGAGAAGCCGATCGCCCTGCGCATGGTGGGCAGCTACCACCAGTTCGGTGCATTCGTCAGCGGTGTGGCCTCGCTGCCGCGCGTGGTCATCCTGACCATGCACGACATCAACCTGAAGCCGAAGGATCCCAAGACCGGCATCACCGCCCGCAGCGGTGCGCTGGAGTTGTCCGGAACGGTCAAGACCTACCGTTACCTGGATGACGTGGAGATGGAAGCGCAGGAAAAGGCTGCTGCCGAGAAGGAAAAGGCCGCCAAGGGAGGCAAGAAATGAGCCGCCTGACCTCGACCGCACGGGTGTGCGGCCTGTTGGGGGTGGTGCTGCTGGCCGGCTGCGCACGCGGCGTGACCAGTACCCCCGGCGATGCGCCGAACCTGGAAAAGTGGGTGGCCGATGTGCGTGCACGTCCGGCACCGCCGCTTGAGCCGCTGCCGGTGATGCAGCAGTTTGAGACGTTTGAATATTCCGCGCAGGGGATGCGCGACCCGTTCACCGACGCCTGGGCCAATCCGCAAGGGGGATCGGGGCTGCGTCCGGATCCGAACCGCCGTAAGGAGCCGCTGGAAGATTTCCCGCTGGACAGCCTGGACATGGTGGGGTCGATCGGCCGTGGGGGCGGGCTCGTCGTGCTGGTGATGGCGCCGGACAAAGTCACCTATCGGGTGCGTCCGGGCGTCTATCTGGGGCAGAGCGACGGGCGGGTGACCGGGGTCTTCGAGGACCGGATTGAGCTGATTGAACTGGTGCCGGATGGCGCGGGTGGCTGGCTGGAACGGCCGGCAACGCTCGCGCTTGAAGATCAATGAATGATTATGGGGATAGCACGATGACCTTTTCCAACGCCATGCGGCTGCGTTCCGTCCGGCGCCAGAAGTTGCTCCACCTGTGCGCGCTGGGAGTCGCGCTCATGGTGGCCAACGGCACGCTGATGGCGGCGACGCCCAGCGGCGCAGTGCCCAAACCGGCGGCGACCACCGCGCCGGCAAGTGCGCCGGCCTCGCTGTCGGTGTCCAAGATCGATTTCAAGCGCGGTGATGATGGCGCTGGCCGGCTGATCCTGCAGTTCGATGGCCAGGGCGCCAGTCCGGACCTGCGCAGCCAGGGCAACAGTGTCGTCATCGACGTGGGCAATGCGCGTCTGCCGGAGAGTCTGCAGAAGCCGATCAACGTGACCGATTTCGCCACCCCGGTGCAGCGCATCGACGCCAAGCCGTACGGCGGCGGTACGCAGCTGGTGCTCAACACCAACACCGCGTTCGAGTCGCTGGCCTACCAGAGCGGCAACGAGTACGTGGTCGAGATCAGCCCGCGCCAGGCGGCCCCGGCCACCGGTGCGATCAATGCCACCACCGTCACCCAGGCCGCAGCGGCACTTGGCCAGCGCGGCTACAGTGGCAAGCCGGTGACCTTCAACTTCCAGGACGTGCCGGTACGCACCGTGCTGCAGCTGGTCGCCGAGGAATCCAACCTCAACGTGGTCGCTTCCGACAGCGTGCAGGGCAATGTCACGCTGCGCCTGATCAACGTGCCGTGGGACCAGGCGCTGGACATCGTGCTGCGGGCCAAGGGCCTGGACAAGCGCCGCGATGGTGGCGTGATCTGGGTCGCGCCGCAGCCGGAACTGGCCAAGTTCGAGCAGGACAAGGAAGACGCGCGCATCGCGATCGAGAACCGCGAGGATCTGGTTACCGATTACGTGCAGATCAACTACCACAACGCCGGGGCGATCTTCAAAGCGCTGACCGAAGCCAAGGGTATCGGCGGCAGCAGCGGTGGCAGTGGTGGCAGCTCGCAGGAAGACAGCGGGTTCCTGTCCTCGCGCGGCCGTATCGTGGCCGACGAGCGCACCAACACCCTGATGATCAGCGATATCCCGAAGAAGATCGCGCGGATGCGTGAGCTGATCAACGTGATCGACCGCCCGGTCGACCAGGTGCTGATCGAAAGCCGGATCGTGATCGCCACCGATACCTTCGCGCGCGAGCTCGGCGCCAAGTTCGGCATCAGCGGCAGCCGCCAGGACGTGTTCTTCGGTGCCAACACCGATCAGAACCATTCCAACATCACCGATCGCGGGACCAAGGACGCCGAGTACCAGAAGGCGATCAACGAGTGGGTGGCCGGTGGTCGCACCGGCGCCATTCCGGTCCGTGGGCCGACCAAGTTCGCCGAAGGGCTGAACTGGAACCTGCCGGTGGCCGCGATCAACAATCCCGGCTCGCTTGCGCTGTCGATCCTCAATGCCGGCTACCTGCTGGATGTCGAACTCTCGGCCATGCAGGCCGAATCGCGCGGCGAAGTGATCTCCAACCCGCGTGTGGTCACCACCAACCAGCGCGAAGCGGTGATCAAGCAGGGTAAGGAAATCGGCTACGTCACCATCAGCGGTGGCGGTGCGGCCGGTGCGGCGGCTCAGCCCAACGTCCAGTTCAAGGAAGTGGTGCTGGAGCTGAAGGTCACCCCGACCATCACCAACGACAACCGTGTGTTCCTCAACATGGCGGTCAAGAAGGATGAAGTGGAAAGCTACATCCTGCTGGAAGGTTATGGCCAGGTGCCCACCATCAACCGTCGCGAAGTAAACACCGCAGTGCTGGTGGACGACGGCCAGACGGTGGTCATCGGTGGCGTGTACGAGTTCACCGACCGCACCAGCATCAACAAGGTGCCGTTCCTGGGCGACGTGCCGTTCCTGGGCAATCTGTTCAAGAAGCGCAGCCGCAACAAGGACAAGGCCGAACTGCTGGTGTTCGTGACCCCGAAGGTGCTGCGCGTGGCCAAGTCCAACCCGGCCGTCAACTGACACACGCCCATGCTGCAATGACGAAAGGGCCGCCTCGTGCGGCCCTTTCTGCGTTCAGCCAATCTTGATGTCGTAACCGGCGCTGTCCTGCCATCATGGCGATGGAACCTCTGCCCACCGTGGAGGTCACATGGATGCCATGAATCTGCCGCCCCCCATGCCCGATACCTCCTCATCCGCTCCGGTGGAGCACGACCGCCTGCACGACGCGTTCCGCGCCCTGCGCGATGCCCTGTCCGCCGACATCGTCGGCCAGAGCGCGCTCGTGGAGCGCCTGCTGACCGCGCTGCTGGCCGATGGCCACCTGCTGGTCGAAGGCGCGCCCGGCCTGGCCAAGACCACCGCGATCCGCGCGTTGGCCGCCCGGCTGGACGCGGATTTTTCCCGCGTGCAGTTCACGCCCGATCTGCTGCCGGCCGATCTGACCGGCACCGAGATCTGGCGCCCGCAGGAAGGCCGTTTCGAGTTCGTGCCCGGCCCGATCTTCCACCCCATCCTGCTGGCCGACGAAATCAACCGTGCCCCGGCCAAAGTGCAGTCGGCGCTGCTCGAAGCGATGGGCGAGCGCCAGGTCACCGTGGGACGCCATACCTATCCGTTGCCGTCGCTGTTCCTGGTGATGGCCACGCAGAACCCGATCGAGCAGGAAGGTACCTTCCCGCTGCCGGAAGCCCAGCTGGACCGCTTCCTGATGCACGTCCGGATCGGCTACCCGGATTCGGACGCCGAGGCCGAGATCCTGCGCCTGGCGCGTGAGCGGGCCCGGGAGGCGCTGTCCACCCCGGCCGCCGCGCCCGCCCGCATGCCGTTGGGCGATGTCTTTGCTGCACGCAAGGCCGTGCTGTCGCTGCATATGGCGCCGGCGCTGGAGCGGTACCTCATCGAAATCGTGCTGGCCTCGCGCGATGCCGCCCGCTATGACCCGGCACTCGCCCGGCGTATCGCCTGGGGTGCCAGCCCGCGTGGCTCGATCGCCCTGGAGCGCTGCGCACGCGCGCGCGCCTGGCTGGCCGGCCGCGACTTCGTGACCCCGGAAGATGTGCGCAACGTGGCCCCGGACGTGCTGCGCCACCGTGTGCTGCCCAGCTATGAAGCCACGGCCGAGGGCTGGGATGGCGAGCGGCTGGTGGCCGAGCTGCTGGCCCGCGTGCCGGCGCCCTGAGCGCCATGGACGTGCCCGTGCCTACCGCTACGCCGCTTGAGGGCGATGGCCTGCAGCCGCGCCTGGCCGAACTGGTCGCGCTGCGGCGCAGTGCGCATCGTGCGCCGCCAGCCCGGCGCGGCCGGCTCGGTCATGCCGGCAGTGCGCCGTCGCCCGCGCGCGGGCGCGGCATGGAATACGCCGAATCGCGCGAGTACGTGCCGGGCGATGACGCGCGGCATATCGACTGGCGCGTCACCGCGCGCACCGGGCGCGCACATACCAAACTCTTCCAGGCCGAGCGCGAGCGCTTGACGCTGCTGGTCGCCGATACCGACCCGGTGCTGTATTTCGGCACCCGGGTCCGCTTCAAATCCGTGCAGGCCGCGCGCGTCGGCGCGGTCGCGGCGTGGCTGGCGCAGCGCCAGGGCGATCGCCTTGCTGCCGTGCGCGGCAGCACCCGGGAGCCGCCGATCGCACCGGCCGGCGGCACCCGCGGTGTGCTGCGCGTGCTCGATGCCTTGACCCGCTGGTATGCCGAACCGCCCGCTGACGATGCCGGCCTGGATCGTGCGCTGGAGCAGGCGGCGCGGCTGCTGCGCCCTGGCGCACGCGTGGTGGTGCTGGCCGATCCGGCGCGCGCCGCGACGATCAGCAGTGCACGCTGGGCCGCACTGGCCATGCACCACGAAGTGGTGGTGATGCTGCTGGTCGATCCGCTGGAGCTGGCGCCGCCGGCCGAGGCATTGCCATTTCTTTCGCAGGGCCGGCGGGTGCTGCTCGATCTGGGCAGCGCAGCGGTGCGCGAGCACTGGCGCGATCGCTTCGTGGCACCACTGGAAGCGCTGCAGAACCGTCTTGCCGCGCGTCGCATCCAGGTGCATGTGGTGGCCACCGATGATGCCAGCGACAGCTGGTTGAGCCCGTTGCCGACCGCGGTGGTGGCATGAGCGCCGCGGCCTCGCTGCCGTTGCGCGATGTGCAGCTGCCACCGTCACCGTCGTGGTGGCCGCCCGCGCCGGGCTGGTGGCTGGTGTTTGTCGCGATCATGCTGGTGGTGGCGGCGATCTGGGCGTGGCAATGGCGCCGGCGACGTGCACGCCAGCGCTGGCTGGATCTGTTCGATGCCCAGGTAGCCCAGGCCGGTTCGCCGGTGCTGGAAGTGGCGGCCATCGCCGAGCTGCTGCGCCGCGCCGCACGCCAGTACCAGCCCGGGGCGGAACGTCTGCAGGGCGACGCATGGCTGGCGTTCCTGGACGAGAAGAACAGCCGGGCCTTTTCCGAGGGTGACGGCGCGCTGCTGCTCGAGGGCGGCTATCGCCCGAGTGTCGACGCCGAAGCGGTGCAGCGGTTGCGCGTCCTCGCGCGCCGCCGTTATCTGTCGCTGCTGACGGAGCGGCGCCGATGATCGCGATGACATTGCCGGCGTGGTTGAGCTGGGTGGACAGCCTGGCCTGGCCGTGGATGCTGCTGGCGTTGCCGTTACCGATCCTGATGCGCTGGTGGCCCTCGCGGCCCGGTGCGGGTGCCGCGTTGCGGGTGCCTTATGCCGCCGAGCAGCTGCAGTCGCTCGGGGCTGCTTCGGGCGGTGCCGGGCCACGACTGGGTCGCGCGCTGCTATGGCTGGCGTGGGCCTGCCTGTGCGTGGCTGCCGCGCGACCGCAGCAGTTGGGTGAGGCGGTGACGCCACCGCAGCAGGGCCGGCAGATGATGCTCGCGGTGGACGTGTCCGGCAGCATGAGTGAAGCGGACATGATGCTCGGCAACCAGGTGGTCGAACGGCTGACGGCGGCCAAGGCCGTGCTGGCCGACTTCCTCGACCGCCGAGTGGGCGATCGCGTTGGCCTGCTGATCTTCGGTGAGCGTGCCTACACGCTGACCCCGTTGACGGCCGACCTCACCAGTGTGCGCGATCAGCTGCGCGACAGCGTGGTCGGCCTGGCCGGGCGTGAGACCGCCATTGGCGATGCGATCGCGCTGGCGGTCAAACGCCTGCGCGAACAACCCGAAGGCCAACGCGTGCTGATCCTGCTTACCGACGGTGTGAGCAACGCCGGCGTGCTCGAGCCGCTGCGTGCGGCCGAGCTGGCCCAGACCGAAGGCGTGCGCGTCTATACCGTGGCCTTTGGCGGTGACGGCGGCATCAGTCTGTTTGGCGTGCAGATCGCCCCGGGCGAGGATCCCGTCGACGAGGCCACCTTGAACAGGATTGCCGAGCTCACCGGCGGCCGCTCGTTCCGGGCGCGCAATACCAATGAGCTGGCCGGCATCTATGCCGAACTGGAACGCCTGGAGCCGGTGAAGTCGGCCGGGCCTGCGGTGCGGCCGCGGATCGAGCGCTATGCCTTGCCGCTGGCGTTGGCACTGCTGCTGGCCGGCCTGGCCTGGCTGCTGCCGAGGCGCTGGCAATGAACGTGAGCTGGAATGCCCTGCATTTCGTGCGCCCCGATGCGTTGTGGGCGCTGCTGGCGCTGCCGCTGCTGGTGGCGATCTGGTGGCTGCGCCGGCGGCGCAGCACTGTGTGGCGGCAGACGGTCGATGCCCATCTGCTGCGTCATCTGCTGGTTGGCCGCGACCGCCGCGCTTGGGGTGGGGTGATCCTGCTGCTGCTCGGCACAGCGATCGCCATCGTCGCGCTGGCCGGCCCGTCGTGGCGGCAGGTCGCCCAGCCGTTGTGGCAGACGCCGTCGCCGCTGGTGGTGGCACTGGACCTCTCCTCGCGCGTCACCGCGACCGATCTGCCGCCGTCGCGGCTGCTGCAGGCGCGCGCCAAGCTGGCCACCTTGCTGCGCGAGCGAAAGGGCGGCGAAATTGCGTTGCTGGTATACGCCGATGATGCCTACACCGTGGCACCACTGACCGACGACATGGCCAATGTCGCGTTGTATCTGGATGCGCTGGCACCGGATGTGATGCCACGCGATGGCCAGCGTGCCGATCGGGCGCTGGAAACGGCGGTCAAGCTGCTGCAGCAATCCGGCGCGCGCAGCGGCGACATCCTGCTGCTGACCGACCGCGCCGACGCCGATGCCGAACAGGCGGCGGCCTCGGCACGTGCGCAGGGCTTCGTGGTCTCCGTGCTCGGTCTGGGCACGCCGCAGGGCGCGGCCTACCGCAACGGCGAGGGCCAGATCGTGCCGGCGCGGCTGGAGGAGGGCACGTTGCGGGGTGTCGCCAGCCGTGGCGGCGGCCGCTATGCGCGTATCGCCTCCGATGACAAGGATCTTGTGGCGCTCGACGTGTTGACCCCGCGGGTCAGTGCCGATGACAGCCGGGAAGGGCAGGGCCGCACGTGGCGCGATGAAGGCTTCTGGCTGCTGCCGCCGCTGATGCTGCTGGCACTGTTCGCGTTCCGCCGCCGCGGTCTGCTCGTGGTGCTGGTGATGATCGCGGCGCTGCCGATGGCGATGCCGACGTCGGCGCACGCAGCAGAGGGCACATGGTGGCAGCGCGCCGATCAGCTCGATCAGCAGCGCCTGTCCACCGGCGTGGATGCGTACCGCAAGGGCGACTTCAAGGCGGCGCAGCAGCAGTTCGAGGGCATCGATACGGACGCAGGCTGGTACAACCTGGGCAATGCGTTGGCGCGACAGGGCCAGTACGACGCGGCCATCGATGCCTACGACCGTGCGCTGAAAGCGCACCCGGGCATGGCTGATGCGGTCGCCAATCGCGCTGCGGTCGATGCCGCACGCAAGCGCAAGCCACCGCAGAGCAACGACCGGAACAACGGTCAGAAAGATGGAAAGAAGCCGCCCGACAAGCCCGACGCCGGCAAGAACCAGGGGCAGGGACAGGGCAAGGACGGTGACGGTTCGCCGCCGCAGGACAAGGGCGAACAGGGGCAGTCTCCGCCGCCCTCGTCCGGTGATCCGAAGGATGGCCGCTCCCAGGGCGAGAAGTCGCCGCAAGCGGCCGACAGCCAGGCGCAGGCCGAGGCTGACGCGGCCCAGCGCGAGCGCATGCAGCAGGCGATGCAGCGCCAAGGGAAGAACGACGGCACCGACAGGGCGCAGGGCCAGGTCAGCGGCACCCCGCAGCAGCGCGAGCAGCAGCAGGCCGTCGAGGCCTGGATGCGGCGGGTACCCGATGACCCGGGCAGCCTGCTGCGGGCCAAGTTCCAGCTGGAAAACGAACGCAGGAAACGGGAAGGGCGATGACACATTCCACGATACAGCACGGGTTGCGCGCCGGGCTTGCCCTGCTGCTGTGCGCGAGCATGGCCGCGCACGCGCAGACCCGCGCCTGGCTCGACCGCGAGCAGATCACCGACAGCGATACCGTCACCCTCAACATTGAATCCGATGCGGGCGGCGGTGCGCCGGACTACGGCCCGCTGCGGACCGACTTCGATCTCAGCAGCCAGACCAGCAGCCGCCAGGTGCAGTGGAGCAACGGCGCGACGACCTCGCGCGCGCTGTATGCCGTGCTGCTCAGTCCCAGGCGCAGTGGCACGCTGCAGATTCCCGCCCTGCAGGTCGGCAGCGGCCGGACCCAGCCGCTGACCCTGCAGGTCGCTGCCAGCAGCGCCGCTGCCCCGGCGGCAGCCAGCAGCAATGCCGCCGTGTTCCTGGAAACCGAGGTCGACGATGCCACACCCTATGTGCAGCAGAGCGTGGGCGTGGTGGTGCGGCTGTTCTACGCCGCGCAACTGCTCAGCGGTGAGCTGGTGCTCGATACGCCGGCCGGTGCATCGCTGCAGCGGGTGGGCGATGACCGCAGCCAGGTACGCGAGGTCAACGGCCGCCGCTACAACGTGGTGGAGCGGCGCTTTCTGCTGATCCCCGAGCGCAGTGGCCCGCTGGTGCTGCCGGCCGCGCAGTTCAATGGGCGCAGTGCGGGCGGCTTCTTCAATGACATGTTCGGCGGTGACGGTCGGCTGCGCGCGGCCTCGGCCCAGCGCACGCTGCAGGTCCAGGCGCAGCCAGCCTCGGCACCCCAACCGTGGCTGCCACTGCATGGGCTGCGCCTGCGCTACACCGCCGCGCCCACCACCGGCCGTGCCGGTGAAGCGGCCACCGTGGTGGTGGAGGCCGTGGCCGAGGGCGCGACCAAGGCGCAGTTCCCGGAGCTGCCGGTGCCCGATGTCGGCCCGGGCGCGCAGGTGTTCGCCGAGCCGCCGCAGTTCGATGAAACCTTCAATGGCAACACCCCGCAGCTCACGCTGACCCGGCGCTTTGCGATCGTGCCGCGCCAGGCTGGGCCGCTGACGGTCCCGGGCCTGCGGATGGCGTGGTGGGACGTGGCCGCCGGTCAACCGCGCAGCGCCACCCTGCCTGACCTGCAACTGGACATCGCCGCCGGGGTCGCTGGCAGTGCCGCGCCGACCTTGCCGGTAGACACCACCTCGGCCCTGCCGGGCGAGCCGGCGGCATCTTCCACCGACCTGCAGCTGGCGCCGGCGCAGGGCGCGTCACGGCCGTGGGGCTGGATCGGGCTGTCGGTCGGCCTGGCCGTGCTGTGGCTGCTGACCCTGGTCTGGGGCTGGCGCCGGCGCGGGCGCCCGGTTGCCGTGCGCGGTGCCGAAGGCGCCGTTCCCGCCGCCGCGGCAGGCAGCGCGTACACCCGCGCCGATCTGCGCCGTGCCATGGAAGCGGGTGGGCTCGATGAGATCGTCGCGGTGCTGGCGGGCATGGGCGGTGTGCAGACCCTGGACCAGGTGCTGGAGCGCCTCGACGACGCGCAGCAGCGCGAGGCGTTGGTCCAGATGCAGCAGGTCCGCTGGGGCGGGCAGGGCGGCGATGTCGGCCAGGCCCGGCAGGACCTGCGGCGCGCCTTCCATGACGGACCACACTGGCGGGTGCGTGCGGCCGCCCAGAACAATGGCCTTGCGCCGTTGTACCCATCTGCGCATTCATAAAAAGGCGTGTCGGTCAGGGCGGCCGCCTTTGCTAAGCTGATTTCATTTTTTCGAGGAACGCCGCTCCATGACTGAGGCCGCAACGACCCGGCAGAAACTGCCTTTGCACTGGAAAATGGGCATTGGCTTCATCATCGGCCTGGTCCTCGGGCTGACCGTGCATGCCCTCGGCGGCACCGTTGACGGCCTGAGCGGCGTGGCCAAGTGGGTGATGGACTACATCACCAGCCCGGCGTCGGGGCTGTTCCTCAATCTGATCTTCATGCTGATCGTGCCGCTGATCTTCTCGGCGCTGATCATGGGCGTGTCGGAGATGGGCGACATCCGCGCCCTCGGCCGCATCGGCTGGAAGACACTGGCCTACACCATCGTGCTGTCCGGCATCGCCGTGGGCATCGGCCTGGTGCTGGTCAACGTGCTCAAGCCCGGCGTGGGCGTGGACCCGGTCGTGGCCGCGCAGATGCTGGCCGAGAATGCCGAGCGCAGCAAGGAAATCGTCGCCGGTATCCATGGCACGCCGAAGGGCATGGACATGCTGCTGTCGATCGTACCGGGCAACGTGGTCGAGGCGGCCTCCAGCAACAGCGCGATCCTGTCGCTGATGTTCTTCGCGCTGATGTTCGGCATCGGCATGGTGCTCTCGCCCGAAGAGAAAGTGGCCCCGCTGCGTCGTGCCATCGAAGGCATCTTCGAAGTCTCGATGACCCTGATCAACCTGGTCATCCGACTGGCCCCGTACGCGGTGGCCTGCTTCATGTTCAACCTGGCGGCCCTGTTCGGCTTCGAGCTGATCATCCGCCTGGGCGCCTACGTGGGCGTGGTGGTGCTGGCGCTGGGCCTGCACATGGTGGTGACCTACGGCGTGGCCGTGTGGCTGTCCGGTCGCTCGCCGCTGGCGTTCTTCCGCGACACCCAGGAGGCCACCGTGATGGCCTTCTCCACCGCCTCCAGCAACGCCACCCTGCCGACCGCGCTGCGCGTGGCCGACCAGATGGGCCTGCCGCAGAAGGTCTCGCGCTTCGTGCTGACCGTGGGCGCCACCGCCAACCAGAACGGCACGGCGCTGTTCGAGGGCGTGACGGTGATCTTCCTGGCGCAGTTCTTCGGGGTGGACCTGAGCATCGGCCAGCAGATCATGGTGATGGCGGTCTGCATCCTGGGCGGCATCGGCACCGCCGGCGTGCCCTCCGGCTCGCTGCCGGTGGTGGCGATGATCTGCGCCATGGTCGGCGTGAACCCGCTGGGCATCGGCCTGATCCTGGGCGTGAACCACTTCCTGGACATGTGCCGCACCGCGCTGAACGTCACCGGCGATCTGGCCCTCACCACCCTGGTGGCCAAGGGCGAGGTGGACGACGGCCCGGTCGTGGCCGCGGTGGCCCCGGCACCCGCGCCGGCTCCGCGCGACTGAGCCTGCGCAGGTCTGGTGCTTCCCGACGCCCCGCCTTGTGCGGGGCGTCGTCGTTAAGGGCCGGGCCTGTCTTTGGCCTGACCCGGCCGATCAGCTGTGGGACAATGGGCCGCCCGCACGTTCGCGGCCGCCTCCCGATTCCGACAGAACCATGACGCAGCCTACCCGCCGCCAGTTGGCCAATGCCATCCGCTTCCTTGCCGCTGATGCGGTCGAAACCGCCAAGTCCGGTCATCCCGGCATGCCGATGGGCATGGCCGACATCGCCGAAGTGCTCTGGAACGACTATCTCCGTCACAACCCCAAGAATCCCAAGTGGTTCAACCGCGACCGCTTCGTGCTGTCCAACGGCCACGGCTCGATGCTGCAGTACGCGCTGCTGCACCTGAGCGGCTACGACCTGCCGATCGAGCAGCTCAAGCAGTTCCGCCAGCTGGGCAGCAAGACCGCCGGCCACCCGGAACACCATGAAACCCCCGGCGTGGAGACGACCACCGGTCCGCTGGGTCAGGGGTTGGCCAACGCCGTGGGCTTCGCCCTGGCCGAGAAGCTGCTGGCACAGCGCTACAACCGCCCGGAACACGAGATCGTCGACCACCGCACCTGGGTGTTCCTGGGCGATGGCTGCCTGATGGAAGGCATCTCGCATGAAGCCGCCTCGCTGGCCGGCACCTGGGGCCTGTCCAAGCTTGTCTGCTTCTGGGACGACAACCATATCTCCATCGACGGCAACACCGATGGCTGGTTCACCGACAACACCCCCGAGCGTTTCGAAGCTTATGGCTGGAACGTGGTGCGCGGCGTCGATGGCCACGATCCGGACAGCATCAAGGCCGCCATCGACAGCGCGCTGTCGCAGTTCGACAAGCCGACCCTGATCTGCTGCCGCACCACCATCGGCTTCGGTTCGCCGAACAAGGCCGGCAAGGAATCCAGCCACGGCGCCCCGCTGGGCAAGGATGAGCTGGACGCGACCCGCAAGCAGCTGGGCTGGCCGTACGGCCCGTTCGAGATTCCGGAAGACATCTACGCCGGCTGGCGTGCCGGCGGTACCGGCACCCTGCGCCAGGCCGAGTGGGAGCAGCAGTTCGACAAGTACGCCGCGCAGTTCCCGGCCGAAGCCGATGAGCTGATCCGTCGTTCGCACGGCGAGCTGCCGGCCGATTTCATCGCCAAGGCCGATGCCTACATCGCCCAGGTCCAGGCCGATGGCCAGACCATCGCCTCGCGCAAGGCCTCGCAGCTGGCGATCGAAGCGTTCGCGCCGCTGCTGCCGGAACTGGTGGGCGGTTCGGCCGATCTGGCGCACTCCAACCTCACCCTGTGGAAGGCCAGCAAGTCGGTCGCCACCGATGACCCGAACGCCAACTACGTCTACTACGGCGTGCGCGAGTTCGGCATGACCGCGATTGCCAACGGCCTGGCCCTGCATGGCGGGTTCATTCCGTTCGACGCCACCTTCCTGGTGTTCAGCGATTACGCCCGCAACGGCGTGCGCATGAGCGCGCTGATCCCGGCCCACGCGATCCACGTGTACACGCACGATTCGATCGGCCTGGGCGAAGACGGCCCGACCCACCAGCCGGTGGAGCATCTGGCCTCGCTGCGCTACATCCCGAACAACGATGTGTGGCGCCCCTGCGATGCGGTCGAATCGGCGGTCAGCTGGAAGTCGGCGATCACCCGCAAGGACGGCCCGAGCTGCCTGGTGTTCAGCCGCCAGAACCTGCCGCACCAGCCGCGCAGCACCGAGCAGGTCGCCCAGATCGCGCGCGGTGGGTATGTGCTGGCCGATGCGGAAGGCGGCGTGCCGGACGTGATCCTGATCGGTACCGGTTCGGAAGTGGGCCTGGCCGTGACCGCCAAGGCGGAACTGGATGCCGCCGGCATCAAGACCCGCGTGGTGTCGATGCCGTCGACCGACGTGTTCGAGCGCCAGGACGCGGCGTACCGCGAGTCGGTGCTGCCCAACGCGGTGCGCAACCGCGTGGCCGTGGAAGCCGGTGTCACCGGTTTCTGGCGCCAGTACGTGGGCCTGGATGGTGCGGTGGTGGGTATCGACACCTTCGGTGCGTCGGCCCCGGCGGACGCGCTGTACAAGCACTTCGGCATCACCGCCGAGCACGTCGTGGCTGCGGCCAAGGCGCAGCTGGCGAACTGATGGCGGCGCCGGGCGCTGCCCGGCCGCTGCAACGCGAAAGGCCGGGGATATCCCCGGCCTTTTCGTTTGTTGAAAGGCAAACACCACGGCATCCTTGATCGAGGGTAGATCCACGCCATGCGTGGATGCTGTTGGGGTACCCCTCGGCCATTGCTGACGCGTGATCAACATGCATCCACGCATGGCATGGATCTACATCACCCGGCTGCAGTGCGCGCCAATCCCAACCGCACCAACCGCGCCTCAATGCGTTCGCCCATCGTCTTCGGCGCCTCCAGCCCCATCCGCTGCAGATAGGCCTGATCGCCATCGCCGGCGGGTTGGGTGACCGCGGCCAGCACCGTGCGCAGCTTGGCCATCGGCGTCTGCGTGTTCTGCTTCAGCCAGCCCAGCGCCTTGACCAGGTGCTGCTCGACCTCGGTGAAATCGCTGCCCAGCGGGTAATCCGGCAGCAGCCCGGACTGGCGGAACGGTGACAGCGCGGCACTGACGGCGGCGGCTGTGTTGCGCTGCCCATCATCGGCTGGAGTGAAACCGGCCGCCAGTTTCTTCGAGGCCTTCGCCTTGTCCAGCAACGCGACCTGGAACTGTGCATCGGTGATCGCGGCCATGGCGATCACGCAGTCCTCGTCGGTCATGTTGCGCAGGTCGGCGATGCCGTACTCGTTGATGTAGAGATCGCGCAGATGCCGCGGGATCGTGGTGTGCCCGTAGTTCCAGCGCACGTTGGACTGCAGCACACCCTTGTCCTCACGGGTGGCGCGGAAAATCAGCGCGCTGCGGGCGCCGGGCAGGGCATGCGCCATCGCCACGAAGTTGTATTGGCCGCCCACGCCGGAGACCACGCGCCCGTCTTCCAGTGCATCGGAGACAGCGGCGCCGAGCGCGGTGGCCATCATGCAGGAGTTGAAGAAGCGCGCATCGCGGCGCTGCATCCGCTCCAGCGTTTCATCGCCCCCGTAGAGCTGGTTGATCTCACTGATGCGGCGCATGCCGATCGCGCTGCGTTCCTCATCGGGCAGATCGCGCAGCCACTGGTAGAACTCCGGCGAGCCCAGATAGAACGCACCGTGCAGGTACTGGCCCTCGGCCTCGAGGGTGGCGTAATCGGTGGTCCAGGCGGTGCCGTTCTCGATCCGCTGCAGCAGCGCCAGATCGTCATGCACCTTGCGCCGGATCACGCCGGTCTGGACCAGCCGGCGGAAGCCTTCGTTGAGCATTTCGCTGCAGCCGTACAGGCCGATCTCGAACGGCTCCAGGCCACCGCACTCCAGCACGGCCGGGTGGCTGGCCAAGCCGGGATCCAGCGCCTGCAGAATCTGGCGATACCGTGCGTTGTCGGTATGCCGCAGCACCAGCGCATGGCTGAGTGCATCGGCCAGGGTACCAATGCCGATCTGCAGCGTGCCACCATCGCGCACCAGCGTGCTGGCGTACAGGCCGATCGCGTAGTCGGCATCGCTGACCGGCTGGCGCGGCAGGCCGAACAGTTCCGGGTACGGCCCGGGCGGGGTAATCACCAGATCGAAGAACGACACATCCACCGTGGCCGAGCCGTCCAGATACGGCAGCTGCGGATCGATCTCGGCGATCATCAACGGCCGGGGCAGCCCGCGCGCGACCATCGCATCCAGCGTGTCCTGGGTGATGTCGTTGTTGCACGACAGCGACAGGCGCCGATCATTTGCGCGCATGGCCACTTTCTGCACGATCGCGTGCGGCGCGCGCTGGGCCACCGCATCGGCGGCGTGCGTGTAGTTGAGGCTGGTGTAGCTGCGCTGCGCCTGCGACGAGCCGAGCAGTGCACCGGACTGCATGTAGAACTCTTCCACCTGCACATGCGCCGGCAGCTGGTCGCGCACCATCGCATCGGCGTAGGCCAGCCGCGGAAAGTCCTCGCCGAAATGACGCTCGGCGAACGGCTTCATGAAGCGTGCTTCCAGCCCGGCACCGCCGCGCGGCGGATTCAGCGACAGCGCGGTGTACACCTGCAGTGGCCGCGAGGCGTCGTTTTCCACGCGCGCGTACAGGGCGTTGAGCAGCCGGTGTGGCTTGCCCAGCGCCAGCGGTGCGCCGATGCGCAGGGGGCCATCGACCCGCTGCAGCAGCCAGTCGACGGCGGCGTCCAGGTCGGTCAGGTGTTCGGTCATGCGGCGCTATCCTGCGAAATCATGCGGGTCATTACAGCATTCCGGGGTTGAACAGACGGCGACGCGCGACGTCATCGGCGGTGCGCAGGAACCGTGCACCGCTGTCATCGAATTTTCGGCAGCGTCTCATCGAGGCCTCCGTGGGGCATGCACCGATGCTGGCAGTGGCTGCATGAACCGGCTGTCGAAGGGGTTGACAGCCACGCTGATTACGGGCGTAATCGAACTGTCGATTACGGGTGTAAATGATGAGCCAGATCAGTGAAGCCGAAGCTGTCGTGATGGAGGTGCTGTGGCGCAATCATCCGCTGGGCGCCGATGAGGTGATGGCCGCGCTGGCCAGCCGGAACTGGGCCGAGCCCACCATCAAGACGCTGCTCAACCGGCTGCTGACCAAGGGGGCGATCAGTGCCAGCCGCGACGGGCGCCGCTATCTGTATTCGCCGGTGCTGCAGCGCCACGCCTGGGTGGCCGAACAGAGCGAAGGCTTTCTGGATCGGGTGTTCGATGGCCGCGTCGCGCCGCTGGTCGCGCATTTCAGCCAGCGCGGGGAGCTCAGCGCGCAGGACATCGCCGAGCTCAAGCAACTGATCCGGGAGCTGGACCATGACTGAGCTGCTTGATGGGTTGCTGCAGGCCAGCGTCTGGCTGGCGCTGGCGGCGCTTGTGGTGGCCGCCGCACGGCCGGTGTTGCTGCGTCTGGGCGGCGCGGCGCTGGCGTATCGCAGTTGGTGGGTGCTGCCGTTGATGCTGGTGGTGCCTTATCTGCCACTGCCACGGCTGCCGATCACTGAGATAGAGCCGGTGATGGTCATGGCCTCGGCCCTGCGCGCGCCGGCCGTGCCCAGCGATGCCTCGCAGTGGCCGCTGCTGCTGTTGGCGGTGTGGCTGCTGGGCGCAGTGGCGATGGCTGGCCTCAGCTGGCGCGCGCAACGTCGTTTTGAACATGCGCTGGGGGAGCTGCAACTGCGCGGGGATGGCAGCTGGCAGGCCAGTGGCGACCCGGGCCTGCCGGCGCTGATTGGCCTGTGGCGGCCGCGGATCGTGGTCGGCCCCGACTTCGAGCAGCGCTTCAGCCCCGCCGAGCAGGACCTGATCCTGCGCCATGAACACAGCCATCGCCGTCATGGCGATCCCTGGGCAAACGCCGCGCTGGCCCTGCTGCGCTGCGTGTTCTGGTTCCACCCGTTGCTGCCCTGGGTGGCGCGCCGGTTCCTGCGGGATCAGGAACTGGCCTGCGACGCACGCACGGTCGACCCGCATCCGGCCCTGCGCCGGCTTTACGCCAACGCGTTGCTGAAGGCGCAGTTGGTCCACCCGGTTGCCCCGATGGCCTGCCACTGGCGCAGCCAACCGATGTTGAAGGAGCGTATTGCCATGTTGAAGGAACACAAGCGGAACGCATTGCCGTGGATGGCCGGGCAGGTGCTGGTGGTCGGGTTGTGTGTGGGTCTGGGCACAGTGGCGTGGGCCAGCCAGGGCAGCGCAGCGGCTGCAGTCAGCGGGATGGGACAGGTCGACATGCCGGCCGATCGCGGTGCGACTGCCCGCATGATGCCGCCACCGTCCTATCCGAAGATTGCCTTCGAGCAGAGCATCGTCGGCAAGGTCGTGTTGCAGGTGAACGTCGACGCCGACGGCAAGGCCACCAGCGTGCGCGTGCTGGAGGCCACCCCGGCGGGCATCTTCGATGCGGCGTCGGTGGCTGCCGCGGAGCAGTGGACCTTCGAGCCAGCGATCAAGAATGGCAAAGCGGTCGCGTCGGCGCTGAAGATTCCTGTCACGTTCGCCATGGATGACGACGAGCCCGCGCGATGAGGCGGGAGGTGGCAACGGCGCTGTCTTTGCTGCTTCTGTCGGGCTGTGCAGGGCACGATCAGATCACCACGGTGGACACTCGTGCCGAGAACGTGGACCACCAGCGTCTGCAGGCCAGCGCGGGCACGAACGGGAGCGCGCAGGTGGGGACGTATCAGCTCGGCCCCACCGAGGGCTACCGCATGCCGCAGCTCTACGCCGCGCCCGATCCGGTGGTCGGGGAGCGTGACCCTCGGCGCGAGCTGGCACCGACCATGGTGTGCCTGCAGGTGGTGATCGATGCGCAGGGCAGGGTGGAGCGCAGCGTGCCCTTGAGTGATCGCAGCGAATGCGCGGCCGGCAATGCGCCGGAGAACGCGCCACTCATGCAGGCGGCGCAGGAAGCGGTGGCGATGTGGCGCTACACCCCCGCAGCGGTCTGTCATTTTCCCCCGCAGCGCGTGCCGACGGATCGGGGAGACTGCGAAGGCGCCGAGCGCATCGAACCGGTGCCGGTAAGCCTGCTGTACGGCTTCACGTTCGAGATCGTGAAAGGGCAACACGTGGTGCGCCGGCAAGGACGCTGAACAGGTAAGGCGCACTGTGCCAACCGGGCAACAGGGGGTGCCGGCCAGCGGCCGGCGCTACCTTTCCGGACCGCCCTGGAGGTTGGCCTTGACCGAGGGCTGCATCAGTTTCGGCTCGGGCAGAGTGGCATCACGGGCTTGGCGGGTGGCGACAAAGTCCGCCTCGCTGATGCCATCGCGCAGGTGGATGTTGTGCGCGCGCTGCTCGCCGATGGTGGTCTGGTTGGCGACCTCGCGGCCGCCGGGGGCGTAGTCGTGACAGATGAACACGCGGGTCGCATCGGGCAATGCAAACAACCGCTGGATCGACCGATACAGCTGCCGCGCATCGCCGCCCGGGAAATCACAGCGGGCGGTGCCGCCGTCGGGCATGAACAGCGAATCGCCGGTGAACAGCGCATCGCCGATGCGATAGGCGACGCTGTCACTGGTGTGCCCCGGCACTGCGATCACCTCGGCGTCGACATCGCCGAGGGTGAAGCGCTCGCCGTCAGCGAACAGATGGTCGAACTGCGAGCCATCGGTGGGTACATCCAGCGCGTAGCGCGGCGCGAAGGTACGCTGCACCTGCACGATGCCCTGGCCCATGGCCAAGGTCGCTGCGGGCCACTGCGTCTTGAGCCAGCGCCCGGCGCTGACATGGTCGGCATGCGCGTGGGTATCCAGCAGCCAGCGCACCTGCAGAGCGTGCTCGCGCACATGGGCAAGCAGCGGCTGCAGCGGCCCGGCACCGAGCGCGTCGGTGTCCGGGTCGTAATCCAGCACGGGGTCGATCACCGCCGCCTGCAACGTCGCCGGGTCGTGCACCACGTAGCTGAAGGTGTGGCTGTCCGGGTGGAAAAAACTGGCGACGTGCAGTGACATGGTGCTGACCTCAGCGTTTGCCCAGAGTGTCGTTGAGCAGCACGGCCAAGCGTTCACCGGCCACGCGCAACTCGCTCTCGGCAACCGGGCGGTAGGTCGCCGAATAGCTGGGGCCCAGCGTACGCTTGTCCGGGTAAACGCCAGGTGCAATGGCGATGCGGCAGCTGGCTTCGGCCCATTGGACGGCATCGACATCGATGTTGGAACGCTTGGCCAGCTTGGGCTCGGGCAGGGCGAGCAGACGCTTGAGGTACTGGTCGTCATCCAGCTGCTGCTCGTTCAGCATGCCGCTGTCCCACAGCGAGTGCAGGTTGGTACCGCGGTTGTTGAACTGCACCTGGAAATCGTTGCCGCCCTTGTCCTGGCCGTAGCCGGCATGCATCGGCTGGTGGATGTCCCCGGCGAAATGCACGACGAACTTCAGCGCCTGCGCGCGCTCTGCATCGGGCTTGCTGCGGTCGCGCAGGATCTTGGTCTGCGCCTTCAGTGCCTCGACCACGCAATTGCCGTTTTTGCAGTGCTTGCGCACGTTGTAGTGGCACTTGTCTTCGCCGATGTTGACGTAGTGCCAGCCAGCCGAGCGCTTGCCCAGGTCCGGATCCTTGGCGCGCAGCTCATCGGCCCAGGGCGCGATGGCGTGCAGCGTCGGATCCGGTTCGGCAGCGAGCAGGCGGTCGACTTCGGCCTGGGTCTGCGGGGTCAGCCGGGTTTCGGCGATCCGCGCCACCAGCCGATGGCCTTGCGCGCCCCAGGCCAGGGCATCGGTGGAAACAAGGGTGAGGGCCAGCGCGAGCACGGTGGCCGGGAGCAGAGAAGGCATTTTCATCCGCGGCATTCTAGCGGGCTGACCGCGCGCGGGCTTGCCGGGATCTGGCCGGCTGCAGCGTCCGTCGGCGTGGGCTAGGCTCGCCAGGTGCCCGCATCGGGCAGAATCCGGAGGTCCCCATGGCCCACATCGTTGGCCTGATCGGCGGCATGAGCTGGGAAAGCTCGGCCCACTATTACCGCCTGATCAACGCGCAGGTGCGCGACACCTTGGGCGGCCTGCACTCGGGCCGGATCCTGCTGTGGTCGTTCGATTTCGCCGAGATCGAGGCACTGCAGCATGCCGGCAACTGGGACGCCGCCACCCGGCGGATGATCGATGCGGCCCAGCGCCTGCAGGGCGCGGGGGCGACGGCCATCGTGATCTGCACCAACACGATGCACCGCATGGCCGAGGCGGTGCAGGCGGCGATCGCCATTCCGCTGCTGCACATCGCCGATCCTACGGCCGAGGCGATCAAGGCCGCCGGGCTGCAACGGGTGGGGTTGCTGGGCACCGCGTTCACCATGGAGCAGGATTTCTACAGGGGGCGGCTCACACAGGCGCACGGCCTGGAGGTGCTGGTTCCCGAGGCCGATGACCGCGCGGCGGTGCATCGGATCATCTATGACGAGCTGGTGCAGGGGCAGGTGCTGCCGGCATCGCGCGAGACCTACCGGGCGGTGATGCAGCGACTGGTGGACCGCGGTGCACAGGGCATCATCCTGGGCTGCACGGAGATCATGCTGCTGGTCGGCGCGCAGGATGCAACGGTGCCGGTGTTCGATACGACCACGCTGCATGCGCAGGCGGCGGGGCGGCATCTGTTGGCCGAATGAGCCAAAAAAACCCCGGCCGAAGCCGGGGAAATTGTCTTGCTGCGAGGGTGTTGCCTTGTTGGGTTCTGATCCGCCGATCAGAACTTGAACACGTACGACACGCCGTAAGCGAGCGGATCGATGTTGACGGTGCCGATCTTTTCGCCATCGAGCTTGACCTTGCTGTCGATGTCCATCCAGCGCACATCAACGCGCAGCGAGCCCTTGTCGTTGATCGCGAAATCCAGGCCGGCATGGGCGGCCAGACCCCAGGAGTCTTCCATCTTCAGCTTGCTGCCAGCCAACGCGCCGCCGGTCTTCTCGCTGAAGAACGTGGTGTAGTTGATGCCGGCGCCCAGGAACGGGGACACCTTGCCCTTGCTGTTGAAGTGATACTGCAGCGACACCACCGGCGGCAGGTGCTTGGTGCTGCCCACGTTGCCCAGCCCGGCGATGTTGATGTCGTGCTTGAACGGCAGCGCGGCCAGGAGCTCGATGCCCAGGTTGTCGGCAATGAAGTACTCACCGGTGATGGTCGGCTTGATGTCGTTGTCGACATCGACCTTCAGCGTGCCGCCGGCCAGCGAGCCGTTGTTGGACTTCGGGGCAACCTGGTGCACGCCGGCACCGATCGTCCAGTCACCCTTGGACTGGGCCATGGCGGGGGCGGCGGCCAGCGCCAGGGCGGCGGCCAGGCTGGAGAGCAGGAGGGGGGAGGTCTTGCGCATGAGACGGTCTCGTGGCGGGTTGGAATGGCGCCAGTTTTCCCGTCCATGCGCCTGCGCGCCTTGATCCGGATCAATCCGGGTATTTACCGTTGTAACCGGTTCCCATTCGTCTACCTCGGGCCGGGCCGGTTCCGGCCCTGCTAGAATGAACGCCCCTTTCCATCGGCGCCGCACCGTCGCGGCTGCAGGAGCTTGTGAACATGGCAATCAAGGTTGGCATCAACGGTTTCGGTCGCATCGGGCGCAACGTGCTGCGCTCGGCCGTGCTGAACTTCGGCAATGACATCGAAATCGTCGCCATCAACGATCTGCTGGAGCCGGACTACCTGGCGTACATGCTGAAGTACGACTCCGTGCATGGCCGCTTCAAGGCCGACGTGGAAGTTTCCGGCAACGACCTGCTGGTCAACGGCAAGAAGATCCGCCTCACGCAGGAACGCGATCCGGCCAACCTGAAGTGGGACGACGTCGGCGTGGACGTCGTCATCGAATCCACCGGCCTGTTCCTGACCAAGGAAACCGCGCAGAAGCACATCGATGCGGGCGCCAAGAAGGTGATCCTGTCGGCACCGTCGAAGGACGACACCCCGATGTTCGTGTTCGGCGTGAACGACAAGACCTACGCCGGCCAGGCGATCGTCTCCAACGCATCGTGCACCACCAACTGCCTGGCGCCGCTGGCCAAGGTCATCAACGACAAGTGGGGCATCAAGCGTGGCCTGATGACCACCGTGCACGCCGCGACCGCCACCCAGAAGACTGTCGATGGCCCGTCCAACAAGGACTGGCGCGGTGGCCGTGGCATCCTGGAAAACATCATTCCGTCCTCCACCGGTGCGGCCAAGGCCGTCGGCGTGGTGATTCCGGAGTTGAACAAGAAGCTGACCGGCATGAGCTTCCGCGTGCCGACCTCGGACGTGTCGGTGGTCGATCTGACCGTCGAGCTGGAGAAGGAAGCCACCTACGCCGAGATCTGCGCCGAAGTGAAGGCACAGAGCGAAGGCGCGCTGAAGGGCATCCTGGGCTACACCGAAGACAAGGTCGTGGCGACCGACTTCCGCGGTGAAACCCACACCTCGGTGTTCGACGCCGATGCCGGCATCGCGCTGGATGGCACCTTCGTCAAGCTGGTGTCGTGGTACGACAACGAATGGGGCTACTCCAACAAGTGCCTGGAAATGGTCAAGGTCGTCGCTGCGTAAGCCAGCGCTGTCCCTGCGTCATTCCACAGACCCCGGCCCCGTGCCGGGGTCTGTCGTTTCAGGGGGGCAGTCAGGGCGTTGATCCCGCCACCGCCGCCGATCCATTAGCATGGCCCGCGTGCCGCCGGCACTGTGCCTGCCGGGTGCAGCCGTGGCGGCCCTCTTGAGGATGGCCTGGAATGGAAGCTCTGATTGTCCTGCTGGTGCTGGTACTGCTGGCGATCCCGCTGCTGCTGATCGTGGCGTTGGTGATGATTGCGGGCCTGCGCCGTCGCGTGGCCGCGCTGGAACATCGCGCGGCCGGGTCTGCCTGGGACGCCGCGCCGGCGCCGACCGAACCGGAAAGGCCGCTGCGGTGGACGGAGATTGCATCCGTGGACACCGTGGCCGAGCCGCTGGACTTCGCCATGCGTCCAGCGGTCGAGACGCCCGTCCAGACCCCGGACGCCGTCGATGCCCCCGCAGCGGCAGCCACCCTGCCGCCCCCGCTGCCGCCCCGTCCCGCGCCGCCGGCGGCACCGGTTGAACCACCAGGCCCCGGCATCGGCGAGCGCATCCTCGGCACCCTCAAGCAGTGGTTCACCGAGGGCAACGTGCCGGTCAAGATCGGCATGCTGGTGCTGCTGGCCGGTGTGGCCGCCCTGCTCAAGTACGCCAGCGACCAAGGCTGGTTGAACGCCCCGATCGAGCTGCGCCTGGCAGCCATCGCGCTGGCGGCGCTGGCCGGGCTGGTGTTCGGCTGGGTGCAGCGCGATACCCGGCGCCTGTTCGCGCTGGCGCTGCAGGGCGGGGCAATCGGCATCCTGCTGCTGACCATTTTCGCCGCGTTCAAACGCTACGACCTGATTCCCGCCGCACCGGCGTTCGCGCTCAGCGTGCTGCTGGTCGCTGGCATGGGTGTGCTGGCGGTGGTGCAGAATTCGCGCACGCTGGCCGTGCTCGGCATCCTGGCCGGCTTCATGGCGCCGATCTGGCTGTCCACCGGCAGCGGCAACCATGTCGCGCTGTTCTCGTATTACGCGGTGCTCAATGCGGCGATCCTGGCGATTGCCTGGTGGCGACCGTGGCGCGCGCTGAACCTGCTCGGCTTTGCCTTCACCTTCGGCATTGGTACGGCCTGGGGCGTGCTCCAGTACAGCGCGGACAAGTTCGCCAGCACCGAGCCGTTCCTGCTGCTGTTCTTCGCCTTCTACCTGCTGATTCCGATCCTCTATGCGCGTCGGCAGAGCGCGGAGAAGCGCGACCTGATCGATGGCAGCCTGGTGTTCGGCACGCCGCTGATTGCGTTCTCGTTGCAGGCCGGCCTGCTGCATGACGATCGCCTGCTGCTGGCGTTGTGCTCGCTGGCACTGGCCGCGTTGTATGCGGGGTTGGCGTGGGCGCTGATCAAGCGCGAGCGCTATGCCGCGCTGGGGCAGTCGCATGCGGTACTCGCGGTGGGCTTTGCGACGCTGGCGGTGCCGCTGGCGCTGTCTGCACGGGCCACCGCCAGCGTGTTCGCGCTGGAAGGGGCCGCCTTGGCCTGGCTGGGGCTGCGCCAGCAGCGATGGCTGCCGCAGATCACCGGTGCGTTGCTGACCCTGGGGGCCGCGTTCGGCTTCGTGGTCGGCGCGGACTACTGGCATCTGGACGCCACGGCCATCGCCAACCCGACCTTCATGAGTGGCCTGCTGCTGGCGCTGGCCGGTTTTGCCGCGGCCTTCAGCTATCGCCGTGCGCAGCGCGATGCACCGGCCATCGTCTACTACCTGTGGGGCCTGCTGTGGTGGCTGGGCAGTGTCACCCACGAGATCCTGCGGTTCGTCGCGCACCGCAGCGAACCTGATGCGCTGCTGATCGCCGCGGCCGTCACCGGGTGGCTGGCCGCCGAGATGCATCGGCGCTGGCCGGCACGCGCATTGGTGCTCACCACGCTGGCAATGGTGCTGGCCGCGTTCCCGTTGGCGCTGTGGCAGGCGGACGTGCATGACCAGCCGTTCGCCGGTTATGGCGCGCTGGCCTGGGCGGTGTTCGCGCTGCTGGGCGTGCGCAGCCTGTGGTGTCTGCGCGCAGGCGACGACCGCACGTCGCTGGCGGCGCAGTTCCTGTGGTGGTTGCTGTGGCCGTCCGTGGTGTCGCTGGCCTGCCTGTGGCTGGCCGACCGTTTCGCGCTCGCACAGGGGTGGGGCCTGGCCCTGATGCTGCTGCCGTGGCTGCTCGTCACCGCGGTGGCGCTGCTGCGCTGGCGCTGGCTGACGGTGCCGCTCGGCGGACGTTTCGATCCGATGCGCACGCCGCTGCAGGGCACGTTGTTCGCGGTGCTTGGCGTGAGCTGGGCGGGCCTGTTGCTGGTCCCGGCCGGCGCTGCACCACTGCCGTGGCTGCCGCTGCTCAACCCGGTGGAACTGGCGCAGCTCGCCGTTCTGGTGCTCGCCGCGCGCTGGCTGTGGTCCGCGCAGGCGCCGGATGGTCTGCGTGCGATGCGCATACCGCTGCTGGCGATTGCCGGCTTTGTCGCCCTGACCAGCATCACCCTGCACGCCGTGCATCACTGGGGCGAGGTGCCGTGGAACGAGCGCTTGTGGTCTTCGACCCTCGCCCAGACCAGCCTGACCGTGGTGTGGAGCGTGCTCGGCGTGATCAGCTGGGTGTGGGGCTCGCGCCGCGGGCAACGCGTGCTGTGGCTGGTCGGCGCGGTGCTGATGGGCGTGGTGCTGGCCAAGCTGGTGCTGATCGACCGCCAGCATCTGGGCAACCTGCTCGGCATTTCTTCCTTCATCGCCTACGGCCTGCTGTGCACGGTTGTGGGCTATCTGGCACCGGCGCCGCCGCGCGCGCCGGACCCCGCCGTGGAGCCACAGTCTTGATGACCTTTCGCCCGCTGATCCTCCTCACCGCGCTGGCGCTTCCGGCGCTGGCGCAGGCCCAGACCCAGGTCGCCGATGACCGCCAGGCCTATCGCCAGCAGTGGCCGCTGCAGCTCTCGCAGCCGCAGGCCGGTGCCTACCGGCTGACGCTCGACGATGGCGTCTACCGTACCGCGGTGTCGCCACGCCTGGCCGACGTGCAGGTGTTCAACGCACAAGGCCAGGCACTGCCCTCGGCGCTGCTGGCTGCCGACCAGCCACTGGCGCAGGCGCCGCAATGGCAGACGCTGTCCTGGTTCCCATTGCCGCCGATGGCCGGCACCTCCGGTGATGATCTGCAGCTGCTGACCGAGCGCAATACCGACGGCAGCGTGCGCCGGGTGGAAGCGCGGCTGGGACGCGGTGGCGCGGCCGGGCAACCGGCCGGCTGGTTGATCGATGCCAGCGCGCTGAAGACCGGTGTGCAGGCGCTGCGCCTGGACTGGCAGACACAGTCGCCACTGCAGGCGCGCGTTCGCGTGGAGATGAGCAACGATCTGCGCGATTGGCTGCGAATCGCCGACGACGTGCCGCTGGTGGACCTGCAGCACGAAGGTCGCCGCCTGCAGCAGCGCCGCATCGAGATCGCGCGCCAGGCCAAGTACTTCCGCATCCTGCCGATCGGCGCCGATGCCTTGCCGGCGCTGTCCACGGTGCAGGCCGAGCTGGCGCCGGCCGCGCAGGCGATCGCGTGGCGCTGGCAGTCGCTGACCGGTACCGCCGGCAAACCCGGCGAATTCGAGTACCAGCTGGACGGGCGCTTCCCGATCGCGCAGGCCGATATCGCCACCGCCGACAACAGCGTGGTGCAGTGGACGCTGTTGAGCCGCGACGATGCCGATCAGCCGTGGCAGGTGCGTGCCGGCCCGTGGGTGGCCTATCAGCTGCAGGACGCCGCCGACCGTCGCCAATCGCAGACCCAGCCGCTGGCACGCAGCACGCGTGACCGTTACTGGAAGCTGGTGGCCGGCCAGCCGCAGTCGATGCCGGCACCGACGCTCAAGCTCGGCTACCAGCCCGAAGCGCTGGTGTTCCTCAGCCAGGGCGAGCCCCCGTTTGCGGTCGCCGCTGGCAGCGTGCGCGCCGAGCGCCAGGATGCGCCGGTGGCCACGGTGATCGCGCAGCTGCGCGAGCAGCATGGTGCGCAGTGGCAACCGGCGCAGGCAAGCGTGCAGGGCGCACCGGAAGTACTCGCTGGCGATGCAGCACTAGCCCCGCAGCGCGACTGGAAACAGTGGCTGCTGTGGGCGCTGCTGGTGATCGGCGTGCTGATCGTCGGTGGCTTCGCGGTGAGCCTGCTGCGCCAGCCGCGTTTTAACGGGGACGGGGGTAGTTAAGCGCGCTTAACTACCTCCGTCCCTGTTAAGTAGCATTCGCTTAACTACCTCCGTCCCCGTTAAATTTGCGATGCACCCGCGCAGCCGGGACAATGATCGTCTGCGCCGCACGGCGCCCTTCCTTCTTCAGAGCCAAAGAGTTGCTTATGTCCATCGTTCGCATGACCGACCTCGATCTCTCCGGCAAGCGCGTGCTGATCCGCCAGGATCTGAATGTGCCGATCGACAACGGCCAGATCACCTCCGAGCAGCGCATCACTGCGTCGCTGCCGACGCTGAAGCTGGCGCTGGAGAAGGGCGCCGCCGTGATGGTGACCTCGCACCTGGGGCGTCCGAAGGAAGGCGTGTGGAGTGAAGCCGAATCGCTGGCCCCGGTGGCGCTGCGCCTGTCGCAGCTGCTGGGTGTCGAGGTGCCGCTGGTGCGTGATTGGGTCGATGGCGTGGACGTCGCACCGGGTTCCATCGTGCTGCTGGAAAACTGCCGCATGAATGTCGGCGAAGGCAAGGACGATGAAGCGCTGGCGAAAAAGTACGCCGCGCTGTGCGATGTGTTCGTCATGGATGCCTTCGGCACCGCGCACCGCGCGCAGGCCTCCACTCACGGCGTGATCCGCTTCGCTCCGGTCGCCGCTGGCGGTCCGCTGCTGATGGCCGAACTGGACGCGCTGGCCAAGGCGCTGCTCGCCCCGGCCCCGCCGCTGCTGGCGATCGTGGCCGGCAGCAAGGTCAGCACCAAGCTCGAACTGCTCTCCAGCCTGGTCGGCAAGGTCGACCAGCTGATCGTCGGCGGTGGCATCGCCAACACCTTCATCGCGGCCGCCGGTTACTCGGTCGGCAAGTCGCTGTATGAGCCGGACCTGCTGGACACCGCGAAGAAGATCGTGGCCGATGCCAAGGCGCGTGGCGCCGACATCCCGCTGCCGACCGACGTGGTCGTGGCCAAGCAGTTCCTGCCGGACGCCGACGCCACGGTGAAGGCCGTCGCCGACGTGGCCGAGGATGACCTGATCCTGGATATCGGCCCGGATACCGCCCAGCACTACGCTGGCCTGATCGCCAAGGCCGGCACCGTGGTCTGGAACGGCCCGGTCGGCGTGTTCGAGTTCGAGGCCTTCAGCCATGGCACCGAGGCGCTGGCCCGTGCCATCGCGGCCTCGCCGGCGTTCTCGATCGCCGGTGGTGGCGACACCCTGGCCGCGGTCGACAAGTACGACATCGCGGGCGAGGTGAGCTACATCTCCACCGGTGGCGGTGCATTCCTGGAGTTCCTGGAAGGCAAGACCCTGCCGGCCGTCGCCGCGCTGGAGGCCCGCGGCTCGTGAACCGCGATGTGCTGTTCTTCGATCTCGACGGCACGCTGATCGATTCGGCCGTCGGGATCACCGGGTGCGTGGCGCATGCGCTCACCCAGATGGGCCTGCCGGTTCCGCCACAGGCAGACCTGCGGCGCTGGATCGGGCCGTCGCTGCGCACCAGCTTCGCGCCGTTGTTCAACGATCCGTCCCAGGTCGAACAGGCGGTGACGTATTACCGCGAGCGCTTCGACGTGGTCGGCTGGCGCGAACACGAGGTCTACCCGCGGATCGGCCAGGTCGTGCAGGCCTTGAAGGAACGCGGCCATCGGCTGGCGATCGTCACCGCCAAGAACGAGCCGCACGCGCGTCGCATCGTCGAGCACCTGCCGTTCGGCGACTGCTTCGAGGATGTGATCGGGGCCACCCCGGATGGCAGCCGCAGCGAGAAGCCGCAGCTGGTCGCCGAGGCCCTGCAGCGGCTGTCGCTGACCCCTGCGGAGTGCTGGATGATCGGCGACCGGCGCATGGATATCGAAGGCGCCCGCCATCATGGTCTGCGCAATATCGGCGTGCTGTGGGGCTTCGGCGGTGCCGAAGAGCTCACGGCGGCCGGGGCGGCGCACCTCGCGCAGGCACCGGACGACCTGCTCAGCCTGATCGATTGAGGGCTGCGGCGGCGATCCGTACGCCGCCGCATGTCCTGCGCAAAGCCCCGCCGCGATTGGCGCTGGCCGCCGGGCGGTCAAACGACTGTCCGCCCGGTCGTCTCGGGCTGTCTGCAGGACAACAGCGAAACCCAAGCGTGCCAGCGGTGTAATCGTATTCATGGGACGTGACGGGTGTGCTAATTTCACTCCTTTAACGGGAGCCCATTAACCATGATTGAGCGTCAGCGTCGCACCAAGATCCTTGCCACCCTCGGACCGGCAACCGACCCGCCGGGCGTGCTGGAGGATCTCTTCCGCGCCGGCGTGAACGTGGTTCGCCTCAACTTCAGCCACGGTGACCCGTCCGGCCAGGCCAAGCGCGCCGCCGATGTGCGTGCCGCCGCCGCCCGCGTGGGCGTGGAAGTGGGCATCCTGGCCGATCTGCCGGGCCCGAAGATCCGCATCGAACGTTTCGCCGAAGGCAAGATCAAGCTCAAGGCGGGCGACCGCTTCGACCTGGTTGCCTCGGCCACCCCGCCGCCGGGCGACACCACCCAGGTCGGCGTGAGCTACCTAGGCCTGCCGCAGGACGTGGTCGCCGGTGACGTGCTGCTGCTCGACGATGGCCTGATGCAGCTGCAGGTGATCGAAGTGCAGGGCGAGCGCATCATCAACACCGTGCTCAACGATGGCGTGCTGTCCGACCGCAAGGGCCTGAACAAGCAGGGCGGCGGCCTCTCGCTGGGCGCGCTGACCGAGCGCGACAAAGAACTGATCGGCATCGTGGCCAAGATCGGCGTGGACTTCATCGCCGTCTCGTTCTGCCGCAACGCGCAGGACATGAACGACGCGCGCGAGATCGCCGAGTCGCACGGCTGCTACGCCGCGCTGGTCTCCAAGATCGAGCGCACCGAAGCGATCGACAACCTCGAAGAGATCGTCGACG
>Ga0247813_10000628_pt1 | contig 31132 bp, 28 predicted proteins | sample UWRJL169409C1_FD_180719 | JGI IMG/M metagenome (GOLD analysis project Ga0247813, IMG submission 180719) | Plant litter microbial communities from Arlington Agricultural Research Station in Wisconsin, United States - UWRJ-L169-409C-1 | ecosystem: Environmental > Terrestrial > Plant litter >...
ATATCAACCGAATCTAATCCAGCTATCAACCTCATTAAGCAAAAATTGAACAGCTATTCATAAGAATCTCAAAAACTTAACTTTTGCTGTAAAACAAAAGAGGGTGCCTTTTTGGACACCCTCTTTTGTTTATTTATTACAAGCAACTACTTTTTTTATGTCTGGTTTTTAACCTGCTAAAAGTTTCTTCTCTCATTAATAAGTAGCTGGCTAAAATTCTTGCTGGCAAATTGTATCTATCACTTGCTTTACTGAAAACACTATAGCGATGAACAGCTGATGGAAGTCGGCAGAGCCTGGATTCATGTACAATTTTCTGATATTTCAAAGAGAAAATTTTTCTTACCATTTTATCAACTTCAGGAAAATTAATATATAAATCTTCTACAAAATCTCTTGGTAGTAGAATGAGTTCAGAATCACTAATGGCTTCCAAACCTTCATCATCCATATAGTGCGAAATTTCAGTATATCCAATCAATTCATTTTCTCCATAAAGAGAAAGCGTAATTTGTTTTTTGTCTATGATGGTATATTTTCTTAAGGTTCCACTGGAAATAAACAAAGCATCGTTACCCGCAATTCCATGTGGATATAATCTGGAATTTTTACAAACTGATATTGTTGTGGCATGTTCCCGAAGTTGCCCAATAAGACCATCTGATACAGGCTCTAACGCACTAAAAAAGTTAATTATCGGATTAAATTTCATGTTGCACTTTTAATATTTATTGAGTGCGCGGTGCAAATCTATACCTTTTTAATCAATTTTTAAGGTGTAAACCTTTTAAAAAAACTCAGGGATAAGCCATTCGATTTGATTTAAGTAGAAAGAAACTATTTTTTATTCAAACTGAATTTAAACCTTAAAAGCACATAGACGGAAGTATCATCTAAACTTTACAAGATTGAGGTGATATTGGATTATATTAAAATTGAAAGTGGGGAAAAGTAAAATAATGAATTGATTATGGTGATCAATTTGAATTAGCGCATTACAATTAAGTCTTTATATGTAAAATTGCCTTATAACGTTTAAATCGCAAAAAAAAATGGATATGATTATTTCAGTGATTTAATTATTTTTATAGGGTGAAAAATTGAGATGATACAATGGGAGATACCAAGGCTAAAAAACAATAATAATATAAAAATTAATATTTATTTGGGTGTTCATCATTAGTCAATGTATAAATACATTATTAATATAAAGATTTTTTCAGCTGTCTACATCATCATACACTATGAATTTGCATTAAATATCAGCTGTTATCTTTTCTTTGGCTAATATAAGATCCTCTTTAGAAACCTCAAATTGCTCATTTTTCATTTCTGCAGATGGAGTATACATTAGATCAACACACATCGGGAAGTGATCTGAACCACAACTGGCTAATCGCTTAATGGAGCTAAGTGTAAAATCAGTTGAACAGAAAATATGATCTAATGGAAACCGAAGTAACCAATATTTTGCATTAAAACTATTGAAAAAACCTCTGCCTCGACGTGGATCCAGCAATCCGCTAACCTTGCCGAAAAGTTCAGTGGTATAACTCCAGGCGACGTCGTTCAAATCGCCCATTACAATTACAGGGATGTTGCTTTCTTTTGCTTTAGCACCTACAATTAATATTTCTTTATCTCTTTCTGTACTTCGTGGGTTTTCCTGAGGGACAGGTGGCTCTGGATGTAAGCAAAATAATTTTACTTTTTGACCGGATCTTAATTCCACTGTGGCTTCCATGGATGGAATATCAGACTTCACAAGGTAGTTTACTTTTTCATCACTTAACGAAAGTTTAGAATACAATAACATCCCATAAGTGTTTTCTAAAGGTGCCTTCAATTGATGGGTATAAATATTTTGAATGGAATCCATTTCTTTTTGCCACCATTTATTGGTTTCTACCATCAAAATCACATCTGGATCACATGATGCAATAAGTTTATGATAGTCTCCAGATTGGCGGTTTTCCTGATAAACGTTAGCAATTAAAATTTTCAGGTTGTACCTACCATCTGTTCTCATACCGGTAATAATTTGTTTTTTACCTAATACCGTAAAGGGAAAGATGAGGTAGAAAAGATAAAACATATTGATGAGCAGGCACGAAAATACCAACCAATTTTTTGTTTGTACAGGAAATGAAAAACAAAGAATAACGATGATTAAAAGAATGTTTAAAGTTAATTTTTGCAATCTGGGGTATTCAAAAACCCTAAAAATCCAGAAATCATGACGAATAAAGGGAATAATCGTAGATAGGATAACAAGAAGACTAAAATAAAAAAGTATGTCGTGTATCAAGGCGTTCTTTTTAATGTAAGTAGCTAACAAGCAACTTGCAAAAATGTTTCCTCAGTAGTTATCAGAAAGATAAAGCATAACCCTATTCTATTTACTGTTACGCGATAAGAAAAGAAAAGGTAAATTCTGAAAAAAAAGCAATTGTATGGATATCAATTGTTTGGCTTACATAGCCATTGAAAATCGCCTGGTATCAGTTAAATTAATAGTAAAATCATATCTTTTTAATTCATATGCTATTGCCATAGCTTGTAGCTGAGCTAATTCTTCAAAATTGAAGATGGTGTCTTGCTGTGTTGCAGATAATGTTTTAATCCTAGAGATAACTTCACGGTAACTTTCGTGATTATTGATTTCGTTCATTTGTATTGTAGATGCGGTAAATTCAGCTATATAACATACAGGTAATTGAAAAGTTTTTAATTTGAAATATATTTCTAACGCAGATCAAATTAGTACTGGTAAATAGGAAAGAACGGGTATTAATATTTATTGAACTTTGAGGTTGTAGGTAAAGTATCCAACTATGTTCTCCAAAGGATTGATTTTAAAACAGCATTAATTTTAATCACCAGGAGATTATTTAATTCTAATATTTATAAGTTTTCTCTAAATAAACACATTCGTTAAAACTAACTACCTATCATATTGGTTTACAAGAAGGGAAATGTAAGATTAATATGGAAAAGCGCATCTATGTGTTAGAAGATAATGACGATATAAGAGAGATAGTTTCGATGCTGCTTGAAGAGGAAAAATATGAAGTATTTGCTTATCCAAATATTGCTTCTTTTCGATCTGGCATTGCTAAAGGCAAACCTGCTGATTTATATCTGCTGGATGTAATGTTGCCTGATGGCAATGGTATTGATTATTGTTGTGAATTAAAAGCATCTCCAGTTACTGCAGGTAGACCTGTGGTGATGATGTCTGCGAACTTTTCAAAAGATGGTATGTATAAACGCTGTTTCGCACAGGATTACATTCATAAACCATTCGAAATTGATGATTTCGTAAAACGAATTTCTGCACAGATTCATTAATGATATATTCAGTAATATTTAAATCAATTTATCATTCATTTTCTTTATCAATGTAACTTAATCTAAAAATAATGATTACCTAAAATGGGTGTGGTAATCAGAATAAATGTCATTAAGTTTGCGGCAGAAATTGATGAAAAGAGAACAGAACGAAAGCTTTTTAATGGTATATTCTCGAAAACTAAAGGATTTTGCCATTCGGATACGTTATAGTGAATATTTAACTGATGCTCTTAGAAGTACATTTGCCATCATCATTCCACTTATCGCATGTGCTTATTTCGGACAAATTATCGCTGGTATTAGTATCAGCATCGGCACGCTTTTTATGAGTCTTTGTGATATTCCTGGCAATAGGAGAGACAAATTAATCGGATCAATCATCGCAATTTTTTCTCTTGCGTTCACCTCTTTTATAATAGCCATTAGCTTACCTCATCCATACTATGTGGCTACGAGCGTAGTTATTATAACCTTTATATTTTCGATGCTTTCGGTATTTGGACATCGTTTATCACTCATTGGATTAATTGGCACAACGTTAATCGCTTTCACCCTTGGTCTACATCCAAAACAGCCCTTAGTTTTTAGTACATATATTGTAATTGGTGCCGCATGGTATGCATTGATCAGTCTTACTCAAATTTATTTAAGACCCTATCGCTCTTTGCATCATGCTATTTTTGAAGCCATTCAGGGAACGGCAGCTTTGATGCGGTTGCGTGCAAGTGCCTATAATGAGGGATTTGATCTTCGCGATTTTAATGCACAAAATATTTCTCTCCATTTGAAATTAAATGCAAGGCAGGAGTTAATCAGAAGTTTATTGCTTCGAGACCGAATTGCGATGTCTCCAGATAACCAGACAGGAAAAAAGTTACTGGCGGCTGCACTAGATATTATTGATCTTTATGAGCAAGTAACAGCCATTCATCATGACTATGGAGAAATCAGGCAGGCATTAGCGCCGACGGGTGCCCTTACTAAAATACAGGAAGTTATTTCACAGCTTACTGATTTATTGGAACATAGCGCAGTACAATTTTCAATCTCCAAAAAGGTTAATCCTAGTGGTGTAGATCGTAGTAATATCGAAGAAAAAATTAATTTATTACTGGTGCTATCTGATACTATGCCACCTGAAGGTAAAGCCTTGATTGCTGGAATAACCAGAAATCTGAAAGATATCTCAAAAATAGTAGAACGCTTATCGATGAGTTATCAATTGGAATTGCCTGACACAGACATTATAGAAACTGAGGTTTATAAAGATTTTATTCCTGAAACATCAGTCAGTTGGAAAAATATAAAGAGTCAGTTTTCTCTACATGCACCAGTATTTCGCTTTGCACTCCGCCTGAGCTTACTTTGTTTAATTGCCGTAATGCCAACCTTACTTTTTCCAGATCAGCGTTACAGCTATTGGTTACTGCTTACTGTTGTGATTGTAAACAGACCGAGTTTCGGTTTAACCCGAAAACGAAATATGGAACGTTTGTGGGGAACATTAATTGGCTTAGTAATTGGATTGTTACTTGCTTTTGCATCTGTTCCGGTACAATTGGGATTGGCTGCATTTGGCCTGCTTGGTTTTTTTCTCTTTAACAGAACGCATTACTTATGGGGGGTAGCTTGTGTAACGGTAATGGTTGTGTTAGGTTTAAATGTTTACCATGGGCATGTGTCGCAGATTATTAGCGATCGCTTGTTATTTACATTAATTGGTTGCGGATTATCCTATCTTTCGATTTTTATTTTTCCAATCTGGGAAACACCACGCATTAGTGCACTTATTTTGAACGGCCTTGCCGCAAGCAGACATTATTTATTTTGTGTTGCAACAGAAAGAAAAGGATTTCAACACTATTACTACCGCACTAAACTGGCCAGGAAAGATGCTTACATCAGCTTTTCTTTTTTAAGTGAGGCTTTACAAAGTATTAGAAAAGAACCCCTTGCAAACAACATTGATTTAGTTGGACTAGAAGATATTCAGGTTTTAAATTACCAGTTAAACGGTGCAATCGCGGCCCTATCGCTAGCCAAGGAGGGAGATGATGTAATGAATGACCAGGAATTTCAAGACTGTTTAAATAACCTGGATTACTGTATTGAAAATGTACCATTGGCAGATTTAACTTCACTACCCAGTTCGAAACCAAATACTACTTACACGTCCAAATTACTTAGCTCTTTAACTTATCGTTTGGAAGCTTATTTTAAATAGTGCAGTTTCCTTCTTATTGTAAGATCATTAGTTTGATCAATGGAATAATATTTGCAACATGATGTTTAAAATATCATTATGGATAAGCAAATCAAAAATACTGCCCGGATATTACTGGGTGCAGGTTTAATTGTAGCCGGAATTGGCCATTTAACTTTTTCTAGAAAAGAATTTCAAGCGCAGGTTCCAGACTGGGTTCCATTAAAAAAAGATGATACAGTTGTGTATTCCGGTTTAGTTGAGATTGCTTTGGGTACTGCTTTAGTAGTCACACCAAAAAAATACAGGTCAACAGTGGGTTTATTGGCGGCCTCACTTTTTGTAGGTGTTTTCCCTGGCAATGTATCTCAATATGTAAATAAGAGGGATGGCTTTGGATTGGATACAGATCGTAAAAGAATGACGAGGTTATTTTTTCAACCAGTATTGGTTTTATGGGCATGGGGGAGTACACGGAAGTAATCTTCTTTTAACAAAACTTTTATTTTGATCAACGTGGCTTTAAAGTCTGGAGTCTAAAATCTTTAGTAAGGAGTCTTGAAGGTATATAAGTTTTTATTAAGAAGTATTGAGTTTGCAGAAATAGATTAAAGACTATAGATTCAATTTAAAATAGTTAATCATGATTTAGCAATTTATTATATTTGATGTATGAACCTACTTCACATGAAATTCCTCCAACTGGTTAAATATTTTGTAGTTACAAGCCTATTTCCGGTTGTTAGCCTTGCAGCAAGTGTAGATACCGTTAACACCTATAGTAAGGTGATGAATAAAGAAATTAAGGCTGTTGTAGTGAAACCAAACACTTATTCAGCTTCTAAAAAATATCCTACCTTATATTTATTACATGGTGCTGGAGGTAATTATGCTGATTGGGTAAATCAAACTCCAGATCGCGAAACAGTAAAAAAGTTAAGTGATCTATTTTCGATGGTGGTTGTTTGTCCGGATGGGGGCGTAACCAGCTGGTATCTTAATAGTCCGATAGATAAGACTTATCAATATGAAACCTACGTATCATCAGAATTGGTAAATTACGTTGATCAGCATTATGCTACCATAAAAGATCGGTTAGGCCGGGCAATTACTGGATTAAGCATGGGTGGTCATGGTGCTTTATACCTAGCTTTTCGCCATCAGGATGTTTTTGGCGCTTGTGGAAGTATGAGTGGGGGTGTAGATCTGCGTCCTTTCCCTGAAAACTGGAATATTTCTAAAAGATTAGGATCGTACAGTGAAAATCCGGAGCGCTGGGAGGCGAACAGTGTGGTAAATTTAACACATCTACTTGTACCTAATAAACTGGCTATGATTATTGATTGTGGTGATGGCGATTTTTTTTATAAGGTAAATGTTGCCTTACATGATAAATTGCTGGATCGAAATATTCCACATGATTTCATTATTCGTCCTGGCGTACATAATTGGGCTTACTGGGGAAATGCAATCCAATATCAAATGCTTTTCTTCAGTCGGTATTTTGAAAAAAATCATCTGTAAAAACCCTTTAAAAGAAGAACGGGCCAAAGGTAAAACTACCTCCGGCCCGTATCTAAATTAACGCTCTCGGGACGAAAGTAGAAGTTTTGTGGTTACTTTCCAAACGAAATACTGATTTTTAATATTTCTTCATATTTTCTTCATTATTTCAATGTCGCATTTGCATGGTTTTATGACATACCTTTTTTAATATAAATAAATGATAAAGCCTTTAATATCAATTGAGTACTGTCCGCGTTGTGGGTGGATGCTTCGGTCAGCCTACATGGCGCAAGAGTTACTCACTACATTTTCTGAACAACTAAAAGGCGTAACTTTATTGCCAAGTGAAGTGAGCGGAACATTCCAGATAAGCCTAAACGATGAGATTATATTTGATCGGAAGGAAGCCGGACGTTTCCCTGAAATTAAAGAATTAAAAAAGTTAGTTAGAGATCATATTGATCCGGAAATGAACCTTGGGCATACTGATCGGTAATTAAGAGAGACCTAAAACTTTCTCGCATCAAAATCAACAGAAATCTTCTGCCAGGATTAACTACTCATTTCTAAAATGATTCAGGTTACTAAAAACAATGAACTTATTTTAAAGTTATATCTGTGTCAGCTTGTTACTTTTTACTAAAGCAAGTTAACAATTTACGCAAAACAAACATATATGAAACATTATGATGCGATCATCATTGGTGCAGGCCAGGCAGGGGTTCCGCTTGCGAAAAAAATGGCTGAAGCCGGAAAAAAAACAGCGATAATAGAGAAGAGAACTATAGGTGGTACTTGTATAAATGATGGTTGTACACCTACAAAAGCGATGATCGCTTCTGCCAAGGCTGCCTATCAGGCAAGAAAGGCATCAGAACTTGGCATTATCATCGATAACGTTAAAGTAGATTTAAAAAAGATTAAAAAAAGAGCTGATAGCATTGTTGAACAGTTTAGAGGAAGTGCACAAGATGGTATCGAAGAAACTAAAGGTCTAAAATTATACATGGGTGAGGCTAGTTTCACTGGCGAGAATGAAATTGTGGTTAAAAGCAAGGATGGGACAACAGAAACACTGACTGCTGATTTGATCTTCCTTAATACTGGTGCGAAAACCATCATTCCTGAAATTGATGGGATTGAAGAAATTGATTATCTTACTTCTACCTCCATCCTTGAATTGGAAGAGATTCCGGAGCATCTGGTGATTATTGGTGGCAATTATATTGGATTGGAATTTGGGCAGATGTTTAGTCGTTTCGGTAGTCAGGTTACGATTTTAGAGCAATCATCTGTTATCTTATCAAAAGAAGATGATGATGTAGCTAAGGCAGTAACAGAAATCCTGACTGCTGAAAAGATTGATATTTTTACAGATGTAAAGATTAACCACATCGGATGGAAAGGTGACCAGATTGAAACGACAATTACATCCGGAAAAAAAGATAAAAAAATTACTTCGACTCATTTATTGGTTGCTGTAGGCAGGGCACCACAAACGAAAAACTTAAACCTAGAAAATTGTGGTGTTGAAACGGACGAGCATGGTCACATCCTGGTGAATGAGAAACTGGAAACTAATGTGAAGGGGATATATGCTTTAGGAGATGTTAAAGGTGGACCAGCCTTTACGCATATTGCTTATAATGATTATACCATTGTTTACCGAAACCTGATTGAAAATACAAATTTATCTACTGCCGGCCGACCTGTTCCTTACTGTATGTTTACTGATCCACAACTGGCCAGAATTGGTCTCTCCGAACGGGAAGCAAAGGAACAAAAATTAGATTATCAGGTGGCTGTTTTGCCAATGGAGAATGTAGCAAGGGGTATTGAAACCAATGAAACAGCTGGATTAATGAAGGCAATTGTAGATACTAAGACGAATAAGATTTTGGGCGCAGCAATTCTTGCTTCTGAAGGTGGTGAAATTATGTCGGTATTGCAGATGGCGATGCAGGGAGGGATTACTTCAGAACAAATCAGGTATGGCGTGTTCGCGCATCCAACTTATACAGAATCGCTGAATAACCTGTTCATGAAGATCCATAAATAATATGATAAAGCTGGACAAGGTTAGTAAATCCTTCCATAATACACTGGCTGTTAAAGCAGTTTCATTTGAGGTGAAAGAAGGAGAAAACCTTATCCTTCTAGGTACCAGTGGCTGTGGTAAAACAACCACGTTAAAGATGATTAACCGCCTTATTGCGCCTGATAATGGAACAATTACGATTAATCGTAAAAACATTGCACAAGAAAACCCTGAATTATTAAGAAGGGGAATAGGTTACGTGATGCAAAATAATGGTTTATTTCCTCATTACACAGTCGGAGAAAATATAGCTATTGTGCCACAGCTGCTAAAATGGGATCGAAAGAAAACCTTGGATAGAACAAAAGCGCTCATGGCAAAACTTCATCTTTCGGATGAGTATATCAATCTCTTTCCTCATGAACTTAGTGGCGGGCAGCAACAGCGCGTTGGTTTAGCGAGGGCTTTGGTTGCTGATCCTGCTGTTTTGCTAATGGATGAACCTTTTGGTGCGTTGGATAATGTGACCAGAGCCAGTATCCGAAAAGAATTTAAAGCGCTGGAAGAGTTAAAGCGTAAAACTATTGTAATGGTTACGCATGATATTCAGGAGGCCTTTGAACTTGCAGATCGCATTTGTTTGATGGATAAGGGTGAAGTCATCCAAATTGGAACACCAAAAGAATTGCTATATCAACCAGCAAGTGACTTTGTGGTGAAATTTATGGAAAGTGAACGCCTCTCACTTGAGTTTCGGGTAACTACACTTTATGATTTATGGCATGATTTACCAGAAAAAATTTCATCAAATGCTACAGTAGTCAATTCAGATTTAAGTGTATGGGATGCTTTAAATTGTTTTCGTTCGGGGGGGAAGGAAATTACTTTTTCGACAGATGGAATCCAGGAACAAAAATCACTCGATATAAATGATTTAACCTTAGCCTTTAACCGTTATCACATGCAGTATCAACATGAATGAGCTTCAACAAAATTTATGGCAATTCATGTCAGGGGAGTCTGATAAATTGCTCAACCAAACCTTTCAGCATCTCGGTTTAACTTTTATTTCTCTTTTTTTAGCCGTGGCCATTGGTTTACCCTTGGGTATCTTCATTGCCAGAAAACGAAAGCTCTCTGGTTCTGTTTTGGCTGTGGCAGGTGTTTTACAAACGATTCCTAGCATTGCATTATTAGGATTTATGATTCCGATACTTGGAATTGGTGCCAAACCAGCCATTGTAGCTTTATTAATTTACGCCTTGTTACCGATTATTAGAAACACATATACAGGTATAGTTGGGATTAGTACAGAAGTTAAGGAGGCTGCAATAGCCATGGGGATGAGTAAAAAGCAGGTTTTGTTTAAGGTAGAACTTCCTTTAGCCATGCCTGTAATCTTGGCTGGTGTTCGTACAGCAACGGTAATTAATGTAGGCGTAGCCACACTGGCTTCTTATATCGCGGCAGGAGGTTTAGGTGAATTTATTTTTGGTGGAATATCACTTAATAACACCAATATGATTTTAGCAGGTGCTATTCCGGCTGCGCTACTGGCCATTATCCTTGATGCTGTTTTAGCTGCTGTTCAAAAAATGAATGTCAAAAAGTTCAGGAAGACGTTGTATATTTTCCCAATATTGTTTTTGTTATTGGGTGGTTTTTACTTGCTCCCAAAAGCTTATGGCAGTTCGCTAACAGCTGGTTTTACACCAGAATTTATGGGCAGACAGGATGGTGATTTAGGGCTGAAATCAGTCTATGGCTTAAAAATTCACACGATTGTAATCAGTGATGCGGTGATGTACAAGGCTGCATATGAAAAGGAACTCGATATTATTAGCGGATATTCTACAGATGGACGTTTAAAAGCGTTCAAGCTAACGATTCTAAAAGATGATAAAGGGATATTTCCACCTTACTACGCAGCCCCGATTATCAGGGAGACTTCCTTAAAGAAATTTCCAGAGTTGGAAGGCGTATTAAATCTTTTGTCTGGAAAAATTACTGATTCGATTATGACAGATTTGAATTACCGGACAGATTATCTGCACCAAACTCCTGAACGGGTGGCTAAAGACTTTTTAGTTGGATGTGGCTTATACAAAAGTGCAAAAGCAGGCAAAAAGGGTGTAATCAGAATTGGTTCAAAAATTTTTGGCGAGCAATACATTCTGGCAGAAATGTACCGGATGCTAATTCTGGGAAATACAGACTATGAAGTGGCCACCAAAACTGGTTTAGGTGGTACTAAAATATGTTTTGATGCTTTAATGAACGATCAGATTGATTTTTATCCTGAATATACGGGTACTGGTTTACTTGTCCTGCTAAAACCTGATGCGAAGGTTTCCAAAAAAATAGCTCATGATAGAGATAGTACCTATCAGTACGTGAGCAAGCAATTTTCGCAAAAGTTTAATATTAAATGGCTTAAACCAATTGGCTTCAATAATTCGTACGCATTAATGATGCGGCAAAAACAATCAAAAGATCTTGATGTTAATAGTATAACAACATTACAACAATATCTAGATAAAAATTAATGAGCTTAGTTGATCAATTTCTGACCATCAGGAAGTATACTGAATCGATTTGTGAGCCGCTGCAAACGGAAGATTATGTGGTTCAGCCTATTGAAGATGTAAGTCCACCTAAATGGCATCTCGGCCATACCACCTGGTTTTTTGAAACCTTTATCTTAAAACCACACGCATCAAATTATCAGGAATACAATCCCGATTATAACTTTGTATTTAACAGCTATTATGAAACGGTTGGTGCAAGGGTGATCCGCACCGATCGTGGCAATTTAAGCCGTCCAAGCGTGAGTGAGATTTATCTATACCGGCATTATGTAGATGCGGCGATGACCAATTTACTTGGTAGCACGATTACTGATGAGGTGATGGAACTCCTGATTCTGGGATTTAATCACGAGCAGCAGCACCAGGAACTTTTGCTTACCGATATCAAATATATTTTAGGTAACAATCCGCTTTTTCCGGTGTATTCCAATGATTGGAAAGAGCATGAGGAAATCCAAACTCAGCCTGATAGAATAGTTATAACAGAAGGGATATATGAAATTGGCTTTGCCGGAAGTGATTTTTGTTTTGACAATGAATTAAACCGCCATAAAGTATATCTGAATGATTTTGAAATCAGTGCTGTTTTAGAAACCAATGGATCTTACCTGGAATTTATTAAGGCAGGTGGCTATAGTGATTTTAATTACTGGCATGCAGAGGGCTGGGATTGGGTGAAAACAAATGGCATTAAAGCCCCCATGTATTGGCACGAAATAGATGGCGACTGGTTTAATTACACTTATGCAGGTTTATTGCCATTAAATAGTTTACACCCTGTAACGCATATCAGCTATTATGAAGCATATGCTTTTGCGAGTTGGAAAGGCATGCGGTTGCCAACGGAATTTGAATGGGAAGTTGCCGCAAGGCAATTTAACTGGGGTAAAAGGTGGGAGTGGACCGAAAGTGCATACTTACCTTATCCTGGATTTAGTAAGGCCCCCGGTGCTATTGGAGAATACAATGGCAAATTTATGGTGAACCAGAAAGTACTTCGTGGCGCATCTGTTGCTACGCCAAAAGATCATGGACGCATCACCTACAGAAATTTTTTTCATCCTCATTTGAGATGGCAGTTTACAGGGATTAGATTAGCAAAATAAAGTTACATGAGTACGATTATTTCAAAACAACATATCCCTGTGGGATCAACATTTTTAAATGATGTTTTAGCAGGTTTAACGGCTGAACGCAAGTCATTGAGCTCTAAATATTTTTATGATGAAATTGGAGATGGTATCTTTCAACAGATCATGGAAATGGGTGATTATTACCTCACCGATGCGGAGATGGAAATTATGCAACATCAAACAGAGCAAATTACTGATGTTATTGCTGCAGATCCCAGTGCTTTTGACCTGATCGAATTAGGTGCGGGAGATGCCACTAAATCGGTTCATTTATTACAGTCTTTAATTAATCGCCAGCTAGAGTTTACTTATTTACCCATCGATATTTCCCGGCATGTTATAGAAGACCTGGAAGAAAACCTCCCAAAGAAGTTGCCTGCACTAAAGGTAGAGGGTTTAAATGGCGACTATTTCGCTATGGTAAAAAAGGCAAAAACACTATCCAGTCGTCGTAAAGTGCTTTTATTTATGGGAGCCAATATTGGAAATATGAATGTAACAGAAGCAGAAGAATTTTGTAAGGCATTGCGAAATGAGTTATCTGCTGAGGATATACTCATTATTGGATTCGATTTGAAGAAAAACCCACGTCAGATTTTGGCTGCCTATGATGATGATGCTGGTATAACGAAGTCATTTAACCTGAATTTATTAAGCCGGATTAACCGCGAATTGGATGGTGATTTTGATATTAGCAGCTTTGATCATTATGCCAGTTACGACCCTGAATCAGGCGCCTGCAAAAGTTATCTAATCAGTTTAAGGGATCAATTGGTTAATATTGGAGATGAAACCATTCGCTTCCGTGCCAATGAACACATCTACATGGAAATTTCCCAGAAATATTCATTAACGGAAGTGAATGAAATGGCTGCTTCAAGTGGATTTATACCAGTTGCTCATTTTTTTGATCAACACCAATATTTTGTAGATGCCATTTGGAAAGTAAAAAGGTAAGCGATTTCAGCTTGCCAGTTAAATTTTCTTTCCATCTAAAACAGCTATCAGCTTTTGTAAATCTTCTTCGGTATTGTAAAAATGGAATGAAATCCGGGTTCCTGTACCTCTTGGTGAGCATAAAATTTTAGCTTCTGCCAACTGATCAACCTGCTGTTGAGGAAGTGGTAAAATCATGATGGTAGATGAATATTTTTGGTCGGCTAGATAATCTGGCAACAGTCCGCGGTGATGAAGTTGTATTCTGGCCTGCTGGCAAAGGGCCTGTGTGGTTTGCTCAATAGTAGAAATACCAATATTTCTGATCATATTTAAACTTTCATTTAAAGATCCAAAATTCAAGGTATCAAGATGGCCGGGTTCAAAACAAAAGGCTAAAGGTTTTTTGCCTTTAACAAAAGGGGCTGAAGGAAGCTGAGCAAGTTTTCTATCTTCGTAAAGGTGGTTTTTCAATTGATCTGATAATATGATAAAGCCATTGCCAAAGCCTGCCAGTAACCATTTATAACCACTGGAGCATAGTGCATCTAACCCTGAATCTTCAAAACTAAAATCTGTTGTGCCACAAAATTGGGTGCCATCTGCAATGAGTAATAATTTGGGGTATGTTTGTTTAATTTTTTTTATGAATTCCGGATTCATCCGATAACCACTGATGTACTGCACGACGCTAAAAGCAAACACTGTTGGCTTGTTTTTTTCAATCGCTGCTAAAACATTATCTTCCAGATTTTCATCTATATCTACGTAACTATGTTTAAAGCCACGGCTGGTTATCGGGTATGCCACTGATGGATATTCATCGTTAAGCAAAAGAAAGCGTTCTGTTTTTGGCAACCCATCAAGTAGGGTATTGAAGCCAAATGAAAAATTTTGCGTCAGAAAGATATTTGAAACCGCTGCTTTAAAAAAGTCTGAAAGGTTAGATCTTAAGGTTTCTATAATTAGCGAATTATTTAATCTGAATTCGCTACCGCCCTCTATTAACTGTTGATCGTGTTTTGTTCTCCAGCTCGCTAACTCAGTTGATAAGATACCGGCGTAAGCTGTGTTTAAGTAAGTATAATTCGAAAGGATTGGGAAGGAAGGGGATAGGTTCATACTCAAAAATAATAGAAATATTTCGTTTATAAATGTGCTTGCCAGTTTTTTGACAAACCTTCGTGTATTTGTGATGTTGTTTAATAAATCATTTAATTTGATGGAGAAGCGTATAAAGATTTTATTGGAAGAATTAAAAAAACTACTAAACGGCGGTGGTGCGCATGTTGGTTTTAATGAAGCGGTTAAGGACTTTCCGTTTAAGCTTTTAGGTGAAAAGCCATATGGCCTGCCATACAGTGTCTGGCAATTGGTTTCGCACATTCGGATTGCCCAGTGGGATATGCTAGAATTTAGTAAGGATGGGTTACATCAATCGCCAAAATGGCCGGATGGATACTGGCCGGAGGAAACGACCCCATCAAGTGAAGAGGAATGGGCACAAACACTGAAAGCTATTGATCATGATTTAAAAAGTTTTATCAATTTATTAGAATCAAAAGATCTTTATGAAACTATTCCTCATGGAGATGGTCAATCCCTGTTGCGTGAAGCTTTACAAATTGCAGATCATAATGCCTACCATATCGCAGAGATTGTGGTGATCAGGAGGTTATTAGGAATTTGGAAAAGCTAGCGTTTAAAACAAATCCGAAGTTTAGCGGACCTGTGAGAAAGGAAAACTTGTGAGTTTAAAAATTTCGAGCCGGCACTTTTTTTCTTTTGGAGTCAAAAAGAAAAAAGGCCAGTCCGGCTAGGACTAGATAAATCTCTTCTACTAAACATTAAGGGTGGCAAGATAAATTTATCCTATTAGTTTGACCACCCCGCCTTTCAGGCACCCCTCCGGAGGAAGGGAATTGCGATCGCTTTAGACTATCGCAGAGAAGACGAATTGTAATCGTTATCGGTTTTAACGTAAAAGAGAATTTCGGGTAGTGCAAATGCCTCATTTCTTTTGCCCCAATTACGGGTTAATTCCCCTCTTCAGAGGGATGTCCGCAGGAAGGGGTGTTTTAATAGTCGGAAAATTCTCTTAAAATTAATTCCTATCTTCTAATGGATAACCTTACCGCACAAATAACCTCTGCAAAAACAAATACCTAAACTAAATTATTACTGCAACAAGCGATAACACTGGCTTGCAATTTCAAATTCCTCATTGGTTGGGATGATTAGGATCTTCACTTTTGAATCATTCGTACTAACATCCACTAAACCACCCTGGTATTGTCTGTTACTTTCGCTATTCATTTCGATGCCTAAAAATTCCAGTTCTGTACAAACCGCTTCACGCATATCCCGGTCATTTTCTCCAACGCCTGCAGTAAATATAATGGCATCCATTCCATTAAGGATAGCGGCATAAGCACCTATAAATTTCTTGATGCGATAGGCATAAAGTTCCAGGGCAAGAACAGCATGTTCGTTTCCTGCTTCCGCTAGTTTTCTAATGTCGCGCATGTCGCTTGAACCTCCAACACCTAATAAACCTGATTCCTTATTAAATAAAGTGCTCAACTGATTCAGGCTATATCCGGCATGTTCTATTAAATGAAAAATAACAGAAGGGTCGATGTCGCCTGATCTGGTACCCATCATTAAACCGCTTAACGGACCAAAGCCCATGCTGGTATCAACAGACTTTCCATCTCTGATGGCGGTGATGCTACATCCATTGCCCAAGTGAATACTGATGAGTTTCGATTCTTTTTTATTTAACCACTGAACAGCTTGTTCACTTACATATTTATGGCTGGTACCATGAAAACCATAAACCCTGATTCCCTCTTCCTTATAATAGCGATCCGGAATAGCATATCGGAAAGCTTGCTGCGGAATGCTTTGATGAAAAGCGGTATCAAAAATCGCTACCTGTTTGGCGTTTTTAAATGTTTCTTCTGCAACCTCAATACATTTTAAATTCACCGGATTATGAAGTGGGGCAAGGGAGAAAAGCTTCTTAATCTGTTCTTTCACTTCCGCCGTAGTTAAAGTCGGACCGGAAAAATTTTCCCCGCCATGTACCACGCGGTGGCCTACAGCATTGATGTCATCCGGTGTAGCAATTACGGCAAATTCTCCTTCACTTAATAAAGCGAGCACCTGCTTTAAGCCCTCGCCATGATCGGCTATAAATGCAGTTTTTCCTGTAACAAATTTCTCTGTTCCCTGAAAAACGGTATGTTTAATATAGGAACCTTCAATGCCAATGCGTTCCACCAGTCCGCTGGAAATTGGCGAAGGAACAGGCATTTTAAAGAGTTGATATTTAAGGGAACTACTTCCTGAATTGATGACTAAAATATTCATGTTTTATTTTTAAATGTCTTGACATTGAATAGCTGTAATCACTACCGTATTAAAAATGTCATCTACCGTGCAGCCACGGCTTAAGTCGTTAATGGGTTTATTTAAACCTTGCAACATCGGTCCGATGGCCAATGCACCCGTTTCGCGTTGTACAGCTTTGTAAGTGTTATTACCTGTATTTAAATCCGGGAAGATGAGCACACTTGCTCTTCCGGCTACTTCAGAGTTGGGCATTTTTTGTTTACCCACCTTCGGATCTACAGCTGCATCATATTGAATTGGCCCTTCAATTTTTAATTCAGGATATCTTGCTCTCACTATCGCCGTAGCTTCACGTACCCGTTCTACATCTTCGCCTTCACCCGATGTTCCGGAAGAGTAGGATAGCATGGCAATCCGAGGTTCGATGCCAAATTTAGCACTACTTTCTGCAGATGAAATGGCAATTTCTGCAAGTTGTTGTGCTGTTGGGTTGGGATTCACCGCACAATCACCAAAAATAGCTACCCGCTCAGGCAGGCACATGAAAAAGATAGAAGATACCACTGAAACACCCGGGCGGGTTTTAACAAACTGCAAAGCCGGACGGATAGTGTGTTGAGTGGTGTGCACTGCGCCAGAAACCATCCCATCAGCATCACCTTTATACACCATCATGGTGCCGAAATAGGATACATCTGTCATCATATCTCTTGCCATTTCCAGGTTTACGTTTTTAGCTTTTCGTAGCTCATGCAATGTTTCCACATAATGATCATAATGTTCAGAATGTGCCGGGTTATGGATGTGAATGGCATTTGGATCGAGGTTTAAGCCTAGTCGCTTGATGGAATTTCCAATCTCTAACGGATCGCCGAGTAAGGTAATGTCAACAATATCCTGAGCAATTAATTTTTCTACTGCCTTTAAAATGCGTTCATCATTTCCTTCGGGAAGAACAATGTGCTTTTTCTCTCTTTTGGCCCATTTCACCAATTGGTATTGAAACATGTGAGGGGTAATGCCTTGATAACTAAAGGTGATAATTTTATCATCAAGAGCCTTAAGGTCTACATGTCTTTCAAAAATATCAATTGCCAGGGCAATCTTCTTTTTATTATCGATAGTGATTTTAGAGTGGATTGAACCAATAGCTGTGGTGGTTTCAAAGGTACCTTTCTGTACTGAAATAATAGGAATGATGGTTTGTAAGCCTTCAATTAGCCTGATCATAGGTTCATCAGGCAAGCTACCTGCAGTAAGTACAATACCCGCTATTTTAGGGTAATTGGCAGAAAGGTTAGCCTGAAGCGAACCAATAATGATGTCGCCACGGTCACCCGGAGTAACAATCAGCAAGTTATCTTTAATGTGCCTTAAAAAATTTGGCAGCATCATGGCACCAGTAACAAAATTGTCTACCTGGTTATCCATTAAGTCTGCTCCAAATAATACTTCTGCATTAAGTGCAGCAGTAATTTCTTTCATGGTAGGGCTTTGTAAGCCACTTTCTACCGGTATAACGGCAATTAATAATTCAGCAGGTAGCTGGTTGGTGAGTGCTTGTTTAATGCGCTCCGCTTCTTCTGGTTGAACCATATTGGCCACCACACCCAGCACCTGAACATCACGCAATAAAAAGTTTTTATAAATATTAATGGCAGATTTAAACAGCTGGCTGGCCGATTTTCCTTTACCTGATACCACTACCAAAACCGGAGCGCCCAGGTTTTTTGCCATTAAGGCATTAGATTCGAACTCGAAAGCACTCCCTTCGCCCAAAAAATCACTGCCTTCAATTACGGTAAAATCATAATTATCTTCCAGTTTCTTATACTTGCTGATGATTGTATTGATCATCGTTCCGCTATCATCAGATTGTTGAAGCATATCCTGTCTGGTAAAAGCAAAGGCATCTTCATATTTTACCGGAAGCGAAAAATAATCCAGCATGGCTTCAACATGTTCGTCCCGCTTATCAGGATCTTCCTGAGCAATGATGGGCTTAAAATAGCCCACCTTTTGCGTTTTGGCAAGTAGCATGTTGATCATACCAAATGCAATAACAGATTTCCCGGTGTAGGGTTCGGCGGATGCAATAAAGATATTTTTAGTCATATGTAAGAAAAGAAGGATCTGAATAATTAACGAACTTGTGCCAATATAGTTGGAAATTTTTAAATAAATAAAATACTTATTTAGTTTTTACCCAATGAAAAAGATTTTACAAGACAGTGCTCTGAACCTCAAATGATTTTCAATTTTTATTGAGATATATTGGATTTGGACATGAAGAATGAATATTTGTTAACTGAAAATAATAAAACTGATTTGCCAATCACGAATAAGTCATTTATGTTTTATGATGCAGTGAGTTGATTTTTTATCGGATATTTTTGTGATCAGATTAAGAAAACCACTACCATGAATCATCAATTCCTTAAAAATATACCCTATTCTGTACTCGATTTGGCAACTGTACTTGAAGGACATACTGCTGCTGATACTTTTAAAACAAGTTTAGAAATTGCCCAACAATCAGAACGTTTGGGTTACCGTCGTTACTGGTTTGCAGAACATCATAACATGGCGGGTGTAGCCAGCTCAGCAACAGCGGTTTTAATAGGCTTTATTGCCGGTGGAACCAAAACTATTCGGGTAGGTTCGGGTGGTATTATGCTTCCCAACCATTCACCCTTAATCGTGGCTGAGCAATTTGGAACGCTTGCTTCGCTATATCCAAATAGAATTGATCTCGGATTAGGCCGTGCTCCAGGAACAGATCAGGTGACGGCAATGGCCATCAGAGGTGAGAATTTTAATTCCCCACATCATTTCCCAAGAGATATTGAACGCCTTCAACAATTTTTTTCAAGTGATAACAGGGGTTCAAATGTAAGGGCTTTTCCAGGTGAGGGGCTTGATATTCCAATATGGGTACTGGGCTCAAGTACTGATAGTGCCCGGTTAGCAGCAGAAAAGGGATTGCCATATGCCTTTGCCAGCCATTTTGCACCTACTTATTTTGAACAGGCTATAGCCATTTATAGAAATAACTTTAAGCCATCTGCATTTTTACAGGAGCCTTACGTAATGGCATGCGTGAATGTAGTGGCGGCAGATACTGAGGAGCAGGCTGAGTTTTTATCCAGCTCGGTAAAACGAATGTTCCTGGGCGTAATAACTGGAAAGCGTGAATTGTTAAAGCCTGCCTTTGATAATATTAATGGCTATTGGGATCGGATGGAAAAAGAAGCGGTTGAACAAATGCTTTATTATTCTTTTATTGGAAGCAAAGAAACCATCAAACGGAATTTAGAAGACTTTGTAGAGAAATATGGTGTAAATGAGATCATGAGTACTTCTCATATTTACGATCAACAGGCTAAACTTCATTCTAACAAGCTATTTTCAGAAGTATTCGGGAGTTAAATTTATTGAGGCTCTACTAAGGATTAAGATTGAAATCAAACTATCCAAAACCGAATCACTTTTTTTATTGTTGAATTTTTTAAAAGATAAAGATTCTATGATGAAACCAAAAACAAGTGAAGAAATACAAAAAGGAATAGTACTGGATGGAATGAAGGCCGTAGGCCATGGCTTAGGGATTCATGCCACTAAGCCTGCCATTAGAAATACGGTTACGAAGAATATGCACCTGGTAGATTATTTACTACAGGTTGCATTTTCTAAAAGGAGTACATCTGCAGATCAAAATAAAAGGGTAATTGAACTGGCCGGAATGGGTGCCATTGCGCTATACACTTTTTATCAGGGTATTGAACGCAAAAATAAATCGCTGCTGATTCAAGGTGCTTTTTTGGGTGCCGCACTGATAACGGTTAGTTTAGCATCCTCAACGAGTCATCGTAAGCTGGTGTATAAACGATAAATTAATCAGGCATTTGCTTCAACAAGAAGTTTCAGCATTTTTAAACGATGAAGCAGTGGCTGGTTAACTTTAGAATCAAGGTTTAATTTTAATGGTAGGAAATGGCTTTCTAAAAAATAATCGTAATCTGTAATTACAGTGGCTTCATTAAGGTAAATGGGTACTTGCTGTTTGCCAGCTTTTGAAAAAAAATCTTCCAGCTCCTGTAATTCTTGTAATGTCATGTCACAAATTTACTATTCATAGCCGATGTAATCCTAGAAAAACACAATCTATTTTTTATTGGCATGATCTTCAGCCTGGTAACTATTTACTGAACCCTGCGTCGATCTATTGCTTTTAACCACTCCTCATTTTTACAGCGTTTGCAGCTGTGCTTGCCCATTACCTCAATTTGTTCAACCGCACCACAAAATGAGCAAGCGTAATGATCTTTGGCATTAATGACCTTAATTTTTTTCTCAAAAAGATCAGGAAGAATAGGCAAGCCAAATTTCACGGCATCATCCGGATAAAGGTATACGCTAAGTGATCCGGAAGTTTCTAAAATGGTGATTTCAATTTGTCCGAGATGTGAGATACCTTGCTGCCGTAAGTCTGCAAAAAATTCATCCTTAGCCAGTGCTTCTTTTCTAAAATCATCAATATTAAATACGCCATCACGAATAAGATAAACACATTTACCTTCAATCAGATCATCTATTTTATCGCTTTTTGCGGTTAAATAAGTGGTGAAGCGGTAGGCACCAACAATAACAAAAAAGATAACAACGGGTATTAACAGGCCAATTTCCTTATAAAACATGGGATCGCCGGCGGCAGAACCCAGACTAATAATAACCACCAGTTCAAATACGGAAAGCTGGCGTACACCTCGTTTGCCCAGCAACCTTAATCCAACGAGTATGATGAAGTACATGATGAATGTACGGAGGGCGATCTCTAATAAGAATTCGAAATTCTCTTCACCGATTAAAAATTGTTTCCAGTCTATTGCCTGCAAGTTGTCTTTTTTTAGAATATTAGGGGAATATAAAAAACTGGCAAAGGATTGAGAAATATGTATTTCTCAATCTTTTGCCAGCCAAATAAGGAATCAATAATCATTCCTTGTGCTTACCTACAGAAACAAATATTCATCTGTTGGTTGATTGCGGTTTCGGTGATCAGATATTCATCTGGTTAAATCGTTCTCTACGTTTTGAAACTTAGTTTCAAATTCTCTTTGGTAATCTTTTGCTTTTTCTTTCCATTCAGGTGCCTTATCTTTAAGATCATCTACTACTGATCTTCCGGTGATCGGATCTTTCTTGGTGATGTATTTGAAGCCTGCATAAACTGCAGCGCCAATAATTGCGGTTTTTAAAAGTCCCATATATCTTTTCTTTTTTATTTAAAAACAGCACTGTAAGCTAAAGGTTTTAGAAAAAAAATAGATTTGTTAAACCTTATAGATTTTTAAAACCTGTAAGGTTTAATTGTGATAAAAAGTGACTTACATCATTTTATAAGGTAACCTATATCTGCCACTGCATTAAGTACATTAAATAGGTTTGTGCTTAAAGAAATTGATTATGCCACATACCTTTCATATCCCTGTTTTAGGACTTGGATATTCTATAGACACTCCGCTAAAAGTTGCCCGTTATGGCATTTCCTCTGTACTATCCATAGTGGATGATGAACTGATAGAACGCATGAGGGAATACCATTCACGCCAGATGGACCTGGATTTTTTACCATTACTAAAAGCTTCTACAGACAGTAGGGCAAAAAGAATTACGGCTTATTTAAATTTTCTGGCTGATGCCATTGCAAATCAGGTTTCACAACTTAAAAAGCAGGCCTTTGAAGCTGGAAGTGATATTTGTCGATATTTTGAGCTCCTACCGGAAGGTTCCAGCTTAAAAAATGGATATGAGCTGATGATGGATTATCCTGAAAGCTCAAGTAAAGAAATGTTTCAACAGGTGCTTCGGAACAACATAAAACCTGGTGGAATTGATGTAAACATTATGGCAAAAGTAGATAAGATGAATGCTGAACTTACTACTGATGAAAGTTCGGATGCCCTCGCAGCCTTACGTGGTTTCGCGATGAGCAAACTGTCATCATCTGTTATTTTATCCGCCGGGATGAATCCACGGTTATACAGTTATCTAGCTCAGTTTGAAGATTTTTTTCCTGATAAAAATGGACACATCAATAAAAAAATCGTGTTAAAAGTAAGTGATTTTAGGTCAGCATTGATTCAGGCTAAATTCTTAGCGAAAAAAGGGTTGTGGGTAGCCGAGTTTCGGGTTGAATCTGGATTAAACTGCGGTGGCCATGCCTTTGCAACGGAAGGTTATTTGCTCGGACCAATTTTGGAAGAATTTAAAGCCAAAAGAAATGATATGCATGCAGAATTATTCGCCCTTTATGAGCCAGTGCTTAGCCAAAGAAATGTGAATATTAGTGCTGCTCCTTCACAACGGATTAGTGTTCAGGGTGGAATCGGTACTGCTGAAGAAAACCAGTTTTTAATTCGTCATTACGGACTGGATGCCACGGGCTGGGGGAGCCCTTTTCTTTTAGTTCCTGAAGTAACGAACGTGGATGATGAAACCCTGGATATTCTTGCGCATTCAAAAGAAGATGATTATTACCTGAGCCATTCCTCACCATTGGGCATTCAGTTTAATAATTTTAAAAACAGTACTATTGATGCTCAGCGCTTAGAGAGGATAGATAAAAATCGTCCCGGAAGTGCCTGTACCAAAAAATATTTGTGCAACAACACCGAGTTTACCGAACAGCCCATTTGCACGGCATCAAGAGTATATCAACATTTAAAAATCAAACAATTGAAATCACAAGCATTGCCAGCAAATGAGTTTCAGCAACAGTTTGATGCCATAACAGAAAAAATTTGTCTCTGTGAAGGTTTGTGTGCATCTACCTATTTAAAATATAACATCCTTAAGCCTAAAGAAAGTAAGGCGGTAGCCATTTGTCCGGGACCTAATCTGGCTTATTTTTCAGGTATTTATGCTTTGGATGATATGGTGGGGCATATTTATGGGCGCTTAAACTTGCTGGAGAAAATTGAACGTCCGCATATTTTTGTTAAGGAACTTGGTTTGTATATCGATTATTTCCAGGGTGAGTTACAACAGTTATGCACTCATTTTACTGAGAAAAAGAAGAAACAACTGCTTCATTTTAAATTACAGCTATCAGAAGGGATCTCCTATTATAAAAAATTATTTAATGAAATCGCTGATGGTGTAGATGATCAATTAAATTCATTGCAGACGCAGTTGAATATTTCAAAGTACAGATTAGATCAGCTGCAAATTGATTAATAGTAAAAATTAGTCTCAATTAAATTTATCTTTACGGTCTCAGCAAAGCAGATAACATGGACAGATCGAAATTCCTGGATGCAATTATAGAAAATGCGATTGATGGCATTATTACCATTGATGATAAAGGCTTTATTGAGCATTTGAATCCAGCGGCACTGAAGCTTTTTGGATATGAACGTGTTGAACTTGTCGGAAAAAATGTATCTGTTTTAATGCCAGCGCCTGATAAAATCAAGCATGATAGCTACATTCGGAATTATAATGAAACGGGTAAAAAACATATTATCGGAATTGGAAGAGAAGTGCTTGGGCAAAAGAAAGATGGATCTACTTTCCCATTCCGATTGGGCGTGAGCGAAGTTAAATTCAGCGATCGTAAAATTTATACCGGGTTTATTCATGATCTGTCAAAAGAAAAGGCAAATGAAGAGCAGATTAAATCCTATACCGAAAAATTAGAGAGTAAAATTAAAGAACGCACACGCGATCTGATTAAACTGGTTTCTGAACTGGAAATGGCAAAGGAAAACATGAGCGCTCTTTTTCAAAAAGAGAAGGAGCTGAATCAGCTTAAAACACGTTTTGTTTCTATGGCCTCGCATGAGTTTAGAACGCCTTTAAGTTCAATGCAGTTATCAGCTTCATTAATAGATAAATATACGGTTAAGCAAGACGCAGTAAACGTAGAGAAACATACGGCAAAAATTAAGAATTCCATCAATAACCTCACCACCATTTTAAATGATTTTCTATCATTGGAAAAACTGGAAGCGGGTAAAGTACAAGCTACTGAGCAAGTATTCAACATCATTAGCTTTGCAGAAGAAATTACCGAAGAGATGCAATTGATTACCAAACAGAACCAGCATATCATCTATGAACATACGGGTACAAAAGCTGATGTATTACTTGATCCAAATTTACTTAAAAACTGTATAATCAACCTAATATCTAATGCCATTAAATATTCAGGAGAGGATACCTTAATCCAATTCAATAGTATTCTTAAAGACAATGAACTAATTCTGGAGGTGCAGGATAATGGCATTGGGATACCAGAAATTGATCAACATAACCTTTTCGAGCCTTTTTTTAGGGCACATAATACAGGTGATATTCCTGGTACAGGTTTGGGGTTAAATATTGTAAAGCGTTATGTTGGTTTAATGAACGGTACTGTATCATGTAAAAGCGAGCAAAACGCAGGAACGTTATTTACCTTAACGTTCCCCATCTAAATCAATCACAAATCCCTATTCAAATTTTCTAATGAGTAAAAAAGTTTTAATAATAGAAGATAACGACGATATCCGTGAAGGAACTGCTGAGGTGCTGGATTTAGCCGGCTATGAAACCTTTACCGCCAAGCATGGTAAAATTGGTGTAGATATGGCGTTAAAGCATTTACCAGATGTAATTCTTTGTGATATAATGATGCCAGAACTGGATGGTTATGGCGTATTATATCTAATTAATAAAAACCCGCAAACGGCTAATATTCCATTTATCTTCATTACAGCTAAAACCGAACGGGCAGATATGAGAAAGGGAATGGAAATGGGGGCAGATGATTATTTAACAAAGCCTTTTGACGATTTAGAATTGTTTAAGGCCATAGAAAGCCGCTTTAAAAAGAAACAGCAATCAAAAACCATGGGTACATCAGCCGGAAGTATTGATGCCGTTTTTGAAGAACTTAAAGCAAAAGGCAAAGCCAGATTAGTTTCAAATAAACAAATTATTTATGTAGAGGATGATGAACCTTTGCATCTTTACTATATTGTGAAGGGGCAGGTTAAAACGTATAAACGTTTTAAAGATGGTCGGGAACTTTCTTCTGGCTTATTTCATGATGGTGATTTCTTTGGTTATGAAAGCCTCTGTAATGGTGTACCTTATGCTGAAAATGCGGCCACACTTGCACCATCTGAAATTATCCAGATCCCCAAAACAGATTTTATGGAATACCTGCTCAACCATCAGTCTGTATCCAAGAAGTTCATCAACCTATTATCTGAAAATATACAGGATAAGGGAAAACAAATGTTGCAATTGGCTTATTCATCGGTAAGGAAACGGGTAGCCGAAGCATTAGTGCAGGTAGCTGAGAAATTTGGTAGTAGAGAAAGTGACAGTTGTACCATTAAAATTTCAAGAGACGATCTTGCTGCATTGGTGGGGACTGCAAGTGAGACCGTTAGTCGGATGCTAGCTGACTTTAAGGATGAAAAATTGATTGATAAAACGGGTAATGCCATCAATATATTATCATTGAAAAATCTTAAAAGTGTAAAGCAATAGTAGATTTATACATTTCTTTCGAAAAGTAATTAATGTCACTTTTTAGTCTAAGCAGCCTCATCCTCTCTGAGTGATGGCTGCTTTATTTTTGTGTACTTAAAAATTGTACATGAAAGCAATAGCCTATAATATTAAGCCTGTCGAAAAAGAATGGCTGGTTCTCGCAAATTATAAGAAACATGATATTACCATCATAGCCAATAGTTTAACTATTGATACTTTGTCTTTTTCTGCAGGTAAAGAGGTGTTGTTGATTTTTAATCATGACGACTTGGATGCACAAATGATTGATGGATTAAGGTCATTGGGGATTCGATATATCGCCACATCATCTGTTGAAACAGGGCACCTGGATTTACCTGCCGCAGGGCGTGCAGGAATGAAAGTAGCAAATGTACCACTGCTGGATGAAAATCAGGATCCTAAATTGCGAATGGAACAGGTTATAAAGAATCTGGATCAGTGGGCTGCTGGTAAATGTGTAGGCAAAGCCTGTTGCTGTCAGAATAATTGTGGTGTTGCTAAAGCCTTAAAATAATGGAAACAGCTGCACTACTTCAAAAATATAATGTTGCTGCGCCACGCTACACCAGTTATCCAACAGTTCCCTATTGGGATCCAACTACGTTTAGTCCCGAAAAATGGATCAGCGCTGTTCAAAACATTTATGCTGATCACGAAGAGGACGGCATTAGCCTTTATATCCATCTGCCTTATTGCGAAAGCTTATGTACTTATTGTGGATGCAATACCCGAATCACTAAAAACCATGCAGTAGAATTGCCTTACATCAATGCCGTTTTAGCAGAATGGAAAATGTATCAAAATCTGCTGGGAAGTACGCCGAATATAAAAGAGCTGCACCTGGGCGGTGGCACACCAACTTTTTTTAAACCCGAAAACCTGAAAATATTAATTGAAGGTATTCTTACCAAGGTTGAAGTTTCACCTGATGCTACATTTTCGTTTGAAGCGCATCCGGCAAATACCACCGAAGCACATCTGCAAACTTTACATCAATTAGGTTTTAAAAGATTGAGTCTGGGTATTCAGGATTTTGATCCAAAAGTGCAGTTGATGATCAATAGATTTCAAACGCCACAACAAGTAACCGCTGTCATGCATAAAGCGAGGGAGATTGGTTTTGATTCAATTAATTTTGATTTGATCTATGGATTACCAGCTCAGAATATCAGTGGGTTATCAGAAACAATTGAAGCTGTAATTGAGATGAAGCCAGATCGGATAGCATTTTATAGTTATGCTCATGTGCCTTGGCTAAAACCTGGTCAAAGACATTACACGGTTGAGGATCTTCCAGCTGGGAGCGAAAAATTTGCACTTTATCAAATGGGTAAAAAGATGTTGATGGAAGCCGGATATGAAGATGTGGGAATGGATCACTTTGCCCTAGAAACTGATACGCTATTTACAGCAAGTGCGGAGAAAAAATTGCATCGCAACTTTATGGGCTACACAGATCAGCACACGCATTTGCTGATTGGTTTAGGTGTTTCGTCTATTAGTGATAGCTGGACTGCATTTGGTCAAAACCCTAAAAGTGTAGAAACATATCTGGATAAAATAAATGCTGGTTTATTACCGGTAGAAAAGGGCCATCTGCTCTCTGCTGAAGATCTGGAGATCCGTCAACATATTTTAAATATCATGTGCCGGGAAAACACCAGCTACCCCGAAGAGATACCCGAAGCAGTTGTAAAAAGACTTTCTCCGCTCATTAAAGATCAACTGATTCAGGTTTGTGGAAAGGAAATTAATATCACTCAAACCGGCAAATTATTTTTAAGAAACGTGTGCATGGCTTTCGATGAGAAGCTATGGGCCAAGCAACCGGAAACTAAGCTATTTAGTGCTGCCATTTAAATTCTATGCCATGAAAAACCAACAACAAACTACAACTTATACCATCTGTTATCATTGTGGAGAAGAGGTTACAGACCATGTTCATCGATTGGATGACAAAGATTTTTGTTGTGCTGGTTGCAAGGGAGTTTATCAAATCCTTTCAGAAAATAACCTTTGTAATTACTATGCATATAATCATAATCCAGGTCAGCGATTTAATCACGACACCCGGTTAGAATACCTGGATGAACAGCAGATTATTAACCAACTGATTGATTATACTGGCAAAGAATCGAGCATCATAACTTTTTATATTCCAGCAATTCAATGCAGTTCATGTATATGGTTACTCGAACATCTTTATAAAATTAATCCAGCTATTTTCAGTTCAAGAATTGATTTCATCAGGAAGCAAGTCACCATCACTTTCAACCATACAGAAATTTCATTGAGGAAACTGGTAGAAACACTGATCCAAATTGGATACGAGCCTTTGATCAGCCTTCAGGATGTGGTGAAAGAACACCAAAAGGCTTTGGATAAAGGTTTGATTTTGAAAATAGCAGTATCGGGATTTTTAATGGGCAATGTGATGCTTTTCAGCTTTCCCGAATATTTTGGTTTGTCTGGCCTGGAAAAACAATTTCAAGTTTTATTTGGCTGGCTTAATCTGGCTTTTTCCATTCCGGCAGCCTTTTACTGCGGCAAGGATTATTTCATTTCTGCATTAACCAGTTTAAAGCATAAGCATGTGAACTTAGATACACCTTTGGCTTTAATCATAGCAGTATTATTTTTAAGAACAGCATTTGAAATCATTTTTAGCACCGGACCTGGTTTCGCAGATACCTTAACTGGTTTAGTTTTTTTGCTGTTAATGGGGAAATGGTTGAAACAACGAACCTATAATCATATCTCCTTCGACCGTGATTATCGTTCCTATTTCCCAATTGCGGTAACCACATTAATTAACGGTCAGGAAAAGCCAGTTTCCATCAATGATGTGAAAATTGGAGACCGCTTATGGATTAGAAACGGCGAGTTGCTTCCCGCCGATGCGATTTTAATGAAAGGTGATGCCTGGATGGATATGAGTTTCGTAACAGGAGAATCTGAGCCTGTGCATAAGGTTTTAGGTGAAATTATCTATGCGGGAGGTCGACAAACAGGAGAGGCTATAGAATTAGAAGTGATTAAGCCTGTATCTCAAAGTTATTTAACAGGTTTATGGAACCATGATCATTATAAAAACAATGTTCAAAAGCAGAACTTTAACGATAGCATTGCCAAGTATTTTAGTTTAGCCGTATTTACCATCGCCTTTTCAGCCACTGCTTACTGGCTTTTGCAACACGATAGCCATAAAGCCTGGTCGGCATTTACAGCTGTAATTATTGTGGCCTGCCCATGTGTTTTAGCATTAAGCACACCATTTACACTTTCAGCCATTTTATCTGTATTCGATAAGAAGGGTTTCTATGTGAAGAATACTGATGCTGTAGAACAATTGGCGAAATGTGATGCCATCGTTTTTGATAAAACAGGAACACTGACGACCACCCGAAATGCGCAGGTTTATTTCAATGGAAAAATGAATGATCAGGAGAGAAAAATTGTGGCTTCACTGTTCAGAAATTCTGCGCATCCATTGAGCAGGCATATTTTAAAGGCACTAAAAAAAGGCGACTTTTTTCAGGTCAAAAATTATAAGGAAATCCCAGGAAAAGGTTTATCTGCAACCGTGAATGGCTTGAGCGTATATGCCGGAAGCCTTTCTTCTAAATTAAAAGCAGTTAGCCATCAGCCTTCCAGCGGTGTGCATGTGGTGATTGATGATGTTTACATGGGGAATTTTGTGATTGAACAGGAGTGGCGACCTCAACTAAACGTGCTGATTGCACAATTAAATCGTTCATTTGATGTACAATTGCTTTCTGGCGATACCAACAAAGATGAACGCCATCTAAGAACCATCTTTCCTGAAAAGAATCAAATCAGATTCAGGCAAAGTCCTCATGAAAAGCTTAATGCCATCTCAGCATTGCAGGATAGTGGAAAGAAAGTAATGATGCTAGGTGATGGACTGAATGATGCAGGTGCCTTGAAACAAAGTGATTTCGGTATAGCCATTACGGATGATATTAACAATTTTACCCCCGGATGCGATGCCATTTTAAAAGGAGATTCATTAAGCCTTTTGCCTAATTTTATTGGCCTGAGTAAGGATGGCATTAAGATTATCAAAGCAAGTTTCGCCATTGCTACGGCGTATAATTTTATCGGAATTTTTTACGCTGTTCAGGGTACACTTTATCCTTTGGTTGCTGCAGTACTAATGCCGATAAGCACCGTAACAATCATTTGCTTTACCACTTTCGCTACCCGGATTCTTGCCCGTAAAAATAAATTATTTACCTGAGTTCGATTAATATTTACTGCTTTTTACACCCCGGTCTGTGACCACTCCTCTGAAAGAGGGGAATTACGATCGCCATTCCCCTCATTTGGACTATCGTGTTGACACATCTTCTAGGCAAAGTTATTTATGCATTTTGCTGACCAACTTTAATTAAGCATAGGCCTTACCGAAGAACGCCGTCAATCCCAA
>Ga0247813_10000629_pt1 | contig 31074 bp, 27 predicted proteins | sample UWRJL169409C1_FD_180719 | JGI IMG/M metagenome (GOLD analysis project Ga0247813, IMG submission 180719) | Plant litter microbial communities from Arlington Agricultural Research Station in Wisconsin, United States - UWRJ-L169-409C-1 | ecosystem: Environmental > Terrestrial > Plant litter >...
TACCGAGGATGGACTGAACGAGGATCTTGCCGGACGCGCCGGGGTTACGACCGACGGCTTCAGCGGCCTTGGTGCCGATCATACCGACGGCGATAGCGGCGGCGATGAGGCCGGCGGCGGAAGCGATGTTACCGTTGATGGTCTTGGGCAGCTCGACGGCAGCCTGGGCGAGGATATTGATCATGGATGTGTGTGGTTGGTGGTTTGGATTGCGTCGTGTCGTGCTCGTTTGGTGTGGCGCGTGGGCCCGAGGTCACGAACCGACAAAGTCGGGAAAGTCTTAGTGGTGGGCCGCCTCCTTGGCGTGGCCGTGGTCGTCACCGTGCGCTTCGTCGTGGTGATCGTCGCCGTGATTGCAGATGAGGCCGATGTAAACAGCGGTCAGCAGGGTGAAGACGAGGCCTTGAACAAAGCCGACGAGCAGCTCGAGGAAATAGAAGGGAGGCAGGAAGTGCATCGCGTGAAGGAGGTTTTCACCGCCAAACACGTTACCGAACAAACGCATGGAAAGGGTCACCGGACGAATGAAAATCGAAACGACTTCGATCGCACCCACGACCAAGAAGACGAGCGAGAGACCCCAATACATGCCGGGGTGGAGTTCTTTTTTGTCAGCCTTGTTGCCGAAGAGATCTTTGATGAGGAGGCCGGGGCCGGCGTATTTCATCACGATGATAAACCAAGCGCCGAACGAAACGAGCGCGAGGGCGATGGTGCCGTTGAGCTCGGACGTGTGCGGACGAAGTAGCGGCGCAGTGACGTGGAAATGGCCGTCCACTTCATGGCCCCAACCGACGGTGCCGACGAACGGCAGGAGGCCGGACCAGTTGTGCAGAACGATGAAAAGGAAAAGGGTGACGAGGACCGGGAACGCCATGGGCATGGCTTTCTTGCCGACGATGGGCTCGTAGAGATCGCGAAGTCCGGTGACGGCGTCTTCAATGATCGCCTGGCCGCGGGAGGGAACGAGCTTCGGTTTTCCGACCATCCAGCGAATGAAGAGGATGATGGCGATGGTGATCACCCAGCTGGTGAAGATGCTGTTGGCAACAGGCAGGCCAAAAAGATTGATGACGGACGATGCCTCGTGGCCACCAGCGGCGAACGCGGTCGCGCCAGTTGCGAGAAGCAGCGTCGAGAGGGCGAGTGTTTTGACTGCGGTCATGGATGCGCGGAGGGGCAAGGCGTGTTTGGAAAAGATCAAGACGTAGCCGGACGATTTTGCCGCCGTCAACCCCTGAAATTACGGCAGCTTATGGTTCGTGCGGGAATTAGCTGTGCCAACGGAGTCCGTGGCATTGCTTATTCTGCTAATCGTAACGTCACCCTTGCGCCGGCGAAACGACGAGGGGGCGGCGGCGGGCGATGAAGGACTGGTGGCTGTCGGCGCGTTTTTGAAAAACCGTCGCGAGTTCGAACGGCCACGGCTCCTCGGGAACGAGCCGCCAATCGGCATGTTCAGCGGTGAACGCCTGGGCCTGCGAAAAATAGTCCTCGTGGTCGGTGCGAAAACAAAAACGGGCGCCCTCCCCTGCCCTCGCGGCCAGCGTGGTCAAGAACTCGGGCTGCAGGACGCGATTTTTCCAGTGACGACGCTTCGGCCAAGGATCGGAAAACAGCAGAAAAATCTCGGCGAGCCGGGTTTCGAGCGGAAGCGCTTCGAGGAACAGACGCACATCGGCATGAAGCCAGGCGATGTTTTTAAGGCCGGCGCGGTCGGACTTGCGCTTGGATCGATCAAGACGATCGCCGATGAGGTCGATACCGATACAAAACCGCTCCGGATGCGCCTCGGCATAACCCGTGAGGTAATGACCGTGACCGCAGCCGATTTCCAAGGTGAGCGGGAGACGGGTTTGCAGCAGCGGCGCAAGGCTCGCGCGAAGATCGGCGATACGGGAGGCGGCAATGGCTTGGGCAATTTCCAGCGGCATGAAGACAGCGGGATTACGGCCGAAGCAAGGTGTGCTCAATCACGAATCGCAGGGCGCGATGGGAGCGAGCGGCAACCGAACGATTATTCGCGGGAGCCGGCTTGCTCGCGATTCCGGGCATCCTTTATCGCGAGCCACCTCACGCCCGCATCGGGAAGCCAGCGCCTACCCGTGATTACCCCTGTGTATTCGCACGCAACGGCAGACTGAAATGAAACGCCGTCCCCTGCCCCGGCTTGCTCTCGACCCACACACGTCCGCCGTGGAGTTGCACGATGTGTTTCACAATGGACAGACCCAAGCCCGTGCCACCCGTCTCGCGGGAACGTCCTTTATCGACACGGTAAAACCGCTCGAAGAGATGCGGCAGGTCGTCCGCCGGAATCCCCGGGCCATCATCCCGCAGGGTGACAAGGACCTCGCCCAGCCCTTGCAGGCGGGCGGAGAGCTGGATGCGCGAGCCCTTGGGCGTGTATTTGAGGGCGTTATTTAAGAGGTTTTCGACGGCCTGCGTGAGTTTAAGCGGGTCGATAAACAAAACCGTGAGCGCCGGGTCCACCGTGAGATCGAGCGTATGCCCGCCGGCGGCGGGGCGGCCGTGGTAATCGTCGATGATGTCCGACAGCAGCGAGGGAAAATTAACCGCCTCGCGGTGCAGCCCCGGATTGATCGATTCGAGGCGCGAGAGCACCAGCAGATCTTCGAGCAGAGAATTCAACCGCTCGGTGTGCCGCTGGATGGTCTTCAGAAACCGCTCACGATCCTCGGCCGGAATGTCCGCGTGACCATCAACGAGCGTCTCGACGTATCCCTTGATGACGCTGAGCGGCGTGCGCAATTCGTGGGAAACATTGGCCACGAAGTCTTTACGGATGGCCTCCAGTCGCTTCTGTTTCGTGATGTCGTGGAGCACAAACAGCGTCCACGGTTTCTTGGGATTGTCGGGCGTCTGGATCGTGGTGCCGGTGACTTCGAGCCAAGTCGTGCGGTTATCCTCGGAAAACTCGACCTCGTGCTGCGGTAGCGCGCGGCCCACGCGGACCGATTCTACGTAGGCGAGAAACTCCGCGCTGTGCAGCACGAGTTCGAGGCGCTGGCCGATGATCTGGGTGCCGGCACGCGGCGAGATGGCCTGAAGCGCTTTGTTGGCGAGGAGGATGTAGTTGCTCGCATCCACGATGAGCACGGCCTCCTGCAGGCTGCCGAGCGTGGCTTCCAATTGCGCGAGCTGACCGGTGCGCTGCTGCTGGAGCTGCCCCATCTCGATGATGAGTTCGTTACTGGTAAGCCGCAGTTGCTCCCAGGCGGTGCCAGCCGTCCCGGGCAAGTCGTCGCTGAGCAGCGGTTGTTTACGGAAAATCGCCTGCTGCAATGTGCGCAACGCCCGGCGATGCGCGGCTATTTTCAAAACGGAATAACCCAGCGCGAGGGTCAGGATAATCGTAAGAAAAATAAACATGCGCGAAGGCGTGTGACGGATGCGGCGACCGGAGGGATTTGGCGGTGGACGAACAGAGGGTCAACCCCTCGCCGGTGGAGCGGCGGATGCGTTAAGAAGCCGCCGGCACGCGACGCTCGGCCATGCGATAACCCACGCCGCGAATCGTCTCAATCCAGTCCGCCTCGGTCCCCAGTTTTTCGCGCAGGCGGCGAACGTGAGTGTCGACGGTGCGCGTCTCGATCTCGGTCTCGTAATTCCACACGTTGAGCAAGAGGTGCTCGCGGGTCTGCACGCGTCCGCGACGCTCCATAAGCAGGCGCAGAAGATTAAACTCCGTGGCCGTGAGCTCGATGGGTTTGCCGTGGAGTTGCACCTCGTGGCGCTCCGTATCGACGGAGATTTCACCGACCTGCAAGTGCTTCGGTTCCTCGGGTGCCCCTTCGGCGAGCCGGCGCAGAATAGTCTGCACACGCAAAATTAACTCTTTTGTGCTAAATGGCTTACAGATATAATCATCCGCCCCCGTCTCCAATCCTTGGATGCGATCATTCTCTTCGGCCTTGGCGGTAAGGAAAATGACCGGGACCTTCTTGAGTTTGGGATCTGCCCGCAGCATCCGGCAGATTTGGATGCCATTTAAGTCGGGCATCATCACATCGAGAATAACGAGATCGGGCAGAAACGAACGGGCGGTGCCGATGCTGCTATTCGGGTCATTGACGACCTCGACCTGAAAGCCCTTGGCCTTGAGATTATACGCAACCAGCGTGGTCACGTCGGACTCGTCGTCCACCACGAGGATTTTCTTGGGTTTGGTATCTGCCATAATCGTAACAATAGCCGATAGGACCGGCGGCTCCTAGTGGATTTCGGCGTCGTTTCACAAATGTTACAGCGACACCGAAATGACAGAAAGCAGGATATCAGGCGGAAATGGAGAGTGTTCTGAGGCAGGCAGCCTGCTTGCAGGCGCATTCGTCAGGGCGCGAGCAAGCTCGCAGCCTACAAAAAAAACCACCCCAAAACGCATCTCATCAGGCTGCTGGCGGCTTACCGCCCCCTCCCCTACCTGCCTCAATGAGAATCATTAAGATACTGATATCGGCCGGATTGACCCCACTGATACGGCTCGCCTGCCCCAAGGTGTAAGGTCGCATTTCGGCGAGCTTTAAGGCGCTTTCTTTCCGCAAACCACGCACCTGCAAGAAGTCGATATGCGGGGGAATTTTGATTTTTTCGATCTCACTGAGCTTATCAATCTGCCGCTGTTCGCGGGACAAATAACCCTGGTGACTGACCCGATACATCACCTCTTGGCGCAACGCCTCGGGCTGCGATAAGAACTCAGTCGGAAGCGCAGGTAAAACGTGCGTCGAGTTTGTGCCTGTGATGGCCCGACGAATCGCATCACCAAAAGTCCCCTGCCCCGCCGGTGCTTTGGTGCCCTCCAAAAAGCCGATCCAATGCTCGGTCTGGCGCTTGGATTCCTCCATGCGGGTCAAACGAGTCGATGAAACCAAGCCATGCGCCCGGGCATGATGCAGCAGCCGTAATTCAGCGCTGCCATGGTTAAAGAGCAGCCGGTATTCGGCGCGGCTCGTAAACATCCGGTAAGGCTCATTGGTGCCTTTGGTCACGAGGTCGTCAATGAGCACGCCGATGTAGCCCTCATGACGACCAATCACCAGTGGCGGCTGATTCCGGACCTTGTTCACGGCATTCACACCGGCGATCAATCCTTGTGACGCCGCCTCTTCGTAGCCCGACGTGCCATTGATTTGACCGGCGAAAAACAGGTTTTCGACCTTCTTGGATTCAAGTGACGCAAAAAGCTGCGTGGGCGGCGCGAAGTCATATTCGACCGCATAAGCCGGACGCAAAAGCTGGGCATGCTCCAGCCCAGGCACGCTGTGCACCATTTGAATCTGAATATCGAACGGCAGCGATGTGGAGAGCCCGTTAACGTAGTATTCGTTGGTCGAGCGGCCCTCGGGTTCCAAAAAGAGCAAATGACGCGGCTTATCGGCAAAACGGACAAATTTATCCTCAATCGACGGACAATAACGCGGCCCCACGCCCTCGATTTCGCCCGAATACATGGCGGATTTATGCAGGTTATCCCGCACGAGTTGCCCTGTATCGGCTGTGGTGTGGGTCATCCAGCACGACACTTGATTCACTCCCGGAGCCCAACCGATGCGCTGCTCACCCGTCTGTTCCACGTGGAACAGATCCTCGGGATCGCGGGAATCGTAGAACGCAAAGCGTGTCGGCGAAGCGTCACCGCGCTGTTCTTCCATTTTTGAGAAATCCAAGGTGCGCCCAAGGAGCCGCGGCGGCGTTCCGGTCTTGAGGCGGCGCAGCTCGATTCCAGCTTCCAGAAAACTGGTCGAAAGCGTTTTAGCGCTAAAATCCCCCAAACGGCCGCCTTCATTCTTGTTCTGGCCGATATGCATGAGGCCGCGCAGGAAGGTGCCGGTCGTCACGACCACCGTCAGTCCATGAAACTCAATATCGAGATTCGTCCTCACGCCCGTCACTTTCTGTCCCGAAAAGATCAGACCCGTGACGGTTGCCTGGAAGACCTGCAGATTGGGCTGCAATTCCAGCGTATGCTTAAGACGAAATTGATAAGCCTTCTTATCACACTGGGCGCGCGGCGACTGCACCGCCGGGCCTTTGGATTCGTTAAGTAGGCGAAACTGGATGGCCGTGACGTCCGTATTGATGCCCATCTCGCCACCAAGTGCATCGATTTCGCGCACCATCTGGCCTTTGGCTTGGCCGCCAATGGCCGGATTACAGCTCATCTGGGCAATCGTATCGATGTTCCCCGTGAGCAGCAGGGTGGAGGCGCCCATACGGGCGGCCGCAAGCGCAGCTTCACAACCGGCATGGCCGGCTCCACATACGATGACGTCGAAGGGGGCTTGATTGTAGATCATTTTCCGATGCAGAAGGTCTTAAAGAGGTGATCGAGCATGCGCTCGTTGTCGATTTTACCCGCAATCTCACCCAAGGCGTTCAGCGCCCCGCGAAGATCGCTCGCCAACAGCTCAGTTGGACCATTCGCGGCGACTTTGACCCGGGCAGACTCCAAGCATTCATTTGCCCGACGCAGCGCATCGGCATGGCGGGCGTTGATTGCGATGATCTCCGACCCCTGGTCTTGCCGAAAGGCATCCGCCAAGCGCACGACATGGTCGGAAAGCTCCGAAATGCCGTCTCCAGTAAGCGTCGAAACCGGCAGCGCGAGTAACTCAGGAACCGGTAGGGCAGGGGAGGGAGGCTGCGTTAATAGGTCTACTTTATTCAGCAGAACCAACGTATTGGCCGGCGTGAGACGGGCGACCACCGCTGCCGGCAGGACAGGGCAGGGGAGTGAGGCATCCAATACCCAAAGGAAAAGATCCGCCTCCGCAGCTCGCTCAAGCGTCTTGTCCATCCCCAGTTTCTCCAGGGCCGCAGGTGCTGGATTGAGCCCGGCGGTATCAATCAAGCGCAGGCAGTGAGGTCCCAGTATGATACGCTCTTCAATAAAATCACGGGTCGTCCCCGGCTCAGCGCTCACCAAGGCGCGGTCGTGGCCGACCAAACGATTCAACAAACTGCTTTTCCCGGCATTCGGTTCACCGATGATCACGGTCTTAATACCGTCGCGCAAAAGTTCGCCGTAGTGATGAGTCGCCAACAAACGAGCTGTTCCACGTAGAACCGCCTCCAGTTCCGCCAACACAATTCGCCGGTCTTCAGCCGGCAGGTCCTCATCCGGGAAATCGATATAGGCCTCGATGCGCGCCAACACAAGAAGCAGGCCCTCCGTCAACTCGCCCAAGTGCCGGCCGAGACTTCCGCGCAGCTGCTGATTGGCCGCCGCGAGCGCACGTTCGCTGCGTGCGTGAATTAAATCCATAACCGCCTCCGCCTGAGAAAGATCCATCTTTCCACCTAAAAAAGCACGACGAGAAAACTCCCCTGCTTCGGCGATGCGAATTCCACGCGCAAGCAAGTCATTCATAATAGATTGCGCGATAAATGGATTTCCATGAAGGGCGATTTCCAGCGAATCTTCGCCCGTATACGACCGTGGGCCTTGATAAAACGTAGCGACCACATCGTCCAAAACCTCGCCGCGTAGGTTCCGATAGTCGGCATGTCGGGCGACTCGAGGAGGCAGGGGAGTCGGCCCAAAAATTGCCGAAGCGACGGCCGCGCACTCAGGCCCGCTCACCCGCACCATGGCAATGGCTGAAGTGCCCACAGGCGTGGCCAAGGCGGCAATGGTATCGGTCGGTCGAGACATGCCGCTCACGCAAAGCACCGGCACGCCAAAGGGCAAATAAACACGAGAGCGAGCTCTCCACGGTCAGGACCGTAGCCTCAATGCGAAACCTGCTTCAAACCTGACCTCAAGGCCTCGCGAGGGGATCAATCGTGACCTTCACGCCACTGCCTTCGCGCGGCTCGACCTTGAAGGCGGCGGGGTTGATGCGGTTGTTGTATCGAATGCCGCCTTTTTCCAACTGCTCGTAAATGCCATCGCTTTCAATGGCCGTGAGCACGATCACAGCCTTCGAGCCGGTCGGGAAATTGATGTAGTGATGCTCGCCGCCTCCATAAACGCCACCATAGGCGTTGCTGGACAGCGTGAGCGTGCCACCCGCCAGCGTCAGCACCGCCTGCGTGCCTTCCGCCATATCATCGAATGAGATCAACTGCGCGGACACGTTGCCCGACAACACCGTGAACGTCGCGTTACGCCGGAGCTTGATCTCACCCGCAGGCATGGAGAGGACCGCCTCTAAGCCGCTCACCAGCACGTGACCAGGGTCAGTCTCACCCACGATAAAATTGGCACTGGTGCCACCGTCAAAAACCGCATCCGTGAGCGTGAGGCTGCCGCCATTACGCACAAAGATCCACGCGGGGCCGCCCAATTGCTTCCAGCCCGCCTTCTTCGTCATCAACAACGGCGCTTCGAGCGAAAAGTCGCCCTGGCGATCCGCGTGCCAAGTCACCGTGCCGCCACCGAGGACAATGACACTGGGCGTAGTGATGGTCGATGGGGCAGGGGGCGTGACCGGCTTCAATGCGCCAGGAGCCGCCGGTGTAGCACCCGGCTTCGGGGGCACCGCGGTCGTCGGCTTGGCTGGTGCCGTCGTTTTTTTCACGGGGGCGATGACTTGCAGCTCGGGCAACGTGTTTTTGGTCCAGCTCTTCACGTCGTCCCAATCACCGTCACGGCCCTTCCAACTGTTCTGCGCGAGCAGCAGCGAAGGGACGGAAAAAACCAGGGAAACAAAAAGAACCCGAAAGGAAGTCATCATGGCAGGGGAGGGGATTACCTTAACCCTGTGCCGGGCGAGGGCGGCTCGCCAAGCAAGAATTGCATGGAGTTGCATCAATCAAATCCGCGGACGCAGCCAGCGCGTCGGCGGTCCGCTCTGCGTCCGGCGGAATCGAACCGGCCAAAAGCCCGCGCCGAGCAGGACCACGCCCGCATAAATTAAAAATGGTATCCAAAAATCCGTGACAAGAATCACCGGATCTAAAATAGCCACGGTAATAAGACCGGTGAAAGGAACCGCCTGGAGAAATACATACCGCCAAAAAGGACTCGGCCGCTCCCCCTTTTTCCGATCCGGACACCACAGCGACACTGCAAAAGCGCCCCAGACCACCAGCGAAAATCCCACACTCCACTTCGGCCATCCTTTCAATAAAAACGCGAAGCTAGGATCTTTTCCGGAATAATAAACCGGGATCGCATCGCCTGGCTTAAGCCCACGCGCCAGTTCGCTCCCATCGGCTTCGTAAGCCGCATCCATAAAGCCCGGCCGCACCCGACTCCCCGCATACTCGGTTCCGTTCACGCGATACCGATAGACAATGTCGCTTCGCGTGCCGTGTCCACGGCCCTCGCCAGTTGATTCTTTCGCACTGACCACCACCCCGGTCGTCGTTTCCTGCGCCGCCAGTAAATGCCACGACGACCAGCAGAAATCCGCCGGCATCATAAAAAACAAGCCGATCAACAAAGGCACGAAGATCAAAATCAAGAGGCCTTTCCCCGTCATGCGGAAACCGCGGCCCACGAGACTTCCTAAAGTGGTAAATACACTCACCGGAAAGGTCCTTCAAATCTCCACGCGCGCATTATTTTTTCACGATCAGCTCATCGATCAACCCCACCCATCGTTTTACGCCTCCGACGCGGTAACCAAATTCACCCAGCTCCTTCGCTTCCGCATCGAGCACGATCACCGTGGGGTAACCATAAATTTTATACTGCTTGGCGAGCTCCACATTTCGCGGCGACAGCGCCACGCGGTCTTCGCGTTTTTGTGGAAAATCCAGATTTAATAGAACCAGATTTTTTTTTGCGTAGTCCAAAAACTCCGTCTGGGAAAAAACCTCCTTGGTCAGGCGCTTGCATTCCGAGCACCAATCCGAACCACTGAAATAAATGAGCAGCGGCTTTTTTTCCGCGGCAGCCAGTTTGATCGCCTGATCATAATCCGTTCCCCAAACGGACGCGTCCGCCGCCCATGCGGACGTTCCGCCAAAAACCGCGATCAGAAATAACACCCACCCGGAAAAACGCTTCATAAAATTAAATCCGAACGATTCGCTCCGCTCGGTTCTGAGGAGCACAGAATGTAATCTCGACGCCGTTTGCAATCCAACCGCACCCTCTTCCCATGCGCCGCCTCCCCCTGCTGCTCGTGTTGTTGGGAATCCTCGCAACCGGCTGCACCCATCGCACCTCAGAGGGCTGGGAGAAACAGGTGCTCATTCGCGCCCAGCTTCCTCCCGAGCGCAATGCACTCACTTACTGGCGCCCGCATTTCGCCCAACTGTTTCCCGAAGACCCCGCGGTGGTCGAAACGCTCAACCGCCTCTCGTCGCCGCTCGAAAGCCCCGCGCCTGCCGACACGACCGCCCTCAATCCCTGGCTCGCTTTGCTAGCGCCCGCATGGAGCGACCTTAGTCTGCGCGAGGGTGACAGCCTCCAACTCCCGCCCATCACCGGACCGGAAACCCCGTTTCCCGATCACCAACCCCTGCGCCAACTCGCACTCGTTCGTCTCGGTCTACTAAAAATTACCTGGAGCGAAGGCCGGTCAGCCGACGCCGTCACACTCGCCATCGAAAATCTTCGTTTAGCCCGCGCTTTTCTCAACGCGCAGGAAGGGCTGATCCCACTGATTCAAGCCACCGGAGTCTGGCAGCTCGCACTCGACGGCGTTTATTGGATCGCCCGCCAGGAGACACTCTCACGCGAAGACGCAGGCCGACTTCAATCCGAACTTTCCGCCGACGAAACCCTCGCCTCACAGGCGTTGATCCGCGCCCTTCGCGGAGAGTTTACCTTTTTCACGCGACTGGTGCTCGCCCGTCTGCCGGAAACGCAAGACGTGAACCTCCTGCTGAGCAGCATCAGCTCGCTGGGCATTGCGGAGCCTGAAGCACCCCGTCCGGGTGAACTCCGCCTCGCGACTCCCACTAAAAATCCACTCGACCGCGACGCCACCCTCCAACTCGCCGCCAGCGACATCACTGACTGGACCCACGTTCTCGCAACGCAGCGCCATCCGCGTGGATTTTATGCGCTGCATACTCAAAAACGCCTGCAGGCGCATGCGGCGGAAATCGGCGCTTTTTTAAGCTACGCCATCGAAGACATCCCGCCGACGACAGAGCGTATCAAGGCAGCGGATACCATCCTCGCCCGGGTGAAAAACCCGGTGGGAAAACTTTTCCTGGTGATCACCACGTCGCAATGGGAGGCATTTTCCGCGCACGTTTACCGCCGCGAAGCCCAACGCAGCGCACTCACCGGTTTGCTCGCCTGGCGCCAGCTCGGACAGCCCGCGGACTGGCATGCGCTGATCGCCGGCCGAGTGCTGTCCGCTGCGCCTGCCGATCCCTTCTCAAGCGGTTCGCTTCAGCTCGATCTCGATCCTTTGCATCCGCGCATCTGGAGCGTCGGGCTGAACGGTCTCGATGACGGCGGCGCGGGCTCCGGTGAAAACACCGGCTACCCGCTTGATCTTGCCTGGCCGGCGAAATGAGCCCGCCACATTCCGCAATAAATGTGATCCGGTATCAGTTCGTTCAATACCGCACGCTGCGGCCGAAGTAGCTGATCATCCAGTATTCCTTCCACACGCGGTAGCGGCCTTCGTGGCTGATCTTGCCGTGTTCTTCGCGATCAGCCTGCGGAAATAGAAACCCGAGCTCCGTGTTGACCTGTTCCAACTCGCGCTGCTGCGCGTTCAAGTCGTTGAGCGGATCGGTCGTCCACGGCGAAACGAGTTCGTTTCCGCGCGCGAGACGGTTGCGGTGCTTTTTCACCAGACCCGCCAGCGAACGCCGCCAGAGATTCCGCTGCACCAGCCAGTTTTCCGGATAAAAACCGCCAAAGGGCAGATGCAGATTGTCGGTCACGTAACGATAGCCGCTCATCGTATTCGTCGAGAGGCTGTAGCACGCCGCGAGCGCGCCGTTGGCCTGCGGGAGAAACGTGATCTGCAAACGCACGCCAGCATCCACATCCTGGTAAATGGAGACACGCAGGAAAAGACCCGAGCCGACTTCGGCTTTCAACGTCTGCACTTGTTTGAAACCATTCGCACGAAGCCAGTCGCGGATCTTTAAAAACTGCGGCTGCGTGGGCCATTCTTCGCCGGAGCTGTTGAGCGTAAACCGGGGAAACAACGGCATCGGGCTCACACTGAGCGCATGGATGGCCAGCCAGTTGTAGAGCGTCTCAATGAGGAACCAGAGGAGGAAGAACCCCGCGACCACTACCGGATATGGCCGGTTGATCCAACCGAGATCGATGGCGAGGCCCGCCGCGCCAAACGAAAAAATGAACCACCGCAGCCAACGATTAAAAATCGCAATTACCGGCGAACCCCGGCGTTGATTTAGCTGCAAAAGCGCCAAGGACAGGATTATCCCCGCAATCAAGAAATAATCGGGAGTGGGATTCTCAGGGTTCATGAGATCAAGAAGTGGGGCGGAGCCGGTGGATTCGCACGAAACAAGAATGCGCCGTGCGATACCGGGCCAGGATGGCCCGTGAAGGGGCCGTCCGGCCGTTTAAACCGCTTAGCTCAGGCGAACCGGCATAATGACGCAGATAAAGCTCTCCAGCGTTTTAAACACGCCGGGGCTCACTTCGTCCTTCAGCTCAAAGAAAACCTCGTCCTTCGTGAGGGCTTTGAGCGGATCGAGCACAAACGCGGGGTTGAAGGCGACCTGAAGATCTGGGCCGCTGTAAGCGATCGCCATGGATTCGTGAGCCTCGCCGAAATCAGGACTCTGCGCGGTGATTTCGAGCAGGTTGCTGGTGAGTTTGATCTTTACCGAGTTCGACTTCTCGGAGGTCACAAGCGCAGCGCGGTGCACGCATTGGAGGAACAACTCGCGCTCCAGCTTGATGCGCTGGTGGGTCTCCTTCGGGATGACTTGCTGATAATTCGGGTAGTTGCCCTCGACGACTTTGGAATAAAGGTAGATCGAATCGACGAGACCGCTGGAGTCTTTATCGGTGTTGATCTGGAACGAGGCCCGGCGGTCGTTAAACGCGATTTTGAGCTTCTCACCCTTATCGAGCATGCGGGTGAGCTCGGACACCGTTTTAGCGGGCAGGATGATGCTGCCGGCGCTCTCGGCGGGAACTTCGAGTTCCTTCGAGATCAATGCCAAACGACGGCCGTCGGTGGCGACGAGGTTCAGTTTACCGTCACGGAAATTGAAATAAACGCCGTTGAGGATGTAGCGCGTCTCATCGGAAGACTGGGCGTAGGAGACGCTCTTGATCATCGACGTGAGCTCGGCCTGTTCGAGGGTGAAGCTCTTGTCGTCTCCGAACTCGGGCAGCGGGGGGAACTCTTCCTTGCCGATACCGACGATGCGGAACGTGGAGCCACCAGAGGTGAGTTTCACCTGGTGGTTGGGCGTGGCGTCGAAGGTCACGTCCACGTTGGGCAGTTCACGCACGATGGTGGCGAGGCGCTTCACGGGAAGGGTGACGGAGCCGCCTTCCTTCACCTCGGCTTTGATTTTGCAGCGGATGCCGAGATCGAGATTGGTCGTCGTGAGGGAGATGTAGTCCTTCTCGGCTTCGATCAGCACATTGCTCAGGATCGGCATGGTGGCTTTGGAGCCGACGACATTGAGAACCTGGGCGAGGCCGTTGCTGAAGTGATCGCGGTTGATCTTGAATTTCATGGAAAGCGGAAGGGAGAGGAGACGCGAAAGGTGGAAATTAACAAAGGATAAAAGAAACCTAACTCAATATATATGTTATCCCTCTTATTATGGGCTGCGAATAACTCCCATAACCCGCCGGTTCTCCTCTCAAAATCGGTGATTTTGCACCGTGAAAAACCGAGTCTCGAGAAACCAATAAGCGGGCGGTTATGCGCAAGGGGAAAGTTATTGGTCAGTTATTGGTCAGTTGCTCGGGAAAGGACTCACAATCGTTCACAAGGGCTCGGTTCAGGTGAGTGGAGCCCGTTTGATGGGACCGTGTTGGCTCCAGTGACGGCCAAGACCGTAGAAAATGTAGCCGAGACACACGATGATCATGCCGTATTCCTTAAACTTCACCACGGCTGCACCCACGATGATGTAGATGACGAGGGTCGTGAGTTTAGTTTTGGTGCGCATATCGATCTGCTTGCCGCTGGGATAACGCACCGTGCTCACCATCAGCATTGCGACGAGCAGCAGGAGCGGAGGCAGGCCCAAGGTTAACCATTGGAGCGATTTGTCGTGTTCCATCAGGTTGAGGATGAAAAACACCAGCGCCGCCACGGTGCCCGCTGCTGCCGGCACGGGAAGTCCGACGAAGTCTTTGTTCTGTGTCTTGCCTTCGGGCCGATAGAGCAACGGGTGCGTGATGACGTTGAAACGCGCCAGTCGCATGGCCGCGCAGAGGAGATAGACAAATCCCAGCAACCCACCGACACTCAACAACGTCTGATCACCCGCCGCCGGTCGCATGATCAAGAAATACATCATCAACGCTGGCGCCAGGCCGAACGACACCACGTCGGCGAGCGAATCAAACTCGGCACCAAAGAGAGATTCTTTGCCGCCCATGCGCGCCAGACGGCCATCGAGGGCATCGAACGCCATCGCACCAAAGATTGACCACACCGCCTGCCGGTAAAGTTCGATGGCAGCCAACGGGATGACGGAGCTTAAATCGGTGGATTCGCGGGCGATGAAACTCGCCTCGATGCAGCGCACGCAGGCGTAAAATCCGCAAAACAGATTTCCCGCCGTCATCAAGTTGGGCAGGAAGTAGATGCGGCTGGCGTTGGCCACCGAGTAACGGGATTCGTGCGGGAGGTCCGCCGCAGCGTTGCCAGATTTGGGGTTTTCGTTGGCCATGGGAAAAAGGGGCGTGTGGAGAGCGCGCGGAAAGCGAACAGTTACTTTTTGGTGAGCGACTCCAGGTATTTCCAGAACTTGGAGTCCTGCTCGACCAGCTGGCTTTCGGAAACGGGCAATTTGTTACGCAGGAGGAAATCCTCCAACGAGTTCTTGTGCAAAATGTAGAGGACGTGAATCGACTCGGTGTCGCGTGTTTCGAAATAGAACCGATGATCGCCGGCGCGCAGACGATAAAGAATCTGTCCGGCACGCTTAAATGTGCCCAGCGGCTCGCGCGGGTGTTCAAGATCCGCGGGTTTTAAGGAACTGATCGGCTCGATGGACTCCAACTGCTCCAGTTTGCCGAGCTTGTTGAGCTCCAGCATACTCTGCTCGGAAAAAGTGACCTGATACATAGTGGGAAAAACGAGAAATCGGGGAGGGCTTGGGTTGCCTTGGGAAGCTGTAACCGGGTAACGGTTCCGGCGTCACGCCAAAGACCGACACCCCGCACAACCCCAACCAGACCTCCCATGAAAGCTGCCTTTCTATTTCCCGCCCTCCTCGCAGCAACGCAATTTGTCGGTTCCGCCAGCGCCGCCGAACCTTCGGTAAAGTCCGATACGGTAACGAACGCCAAGACAGAGGCCAAAGACGCCTCCACCGCCGCGCGCGACGCCGAGATCATCAAACGTTACGACACCAACAAGGATGGTAAGCTCGACGATGCCGAAATCGCCGCCGTGAAAGAAAAGACGCTCATGGCCAGTATGGAAAAGAAAGAAGAACGGTTGGAACGCGTGAAAGAGCGCCAGGCTGAACTGCTCAAAGAGTTTGATAAAAACGCCGACGGTAAACTCGACGACACCGAAAAAGCCGCGATGAACGCCGAATTCCGCGCCCGTGTCGAAAAACGGCCACAGGTGCTCAAGCGCCTGGATACCGACGGCGATGGCAAATTGAGCGACGCCGAGTGGGCAGCCGGGAAAGAGAAGATCATCGAGCGCATGCAAGAAGGCAAAAAGCCAGGGAACGATAAAGTGGGTAAGGAAGGTAAGTCCAAGTAAGAGTCTCAGACGAAACGGCTCCGCCGTTCCGCTACGAAAAAGTGTTGGCACCTGTCCGGCACTGCCCGCACACCTGTCGCGATGCGCCGGCGTGTGTTCGCCCCAGTCACGGTTTTGCTCTTCGCGTGCTTCCTCGCACTCGGACTCGTGCGCGCCGATTCGTCTGTTTCGATAGCCAGCGCAGTGCCCGCGAGCGCAACGGAGACCGTTCGGGGCGCGCCCATCGAACTTGATATTCCCGTGCTCGTCGCCGGTTACGGCACGGCTTTTTATGAGGAAACGGCACGCGCGTTCGAGGCGTTGCGGCCCGATGTGAAGGTGCGCATCGGAGGTAATCCGCGCATCAACGACCAGGTGCGCATCCGCGTCATGGCGGGCGACGATCCTGATGCGACCGATGCCGTCCTGCTTTATCCCAACTTGATCCGCGCCGGGCGCATTCTCGATCTCGCACCTTACCTGGACGGACCCAACTGGGAGGGCGATGCGCGCTGGCGCGACACTTTTCTCCCCGGCGTGTTGGCGCGTTGGACCGCTACGCCTGCCGGATCTCCGACTGTGACGTCGAGCACCGGCGAGCCGGGCTCAACCGTTCGCGAACCGGTTTACGGCGTTCCCCTCGCCCACGCCGTGTGGACGATTTTCTACGACAAAAAGCGTTTCCGCGAACACGGTTGGGAAGTTCCGCGCACCTGGGATGAGTTTTTTGTCCTCTGCGAAAAAATGGAACGCGAGGACGTGGCGCCCGTTTCGCTGCCCGGCGTTTTTATGCGCTACGGCGACGCATTTCTCCGCGCCGCGCACTACAACCTCGTGGGGCCCGAAGGCTGGCGCGCCTACAATCGCCTCGACGCCGGCGCCCGCACCGATCCGCGTTTCATCCGCGCAGCGGCCGTCGTGCAACAGCTCTCGACGCGTCATCTCATCAAAGGCTGGGAAGGCATGACGCACACCGCCGCGCAGCTCGCCTTCATCGACGGACGCGCCGCGATGACGATTTCGGGCTCCTGGTTTGCCAGCGAAATGCGCGGAAAACTTCCCGTTGGTTTTGAACTCGGTGCGATGAACCTGCCCGTGTTTGCCGATGGTATCACTCCGCCGGATACGCTGCAGACTCAAAGTGCGTATTACTTTTTGTTCAACAGGGGCGATCCGGCGCGGGAACGCGCGGCAGTGGATTTTTTCCGTTTCCTCACGTCGCGCGAACGGGTGAAACGGTTCACGCAGTTGATCGACTCGCCGGTCGCGCTGCGTGCGGTCGGGCCGGAGGATTATTCGCCGCTTATGCGCGACACCGCCGCGTTGATCGCGCGTGCCCCCGGCTCGTTTGACGCGGCGCCTCCGGCTTCGGCGACGAACCTCGCCGTCATCAACCAGGCGCTCACCGATGCGCGCTACGGGCTCATGACGGGCCGCATCACACCGGCGGAATTCGGTGCGCGACTGGAATCCGCGGCTGCCGCCGGACGCGCGCGCGAGACCGATCCCGACCGGGTGGAAACGCGTCATGGTTTTGCCGCAGCCGCGTTGTTGCTCGTGCTCGCAGGGTTGGTCGCGTGGCTGGCGTGGGCGCGGCGTCCGCGTAGCCCCGCGCGTGAGCGTGGGGACGAGAATTCTGCGACTGCAAAAACCCTCCCTTCGCTCACGCGTCGGGCTACGTCAGCAGGCGGAGCATCCGCCGAGCACCTCGGGCGGTTGCGCAGTCCGCTGGCCGTGGGGTTTGTCGGGCCTGCGCTGCTGCTCTTCGGTGCGTTTGTGATCCTGCCCGGACTCGCCTCGTTCGTGTGGGCGTTTACGCGCTGGGACGGACTGGGCGAACGCACCTGGGCGGGGCTTTTTAACTTCAAATGGCTGCTGCTGGAGAGCGATGTATTCTGGTTCGCACTACGGAATAACCTTTTTTTGATGATCGCTCCGGCGCTGGTGGTGGTGCCGGCGGCGCTGTTTTTCGCGGCGTTGATTCATCGCGGCGTGTGGGGCGGGCCGGTGTTTCGCGTGGTGTTTCTGTTTCCCAACATGCTCGGCGGCATCGCGGCGACGCTCTTGTGGATGAGCGCCTACGATCCGCATGGCGGACTCGTGAACACCGCGCTGGTGAAACTCGGATTCACCAGCTTCGAAGGCTTTGCGTGGCTGTCGCAGGCGCATCTTTATTGGGCGCTGCTGCCGATCTACCTCTGGATGGCGTGCGGGTTTAACCTCGTGCTCTACCTCGCCGCGATGCAGGGCATTCCGCCCGATCTTTACGAGGCGGCGGACCTCGAGGGCGCGTCGCCGGCCCGGCAGTTTTTCACGATCACGCTGCCGCTCATCTGGGAAGTGCTGGTGGTCTCGGCGGTGTTCCTCGTCATCGGCGGACTCAACGCCTTCGAGATGATCTGGCTGCTCACGTCGCAGGATCCGGCGAGCGGTGTGCACACGTTGAGCACCCTGATGGTCTCGACGATGTTCCAGGAGTTTCAGGTGGGGCGCGCGACCGCGATCGCCGTGGTGATGTTTCTCCTCGTGCTCATCGGCAGCGCCGCCGTGATGCGTGCGCTTAAACGCGACACCGTGGAGTTTTAAAAAAGGCCGCATGAAAATCTCCCGCTTCCTCATCTTTGCCGTGCTCGCGGGCTACCTCGTGTGGGTGGTCTATCCGATGGCGTGGGTGGCGTATTCGTCGCTTAAGACCGACGAGGCGATTTTCCGCGAGGCGTTCGCGCTGCCGCCGCTTGATGCGTTGCAGACGGACAATTACACGCGGGCCTGGAACGAGGCGCGGTTCGGGGATTATTTTATCAACTCGGTGCTGGTGACCGTCACTTCGGTCGCGTTGATCGTGTTACTCGGGGCGATGGCGGCGTATGCACTGGCGCGGTTTTATCATCCGCTCGGAAAAGGCGTCTTCTGGCTGTTTCTCGCGGGACTCATGATCCCGGTGCAGCTCTCGATCGTGCCGCTGTTTTTTGAACTGAAGGCGCTCGGGCTGCTCAACTCGCGGACGGGATTGATCCTCGTCTACACGGCCAACGGCCTGCCATTCGCAATTTTCATACTGGCGGGTTTTTTCAAATCGCTCCCGCGTTCGCTTTACGAAGCGGCGGTGGTGGATGGTTGCTCGGAGGCATCGGCGTTCTGGCGCGTGATGCTGCCGCTGGCGAAACCGGGGTTGGTAACGGTGGCGATCTTCCAGTTCATCGGCATCTGGAAGGAGTATTTTTTCGCGTTTATGTTCACCAGCGGAGACGCAGGCGCTTCGGTGCGCACCTTGCCGCTCGGGCTGGCGAATCTTTCCATCACGTCCCAATACCGCAGCGACTACGGCATGTTGTTCGCCGGACTGGTGATCGTGACGGTGCCGATCCTCATCGTGTTCATCGCCCTGCAAAAACACCTCGTAAAAGGCGTCACGGCCGGCGCGCTGAAAGGCTGACGGGAAACGTTCAGGCCACCGTCGGCGGGAAGGTGTCGCTGTCGGGGGTGGCGGCGTTGAAATTTTCGATGAGTTGACGGGCGGTTTCCTCGTTCTCTTCGGCGACTTGGATCTGGATGCCGCCCATGGCGAGAATCAGGTGGGGCATGGTTTGCGCGCTGTATTCGTTGGGGATGACAGCGGGGATGCCGCTGTCGGCCAGCACCGATTTCAACATTTGGGCGTGCATGGGATTATTGCAGGTGGCGACGGTGATCATGAGCGGGAGTCTGCCGGGCGGACTTCCATCTGGCGAGCGTGGTATCATCGTGTGTGTTCGTGCTGGATTGCGTGCGCGCAGGTAGTTAAGCACATGCCTTCTCGCTCCCCATGTCGTCGCCCGAAACGCCCAGCACGTCAGCACAGGCCCCCCGTTCCGAGGGAGAGTCTTCGATTCCAGATTGGGTGATCCGCGGGCCGGATGCGGCGGCCCAGCTCCAGCTTTTCTTCGAACACGCACCGGTCGGCCTCAGCTGGCGAGAGGTGGACAAGGACGGCACTCCGGGGCGCAACATCGTCAACAAACGATTCTCCGAGCTGGTCGGGCTCACCGCCGAAGAGGCCAGCAACATCGATAACGTCCGCAAAATCACGCATCCGGACGACTGGGCGCGCCAGGTGGAGCTCACGGCCGAAATCTACGCGGGCAAGCGCGACAGCTTTACGCTGGAAAAGCGGTATCAGCATGCCGAGGGGCGTGAGGTCATGTGCGAACTCACCGTGGTCGTGCTGCGCGACGTCAACGGACGCGTCACCCATCATTTTGCCATGCTGGAGGACGTCTCGGCCCGCCACGCCGCCGAGCAGGAACTCCGCCGCAGCGAGTCGCGCTGGCGCACCTACCTGAAGATCGCCAGCGAGATCCTCTTCGCGATCACGCCGGAAGGGACCTATAAATTTGTATCCGAAGCGTGGACACCGAAACTCGGCCACGAGGTGAGCGATATCATCGGGCACCCCTACACGGAGTTCGTCCATCCCGACGACCGGGAGCTGATCCGCGATTACATCGCCGAGACGCTGGAGCTGGGCGTCAACCCGCGGGGCATCGAATATCGCGTGCGCCACCAGGAAGGTTACTGGATCTGGCACGCGACGACCGGCTCGGCTTACACGGATCGCGACGGCCGCCGGGCGTTTTTCGGCGTGGGCCGCGACATCAGCATCCGCCGAAAGGCGCAGGAGGAGTTGAAGCTCGCGCTCGCCCGCCGCGAGGAGCTGGAGCAGATCGTCAACCGTTCGCCGTCGATCGTCGTGCTCTGGCTGGCCGAGGAAAACTGGCCGGTCGAATACGTGTCGCAGAGCATCCGCCAGTTCGGCTACCAGCCGGAGGATTTCACGAGCCGCCGCCTGAGTTTCCGCGGCATCACGCATCCCGACGACCGCGAGCGCGTGGGCGCCGAAGTCGAGGCGCACGCCACCAGCGGCCATCACGAATACAGCCAGGAATACCGCATCGTGTGCGCCGACGGCTCCGAGCGCTGGGTGGATGACCACACCGTCGTCCGCTTCGATGTGGACGGCAACGTGACGCACCACGAGGGCCTCATCACCGACATCACGCCGCGCAAAGACGCCGAGGATCGCGAGCGCGCGCTGCGCGAACGCGACCTGCGTCTCGCCGGCGAAGTGCAGCACCAGCTGCGTCCGCACGTGTTTCCCGACATCGGCGAGGTGGAGATCGAGGCGCTTTCGCAGGCGTCGCTCCATATCGGCGGGGATTATTACGACGTGCTGCCGGTCGATAAACGCCGCTGGGGATTTGTGATCGCGGATGTCGCGGGCAAGGGGCCGGCCGCCGCGCTGATGATGGCGGCCTGCCGCGCCACGCTGCGCCTGTGCGCCGTCGGCGAACCGAGCGCCGCGAGCGTCGTGCGCCGCGTAAATCGCGCGCTGCATGGCGACATGCCGCCGGGCATGTTCATTTCGCTTTTTTACGGTATTTTGGATCTGGATACGAACCGCCTCACCTATGTGCGAGCGGGCCACGAGCCGGCCCTGTTGATGCGGGCGGGCGGGACTCCGCTGGAACTGTTGTCGGCCGACGGACTGGCGCTCGGTTTTGACGAAGGTCCGGTGTTTGATTCGCTGCTTCAGGAAGAAGTGCTGGATCTGGGGCCGGGCGATCTGCTCGCGCTTTACACCGATGGCATCACCGAAGCGGCCAACGCGACCGGCGACGAGTTTGGGCGCGACCGGCTGGTCACGACGCTGGCGGGCCAGGAGCAGACTCCGCTGCCGCGCGTCGTTGAGAAGCTTAACCGCTACCTGCGGCAGTTCTCGGCGCTGGCGTCGCGCAACGACGACCGGACGCTGCTGCTGGTTCGCCGCCGGTGAGGGGGCGGGAGCTGATTTGCGTTCGCCCTCGGTGGTGAATCGCGCTTTTTTCGCGGGCATGCATTACGACGTGGTGATTGCCGGAGGCGGTTTTGCGGGAGCCTATTGCGCAAAGACGCTGGGGAAACTGCTCGGCAAATCCGGAGCGAAGCGCGTGGCCCTGATCGCCGAGCGCAACGTGCTCGTGTTCCAGCCCATGCTCGCCGAGGTCGCGGGTTCTTCGCTCAGCCCGACCGCGGTGGTGAATCCGCTGCGCCAGCTTTGCCGCGACGTCGATGTGCTGCAGGGCGGCATTCACCGCATCGATTGGGCGACTAAAACCATCACCCTCGATGGCGGGCGCTTTACGCGAAACCACGCGGTCACGTTTGATCATCTTGTGCTGACGCTCGGCAGCGTGACGGATTTGTCGCGCGTGCCCGGCATGGCGGATCACGGGCGTCCGATGAAATCGGTGGCCGACGCGCTGCGCCTGCGTTCAACGCTGATCAACCGGCTCGAGGAGGCGAATCTGGTCGAGGACGCGACGATCCGCGCGCGGTTGCTCACGTTTGTGGTGGTCGGCGGCGGTTACACGGGCGTGGAAACGGCGGGGCAGGTGCAGGATTTTTTGCGCGGGTCGCTGAAGTTTTATGCGAACCTGCGCGAGGCGCGGATTCGCGTGGTGCTGGTGCACGGGCATTCGAGTTTGCTGGCGGAGATCGGCCCGAAGCTCGGCGAACATGCCTTGGCGGTGCTTAAAAAGCGCGGGATGGAAGTGTTGCTTTCCACGCGCGTGGCCGAGGCGACGGCCAGCAAAGTGATTTTCACCGACGGGAGTTTTATCGAGGCGCACACGATCATCTCGACGATCGGGAATGCGCCGAATCCGGTGGTGCTGGATCTGTGCCGGCAGCTGGGCATCGAGACCGACAAGGGCCGCGTGCCGACCGAGGCGACGATGTTGGTGCGCGGGCAGACGCAGTTATGGTCGGCGGGGGATTGCGCGGCGGTGCCGTGGAATGACCGGGGTGAAATGAAGGTTTCGCCGCCGACCGCGCAGCTCGCGTTGCGGCAAGGCGTGCAGATGGGGCGCAACGTGGCGCGTGCGCTCACGGGCGGCGGAGCGCTGCGGCCGTTTACCTATCGTTACATGGGCCAGCTGGCGACGATCGGCGAACGCGAGGCGGTGGCCGAAGTGTTTGGGTTTCACTTCAGCGGGTTCTTTGCGTGGTGGATGTGGCGCACCATTTACCTGGCGAAGTTGCCGGGGGTTTTGCGCAAGTTGCGCGTGATGATCGACTGGACGTTCGAGCTGATTTTCCCGCGCGATCTGAGTCTGTTGCTGCCGCCGCCGGATGAGATCGTGAAGCCGATCCATTTGGAAAAGGGCGAGACGTTGTTTGCCAGCGGCGATGTCTGCCGGGCGTTTTATTATGTGAAGCGCGGCGGCGTGCGGTTGCAGCCGGCCGGAGGCGGGGAGCCCCGCGTGCTGGCGGCGGGCACGATCATCGACCAGGCGGAATTGGATGCGAACGGGCACTGGGGCTCGGGTGCGGTCGCGGCGGAGAGCAGTGACATCGTGGTCATCCGCGGACGCGCGCACGAGATGCTGCAAAGTGAATTGAAGCTGACGTCGCGGCGCGCGGTTTAATTGCAAGCTGGCGCAGGGGAGGGCGGACTGGCAGGGTGCGCGCCGTGCCCGGAGGCGCATGTGGCGCGGCCGGGCGCGGCTTGAGCATACCCATCACCGACTGCCTCCGTTGCGGAGTGTGTTGTCATTCCCAACTGGACACCTACGTGCGCGTCACCGGCGCCGATTGGGAACGGCTCGGCGTCGAGGTTGAGCGCGTGGCGCATTTTATCGGGCATCGCGCCTACTTGAAGATGCACGACGGACATTGCGCGGCGCTGGATGTGCGCACGACGGCGGACGGGGCGCGGGAGTTTTTCTGCACGGTCTATGAGCGGCGTCCGCAGGTGTGCCGGGATCTGGCAAGAGGGTCGCCGGAGTGCGAAGGGGAATTGCTGGCGAAGGCGGAGCGGACCAACGGTCCGCAGGTTAAGATAAAAGGTTAAGTAGAAGTAAGGATCACGAGGGCTGGGCGTTCACGCCAAGGCGTCGCGGACCAAGGCGGCGATGGCGGGGGGCAGTTCGAGGCCGAGGGCGGCTTGCTGGCCGGCGGGACTGAGTTTGCGCCAGGTTTTTTTCAGAATATCGACGAACTTTTCGCGCGGGTATTCCGCATGGTGCGCGGCGAAGGCGCCGATTTCGTTTTCCAAAAACACCAGGACCGCGGCGTCTTCGAGCGATTGCGTGCCGGGGTTGGTTTTGAGTCCGGCCTTGGAAATCCACACGGCGGCTTCGTCGGCTTCGGCGACGGGAATGCCGGCGGTGATGAAGAGTGAGCGCGCGCGATTAGCTTGCTGGATGTAGAGCGAGCGGCGCCAGGCGAGGTAGCCGGGTTTGCCTTCGGGAAACGAGGCGCGCGGGGTGCGCCAGCGTTCAAGGTGCTGGCAACGGGCGGCGAGGCGGAGGTGCTCCGATGCGTCGGGCACGAGTCGCACGAGCCAGGCTTCGACGCGGTCGGCATAAAGGAGCTCGGCGGCCGTGCCGTCGGGCGTGCGCACGGGATCGGCGGCGTGGGCGGAATCAATGAGGGTGCGGGCGCGGGCGTAAGCGGACATGGTGAAAGGGGTTTACGGAGCGCGTGGAAAATTGCCAGCGCGCCGGCGGAGTTTGGGCGCGGGGGGCGGTTTCGGCGGGGACGTTTAAGGGCTGCGGCGGAGGCGGGCGAAGAGATCGAGGTAGGCGGCGGCCTGCCGGGCGGGGTCGAACGCGGCGCGGGCGTGGGCGGTCGCGGCGGCGCCGGCGCGTTTGCGCAGGCCGGCATCGGCGAGCAGCGGATGGAGCGCCGCGAGAAACGCGGTGCGGTCGTCCATCGGTATCACCCAGCCCGAGACGCCGTCGCGCACGCATTCGGCCACACCGGCGGCGGCGTAGGCGACGGCGGGCAGGCCGTGCGCCTGGGCCTCGATGAGGAAGTTGGACAGCGATTCGGCGCGCGAGGCGAGCAGGGCGACATCGGCGGCCGCGTAAAGCGGCGCGGGGTCTTTCTGGAAACCGAGGAACTTCACGCGTTCGGCCACGCCCAGGCGCGCGGCGAGGGTTTCGCAGCCGGCGCGGGCGGATCCTTCGCCGGCGAGCCAGAGCTGCCAGTCGGCGCCGGGGCCGAGCGTGGCGGCGAGGTCGATGAGGGCGCGTTGGTTTTTTTCGGGGCGCAACATGCCGACGCAGAGGAGCACGCACGTCGACGGGCCGGCGCCGTGGAGTTCGCGAAGGGGGACGTTGCGGGCGGCGGCGGTCGCGGCGGGAGGGAAGACCAGTGCGTTGTGGATGACCGAGACGCGGGAGGGCGCCAGGGCGTGTTCACCGGTGAGCACGCGGGCGGACTCGGCGCTGTTGGCGACGACATGGGCGACTTGATGAAGCGAACGCCGGAAGAGCCGCGGGAGTTTTTTCCCGGTGCGCAAGGTGCCGACGACGGTCGTGGCGGGCAGGGCGCGGGCGAGACGGCCGGCGTGGCAGTTGGCCATGCGGCCCATGCAGAGGATCACGCCGGGGGAGGCGGCGCGCGCGGCGCGGAGGAGGCCGGGGGCGAACCAGTTGAGCGTTGTATCGAAAGGTTGGAGACAATGGTGCGGGACGGGCGCGAGCGTGGGCGCGAGCGCGCCGCCGGGACGGAAGGTGACGACTTCGACGGCATGGCCCGCATCGGAGAAGGCGCGGGCGAGGAGGATCGTCTGCCGCTCGGTGCCGCCGCTGCGCAGGTGGTCTTGAAGGAGCCAGATTTTCATGCGTCGGCGGAGTCGTCGTCTGGGAGCTCGTCGCCCGGGTGGAAGAGCAGCTCGGCGGCGCGGGTCCAGGTGTTGCGCCGCGCCCAGTCGCGGCCGGCGGCGCCCATGCGGGTGCGTCGTTCCGGGTCGGTGATGAGCGCGAGGAAGGCGGCGGTGAGGGCGGCGGGTTGATGCGGGGCGACGAGGAGGCCGGTTTCGCCGTCGGCCACGGCCTCGGCGACACCGCCGACGCGGTGGGCGACCACGGGGAGGCCGTGGGCGGAGGCTTCCAGGTAAACCAAGCCGAAGCCCTCGACGCTGTGGCCGTGGTCGATGCTGGTGAGGGCAAAAATATCGGCCTGCGCGTAAACCTCCTCGAGCGAGGCGTCGGGCAGATTGCCCAGAAAACGCACGGTGAGCCCGGGGCGGGCGGCGGCTTCGCGCAAGGTGTGTTCGTAGGCGGGTTTGGCGGCGGTGCCGACGATCCAGTATTCGATGCGTTCGCGTTGGGCGGGCGGGAGCGACTGCAAGGCTTCGAGGGTGGCGAGCTGACCCTTGCGCGGATGCAGGCGGCCGACGGTGAGGATGATGATTTTGCCGGAGGCGGGCGCGGACGGGAGGGATTTCTCGCGGGCGCGGGCCGGGGCGAAGCCGGCGCGGAGGGCGCCCGGGGTGCGGAAGGTTTTTTCAGCCGCTTCGGGGAAACGTTCGCAGAGGAGCTGCTGGGTGTAGCGGGTGAGCGTGCTGATGCGGAAAGCGCGGCGGATGAGCCGCCGGGTGAAAAAGCGGGTGGCGGGATCGGCGTGGAAGCGGAGGATTTCGGAGCCGTGGAAGGTCAGCACGAGACGGCGGGTGCGCAGGCCGCCGAAAGGCAGGAGGAGCATCCAGGTGAGCATGGGGCCGGGTTCGGCGAGGTAGACGGTGGCGTGGCGCAGGCGGCGGCGATGACGGATGATTTGCCAGGCGAGACGCAGGCGACAGGTGAGGTTATGGGTGCCGGGAAGGGGCAGGCGGCGGACGGCGAACGGCCAGGCGGGTTCGGTGATGCCGGGGCCGAGTTGGTGCGCCCAGACCTCCACGGGATGACCGAGCGCGGCTCCGGCGCGGGCGATCTCCTCGGTGAACGTCGCGATGCCCCCGCGTTTGGGATAGAACTCGTGGGTCAGGATGATCACGGGTCTGGGAGTGGCGGGGGAACTCATGGGCGGGGCGAAGATGGCCTCAAAACCGCCACAGGAGGCAAGCTCTTCGGCGGGAAGGATGAGGGGGATTTATAATCATGCATTTTGCGAGAGCGCATAGGTAAAAAAAGCCTTTGCGCCCTGAGGCCACTTTCTCACCGTAGGTTACAGATCCACATGTCCGAATCCGCACCTTTGAACACGAGCACCGCCTCTTCACCTGTTCCTCCCTTTACCGCTGACGACGAGGCCTCGATTCGAGAAAGCCTGCGACGCTGCTCCTCCGAGACCATCGAGGCGGCCCTTGCCTATCGCAAAACGGGCGACACCCGGCAATTGCCGGTGATCATCCTCGGGATCTTCGAGCGCTTCGTGGAGCCGGACCAGCGCCCGCGCTTGGCCAAGGACAGCGACGACTTGCGCGTGATCGAGGACCTCGGGCTCGATTCGCTCACGATGATGGAAATCGTGATGCTGGTGGAGGAAGTCACCGTGACGAAAATCGAGAACACCGAGTTGCGGGGACTGGTGACGATCGGCGACATCAAGACCTTCGTGGATTGTCGCGCCCGCGGGGTGCAGCCTCCGGCACCGGCCCGGTTTCTTGCCGGTGATGAACTGCGCGCGGTGATGCCGATTTCGGCGCCGTTTCTGTTTATCGACGAGGCGCGGGTGAGCGCCGCGCAGGCGACCGCCAGTTATCGGATCACCGGCCAGGAGTTTTTTCTGGCGGGCCATTTTAAGAACAATCCCGTGATGCCCGCGTCCATCATGCTGGAGGCGCTGGGCCAGCTCGGGGTGTTGCACCTGCTCACCGGGTTGCCGGCGGAGGAAGGCAAAGTCGTGGGCGTGGAGACGATCTTCTTCGCCTCGACCGACGGCGTGCGTTGCCACCGCGTGTGCAAGCCGGGGGATGTGTTGACGCTCACCCTGAAGCCGAAGCGCGTGAAGCTGCCGCTGGCGACGTTCACGGGCAGCATCCGTGTCGGGCAGGACAAGGCCGTGACCGCCGAGGAAATCACGCTGACCTTCGGGTTGGTTGATGCTCCGGTGCCGTTGGTCGCGGCAGCCGAACCGGCGGCGCCGGTGGCGTGATTTGCGCCGGTGACGGTTGCGAAAGGCGCGGCGGGTTAGGCCAGAAGCCGGGCCGGACGACACGGAGGTCGTCTCTCCCTCGGGGCGCAGGGAGGCTCGGGATTTTTTTGGGCTTTATCGCGCGCGGGGTTTGCCGAGCATGACGGCCTAATTTAACCACGCGCCATGCCACGAGTTTTTATCACGGGTCTGGGTTTTATCACGAGCATCGGCAACGATGCGGCCACCGTTGAGACGAGCCTGAGGGAGCAGCGCCACGGCATGGTGGTGTATCCGGCGTTCGCGGCGGACAACGTGCCGGTCAAGGTCGCCGCGCCGGTGAAGCAGTTCGAGACGTCGGCGGAGGATGCGGAGGACTGGGTCATCCCTGCTCCCTATGCGGTGAGGCGCGAGCAGTTGCGCAGTCTCGGGCCGAATGCGCTCTATGCGCTGTGCGCGATGCAGCAGGCGATCGCCGACGCGCGGCTGTCGCCCGAGGATGTGTCCAATGAAGACACGGGCCTCTACGCGGCGTCGGCCGGCTCGCCCGGACTGATGGCGCGCACGGTCAGCCGCATGCACCAGCAAGGCGTGATGCGGTGTCCGCCACTTGGAGTGGTCGCGAGCATCGCGGGCACTGTGCAGTTTAATCTCGTCGCACATTTCAAAATCAAAGGCGCGTCCACGGGCTTCACGTCGGCCTGCGCGGCGTCGGCGCATGCGCTCGGTTTCGCGTTCGATGAACTCGCGCTCGGCCGGCAGAAGCGGATGTTTGTGGTCGGCGCCGAGGATGGAAACGTGGAGACGATCCTGCCGTTTGCGGCGATGCGCGCGCTGTCGCCCAATCCTGATCCGGCGACGGCGTCGCGGCCGTTTGATGCGGCGCGCGACGGGTTTGTCGGCACGGGCGGCGGCGCGGTGCTGGTGATCGAGACCGAGGAGGAAATGCTGCGGCGCGGGGCGACGCCCTACGCCGAAGTGCTGGGCTGGGGGCAGGCGTCGGACGGGCATAATGTCGCGATCTCGCATCCGGAAGGCCTCGGCCTGGCCAATGCGATGCGGCGCGCGCTGGCGGCGGCTAAAATCACGCCGGCGGACATCGATTACGTGAACGCGCACGCGACCTCGACGCCGATCGGCGACGCGTCGGAGTGCAAGGCGCTGCGCGCGGTTTTTGGCGAACATGCGGGGCGCATCGCGGTGAGCAGCACCAAGGCGCTCACCGGGCACGGGCTGTCGCTGGCCGGCGCGATGGAGGCGGGGTTCTGCGCGCTCGGGTTGCGCTCGGGATTCATGCCGGGCTCGGCGCATATCCAGAATCTGGATGCGGCGTGCGCGGGGTTGAACATCCTGCGCGCGACCGAGAACACGGCGCCGCGCATCTCGCTTAACAACAGCAGCGGTTTCGGCGGCGCCAATGTGTGCGTCGTGATGAAGCGGGTCGGGTGAACCACCCGCCGCCCATGCCGACCGGTCCTGTCATCGCGTATATCTTTACGACGTTTCCGAAATCGACGGAGACGTTTCTTCAGCGCGAGGTCACGGGCTTGCAGTCGCTCGGGGTGAACCTGCGGCTGTATTCGATGTGGGGAGGAGGCGGGGAGTTCAACGGGCTGCCGGTGGAGCGGTTTGCGAAGTGGAAATTGGTTTCGCTGATCGGGTGGCTGCCCTGGCTGGCGGTGTGCCGTCCGCGGGTGCTGGGCGAATTGGTGCGAGGCGTGTGCACGCGGAGGCCGCCGTCGGCGCTGAATTTTTTCGAGAACCTGCTCGGGCTGGGGTTCGGGCTGATTTACGCGGCGCATTTCCGAAAAGAGCGCCCGGCGCATATTCACGCGGTGTGGGGCGGAGGTCCGGCGACGGCGGCGTGGCTGTTGTGGCGACTCGACGGTCATCCTTACAGCGGCGCGGGGCATGCGTATGATCTGTATCAGAACGGCGGAGACTGGTGGCTGCGGGAGAAACTGGAACCGGCGCTGTTTATTCACACGTCCACCGACATGGGGCGGCGCACGCTGCTGGAGCGCGGTCTGGACGACGGAAAGATTCACGTGATCAGGCGCGGACTGAACACGCTGCCGCCGCTGAAAGCGTTGCGCGCGGACCGGGCGCGCACGCCGTTGCGGTTGTTGTGCGTGGCGCGGCTGGTGCCGAAAAAAGGCTTCGATCACCAGTTTCGGATCTATGCGGCGCTGAAGGCGGCGGGCGTGGCGTTTGAGGCGCGCATCGCGGGCGAGGGACCGCTGCGCGCGGAGTTGGAGACGGGGCTGAAGGCGGCGGGGCTGGAGAGGGACGTGACGTTGCTCGGGCACCGTCCGCAGGCGGAGATCGCGGCGCAGTTGGTGTGGGCCGATGTGCTTTTGCACACGGGCGTGGTGGCGGCGGACGGCGATCGCGACGGGTTGCCGAACGTCATTCCCGAGGCGATGAGCGCGGGCGTGCTGGTCGTGACTTCACCGGCGGCGGCGACCACCGAGGCGATCACGGAGGGGGTGACGGGACGGGTCGTGCCGGTCGAGGAGCCGGCGCGGTGGGTGGATGCGCTGGTGGCGTTGCGCGATGATGACGCAGGTGCGGCGCGGATGCAGGCGGCGGCGCGGGCGTGGGTGGAGGAAAATTTCGATGCAAAGAAAAACGCGGGCCGGATCGCGGCGTTGTATGCGGAGTTGTGCCGGTAGGCGCGACGGGACAAAGCGAACTCCATGACGCGCGTGCCTACTTCAAAAACGAACGGACGTCCCGTGCTCGCGGCGGGAGTAACGGTTTTGTTGGTCGGACTCCTGCTGGCAGCTGCGTCACGGATCGAGACGGGCTGGATTTGTATGTGGGTCGTGGCGGGCGTGGAGTTTTTCGCGCTGAAGCTGGCGACGCTGACGGGTTTTTGGCGGACGGCCCCCGTGTGGCGGCTGGCGGCTTACGCGACGTTGTGGCCGGGCATGAATGCGCGGGGATTTCTTTTTAATGATGCGGCCACGGTGCCCCGGCCGCTGGCGGGTGAGCTGCTGTTTGCGTTGAGCAAGGTGGCGCTGGGTTTGGCGGCGGCGGGGTGGGCGATGTTTTACGCAGGGACGGCGCCGGCGCCGGCGGTGGGTTGGGTGGGCATGATCGGCATTATCTTCACGCTGCATTTCGGCGGGCTGCATCTGGTTTCCTGGTGCTGGCGGCGGTGCGGAGTGTCGGCGCCGCCGATCATGCGTGCGCCGGTGCTGGCGACCTCGCTGGCCGATTTTTGGGGAGCGCGGTGGAACGTGGCGTTTGCGGACGCGGCGCGGCGTTTCGTGCTGCTGCCGCTGGCGCGGCGGTGGGGAGCGGAGGCGGCCGGCGCGATGGTCTTTTTTGTTTCGGGCGTGGTGCATGAAACGGTGATCTCGTTTCCGGC
>Ga0247813_10000630_pt1 | contig 31064 bp, 49 predicted proteins | sample UWRJL169409C1_FD_180719 | JGI IMG/M metagenome (GOLD analysis project Ga0247813, IMG submission 180719) | Plant litter microbial communities from Arlington Agricultural Research Station in Wisconsin, United States - UWRJ-L169-409C-1 | ecosystem: Environmental > Terrestrial > Plant litter >...
GAGATGAGTGCATTCCTCGAAACATTCCGGCGCAAGAACATTGCGATCAATCTGGACTTTGCCGCGCGGTATCGCAGGCTTGGTGAGTATTCCATGGCTAAGAAACGTGTGATGTGGGCGCGAAAGGAGAGGATGAAGAAATGGGACTGAGCGTTCGCATCAGTACAATCGTCGGCAGCGGAGACTTCGAACCGCGCCTGATTATCGATATCCCGGAGGTACGATTGGTTCACGACCTAACTCTCCAAAGCGTAAGGGATGCAGCCATGATCCTGAGCGACGAATACAAACTGAACTACCTCGAAAGCGTCTATGCCATTAAGGCAGCTATCCGAGACAGTAAGTACACTATCCCTGCTGATACTCTAGAATGGGCGAATGAGAAATGACGCGATCCTTGTTGCAGAAAGAGGCTAATGAGATTGACATGGAGATGTTTCGGCTCGCTGGCCGCCTAGAGGAATTCGCTAAGATTTTCCCGAACGGCAAAGTTCGTGCACGAATGAATGAGCTTTCTGATCTGGTCTACTATTCTCGTAGTTCGGTTCGCGAGCACATGCATAACGATGACAGAGAGGCAACGGCAGCAGCATGACCTATCCACCCCGTCGATACCGCTCAGATCGTGCCGCCCGCATCTCGTATGCACTCCATCACCGTACACTAGAGATAGCCATAGGGGTGTTGGTTCTGACTGTGGCTCTAGGGCTGTGGTTGGGAGGGGATTACTCACCAATTGAAATGTTGAAGGCCAAGGGAGGGCTTTAGAATGACATGGGAAGAGAAGCTTGATGCACTGTCCGCTCTGGGTGATTGCAATATTAAAATGCGAAAGCCGGGAGATTGGTATGTCAGCCAAAGCACTGAGATTGGCGGGAACGGAATGCTTGAGGGCGACTATGGGAATGGGAAAACCCCAATAGAAGCCATTGAAGATCATTGGTCCAAATTGGTTGATAACCTGCCCTCTGACAGACATGTCAGGGCCTACGACAACAAAAGATATCGATGGTCTGGCTATATGTGGAAGGAGGTCTCGAAATGACACCCATCGATACAAACAGACTACGTGATATGGCGCTGCGTCAGAAGCTGGAGGGGATTGCCCAAGCAATTCTGCACCATAATACGCAATACCAAGCTATCCCCGGATATCCAAACTGCGAGATGCAGAAGGAAATGTATCTTCAATTCTTGCTTGAGGATTGCCAGAAGATGCAGGAGGCCTTGAATGGTTGATTATCTCAAAATGGACATAGGTGCTCTAGAGCGTGAGATTGAAGCCCTGATCGTCGCCTATCCAGAATTGGCCGAAGACGACGCGCTAAAGGCAGATATGATTTCGGGGGAGTTCGACGTTGAGAGCGTCATGTCCCGCGTATTGAGCCATCTGTTCGAAGCTCAGGAAATGCTGGATGGCATGAAGCCGCGCTTTGAAGACTTGTCAGAACGCAAGGCACGATGGACGCGGCGGCAAGAGGCTATGAAGGGCCTAGCCCAGCGAGTGCTTACTATGTCGGGGCGCAAGTCTATCGCCCTTCCCGAGGCTACCGTAAGCGCCACAAAGGGCCGTGATAGCGTCGAGGTACTGGACGTTAACAGCCTTCCACAAGGTTACTATGCTTCCGAGCGCAAGGCAGACAAGGCCGCGATCAAAGCGGCGATTGACGCGGGAACCGATATTCCTGGAGCACAGATCAAAACCGGCGAACCGGGGATTATGGTGAAAACCAAATGAGTAAGCTAGACCCACGCATTGAGGCTATTCGCGTCAAGTATGGCCTTGAGGCTTCCGACTTCTGGGAACTTCCTCAAAAGAAGGGGACATGGATTGCCAAGCACTCGGCTTTGGAGATTGTAGCGACCAAGGCCAATATCGTTTGGACCAAGCTAGAAATCATCGAAGCCGACACTACCAACGGCATTGCGGTGATGGCCGTTGGCGGGAAGCTCAGCGAACGTGAGGAATGGGCAACGGGCGAAGCGAGCCCGAAGAACAACAAGAATGCTTACCCTTGGGCTATGGCGGAGAAGCGGGCTAAGGATCGCGTCGTGTTGAAGCTTAGCGGCATTGCAGGGCTGGTCTATTCCGAGGACGAGGCAGACGACTTCAAACAGTCCGAGCCTGCTCCCTCCAAAGCCCCTACAAGACCCGTAGAGAGCCCCAAGACGTTTGCCGCCTATGGAGCAACAATCACGGCTGCAAAGACGCCTGATGACCTCAGGGATGCGTTCGCGGCTATCTGGAAATCATCTCTGTCTCAGGAAGACAAGGATACGCTCAAGGCGGCTTACGAGGCGAAGAAGGTCGAACTATCCAGCGGGTACGTCGCGCCAAACTTTTCGGGGATGGAAGCATGAAAAAGCCAATCAGGTCTGAATTTGAATTTGGCTCTATGTTCCACACAGCCCTTCGCAAAGGCAGCGATACAGACTGGTCCGCTTTGCTTTGGAATGGTCTGCACGTGATCCAGTCGGCATCAATGAAACGGGCTGAAGCAGAGCGTGTGTGGGTTCAGTTTTGCGGGTATTGCGGCCCGAAATTCCATAGCGGCCTTAAAGTCAGCGAATGCGCTAAGGCATGGCGGGAGGATAGCGCCAATTGGACTGAGGGGTTTCCCTATATCGCAACCCCAGAGGCTAGAACGCTGGAGGGTTTAATTCATCTTTGCGACGACAAAACATGGTCGGACGTTGACGAAACCGTTGAATATTGGGTCTCTGGAAATGTCTAGCTTCCACATTCTAAGCCCACGAGTACGTGAGAACGCCTTGTCTGAGGTTCGGAATGCGCCGGATGGCTATATCGTGACGGTAAAGGAGCCGAAGCGCAGCCTTGAGGCCAATGCAAAGATGTGGGCTATGTTGGCCGATGTGGCTAACGCCCGTCCTGAAGGCCGCCAGTGGACGCCAGAGACCTGGAAATGCGCATTCCTCCACAGCCTTGGTCATCAGGTGCGATTTTCGGAGGGTTTGGACGGTTCGGGGCCGTTCCCGATGGGGTTTTCATCATCGGCTTTGAACGTAAAGCAGATGGCGGATTTGATAACCGTGATTAGCGAATACGGGGATCGTCACGGCGTCGAGTGGAAGGAAGTCGAGAAGTCGGGATTTTATGAAAGGACGAGGGAATGAGTGCGCGTCGGAAAACATGGACCTACTTTGACGAGAATGATCAGTACCTATTCATGGCTGAGGACATTGCGAAGTGGGAGCCGAAAATAGGCAGCAAGGTTCGCGTTGATGGCGTGGATTACTCCATTTGGTATATCGAAGATGGACGCGGCGTTCATAATATCAGGCTGGAACTAGCGAATGAGCTACGCCCCGAAACGCCCATCAATCTCTAAAGCTAAGCGGGCTCGCATATTTCTAGCCCATGAGGGCGTATGCTGGCTCTGCAAGCTCAAGATCGCGGCTGATGCGCCTTACGACATAGACCACCAAGTAAGCCGGGAGCTAGGTGGCTCTGATGAGGATGACAACCTAGCCCCGGCGCATAAGGACTGCCACAAGGCTAAGACCAAGGCAGACGTTAAGGCCATCGCGAAGAGCAATCGCATCATTCGCAAAGCCAATCCAGAGACGCGGAAGAAAACCAAGCACCCGATCCAGAGCAGGAAGACGGCTTGGGCTAAGCGTAAATTTGGAAGTTGACGCCCTCGCATATGCATTGTATCACAGTGTAGTGCATAGGAGGCGTAATGACGATTTCAGACACTCACCTAACAATCCGCATTCCGAAGGAGCTAAAGCACCAAGTTGGGCTTGAAGCTGCAAGGGACAACAGAACCATGGCAAGCGTGGTTATCATCGCCATCAAGGCATATCTGAAGAAGAAGGAGCAGGCAGAATGAAATACGAAATCCGACTAGACGATCAGGATATTAAAAAGGCCATCATTGCCTATGTGAAAAAGGAGATGGACATAGATATGAAGACGGTGAGCTTGCAATATCATGCGCCTACGTCTGATCCTCGCGAACCTTCTTCAGGCTACCACACCGCAACGGTGTCGGCATGAGCACGAGCTACACAGTCGATAAAACTGCACACGAGAAACTTGCGGACCTGATGAAACGCGAAATGGACGTTTCGATCAACCCGAAGGTGCTGCGCATGTTCCTGCGGGCGCATTGGAGCAAGGTTAGCATGCTGTCCCATGCCATTCACGAGCAAGAGGGCTGCGAGTCATGACCGCTCGCAAGCCAATCACAGAGCCAGCTATCGCCGTAGACGTTGAGTTCGGCAACCTCATCACCAGCCGTCACGATCAGGCTGTATCAGAGCGCCTGCGACTGGAAGGACAGCGCAAAACACGGCAGGAGTACTATGCTCGTGAACGCCAGCGCCTAGAGGCCACAGAGGCGCAGGAAATGGCCTCTCTCGGCACACAGCTAGGGCAGATGCAGAATATCATAGAAATGTCCCTAGCCGCCCTTAATGTGGGCAAGGATGAACTATCTGAGGGTATTAGATTGGTGGTGGGGAAATGAGCTTTGACGACCCGTGGGTTTTTATCGTGCCTCCCGTGTTTATGGTTTCACTTCTGTTACTCGTGAAGGCAGGTGTAAGCTTGATTCAGTTGGTTTCCCCTGCCTCTAACATAGCAGGGTGTTTCTAATGGGACAGAGCTTTAACTATTGGACATTCCGCAACACCACACCCTATCAAAAGCCAATCAAGCGCGTGATAGAGGTGAAGAACAGATCGTATGATAGGCAGATGGGATGGGCGAAATGAGGCGTAGAGGAGTTCTGGGTCTGATTGCTGGGGGGCTTGCGTCTGGGCCATCAATGGCCGCGAAGGTTGTGGCTGGACTTGAGGCCACCACTCTACCATCCCTTGGGTTCTCTGGCGCAGGCGTTGCAGCCGGTATCGGTCAGTACTATCATGGCGATAAGTCTGATAACTCAGAATACAATCATGGCGCTTGGATCAGGGAGCGACTTGAGGAACTGAATAATGTGACTGCCGAAGATCGTAGAGAGCGCATAGCGGGTCAGTACGTATCGAGCCTTGACCCAGACCTTGCGGTCAATCGATCTATGGCCCTATGGGCGAAGATAGCTGAGCAAAAACGGCGTGAGTATGAACGGACCATGGCTGCTGAGAGAAGGAACCTAACACGAGAACTAGCATCTTGGATAAAGCGCGAGGTGTTCAAATGACCCCATCCACCACCCTCGCTCTCCTAGCCGCTTTATACCATTACAAGGATATGAACGCCGATGACGACCAAGGAAGTGAAGCTGAGGAAGCTATCGAGATGGAAGGCGAAGAAGCCATACAGCGACCGACTGACGATGATGTACTGGCGCTATAGCCATCAGGTTTACGGCAATGTCAATTCCATAGGGCCTTGGTAGCCATGAACCGGAACGATTGGGCGAAGATATGGGGCACGGCGATAATAATGGTAGTGGCGCTGGTGATGATAACGCTGCTTTAGAAGAACCTGCCGAAAAGCTTGCTGACCCACATCAGGACCGGTTCAAGCGCCTTTGAGCTTGCTACCAGAATTCCGATAACCACACCCGCGATCAACTGCCCGATGCCGCGCCCCTTGGAAGGAACATAGGGCGCGGCTGATGCTCGCGTGAAGAACATCAGACCCAACGCCTGGAGATAGAGGGCAACGGGTAGGATATGCGTTGAATCTAGCCAGTCCTTAGCACCTACAATATTTCTGGTGGCAATGCCGTAAGGACGCATCACCACGACGCTAACGAGAAGCAAGAAGATGCCAAACAGCCCCAAAGCAGCGCGGCCTTGCTCTCCGGACGAAAAGGCCTTCCACGTCTCCATGAAGAGGATATAAAGGCCCCACCCCCCGAATACCAACATGGGCACGGAGATAATATCCAGCATAGTCTGGGGGTCGATGAATAATGCGGGGACGGCATACGTTGCGATAAGAACAAGCGCGACGGCAACATTCCGATGAGGTGTCTTGTCAGTCACGGCGTTTGCCCTCTTCTAGGCGCTGAAACATTTCACCGAGCATTCCTCGTACCCCCTCAGCCTCGATAGATTTCGTTGCGTCATCGAGCTTTAGTAGGTTCTTGTATAGCTCATTCCGCTTGCTTGAAACAGCTGTTTGCAAGCGTTCAATTTCAGGATTACGAGAGGGCGTCTTGGGTTCTCTATGGAAAGGCCACATGGCTATTGGCCCTTCTTTCCGGTTTCTATGGCAACAATGAATTTTTCTGCCATCGCTGAAACCTTATCGCTCTGCACTTGCGTGTCGGCCCGCCAACTGTTCAGGGTCGCAATGTGCGCGTCGTCCTTGGCTTTGATTTCCGCATCGTATTCCTTGCGCTCTTCCCTGCGCTCTTTACGCTCGTTAAGCCAAGCCCATATAATAAGAGCGGTGATTCCGTATGGGCCACCGCTCAGAAGGGTTTGTATTGCAGAAGCGTCCACGGCCTAGATCAGTTCAAGCAGCTTTATAACCACAACCACGATGGCAATGGCGACGATAGCCCAGACTCCGATGCTTTTGAATGGTTCACCGATAAATGGGGCGCTCTGCAACAGATACGCGAGTAGGCCGCATACGACTACCACGACGACGATGAAAATGAGCGCGCTGATTGCTACTTCGGCCATTCTAGTTCTCCGTAAGGGGCTTTGGCGCGGAAGTAGGCAGCTTGGCCTCAATCAGCTTTTCCATTGTCGGCTGACTGATCTGGAACTTGCGCACCGCATCAGGAACGGACGAAGTGACATACTGTTGCGCCTTGGCGACCACGGCGGGCTTGGCATTATCTGGCACGGTGCCATCCTTGTTCAGCTTGCCGTTAAGCACTTGCTGGATTGCCCAATTCAAGCCGTTAGTGAGAGCCATCTGAAGCGCCTCACGGTGTTTGGCTTCCATCTCCTTGCCCGTAATCCGAGCATAGAGAATCGCCGCCCAGCCTAGCAACGCGGTAACGATGACAGGGATCAAAACAGCCAGCACTTGGCCGATGATCTGGTCTTGGAAAAACTCAAACATTTAGCGTCCTTTCGGGAGCAAGGAGAGAAGGAAGTCGGCTATGGCCGCAACGATCTTCTGCCACCATGATTGCTGTGGAATGATAGGTTCGTTATCGTCGGGTAGATCAATGGGCAGCGGTGCTGCTGTAGGCGTATGATGATTTGCCTTTTCCATATCTCGCAGCCTCATCAAAATAGCAGCCGTTCCTAGCTGTTTATCAACATGCTCAGGATCATACTTGCCATCAGCGACGTATTTGCCTTTGACGTATTGGTCGGTCCCAGCCCAGAGGTACGGAGATGGCAGTCCCTTATTCCGATAGCCCAAACCATTGTACTTCTCTAGAATGTCGAGAGTACCGCCAATGGACCAATCCTTGTTCTTCGCAGCATAGGGCGGGCAGACAACCAGAGCATCAATGGCAGCCTCTTCCCATGTTGAGAATGGACCGCGCCCCTTGGGAACTTTCACCGTAAGTTTGCCGGTTCCAATAATGCGATCCCCGTTGTGCAGGACGCCTTTGAAGTCACCAGAGGATTCGCGGTAGTGGATAACCCCGATAACGTCCCACGGAACGCCTGTGGCCTTGGAAACAGCCTCGTAGCGCCCGCGATGGGCTTCGACCTTGGCGGCTTGTGCATTAATCGCGGTACTGCGGGTGAAGCGGGCGACTTTCCAGCGTTCGGCGTTCGTGGTCATGCCATTATTTCCTCAACTTCGATGAAGGAATTTAACACACCGCCGTACCGACGCGATCCGTTACTGCCGTTGATCTGGATGTCTCCGGCAGTTTGAGCGCCTGTACGCACTCTAAAGGTCGTGGATGAGGTAGATGCCGCCAGTACGGTTACATCTGTCAAAGCTTCACTCGAACTGCCATTGAATGGCATAAAGGCCGAAGACGTAGCTAAAGAATTGGCAATAGAATCACGAAAGATAGACTGAGCCACAAAAGCATTATCCGCGGTATGAGCGTAGTAGCCTTTGGCAGTTGCATTTATAAGGTTTGGCGCTCCTTTCGGAGAAATAGCCACCGTCATGAACTCAACGCCTTCTGTAATCTGAGGGATTGTATCATCAAGCGGGACAGTCGTTGTGCCACTAGCAAGCTGCCCTGTGCTGGTGCGCTTTGACTGAATAACCTCTCCAGGCAGAGAAGTGGCTTCGCCAAACAACTGAATTTCCGTGGGAACAATAGACCATGTTCCAGCAGCAGTCAGGCCCGCCGACCACTCCATATATCCTAGGATCGCCATAGCCTTCGACACGACTGCTGTGCCAGTGTAAATGACCTGAGCACTATCAGCAGCACCAGCCCCGCCTTCTGCCGTGCTGGAATAAATGCCATCTCGCAGCGCCATGATGGAAGTGCCAGACAGCACATTGACTGCCCCGAGCCGGAATGTTCCGCCATCATTAAATCCGACGATCCAAACCCGCCCTGCCGTCGCATTGGAGAAGCCCACGGTTGAGCCGGACGAAATAACGAGAGATGTTGCGGCGGTGATGGCTATGCTAGTCGGCGTTCCGGTTGCCGGGGTGACGTTGCGGAATAAAACGTTGACCACGTTGGTGGGGGACGGATCATTGCCGTCCGCGCCTTTTAGGGAAACGGTAAGCGCATTCGCGCTGACAGACGCAGAGATAGCCAAGTTTGAAGCGTTTATTGTGTCGCTTGTTAAGGCCAGCGTTCCGCTTGTTGCAGGGAGTGTGTAGGTTCGCGTTGTAGCAGTAGGTATATTGGCAGCACTGAAGATGCCGATCTTTGTCAGGTCTGTGCTATTCTTGATGCCAAAGCTATTATCTAGCGGCTTCCCATCAGCTACCCCATTCCCGCCGTACTCGATAGGCTGGATGGTGTTAAAGATGTTATAAATATCGTTAACCGTCGCATTCCAGACAGAGGATTGGATAACGTCGCCGGGATTCTGTGGAACCGCGCCCGGAACTGGCGATGCAACTACGGGGCCTCTGGGCATTCAACTTCTCCGAACGGTGTTTTAAGATTGTACAAGAAATCGATCTTATAGGCTAGCGCAGATGGCGCTCATAATATACGCCGCCTGTCTCGTTTGAGGTAAGCCTTCCGCTCCCGTCATTGGTGAACCCGGAAATCTGCATTGGGGCCGATTGCCCTCCTCTAACATTTGCACCATCGACAACTACGCGAAGCGGAGGAGCGGATGCAATTGGAAGGCCGTATTGCGGAGCCTGTCGCACTTGCGGAAGCATCGGAGCCATAGCCTGATTGACACCACGGGCCAGCGGTGCTGCTCTCCGTGCCTGAAGCGCAGATGATGCCATTAGAGGCATTGGCGCTGATTGGCGGGGCGGCATAGAGCCGAGAGAATTAAGAGCCGCAAACTGCTGCCGTGTCAGGCCCGATGGGCCATTAATGGCGGAATTATAGTTTTGTGCAGTCGGGCTGGGAGCAAGTCGCGCTTGTGATAAAGGAGGATCCCGGTCTTGTCCTACATAGCTCTGATTAGCCATAAGCGCAGCGCGTCGAGCGGCATCCTGAACAAGCGCGGGACGGTTTTGAACGGGAGGACTACGCTCCACATAGCTTGGGTTCGCCATCAGTGCGGCGCGTCTTGTAGCCTCCACCATCGCGCTCTGATTGTTCCCGGTCATTGGTATTGACTGGACAGATCGCGTGGCTGGAGAAGCGCCGATTCCTGATGTCGGGATGGTATCGATGGTTTCTCCGGGAGCGCGACGAATAGCCAAGTCCAGCGATTGCGTTGCCGGGTATGGCGTAACCTGCGCCTGACGTGCCGAACTGCTCATGATGGGATTACGCATCTGGGCAAGATCGGGCGACTGAGAGGCGGGCTTGGGCGCTATGCGTGGCTCTACAGATAGTGCGGAGGCTACAGCGTTGGGAATTGAACCTGGAGGAATTGGGCGGGACGAATAGTAATTGTGCCCGCCATATTCCCCGGTTGGTTTCATGTTCCGAGCCCATGACGGCTGCGAAATAGTGCCGGGAGCGTAATAGTGGTCAGCGCCACCCGTAGGGTCTCCCGGCTGTTGAGCGAGTTGCCAAGCCGCCTCTGCCGCTGAACGCATAGACCCCATTTGCTGGGCCTGACGTGCCGCTGGACCGGGATTCGAATATCCCGTGTACTGATAAGGCTGCTGGACAACTTGCTCAGGGCTTAGGCCACGAATGGCCGAACGGTTGAGAATCGTCTCAGCCACACGACGCATGGATTCCTCACCCTGCCCGCCTGCTTCGGCAATCAAGGTATCGATGATGGATTTTGCGATTTCATCGGCCATTGACGGAAGCCTTCATGCCATGGATATTGAGCGAAAGGAGATTGAGATGACAATTACACGAAATGCATGGATTTACGCCATTGCCTTCGCTGCGGCCTACGGGATCGCGAAGTTCCTTATTCCGTGGCACGTCATCTTCTCCTAGAAGTTAGGCAGCATCCGGCCACCGACATTGCCACTGGCATTCATGAGGGCCTGAGCAACAGGGGAGAGTTCCTGAGATGGTAGAGCACCACCAGCACGAGCCAAAGCAGCGGCAATCTGCGCATTCTGCATTGTTCCCTTCTCTGCTACTCTTCGTCCAATCTCGCCTGGAAGGGCGACTAGGCCCGCGCCAAGAGCAGCACCTATCGGACCACCCGCACCAGCACCAGCCGTACCAGCCAGAATTGACGGAATGGCAGAAACGGGGCCGCGAACAGAGAACTTACCCACACTACGGGCAAAGTTTTCAATCGGGCCTCCCTCAGCCACGCGGGCGATTTGCTCAGCAAGCTCAGGCGTTATGCCTCTTACTTGACCCTTGATGATCCGTGCGTTTAGTTGTCGAAATTGAGTGCGTAGCGCGTTGTCCATGCCAGACTGAGAATATTGACTTGCACGGTTCTCGGCTAGGTCAATGGCCTCTTCAATCAGTTCGCCTGTCTTTGCGCGCCAATAGAGGTTAGAAGCCTCAGCAAGCTCAGGAGCGACGTTCTGGGCAAAGTCATCAAACTCGCCAAGCATGATTGTAGCGACACGGCGTTCGCCGGGGTCAAGGCTCTTGGCGGCATCCTGCAAGTTGCGACGGATAGCCTGCATCTGTCCAACATCGAGCGGCCTGCCCTTATATTCTTCAAATACGTTTAGGACGCCCGAAATCTTGGGGTATGTCTGGTTCACCTTGCCGCTAGGCAGAACCACATTCTCAGCCCTTGCAATGCCTTCAATGGTATCGGCAATCTGGGTCGTAGCTTGTGGCGACGAGGTAACGCCAGAGGCTCTTGCTGCTTGGTATAGAGCGCCTGCCTCGTCTGACAATTCTTGCACGGTTGGAACAGCCTTACGCTGCGCAGCCGCCATCTGCCCTCCCGCGATACCGCCAGTTACACCGCCAAGAACGCCGCCAACTGTAGCGCCCTGAGCAGCAGCACTCAAACGGCCCGGAAGCGATGGGTCTTCTGATCCGCTAAATCCAGAGGAACCGCCCATAAGCGCGCCCTCAATTGCCCCTCGCCCTGCCATTCCGGCAATGGTCGGCTTGGCAACGTTGACGACATTCGACCCACCCGTAAGCAAGCCAAAGCCAAGAGCGCCCGCAACGTCACCACCAGCAGCCGCAATAGGGGCCTGATCATAAGCCTGATTGGTTAGGGCTTGCTGCCCTTCCTGAGCCGATATGAAAGAGCGACCGAGGAAGGGAAGAATATCGCCCATTCCAGAGATCGAATCCCGCCCCGTCATCAAGTTTTCAGCTCCCTTGATAGGAGCGCCCAAGAATGAGGCCAGTTCGTCATAAGCGCCCATTGTAGCGCCTTGACCCATCCCAACCGCCGTTGAGTAGGCAGAATCGCCCAAGCGGCCCAGCATGTCGGGCTGGGCGGCTTGGGGAGTAGCCACAGGAGCGGCATCAACTGTTGGCTCCGCATTGCTAAACTCGCGCTGAAGAACTGCCTCAATATCAGCATCAGGCATGCCATCAGGGAATTGAGCGATAGAGCCGTCTGGTAGCTTGATTTGGATCATTCCAGACGCCCCGTTGCCGGATTGAAGACACGCACTACCGCTGCGGGAGCGTTTGAGCCTTGATCTACTGCGCCACCAGGAGCCTTCCGCTGCATTGCTGCAACGTCGCGCTCCTTCTGTTGAATGAAGGCGTCGAGAATTGCTTTCTTCTCGCGTGGCGATTTATTAGGATCTCCAAGTGTTGCGCGCAGGCTCTGGCCTTCTGCCACCGTGAAGGCCGCACCGAAGGTATCTTTGAGCAGAGGCAGAACTTGATTGTCCACAATGGCGATATAACTTGCTCGGTCGATTGCTCCTTGACCCGGATCGAGCCCGAACTCACGTTTAAGGGCGTCCCCAGCCTGACCCATTTGTGTGTACGTAGCGGTATCAGCAAGCGATGTAAGCTGATCAATGACGGTACGGAGGCCCGGCATCTTGCTCTGAACACTCTCGGCCAAAGCGATGTTTTCGGCGTCTGTCTTGCCCTCTACGCCGCCAAAGCCTGTCTCGTAAGCTGCCTCACGGTTCTGCTTGGGAGTGCGGAAGAGTTCGTTGCCGTAAATGTCCTGAGTGATAATCTCGGTGCCAGTGTCGATCTGCTTAGTCGTCGGGGCGGGCGAGAAGCCTTCAGCACCTTGGAGTGGTTGCCAATTGCCCTGATTGGAAGCCTGCCCCAGCACCACGTTACCCTGAGCATCCTGCATAGGAACGATGTTGCCAAAGAAACTCTCATTCCCCTGCCCGCCATTGGCAGCATCGGCTTGGAGCTTGGCAAGCTGGGCCTGATACATCGGGTCCGAGCGTTCAATGCCCTGATTAAGCAGCGCAGAGGCGATGGAGGTTTGGGCAGGGCTTGCCCATTGGCTATCCGGTGACGTTAGAGCAGCCATGATGGCGTTAGGATCGGAGTTTATGGCAAGATCGGCAAAGAGCGAGCCAGCACGTTCACGGCCTGCCGTTTCGGCATCCGACACTCGCCCCTCAAGAACTGTACCGCTAAGAGCCGCCGCAACGTCTGCAAGACCTTGCCCCCAATTCTGGGCAGGAGTGGCAGATTGAGCCATAAGAGCTTCAGCGATAGCGCGTTTGCGTGCTGCTTGTTCTGGCGACGTGATCTTTTGACCGTTAGCGCCCCACTGGAAAGGTTCTAGTGCCATCACGCTACCTTCTCGTAATTGACCCTATAGAACCCGTCAGGACCGGTCGTAACCGCCTCAGGATGCGTCTCAAGGAGGTCTTGAGCCATATAGCCAATCTGGACAGGACCGCCATGCTTATAACGGAACTTGTAAATGGGTACGCCGGAATCTGTCTGCCCGATACGTTCAACATCTGTCTTGGCGCGACGATCAGATAGAAGCGGAATAAGAGATGCACCAGCCGAGAAGAGCCCGCCTAAGGTTTGCTGCCCAGCATTGTACTGCTGCATCTGCTGCTGATAGCCTGAATTGGTAATGCCGCCAACGTCAGTTCCAGCCATCTGCGCAGTAGGGGTGTTAGTGAACTGTGGGCTTTGTAGTTGTGAACCGCCTGAGAGCGCCAGAATCTCATTCAATGGCTGCTGCCGAATAGCCATCTGGCTTTGAAGAGCAGTTCCAAAATTATTGAGATTAGCGTTGTTATATGCGCTAGAGCGGCTTTGACGAAACTGGTCTGCGGCATCATTGTAGGCGGTTGATCCGGGTCGCATCCCTCGATTTATAAGGTCCGTCTCGTTCTGCTGCGCCATTCTATCCCATTGAGGGTTCAGGTTCTGGGCAGTCAGATCATTGAGGTAATTCTGCTGTGCGGACCAATCTAGTGGCGCATTAAGCAGCCCGCTCAGACGCCCGGACTGCTCCTGAGCGAGATTGGATAGGTTTTGCTGCGTCTCCTGCCCGGTTTTTAGAAGCTGCTGACTTGGTGCTGAGAGCGACTGAGTGGCCGAGAACTTCGGCGTTCCATCCGACCACGTGCCCTCCTGCGCATACGTAAGCTTATTTCCCAAGGCATCAGTCTGATTGACCATGCCAAGACCTGCGTTTGTAATCGCAGTCTCTCGGTTTGAGCTTGTCTGCTGCTGAATCGTATTAGTAGGATTGGGAGCACTAGGAGCTTTACCGATTTCTACCTCCTGTTAAACCGGCTGGAGCGCCATTGATCGTCTGTAAGGGTGCAGATAACTTCTGCTTCATGCCTACCACGCAAACGTGGGATTGTACATAAATCGAAGCCAAATCGATCTGCAATGTTCAGCATTCTCGAATTGTGCTCGCTGACGCGCATTACCACCATTTGGCATTCGAGCAGTTCAAAGACATACCTGAATATGGCGCGGATCATTCGACGGGTTAGCCAGCCAGGATGGGTACAGGCACTCGTCATCTCGATAACGCCCTCTTTGGGGTAGTAATTATGAAATGCTGTACCGCCGACAATTTGGCCATCATCATAGACTCCAATCGCGGCCATGAAATATCCTGCAAACCCGGATTGGCCTAGCTGGCCTGCTACCCATTCACCGACCTGCTTGTCGCAGCCAAAGACTACATGCATTAAACAACCAACCCGCCTTGCTCGACGGTCACATTGAGGCTGATGATTTCGACGTTGGGGGTGTTAGGAGAGCCGATGGGCATCTGGAGGCCCGTAGAATGTACACGGCCAGACAATGCGCCCTGTGGCGTTACCCAATATGTTGTCTTTGGAATCTGAATGCTTGAACCGTCAAAGACAGCTTGGTCCCATAGGCCAATATCATAGACCGACTCAGGAGCCGTTTCAGCCTCAACGTTCGGAGGGCTGGGGAAGTTAATGGTGTAGTCCACGAAATTGACCATGCGGACCGCAACGGGATATGTCGTCAGGAACTCACCGCGAACTTGTTTGATGGTCTTGACCGTGCCAAATGCGCCCATATGGTTCCACGACATTGCCATCTGCATTGTGTAGGGAACGCCGTTATCATAGCCCCCCACTTCAGCAATTCGAATGGTCCCATCATTGGAGCCGTAGAATAGCTGATTGTTATGAATGGCGAGGCATCGCATATCGAGGCCAGTGTATCGACCCCATGCGCCTGTCTGGAGATTCTTGACAAAATTGATGGGAGGGGTTGCCGTCGAAACCAGAGGCACATTCACATACGCAAGGCCCTTGGTTTCCCACTTCAGGCATTCCCATGGAACAGTGCGACGGCGACCAGCCTCAAGCGTCCAGTCTGGCTCAATAGCCGACGATAGAGCATCAATGGAGAGCGCAGCGGGGTCTTTGACGCGAATGGCCGACACAGCCACCCAGCCGCGCTCTGTGAGGATAGCGATATCCCCACCGGCCTTCATCCACCCATTGATCCCAAGCGGCTCTGGACCTTCGGCAACACCGGCTAAGGTCCAATCCGTACCACCAGGGAACGAGCCCTGAAAGATTGCCAATTCCCCTTCTGTGGACACAACCACCAGATAGTCATTGAGGGAGTTAGAACCCGATTCGCTGGACCATGTGCAGGTGAAGAACACCGCACCGCCCTTACGGAATATGCCCGCAAGATTTAGCTGAGACGCTACCCCACCAATCGAATCCACCGGGAGATAGTGAACTACAAGGCTATTCTTCTCTACGAAATAGAGCCGGTTGCGGTAGACATTCACATGGCTAAACGTTGATGTGGTCGCGCCTGTAATGGCCGGGACAGAAAGAGCATTGATCGGGGTTGCTACTGTGCCATCATAGAGCAGCGCTTCGTTCGTCCCATTTACCCAATAGGCGAAGTAGCCGCCCGATGTAGCGAACTGCGCTGATGCGTAGTAATTCGAGGTTTGACCTATCACCAGAGCGGCGGGAGGAATATCAGGATCAACGACAGTCGTGATGGGGAAGATAGAGCCATCCGATGATGCGAATATCTGCGAACTCATTGCCCCCTGATAGGTCGGTAGGCTTTCGACAGGATCAGTCCCGACCGTGGCATAAATCTGATTGCCGCCACGAGGCTTAACACCCTTTGTCGTGGGATACCCATTATCCAGAACAATGCATGTGCCCTTTTGTGAGGCCGCAAGATTCTGTGCCGTTACCCAGCCACCTAAAGGCGCGGGATATGCCTCAGGCGTGGCTACAGAGGCTCTATTTTGCCTGCGGGCTAGGGCTGCATCCATACGGCTCATGGGAAGGTCTGCCCATTGCGGTTATAGAAGCCGCTGCGTGATCCCGAGATGATGGACTGGCGCGACCCGGTATCTTTCCAAGTCGCCTTCCCCATCGCTTCCTCATACTCGGCTAGCTCTGAGGCGTAATCCTGCTGCTGCTGCTTTTTCCAGTTCCAGATGATGCAGAGTGTCAACAGTCGCTCATCAAGCGTGAAGGTATCGCCATCGGAGGTGAAACGCTGAGTTGTGCCGTTCACAATCCAATTGGAGACGTAAAAGTATTGAAGGTTTTGGCCTACAGCGAGCGTGGGGCGAATGTTGAGATTGCCACCGAACAGGGACCATCTCGGCTCCCATGGCTCTAGCGTGTAGGTTTCCATCTGAAGCCACTGGTTAACGTCCGCGACCTGCTGAGACGGATACCATGTAAACGACTGGCTCCAGAGATTGGCGTCTTTGACCATACGGTCGTAATCGGCTGGCAGTGTGAATGCAGTTAGCGCCCCATCACCATTGATCGTGGCGACCTTCTTGAGGCGCTGCCAGTCATAGGTTTCCATGATCTGGATTGCGCACTCATTCACCGTGGATTGCATCATCTGCCACGTGCGTTCGGTGGATGAGAAAACAACGGATGGGTATGGAAGGCCAAGACTAAGAGCGGCGTCTTGAATGCAGCTAAGAACCGTCAATGCATTGGCCTTCCATTATTTAGGCAGCTTCGTTTAGTTCCGAAGAGATGCGCTGAAGGGTTTCGAGGGAGGGATTGCCAACGGGGTACTTGCCCGTCTTTAGCTTGATATCCTCACGGAGGCGGGTGTACTCGCCCTCATTGGATACCGGCTGTACGACCTGAGCAGAGAGCAGGGCGCGAAGCTCGGCAAGCTCACGCTGCATCTCGTTAACCTTGTCATTAGCGCCGGTTTCCTGACGCTTCTGAAGGTACTGCTGGGCGAGCGATTTAAGCTCATAGCCCTTGCCGCCAAGCTTGGGAATGTTGCGATCATCAAGGTTTGCCAGCGCTTCGACGCTATAGATCTTGAGCATGCGCAGTTCGGAAATGCGCGATGGATTGAGGAACGGAGCTTCTTCCAAAGCCGTGCCGTCTGCCGTCTGCGACTTGCCATCCTTGAACTGAGCGTACTGGTCAGGCCAGCGCATGGCGTAAGTGATTTCTTCTAGGCCGTCGCGTACCCAAAGGTCTTTGGCGCGGAATACAGGGCCGAAGCGGGTTTCGCCTGCAATCTGCACACGAACACACTCTTCGCCTTCGTGCATGAAGAAGAAGGGGACGATGACGGATTGGGCACTTGGGTCGAACTTAGGAAGAAAGGGGTCCATTGGGATTCCTTGATTAAAGGTGCAGAAGAAAGCGGGAGCCGAAGCCCCCGCCTAATGGTTTAGAGCGCGATCTGACGGAACCAAGTCCATGCATTGATGGGGATGGCTGCAACAGTCGTCTCGTAAGTACCAGCGCCTGCCGCTGCTACCCAAGTCGTTTCATTGATGATTACGTCCGTACCAGCGGTAGCGATAGCCGCGCCCGCTTTTGCAAAGACATACTTATGGCCGTCAGAGCCGAGAACAGCAGCACCAGGGAGTGGGCTGTCAACGCCAGTGAGATCGAACCAAAAATCCACGTCAAATTGTTCGAGGTCTGGCCCTAGAGAAGGTGTAATACGAAAGACCAATTAGGCCTCCTGTGATAAAGTGGCCTCGCGGCCATGATTTGGATGGAAGCCAAAGGCAAGTTCCCCCGCCTTTCTGGCCGCAATTGCTTCCTCAACAGTTTTGTAACTGCCAAGGCTGATCCACTTATAGTCAACTGTAATCGAGGCCTGCCACATGCCGTTCGTGGTCATTCTTACACCCTGGAATGGCGCTTTCGAATCGTGGTGCCGAGCAGCGTTGCGACGATTTCCTGTCGCGTCTACTGATCGAAGGTTCGCAATCCTATTGTCCGTCCTCACGCCATTAATGTGGTCAACGTTCTCTGGCTCATCACCATTTACTAGCTTCCAAATAACTCGGTGGGCACGGTAGAGCGCATTCTCCAACGTTCCTTTGCGATATCCATCCACTCCAATGCAGGTCATTGCTTCCTTCCCGGCGAATTTAGAATTCCACCGATTGCAAGTATGCTCTGCGGAGTGAGCTTTAGAAGAAAACCATGACGCATCCCGCTCTTTCCACAAGAGCAGTCCCGATTCTGGCGCGTATTCTAAAAGCTGGTTCAATGTTTCCTGCGAAGGTAGGGGTTTGGCCTTGGTCACTGTGAAGCTCCTTTTTATTGGAGCCCCACAATCCCTTTAAATTACGTCGCTATCATGGCACGGAGTCGTATAGCCTCCAGGAGTACTGAGGATCACCCAATACAAGCTGGCCCATCCACACCAAGAAGTTTGCGATGGCATCTTGGTTGATTGGCATCTGACCGTCGCCATCAAACAGCATGTCCATGTTACGATCCGGGTGCTGATAGAGGTACAGCGAGGACGAATCGAGACCATAGGTGGTGTTTGCAGGCATTGCCGACCGGATACCAGCAGCCGGAATGACTTCGGCCACAAATCCAGCACCGGCAAATTCAAGAGCCGGGAAGCCAAGGCGACCAACGCGTCCCTGCGTGGTGATGCGCTGATGGGCAACAAGCGACTGCGAGAACGCCGTGAAGTGTTCAGCAGACGCAATCAGCAGATCAGCACCCTTACGACCCTTCGAACGCTGAAGCATGATAGCTTCATACATTGGACGGATCGTGGTGGAATCGACCTGTGTGCCAATCGTCGGGAATGCCGAGTTTGCATCATATGACGAGGTGCGCCAGATAGCGTTGGTCGAACGGTCAATACCGCCATACGTACCAGTGTTGGTCACAACCGGGAGGGCTGCGGCAAGACCGATAAGCTGGCGACCGTTGGAGCCAGTACCGTCACCGTGTACAGCAGCTTCCATGGTATCGCGCATGGAGCCGATGGCGGCGTTCTGGTACTCTTCCATCAGGTCAATGACCTGCGCACGGCCACGGTTTACCAGCAGTTCCGTACCATTGAAGGAAATCGGAACAGCGAGGTTCGTTGGCGTAAAGTACGCGTCATTGAACAGTTCGATGGGGGAGTTGCGGAGATAATCGTACCCCGTAAACCACTGTCCATCCTGCTTGTTGATCTGGAGGTGATGGCGGATTTCGGGGCCGTAGAAGCTCCGAACATTGCCACGTTCACGAATGACCGCCAAAACGGGGTCATTGTTGTACACCAGTTCCGTAATGCCTTCTTTGCGCATAGCCATAGAGGCAGATAGAAGCTGGCGATACTGACGGTCGGTAGTGACTGCCATTCTGTATCAATCCTTCATGAGCGAATATCGAGTTGGTTCATTGCCGCTTCGATGGCTTCGCGTGAACTAAGTTTGACCCCTTTGCCAGCGTAAACATCTGTTCCGTTGGTTAGGGAGCCTTTGATGGATTTTTCGCCAGCCGGGTTTACCGGCCTCTGGGCACTTCGCGTAGTATGGGACTGTGACGCGGGGTTTATCCGCTCTGCCATGTCCACTGCTGCAAACAAACGTGATCGTTCATCTACAATTGACGACAGTTTATCACTGTTAAAGAAAAACGCAACATCCGGCCTCAGTTCATCGAACCGTGGATGCTGCTGTCGTACCTCTGCAAACAGGGTGTTTTCCACCTGCTGGATAGCCTGCTGTTGTGCGGCCTGCTGTTGTGCCTGCGTCTGGGCCTGAGTGAAGCCCTGAATCTGCTGCGTAAGCTGCTGGACCTGCTGTTCTAACCGCTGCGTATGAGCCAGGGCCGGGTTCTGCTGAAGCTGCTGTTCCTTGCCGAGAATATGCTTGGCATAGTCAACAGGTGAAATGCCAACCGACTTTAGAACGCGCTCGATACCCTCTTCCGGGCTCTGCTTCAGAAGCCGGTCAATGGCCGTGTAGTTCTCAAGGGCCTGCTTGACGGTAACTCCCGCCTGCTGTGCCATCTCTTCAAATGGCTTGAGTTCTTTGCGAAACTCTCGGTCCTGATGATATTCCTGCTTGCCCTTCTCGAAATTGTCGAGAGCGCGATAGAACTCACCCCGAACTTCTTCAGGAGCATCGGCCCACTTTTCCTTGGCGCGGGGAAGGAAGTTGTCAGGAGCGCGGTTAATATCCCTATCACCAGAGGGGGGCTTAGGAGGATCGACGGGCGCAGCCTCGTCATTAGTCTCAACCGCCTGCTTCAGATCAACCTTAGGCTCAACGACCTTTGGCTTCTCCTCTACGGCCTTGTCCTCAATCTTGACTTCCTTGGCCTTGGGATCGGGCTTCTTTTCCCGAATATCCTCAACCTCTGGAATCTTGCCATCCTTCTCCTCGATAGCCTCAAGGCTCTTCTCAATGGCTTCGCGGGCAGTGGGCGGCTTAACGGGTTCCTTTGGCTCTGGAGTAAAGCTCACCGTGCCCGGATTAGGGGTGTCTTCAACAGCAAGCGAGGTAAGGGCTTCTTCGGTCATGGTACGTCCTGGAATTCGCCACGATTAATGGCTGCTTCGGCTTTCTCTACCGCTACCAAGAAATCTTCCTTCTTCGGAGCGAGAGGCTGGCGAGGTGTGGGGGTGATGAATTCAGGATCATTCCCAACCTCAATGTAATCGACACCCTTGGGATTGTTGGGTGCCTTATAGCTTTCCCGCATTGCGGCGCGGGAGGTATAGTGTTTGCCGTCTGCCATAGAGACAAGCGGCTCTGTATCGTCGCCAGTGTAAATCCCGGGCAACGGTGGGGGATTGCATGCATCATAGGTCCGATAAACCAACGGCTCGAAAGCCCCGGTGTCCAGATTGATAAAGCCGCCTTGAGTGGAACGATACCGGGTCATTTATGGCTCCAACGCTACGGCATGAACCCATGTCGCGCCGGGAGAAGCGGGAACGGAAAGAACTGTTAGACCTAAGAGAGCGGCAACGCTGCGCTGTGTCCGGTTGACCAATAGCTTGCACGACACGTTATTTGGAGTGTCCACAACCTGAACGTTGACCACATCCGTCACGCCCGTAGTAACCTCTGCAATTGCGACTACACGAGGGATAACTCCAGCGCCAAACGGTGTTGAGTAGGTCCACGTAATCGTGCCGTCCGCAGCCGAAAGGATGCGTTCTTTACGCGCCTTACTGGCGTGAGTGTGGTTCTCCAAGGCATAGCGTTGGACACTACCAACAGAGCCAGTATCGGTAACCCCAGGCGGCGATGATGTGGCAGGCGATGGACCCGGAGGAAAGGAATATTGGGACATCAATAATTCTCGATAAACGACACTGACTGAGCAACAGAGGCAATACCATAAATGGCTGCCGAGGTCGGTATTGTGATCGCTGCGCCCTTGGTTCCAACCAGCAGTGTACCTGTGGTCAGGGCAACACCAGTGTTCCCGATAAAAATATCAGTAGCACCAAGGTTCGTAATAGTGACGCTAGACCGGCCCACACGAGCAGCAACGATCAACGTAGATACAGTGCCAACGCTGATTTGGCTGGTCGCCATTGTGGCCGAGCCCTTGGCGACTGTGAATGTACCGTTTGTATCGCCGCGAACACGATCCCATGTTGTGCCGTTAAAGTGGTTGCCCCCGACCAAAAGTCCAGCAGAAGCCGAACCACCTGACTGGCCCGGACTAGTAAAAGCAGTATTGCTAACGCCGTCAGTTCCAACCGCAGACGAGGCCGCAATCTGGACCGCTCCGCGAGCATTGACCCAAAGATCAGCAGCCTGACCCGTGACTAGGTTTGATGGAGCGGTAGTGTTGACCACACCACCAACCTTAACTGGATTTCCTGTCTGCGTCGTGCCGGATGCGGACGTGCCTTGCACTTGCATAGATGTAGCACCGGCACCGGCAAATGTAACGGCAAGAGGGTAATCTGCCCCTACGTTAACATCAGAACCCAAAGGGCCTGGAATAGCTAGTGTAACTCTTTGGGCCATGTTAAACCGTCCTACGTACCGATATATTACTTACAACGCCGGATGGAGTTGTACCATTTCTAGGCTGAATATGCCAGCCAGTGTTGCCCGCAGCAATTAGTGTTTCAGTGTAAGTGCCGGGAGCATTACGGATAATTCCTGTTGTTGTACCAGCGTTGACCGAAATCTGACCACCACTGATAGACTCGATCGTGTATTGAATGTCGTAAGAAACGCCCGCCCTCAAAGAAGCCGCGTCATAGGACGCGGATTGTGAAGGTGCTGCAAAAACTGCCTTGCCTTGTGCGTTAATTGACCATCCGGTGCGAAGTGTCCAGTCAGCCGGTGTTAAAGGATAAGGAACGAGTTCAATGGTGTTAAGGACGCGAGTTGATCCCGTTCCAACTTGAGAAAGATTGAAAACATTGCTTACTCCCGCGCCGACAGTCTCCACTACCCGCGTGTATTGAATAGAGGGTCCGTTGAACTGCGCATTTACCGTGTTGCTCACCCCACCACCATCAACTGCGAACAGAACATAGCTTGGGCTTGGAGATGTGGGTAAGTTTGGCGCAGTAAGTGAAACGTCAAAATCGCAGTCACTTAACCTTCCACGAAATAATGGCGTCGAGACAATCCGAGAGGCATAATTATAAACCACACCAAACTGTCCCTGACAGTCTGCGACTACATTGGGAACCACCTCGGAACCTGTGATAGCATTGGAACCAGAGAAGGTCGCCGCAACGCCGTCTTGCGGTGGGTAGATTGTCCAAGTTCCGAAATTTACGTCAGTTACCATCTCAGGGACAAGCTCAGCAGGACTAGCTGCCCCGATATAAATCGTACCTGAGAACACATCTGCTGCAACGCCGCCACGGCAATCCGCTACGTTGTCATTGGCGAAAGTTCCGTTTTTAACGCCTAAGCGGGCTTCAAGTGCGCCACCAGAGCGGACACTGTTGATGCGACCGATATTGAAATTCTCCAAGCTTACAAACTTGAATGAAAATGGACCGTTCGCCGTGTAAGGCTTAGACGCAGGTTCCTCTCCGGCATCCGTGAGTGTGCCGGTAATGAGCCCGCTGGAGCCATAGCCTCCGAATGCCGTGGTGTAGACCGCATGGTTGGCTACATCCCACGTGTAAACTGCTGGGTCCAAATTCCCCCAATGCCGAGACAAAACATTCCCAAGTTCAAAGCTGTTATAGCCGCAGTTTAGCCACCCCATTAGAACCCCATCAAGAACCATAGTCCCGGTTATTGAAGTGTTTACAATTAAATTACCCTCAGGAGAGGGCAGGGTTACGATTGCTCTGGGTATAAACTTATTGGAATGAGAAAAATCCGTAGCCACGAAATTAGGCGATATAATTCGGACGTTATCTGTACCGTAAAAAGCAAATGCTGCCATCACATCACGGGATGGCAAGCCGGGGTAAATTTGATCCCTAAAAATTGCTGTTCGCATGGGTAATGTGGTTGATGCTGTTCCTGTATAACGAATATTTGGACTATCAATCTTTATATTTCGGGCGTTCTTCTTATAGAAAAGAGGAAGCCCAAAACCAATCATATCTATCCACTTATTAGGAATATAGCGCATCCTAAGATTGTCTAATAGTTCAATGGGGTGCGATGGATCTGAAAGATCTACTGGAACATCTGTGTCTATAATAAGGGTTCTGTTGCTAGAAACAGCTGTGTTGACAGCTCTGCGCAACGTTTCCCTGCCGACTGTCCCATTTCCCAGGGGGCCAAAAGTGCTAATTTCCAAAACTGGTTGGTAAGGCGTTCCGTCGAGGTTGAATATGTTCATAGGAATGCCGCCGCTTGCGACTAGCGTGATCTTTATTCCATAATCATTGGAGCTTGCTGTTGCATCTGGCGTTGACGGCGAAGGCGGCGGCGCGTCCTCATAGTTCAATTGGGTTACCGGAATACCTCCCGACAAGACAATAATTACAGGTATGCCGAGAATCCTGCCTTGAGAAGGAACAGGGGCGTTAGCCCCTACCTCATACACGCCAGTTTGCCAGCGAATGAGCATTGTCTCATATGATTCTGTAGGGGCATCGAGAACCAGCGGATAGTTATTCTGCTGCCCCTTGTCCGTGGTGATACCCAGCTTGCCAGGATAAGCATACGACACATTACGGAGCCCAAGCCTATTCCTGCGCATCTGGTCGCTCCCTCGCTTCCTGAGCGGCGCGTTCGGCCTGCTGTTCCTGCTGCTGAAGCTTGGCCCATTCCAGTTCAGTCTTGGTTACAAGTTCATCGCGCCTGAAATTCTCATCAAGCAGCATTTGAGCGCTTTCGGTCTGTGCCCGTTGGGCTTCTAGTGCGGCCTCGGCATCCAAGCTCATCTGCGTTGTCTGAGCATCAGCATCCAACTGCGCACGTTCACGAACAACCGCGACCTCTGCATCAGTCTGGCTCTTCTGCATGTCAGTTTGCGCCTTGGCCTGCACCTTTGCCATTTCGGTCTGTGGCTTGGCCTGAATTTCCTGCGCCTTGAGGGTTAGCTCGGCTTCCTTGAGCTTCAACTCTTGAGCGCGGAACTGGTTGTCCGCCTGCGCCTGAGCAAGGGACGCCTGAAGCTTCTGCATTTCGATCTGCATCTTCTGCTGATCCAGCGCAGCCTGCGCCTTTAGCTTTTCAGCCTCAGGATTGGGCTGTTGCGGCTGGTTCTGAAGGCTTTCGACCCACTCATCAATGGATGCGTCAACCTCACGCCCCGCACGGTACGGACCAAGTTGAAACTTGAGCAAAGACCCTGCCAGATTAGCACCAGCAGCCCCACTCATAACCAACGGAGCCAATGCAGCCGATGCAGCGGCGAAGGTCTGCATATACTCGTTCCGGCTTGCCTTCTCAGCCTGCTCATCAGGATAGATCGTGGAATCGGTCTGAATATCGAAGTCGGCAAACCCGGTCTTCTGTTCAGCCAGCAATTCCTTAACGTCTTCCTGCGTCACAGCCTTTCCCAGCTTATCAATGATAGGCTGGAACTTGGCGAGGATGGCTTGCTGTGCCTGCTGGAACTGCTGTTGAGCCTCTTGCGGGTTCTGCTGGGCTTCTGGAGCCTGTAGCGCTTCCTCTGCCTTATCAGCGAGTGCCGTTAGCTCTTTCTTCGCGCTATCCTTAATATCGGATAGCTGCTTCTTGATCTCAGATCGCTTTGGAAGCTCCATGCGGCTCATTTCGAGCAGCGTATCGAAGTCGAACTCCTCAGCCTGGATTTCGCTCATGATCTGTAGCGTATCGCGACCAATGCGGACCAACTCCGCAATCTTGTCCCGAATGCGAACAGAGCCAAACTGCGCCTTGAGCTTCTGAGCGCCTAGAGTTTCCTGCGCTTCTGATTCACCGCGCATAATATCAGCAATGCCAAGAAGCTCCTGAACATTGCCGATAAGCTCTCTACGGGCCTCTACAGCCGAAATGAGAGCCTGTGCGATCATGTCGATAGGTAACCAGTCCACATACTTGCTGGCGCTGTTGAACGCAGCAGCCGGGACAGGGATAATCATGTGATCGGCGTCGAGATTGCGATACGCCGTTTCCAGCGCGTCACCCACATCAGAGCCAGCCGGGATAATGCCGCGCACCACGAGCTTTTCGCACAGACCATGGATGCGGGAGGTTAGCTCATTGATGCTCTCTAGCTGATCTTCGATATAGACAATATCAGGGACAGGAACGAGGGAGCGGCGCTCTAGCGTAGCATAAGCAGGGCGCGGGCATGGGAAGAAGTTCTTGAGCTTGAGGAACGGGTCTTCCGTATCAAGGATGGTATCGCAGCCCTCCGCGACCCAATAAACCTTGCGATCCACCTTGGACCAAATCTCCCAGAAGCCAGCCTTTGGCGTGCTGTCAACTTCGTCTCCGCGTTCGTCCTTGTGCTGCCCATAGGCGGCAGTCATGTAGGCATCTCGGGACTTCTTGAGGAACCGCTTGCGGGCCTCTCGCTTCGTCAACCAAGCGCGACGGGCAACCCAGCCAACATCAGCCCACTTACGAGCCGGTTCATGAAGAAAGTCTTTACGGTCCAGATGCTCAATGCAGACGCGCTCACCGTATGGCTTCGCATCATCGCCCGATTCATACGTACACCAGATAACGCCACGCGCAACAATCGCTAGATCGTCACGAACGCCCAACATCACCTGATCGATATCAGATATGGAAAAACCCCGTACCGCACAGCGCTCCAGCATTTCAGAGCCAGTGCGAACGATAGGACTACGATCCTTGAAAACCGGCGTTACAACCGGAATAGGAGGCCGGGAATAAATGGAGGGTTTGACCACTTCCATCGACGCCCAAAACAGATTGAACTCGTGGTCAAATATCCCGCCGTTGCCGTAGAACGATGACCACGTATCGAGATTGGCGTAGAGCTTATCAATCCTGTCGGCTTTGGACTGATAGGCGTTGAACTTCTTCTCTGCGTTCTTGATGGCAATAAGAAGCCGCTTGGAGGACGTTGGCTCTAGCGCCTCATCCTCGCTCATTTGATCTTCGTATTGCGGCTCGCCTTGGTAATTTGCCATTCTACATTTCTATCTCAGGCCCACAGTTCATGTGAGGGTGTGGGGTTAGGGCCCTATAGCAGCAAGAAACCGGGACGCCTGATCACGCAACATTCGATAAGCCGCCGCGTTGGGGTGAATACCGTCAATAGTCATCCCCGGCGACTTCCACCGGCCACCATTTAGAACCGAAACCATTGCGCCGCTGGCGTCGGTTTCGAATGGGTCGGCCAAATCAAAAACGCTATCGAAGTCTGGTGACACCCTGCGCTTAAAGTCATTCCACTGTGTGCGAACCGTTTCGCTTGCGACCGTTGTCTGGTTCGCTCCTGTGGCCCATGCATCCGTCGATGTAGTTCGTGGCGCGGTAGTGACTTGAATTGCTGTCAGACCGGAGAAAAGATTTCGAGATGACACGGCAGCAGCTTTGATCTGGCTAAGAGTCAACGACCCACCCAGATCGTTTGTGCCGTGTTGCAGTAGAACATGCGAAGCATAGGCAGACAGAGCAACGCGGAGCGCAGAGTTCGCGCTCATCCGGGCCATTGTGTCGCTGTTAACGCAGCAATTTGAGTACCCAAAATAAGGCCCGACGACGCGGGCTATGCCGAAATCCGTGCTTCCATCAAAGACGTTATCCATCAGCCCCGCGCCAACGCTGTCCCCCACAAGCAAGACGCTAGGCTCTCGGGTTTGTGCCACAATTCCAATGGGGGCAAAGATATTCAGCCCATCAGTTGAAGTTACGGTACCACCCATCGTTAGGTCAGACAAAACAGTAGTCGAGTAGGCTAGTGCCTCACCACCATCGCCGTTTGCCCTTGCAAAGCCTTGGCCGCTTGCATCCGAAAAATAGACGAACCCCGAAGGGGTGTTCCCGAACACGCGGACAAAGAAGGTATCACCCCTCTTTATGTCAACGTTGAGAATTTCATCCGAGATGACGTAGCCCGCATCAGGCACAACTGCAGAAACCTGGCCGCCAAACGTGGCCTGATAAAACTGCCCCTTGTATTCGATTGAGGCCGTGTAAGTTACCGAACCGCCAGGCCCAACTGCCACGCCATCGCTGCCCCGGTGATAGACGTTCGGCAAGATGATCTTGGGCCGCTGTATACGTGACCGTGCGTGATGGCGCTTGCGACTGTTGAAATACCTATGAGTGCTGGCGAGCCCGTTACCTAGCTGGCAACCTGTGGCAACGAAACCTTCGTAAGCCGCCGGGCGAAGAAGTTGGCTCATGCTGCTATCCTGACAAGTTCCACAACGCGCTCACCGCCCTCATAGACAGGATCGGCACCTTCAAAGACGTATTCCCATGCATAGCCTGATGGCGCTGGGAATGGCGTCGGCACACCCCCGCCCGCTGTTAGGGTGGCAACCGCCTCACTCATCGTTTTCTCCATCGCAATGCGAGGATCAAAAGTACCAGCCGCAAGTGAATCTGCCACATACCTCGCAAGGTCTGGAACCATGCTGTTCCACATCAGGCGCTTCCAATTATAAACGCCTGTGTTCAGCTGATTGGCAAACTCAACAGCCAGCGGCGAAGGCATGCCCAGATTAATGAACTTCTGCGCTAGTGACAGAGCCATTACGCGTTCACCATCGCTGTAAGAGCGGGAGCTAGAACCGTGTCCATCCCCAGCCGCGTTGCCTGTACGGCATTCATCGGGCCTGTGGTAATGGATGATGCCACGTAATCGCACAGCTTAACGCCGCCTAGCCCCAATTCCTTGAGACGGCGACTATCGCCTGTGTTGGCTGTGATCTGAGCCTGTAGCTCTAATGCGAGAGGAGTGGCAACGCCAAGGCTCTGGAGCTTCTGGGCATTGTTGAAGACAGCCATTGGCGCAATCCTAATGAACGTTGCGCGTTACATTATCATGCGTTTGGTGAACGATCAACAGCAGCGCACAAAAGGAAACCCCGTAGCTGGGGGAGGAGCTACGGGGCGAGAGTTAATGATCAGCTTAGAGGAACAGCTACTTGTTTAGATCACCCTGACGGCGCTGTCCAGAGGTTTTGTCGTCTGTCTTGGCAGTTTCATCACCCTTTGGCTGATCTGGAATAGCCGCCTTGCCCTCGGTCTTGGTCGCGGCGTTCTTATCCGCATCCTCAAGATAAGACTGCATTTCCTTATCGCCATTGTCGGCAGCGCGGGCACGTGCGGCCTGATTGCCTGATTCGATGGCAGAAGGCATATCTAGAGGGCTAACAAGGCCCTGTTCCTTCTTGTAGTGCTCTACGATCTTGGATTTGAGCACAGGCGAAACATTCTCAGGCACGTTGAACGGATTAGCCTCGCTCCAGCCAATGGATTCGAGGTCTTTGCGCTCTTGGCTGGTCAATTCGGTTGAGTTCTTAGCCATGGGTAGTCTCCTATAGGGGATGCTTAGGAACGTTTATCATCGGTTGGCGGTTGCGCCAAATCACTCTTCGGCGCTGCCAAACACTATATGATGCTTAGCTCGCTCGATTAGGATCAGTGCTTCCCCAGCATTGGCCGCGCTACTCACCCATAGCTCTCCGTTTTCAAGTTCACCTATGACCACAACACTTGCAAGGCCCGTACCTTTGGCGGCTTCCAATATCTCATCCGACTCAAACCGATAACCTTCGCCAACTCGCTCAGGCACGAGTTTAATCACATTATCGCTCATCTCCGCCTCTTCTCTATCAATGCAGGGGCTTGGATATAGAAGCCCTTGTCGTTGTCGGGCATCAGCAATTCCTCTGGTGGAGGCGCTGTAATCCCGCAGTTTATGGCAAACTCACCAAAGCTGTCCGATGCGTGTGAATGCTCATCATGCTTTGGACCCAGGTAAATGCCAAGCTGTTCGTTGATCTTGCGACTATACCGCCTCAGATGCGTCAAACCAAGCATAACCCGCTCTGTCTGGTTAAACTCGCACATCGGCAATAGCTGGCGAACGGCGTTAATGCGCTCTTCTGGATTCTGCGCCACACCACGATTGATCTTGCTGAGAGGAATGCCGAGAGCGTTGACGGTTTGAACACGGGTCTTAGCGCCAGCGCCCCATTCTCTCATGCCAATATCGTGGGGGAAGAAGTGCCGCCCATACGCGAACTTCTCGTCTCTCCCTAGCTCTGTCAGCGCCTCTACACGGGCAAAGACGTCATCTGTGTACTCAGGCAGCGCTTGCCCCACAATCTCGTCTGCACCAAGCCCCGAAGCCTCGTAATAGTCCACGATACGAACACGGGGCATGCGGTCGATATGATACTGCTGATAGAACCAGATCGATGTGTAGTCATCCACACCCAAATCCCATGAGGTATAGACCGGGCCTAGCTCTGGATCATACGGCAGATGACCAACGCGCCCCTCTTTCTCCAGCTTGGCAATGTGCTTGGCGAAATATGCACCCGCCGAGATGCGTTCATATCCACCATTCCACACATGTTCGGCCATCTCAGGATCAGCGGCGAAATCATCGTCCTTTTCCTGCATCATCTCACCATCACTGAACCAAGGGTTATCCCACCAGTTCACATTGATGATAATGGCGTCCTTTGGTGGAGACTTGCCCCGAAAGAATGCGTCAACCGCATCTGTCTCAAACCTGGGATTCCACGAGAACCAAAGCTGTGAGCCCTTCTTACGGAGTGTCGGGCGAAGCATGCGCAACGATGTGGCTGAGAAGGTTTGGGCTTCCTCCACCCATGCGCCATCGAAATCTTCTAGCGACTTGAGGTTGGCTGCGTTGAAGCTCTGCATGCCCTTGAAGATGATTAGACCGCCATGAGGGCAACGTATCTCAGCCTCTAGCACCTCAAACTGGCTTTGAAGCCCAAACTTGTCGATCTTATCAATGAGTAGCTGGCGCACCGATTCACGGAGAGAGCCTTGAACCTCACGAATGCAGGCCCACCGGGTTTTCTTCATCAAGCACCGCTCAATGAGCTTTTCGGCAAAGAAGTGTGACTTCATACCCCCGCGCCCACCATGGAGAGCAATGTAGCGGGCATCCTCTAGGGCAGGGAGAAGCTTTCGTGCTGTCTCAATGACTAACTCTGTCATTTGTCCTTAGGATCAACAATGCGTCGCGTGATCTGCTGAACCTCAATGCCACCAGAGTGAACGGTTTCGATCTTATCGCCATATCGCTTTGGAGCCATCTTGCTCATTAGCCACTTGCGCGTGTCTACTCTAAGCTTATCGCGCTGTGTGTCGCCGGAAGCATCGTCAGCTATTTCCACCAAATCCTCAGACCAAGCGACCGTTCGATCTGACTGAGCTTGCGCGTATTGCTCCGAGAATATTGGGTATTTGGCAATCCACAAGAACACACTACTCATTGCAGGCATGTCATCATCTTTGACCACAGAGCGGAGAGAGCGCCCACTTGCTACCTCTGAGCAAATGCGCGCTGCAATCTCTTCGTTGTAGTCTGTAGGCCTGCCTGCCATTATTCCTGTATCCCGCCAATTCTGATCTGCGTTTCCACATCG
>Ga0247813_10000631_pt1 | contig 31059 bp, 29 predicted proteins | sample UWRJL169409C1_FD_180719 | JGI IMG/M metagenome (GOLD analysis project Ga0247813, IMG submission 180719) | Plant litter microbial communities from Arlington Agricultural Research Station in Wisconsin, United States - UWRJ-L169-409C-1 | ecosystem: Environmental > Terrestrial > Plant litter >...
GGGCATTTGACGGCAGTGGTGGCGGTGGGATTTACGGCGAGAAAGATGTGCTGGCACTAAAATCTGCCACAGGTGAGCAGATTTCTTTAGCTGGCGACTGGGCTTACCAGATAGGCATGAACCTGAAAGATGTAGGTCCTTCTCCCGCATCAAACCAAAGCGCAAACAGACCTACCGTTTTGTTCAATGCAATGATTAATCCTTATCTCAACTATACGATCCGCGGTGCCATCTGGTACCAGGGAGAAAGTAATGCCGATCGTGCACAGCAGTACCAGACACTTTTCCAGGCCATGATACAGGATTGGAGAAAACACTGGAACCTGGGCGACTTCCCTTTTTATTTTGTACAGCTCGCCAATTATATGAAACCCGAAGAGCAGCCTGTACCTTCTGCCTGGGCAGAGTTGAGAGATGCACAACTAAAAACCTTAAGCCTGCCCAATACCGGCATGGCCGTTACCATTGACATTGGTAATCCCGCAGATATCCACCCTAAAAACAAACAGGAGGTAGGTCGCAGGTTAGCTTTAATTGCCCTTGCAAAAACTTATAAAAAAGATATTCCTTATTCAGGTCCGTTGCTTAGCTCCCAAAAAGTTGAAGGCAGTGTGATACGCTTGCGCTTTACATCTGCCGATGGCAGTTTGAAAGCTAAAGACGGCGCTTTGAAAGGTTTTGCCATTGCAGGAGCTGATCAGCACTTCTATTGGGCAACAGCTACTATAGCAGGCGACGAGGTAGTATTGAGCAGTCCGGATGTAAAAACACCCGTAGCTGTAAGATATGGCTGGGCAAACAGTCCCGGTTGTAACCTTTATAACGGCGCCGGCCTACCAGCCAGCCCTTTCAGGACAGATACCTGGGCTGGTGTTACCGACGGCAAAAAATAGGAGATAAAAACAATTTATACAGCCTTCCTGTTAGCCATATCATTTGGTTATCCCGAGCGTATGTATAAATTGTTTTTCCTTGTTCCTTTTTTATTCCTTTATCAGACTAGTTTCGCCCAGTTTACTGACAGTACCAATTACGTGGTGAATTACTCCTCCACAGGATCATTAAACAATACCAACGATGGCAAATCTTACCTGTTGAATAATGGATTGAAATTTGGCGTCAGGAAAAAGTCGGTCAGCCTCAATTTCAATAACAAATGGATTTACGGGAAGCAGAACAGGCAGCTGACCAATAACGATTTCTCCTCTTCATTAGATTTTAATCTTTATAAAACGCTGCCCCATTTCTTTTACTGGGGGCTCCTGAATTATAATACCAGTAAGTCTTTGAAAGTCAATAACCAATTACTTGCAGGAGCGGGGATTGCTTACAGTATTTACGACAGGGAAGATGCCTATCTCAATATCAGTGACGGGATATTATTTGATAGCAGTGATCTTACCCTGGAAAACGAGATTAGGGATATCTATCATACTTATCGAAACTCTTTGCGTTTGTCTTTCAGATTTGTGATCAGCAAGATTATCATTGTCAATAGCTCCTCTTACTTTCAAAGCTCGCTCAGTAACGGGAGTGATTATATAATGAAATCTGATTCTTCTCTTTCTTTTAAAGTCAACAAGTGGCTGAGTTTAACTACTGCTTTCAATTTTAACAGGGTTGCGAGAACCGACAGGCAAAATTCGCTGCTGAGTTATGGGTTAAGTTTTGAAAGGTATTTCTAGCTTGAGGTGATTTGTGTATTTATCTGTGTAATAAAAAATGTTCTGCCAGATATAAATTATGTTTATATTGTAAGCATGATAGAGGTATGCTGACTGATATCATAAATATCCAATTAACGCTAATCATCACTCCAATGAAAAAGTTAACTCAGTTTTTTAAAGATTACTTTCTGGTAAATGGTATCCTGTGGTTTTTTTGCAGCCTGTCTATTCTTATTTTTAATCTCAATTTTGGACCAAGAGAAATCATAATGAGTATTATATTCCCTCTTCCATATGCTATTGCAAGGCTTTTTGATTATGGGAAAGTAGCTGGGAAAGAAACCGCGGTGTGAGAAAGTTGTTTTTTTGCTATTTAGCTCTCCTTCTTGTTTTTCATTTCCCGGGTTTTTCACAAACAAAAAATAATCGGAAGTAGTGAATATAATTACAGATAGTTATTTATTCAACTGTTTCAGCATCTACTAAAAAAGTATAGAGCCCAGCTGATCTGCCGGGCTGATTTATTGATCTACATAGTCCTTCAAAGATTTTCTGTTGTTGATATTCGTGCAATAAATTCTTCTGCATTATTTTTTTGGCTAAGAAGTTCAATACAAAATGTGATTATTAAAAATGCTGCAAGAACAAGCATAATCACACTGTAAAAGCAAGCTAGTATTAATATCACAACAATCGCTAAAAGAATATATTTAAACGAAACATAATATGTCAATTTTACATTATTAACCTCTGCTTCCGATAATTCCAAAATGCCGGTTTGGAGTTTGGACGCAGACGCACCTCTCATTTCAAATCTAGGCGGACCTGAATTGTCAAATGCAATACGTTTATCTGCTTGTTGGGTTATTTGGTATTTGTCTTCTCTTAGTTCCATAATAGCTTTTTGATGAATGATATTTAGGTTCAAATGAGTACTTTTCGATATAACGTACTTTAATCTTAAGTTATAAATTTCCATATTATTGACCTCCAAGGTATGCTTGTGTATTTATATAAGAACGGGTAAGATTGACTAGTGGTCTTGGATAGGGGTTACCAATTAAAAATGTTTGTGCGTACGAGAAGGTTCCATTCCAATTCCCCTTAAGACCATAGCCCAATCCAAGACTAGCGCCAATCGCGTAGTAAGTAGTGCTTTTAGCGGCTGCTGCACCGAAAAATAAATAGCTAACAGATCCCCCCGTTGCTAGCCCCTGCCAATCTGAAAAGGTAGGTTTAGTAGTACCAATAGCAATTATGGCGCCTCCTGTTGAACCACCAGAAAGACCAGCTCCTGCAACACTATAAACGGTTTGGTACTTTTGTAACCACATTTTATCAGTTTCAATAGTTCCATATTCGTATGCAACTCCAGCACCATATGATCCTGAAATGGATACATTTCCAAAACCAACAATCTGTCCATATTTAGCTAGCTCCTGGGCATGGGTCAAATGCCCATCGTTACCCTGATTCGCATAATTTCCATCAAGTCTCTCTATCAGCCAATTAGGATTTGAATTCGCCTCCTTGATAGTTACACCTTTTAAAGTGTTGCCATTTGAAGTTCCGTTTCCTGAACCTCCAGCTACCTTTCCGTTGTAAAGATTACTAAATGCTGCATCAAAACTTCCGGCAGACGTATATCCCCACGTTCCCCAGCTATCAATACTTTGAGAAACTGAAGCCAGTGCATCTTTCTGATCTTTATAATACGTAATATTTGTGGTTGAAGTGGCTTTACCACCATATTTAGAATCGTCCTCTTTTCCATAATATAGTGCCTTGAAGGTTCTCCATACATCATCCCAGTTTGAATAATCGTCGCCAAGTGGATCATTGTTCATAATCGGATTATTACCTGCATAATGATATGGGCTTAACGACTCTGATGACTCTGCTTTAGGATCAACGCCGGTAAATCGGCCTGTCGCAGGGTCATAACTGCGATAAAAGGTCTGATATAAATCAGGTAGGTCTCCATAGTCATTCTGCCATTCTGATCCCCCATTGTATAAGTTACGGTTAGCAAGCGTTGGTGTAGCAATCTGACTATTGGGCATAATTAAGCCAAATGGATAATAGCTGTTTTCTTGTTTCATGATTACAAGTCCGGTATTTGCTCTTTCCTGAAAGCTTAATCTTACGTTGCCCTGCTGGTCGGTAATAAAGTACTCAGGAATCAACTGAGTTCCGGAATTCAACATTCTTCCTTCAGGCATCGTTACTGAGACCAGCAAGGTGTTTTCGTATAGATACCCATCTATATAATCTGTAGTTTTGGAGAGTATACCCGCCTCATACAATTCTTTTTTAAGAATTTGTCCACCAGAGCTATATGTGTAGTTAATATAGCGACCACTTACAGTGCTAACATTAACTTGATTCATCTTATTCAAGACATTATAATTTATCTGCAAACCTTTATACGGATCCACAATCAGATTTCCATTAATGTCATAAGTGTAAGATAGATTACTTCCAGTCATATTTTTAAAACCAAAATTGGTATAGTTACTTTCGGTTCCGTCGGATATGCTAACCAATTTATTGCCATTGTACGCATATTGTAAATTATCTATAGGCTGAATGCTACCACTAATTATTGCTGAACGTTCTAAGTTAACAATATTTCCATTATGATCATATCTGATATTTTTTTCATCGTACGCACCATTATTGTTCCAAATTCCCTGACCCGGACTTCTGTCCGCATAGATAGCACTGCTGATACGGTTCTGATCATCATAACTGTATTTATAGCTCCGTTCTGTAATATTTGTACCTGCATTCACCATCCATTTAACAGCGGAAAGCATTCCGTTATAGTATGGTGTATTATTTAAAGTATTAGGCGCCGCATCTACCTTGTCATACAGCATTTCCATTCCAAACCTTGAATTTGTTCCTAATGTATTGTTGTCTGCTGCGGTTAAAGTGCTATTATTAATACTGAGTATCTGTCCTCTGATATTATAGCGGTAATCTATTCCTTGTAAAAAAGTACTACCTTCATTTTTTGAATGTAGCTGTTTGTAGACCATCTGGCCTAGTTCATTGTAGTTATAAGAAGCAATCCGAATGGTGGTAGAGCTATTGTAAGATTGGTCAATACTTTTAAGTCTGTCACTATGATCATAATTATAGGTGCTAGAAATCGTTTTGGCAGAATTATAAATTAGGGTGTTTTTTTTCTCTTGCAAAATTTTTCCATTGAAATCTAACAATACAGTTGCTTGGTCAGTTAGCGCAGCGGTATTATTTGTGTGATTATTTCCTTGTGATTGAATCGGCCGGCCGTTTTTATCGTAGAAGATAACGGTGTTGAGCCATTTATCAGGACCTGCACCAGCGCTAATTGTTCTTTGGGAGCTTACCGTGAGTTGACCCCTGGTCATAGTAGTTGCTGCACTTTCGTTTAAAAAACCTTGCAGTTGATAAGAGAAATCTGGAGTACCATCCTGGTTTAGATCATAATTGTCATAATAAGAATAAGATAACGGCTGAATCGCAGTTGGAGATGAAATATTAGCTGCAGGAAAAGTATTGTTGGTGTAATAGCCAGAATTCACTGCAGAACCACTACGTTTCTCATAATAATAAGTATTGTAATCTAATGCATTCACATAGTCTTGTATTGCTGCCAAACTAGTATGGATATTGTCCTGATAAATTCCCTGAATAATCATTCTTCCTTTTGCATCGTATTTCATGTAATTCCACTTATTGCTAAGTCTCATGTTGCCGTCCTGAAGGAGTACGGGACGATTTAATGGGTCATATACAATATAAGTGTCAGCCCCGTCGGGCACAGTTTTTTGAATAAGTCTGCTCTTGTTGTCGTATAAAAATCTAAATACAAGATTTGTAACTCCGGCTACATTCACATTCCAATTGCTAGTATTACGCATTACTGCTAACGCCTTTGGGGGAACAGTGAAGCTTAAAGAACCATTGTCGTTATAGATATAATAAGTGTCTAAACGGGTTTCGGTCACCCCATTTATTATCTGGGTAGTTAATTGACGTTTTAAAACGACCCGCCCACTTACATCTGAATACACCAGCATTGAGGTCCCCTGTGCATCAATATTTTGTGTCACGTCTAATGAATTAACAGGGTAGATGCCAGAACTATTTCCTTGAGCATCCCAGATCCGAACCAGATCCTCAGAATTATTTGATCTATAATCAGCAGATTTGCTATGTTGGTTTAGTTGAAAGCCATCTCCAGGTAGTCCTTGTTTTATTATTCGAGCTAATGGACTGTTTTCATAGTTCACTTGGCTATAAGGCGCATTGTCAACGGGTATCTTCCCGCTCTGTCCGTTTGTGTAGAATGAAGATTGCTCAGCAAAAGCGTTGGGTCTGAAATCACCGAATCCGTTAATACCTGTATAAGGTAAATACGTTTTTGGTGATCTGCCTAAATTATCATAAGCTATTGGTAATATAATATCATTTTCAGCAGGACTGCCTTTTAAGGATATCACTTGGATAGGCCTTCCAAGTCCATCTACATATTGACGGGTAACCCGCTTTTGACTGCTATTTAATTGATTGATCTGGTCGCTACTAGTAATATTCCCGATCTTAACAACCACCTCGTCTTCGTAAGAAGACCAGTTTTGTGCTGATAAGGATTGTGAGAAACCTAAACTGAGCGTAATAATTACAAAAGTAGCTTTTAATGTATATTTTGAGAGGCCGATAATCATAGTTGTAATAAATTTGTACGTTCCTTAAGTTAGTTGGGAGAGATAGCACCGCTACCACAAGTGTTTACATCAATTTTGAAGTTTACACTGTTGAGATTGAGTAAATTATCATTGAATGTGTAGGTATTGGTAGAACTGCCAGGATCAATTGCAAAACATATTTTTGAACTGCCGTTATAAGTGAAGCTATTATAATTGTTGCTGGTGCCTGAAATCGTTACTTTGATAGTATAGGGTTGTCCAACCGCATAACTGCCACCTAAAGCAATGATTGCACCTTTGGTTGAGGAGATGACAGTCGATCCCTGCATAAAAACTATACTTGTAATATTTCCACCATTGCTCAGGTTTGTATAGGATAAATTAACTGTAGCAGGAGGAACAGGACTAATAGTGGTCGCATATGAGATCGATCGCTGGCCAAACTTTGCTGATGTTGCTGTTAAGTTAATTGTGTATGTTCCTACAGCAGCGAATATATGAATGGTATTATTTCCAGTAACTATTGGTGTACCATCACCATAATTCCAGGTATAGATAATGTCATCAGCATCAATATTATTGATCAGACTTCGATTCTCAAAATTGATCGGCTTACCGGGTTGATAACTTGAATATTCCTGGAATGTAGTAAAGTTCATGGAAACAAATGGTGGAGCATTTATGATATCGGTCTTTCTTACATAAGATTTTTTTAAACGTATCTGCTTGTCCTGATCTTTAATCCAAAGCAAACGTCCGTACGGATCATATGAATAGTAGGTAGTTATTCCATTGACGGTCGTTTCGGAAGATTTTTGGCGAGTGGATATATCATAAGTAAAACTTTCAATGCTGGCTTGTTCAGGGTATAGCAGGATATCGTCTATGATGATCTGCATATTACTTTTCACGGTTACTGAAATAGTCGAGGAAAGGTTTACTGCTGGTATTTTTAATTCGTAATATTTCCAATTTCCTGAATTATTCACATATGGTAATGAATAGGGGGTTATGGTGTCATTGTTGTTGATTGATATGGTTATCTCACCTGAACTGGAAGTGTTCAGCCAGCACGAATAGATGTAAACTGATGTTTGATTACTCTTACGAATTGTGGTACTTAATACAGTCCCTGCGTTAAGTAGTAGGGCATTTACACCCGTATGGCTGTTTTTTGTAAACACATACGGAGTAGTTAAGTCATAAACGAATGAATTACCATTATGCCTACTGTCAAAATCATTGAAAGCAACTTCATCATACGCTGCATTTAAAATGTTTGCAGCGGGTTTACCAACAAAGCGATCTGTAAAAACGGTGTTTACGTTTTTATTGTTGTCATCCTTGGTTTGCAAAAAACCATAAATATCATATTTTGTCAAATTAGTTACTGGAATGTACCTGTCGTCTTTAACAATATTTCCTGAGTTCGGGGTAAAAGTTTGAAAATCAGTCACACCATTTACACTTACAAATGATAAATTTCTGCTTGGCATATAAAATGGCGTAAACTTTCCTGGGGATGATGAAAACTCTGTTAAATCCGCCCGTACAACTCTCGTAACGTTATTGCGCTGAACTGTGGATAACCGTTCTACGGGAATATTGACATTTAGCAATTGAAGCTGCTGAATAGCCTGTAAATTTAAATTTGAAGTTACTGGAATAACATAATCTTTAATGTAAGTAGTTAAGGTTGAACTTATACTTCCATCACTATTTGTTGCAGTTTGAGCAGTTTGCAACTTATGTTTCTGACTCTGGTAATAATAGTTCAATGTGCTGACAAGTGGTTGGGAAAGTGTCTGTGAATCAAATACTTTTTTTGTTTCCTGACTAATCAATTTATTGCAATTGGTATAAATATTGTATTTTGAATAAACTTTACTGGTCATATTGCTGTCTATTCTTAAGCCACTTACAACAATAGGAGCATCTGTTCTTATATAATTAAATACTGATTCACTCACTTCCTGACCATCCTTATTGTAATTGACTTTTTTCTTCAATAATCCTCTTTCGAAATCATAATTGGTATTGGGAGCAAAAGGATATGAAAAAATATCATTTTTAGTAAAGTCGGCTGTAGAGCAGTTTGGTCGTGCTATATAATTTATAGTAGGACTCCAGTCCGTAATTGTATTTACATCCCATAAAGCTCCACCTGTAGCATATTCATATAAAATACTGCCAGCATTAAACTGGTTAACTTTTACGTGGCTGTATAAAATCGAGTTATCTTCAGGATTCAGATCGTTTTCTGATTTAACTGTAGAATATGTCCATTTATCGACCGTATTTGCAAATTCATTCCAGGGCCTGGTAAATGCATAAATAGGTAAAGTCAACGGCCGACCGCTTGATGTCTGCGTAGCGGGATTAACATAACTATATGCAGTAACAGTATTGTTTGATATGTTAATTCCGTCATAATTAGTCAAACTCTTTACTCTAATTCCTCCGCCCTTTACAAGGCTGTTGGTCGTAGGATCGATATAATCGTTTAATTCATACTCGATAGTAGTAGTTCCTCCTTCCGGGTAGGTAATTCTATTTAATGTACCTGTCATTGCCCGGTCCGGGTCTGCAGTCCTGCCCGCTCCTGGAATAGATTGTGTATAAATGGTTCCATTAATTGCGGATGCTTGTATCTTGTAAGTGGAGTAATTAGGATTAACCGAATTAATTAACAAAGAAGGGTTTAATGTGGTGTTTCGCTGAATTTTTGTATAATATCCCCAATAATCTATTTGCTTGGAAGCAGTATCAGGCAAGACTAGCGTAGTATCAGGAATTGTGGAGAAATTATTGTAATTGGCATATCCGAACTTGTAATTCATAGGATTCGTGCCCAAGGGATCAATAACTTGAGTTAGGAAAGGTCTTCCGTACTTTGAAAAGTATTCGTCCTTTTCATAAATGAAATTAATAGTCCTTCCACCGCCAATTATCCTACTAATTAGCATAGTCTCACCCGCATTAAAAGATCTATAGTCAAAATCGAGCACAGCTGTGTCTTTTGCACTTCTAACTGAACTTAAAATAAATGGGTTGTTGTAAACTTCTGTGGTTCTATATTGATGTACTTTTTTGTCAATATTTCCCGGACTGCTTTGTATTAAAATCAAGGGAGCACTACCTGTTTTTACACCAGCTGATTGATAGTTCAAAGAGACACCATTTCCACCTGCATCCTTCATACTGGTAAGGTTCCATGTACCGTTAAAAGTAACTGAATTCTTATATTGATGGTAATTGGTCTTGAAGAAATTTATTTGATTTATGTTATTTGTTGAAACAGACCTTGAAATGGTTTCCACCAGCGAAAACGTATAAGTAATACCCAGATCATTAAGAACGGTAAATGAAGCAATCTTACCATCATACGATGTTGTATAGGTAATCTTCAAATCCTCATAAGGCATGGTTTTGATCTGATGGTTACTGTCGAAAATGAAATCACAGGAGAGACCAGGAGCTGTTATTGAGAAAATATCAGGTTCCGTATCTGTATTATTGACAAAATTAGTGTTCAGATAGTTGAGGTCTGAGGATTCATCATTGCAAGTCGAAGTATTATTATCATTAGTGATAACGAAATTTGCAACTTTACTGCCATTGTTAGTATATAGCCATCCCTGGTCTATTCTATCGTCCGGTAAACCACGTAGGTTTCTGGTAATTCTTCCTCCGACAACCATATTCCATCCCATACCGGCATTACCCGAACCATCTTTCACTTTTACGCCTTTGGATGAATATCCGAGACTTACCGGAAAAACAACCGATCCCCGGCTTAAACTATATAGCTGGATAACTGTATTTGCTATACCTGTGTTTGGGTTAACGTTTATAGCTTCATTACTTTGTGCAAAAAGTAAGTTGGACGTAAAAATTACTATCAATAAAATGAGAACGTTGTTTTTTTTCATTACTAAAAATGAGTTATGAGGGATATGCCATCGAAAGTGATAGCAATGATTTTGTACAAATTATTTACGAAGATTAAATCGGGAGTTCAATATAGAGCTTAACCTATTTGATATTTCCTTATTTATAGATCTAAAATTATTGACTTGACGTCTTTTTGATATTTTGAGAGACATGTGTAATTAGTTAATTTATTTCAAACATACAATAAATTACTTCAGATAAATAGCTATTTGTAAAGAAATATTTGATTTTTCTTGTGAAATTTAGATCAGTGCAGGTTAAATTTTATTATGTGTAGATTCATAACAGATCCATCTTCAGTTTAATAGATGTGAAAATGTAAAAAGAAGTAATCCAAGCTGTGATGTTTAGGTGTTAAAATGAGCCAAATTAACTAAAATTAATTTTATATTATTATTAATGTAATAATAATAAACAACAAAATTGGCTGTTTTGTATAATGCTTCTAACATTCCTCAGCGATAAAATCCCAGTGCTGGAAATTATTTACATATTACTTATTTTTTATTTAATTAAAATTTCTGCTTTAGAAAGCATTTGCTAATTTAGAGCAGTTAATGAAATCTTATGAAAACGCTCTTCAATAAAAAGGTAAACGCTTATACACTTACAGAGATATTAGTTGTACTTGTAATTATAGGCATTCTGGTCTTATTAGCCTTACCAAATCTAATGCCTTTAATCACAAAAGCAAAGACTACCGAGGCTAAGCTACAGTTGGAACATCTTTGCAAATTAGAGCAAACTTATTTCTATGAGCACTCCAAATACACTACAGATTTAAATGAGCTTGGTTTTATACAGGATAAATTATCTACAGATGGAAAAGATGGTAAAGCGAACTATAAGATTGACGTTACGGGAGCAACAAATAATACTTTTACTGCTAAAGCAACAGCTGTAGCTGATTTTAATGGTAATGGAGTTTTTAATGTCTGGCAAATTGATCAGGAAAAAAATTTGAAAGAAGTTACTCCAGATTAATGTTGATTCTGCAGGTTACTATAGTTTGTATCTTGGGATACATTGTTTATCAGGATTTCAAATACAGAGGTATTTATTGGTTTTGTTTTCCTACACTGTCAATTTTACTTGGGACAATGAAAGTAATAGATTTTGGATTTTATATGCTATGGACAGATGCAATAATTGTTATCAGTTTTTTATTCCTGCAATTTTTTTGTTTGTGGTGTTATTTTGCAATCAAGCATAGAAAGCTAATTGACCTGACAAAAGGATTTATTGGTTGGGGAGACATACTTTTTTTTATAGTTCTATGCTTCTATTTCTCTCCCTTAGATTATATAATCTTCTACATTTTCAGCCTCTTCAGTGCCTTAATCTTTGCCTTCAGTGCCAATATTATATTGAACAAACAATCATTTACTATTCCATTAGCTGGTATACAGGCATTCTTATTTAGTTGGTTTTTGATAGGAGAATGGTATTTGGGATGGCAAACTGACAGCTGGATTAAGATATAAAAATTAAGGAAAGATTTACAATGAGTACAGCACAACACGTCATCAATCCGGTATTAATTCACAGCATTTCAAAGGAACAGGCCTGGAATTACCGTATTATTCCTTTATTATCTGATGATTCGTCGGTTACTTTTTATTGCGACATGGCCAATTTGGACGGATCGTTAAGCGAGGAACTGGAAGTGATCCTTGGCAAAAGCGTTACGTTAAGCGGAATCGCCGGAGGGGAAATAGACCGTTTACTGTCTACGCATTACTTCGCAGAAGAAGGTAATGCAGGGGAGCAGATAAAAAAACAGGTGATCTCTACTAACGAGGATTTTCTCGCAGCGCTGATCAACGAAGCGAGACGGTTAAAAAGCAGTGATATCCATATTGAATCTTACGAGAACAAATGCAGGGTGCGTGTGCGTATTGATGGGATGATGGTTGAGAGGTATCAGATTGAGCGGGATGATTATCCGGCACTGGTCAACAAGATCAAGATCATGGCCAACCTGGATATCGCAGAAAAGAGATTGCCTCAGGATGGCAGGATTCACTACAAATCTGCGAAGCTTGCTGCTTTTGATATTAGGGTATCAGTTTTACCCACGCTGCATGGCGAAAAGATTGTACTTCGTTTATTAAACAATAGCAGTGTAGATATTGATCTGAATACAATGGGTTTGTCGGAAATCGACATGCAGAATTATATGCAGGGCATCCAGCGACCAAATGGAATTATTCTGATCAGCGGACCGACAGGTTCTGGTAAAACAACTACGCTGTATGCTACGTTAAAACTGCTCAACAAATCTACGCGCAATATCTTAACGATTGAAGATCCTATTGAGTATACACTGGAAGGCGTGAACCAGGTGCAATTGAAAGAAAGCATCGGACTGGGATTTGCATCTGCATTGCGTACGTTTTTACGTCAGGATCCGGATGTAATCATGGTAGGGGAGATCAGGGATCCGGAGACGGCCAATATGGCTATCCGTGCGGCACTTACTGGTCACTTGGTGCTATCTACCATTCATACGAACTCTGCATGGGGAACAGTGTCGCGATTAATGGATATGGGTATACCAGGATTTCTAGTGGCCAGTACGCTGAATACAACTGTTGCCCAGCGACTAGTCCGTTTGCTTTGTCCGCATTGTAAAACGGAAACAGACTTCGATCCGGCAGCTTATCCTAAACAGTTCAAAGCACCTGAAAATGTTGCAAGACATTACATAGCCAAGGGCTGTGGCGAATGTTATTATACAGGTTACAAAGGGCGTAAAGCTGTTTATGAAGTTATTCCTGTAGACACCGAATTAGCACACGAAATTAAGCAGGGGAATATGTATATTGATCCATTGTTAAAAACAAGGCAAATTAAAACATTATCCGAAAATGCATTTGCATTATTTCTGAATGGTGTAACTTCACTGGAAGAAATATTTCCTTTATTGCTCTCTATCTAAATGAAACATAAAATCTTACAACGCGCGCTCCAGTCCATGCTCCTGCTGTGCCTTTTTTGCACAGTAAGTCTCCAGGTATCTGCGCAAAACAATAGTGACGACCGTTTAAAGCTAATCGACGAGCGTTTACGCACACTGGCTATTACTGTTCCGGGGCTGACTCAAAAAGTGCAACTGTCTATGGGCGGTGCTACAGCTCAGGAATTTTTAAGGGCTTTAGCGCAATCCAATAACTTAAACATCAACATCGATCCAACGCTCACCTTCAAGGTTTATAACAACTTCAGAAATGAAACGGCGATGAATGTGCTGCTCTTTATTGCAAAAGAATATGAGCTGGATATTAACCTGATCGGCTCTATCATGTCGATTACAAAAGTAGTCTCACCGCGGATTGCGATTGTTCCCAAAGAAATTAAGATCACCTATAACCAATCAAATGATAATCTTGGCTTTGAATTGAATAACGATTCGCTAAGTCTGGTCGCTAAAAGGATTAGTCAGATCACTCAGAAGAATGTAATCGTGCCCGTGAATTTGCTGGGCAAGAGAGTATCTGCTTATATCGCTGCTGCACCATTCGAAACTGCATTGGAGAAAATGGCTTATGCAAATGAGCTGAAGTTAAACAAGACAAACGATAATGTATACATCTTCCAGTCGCTGGCCGATGGAGAAGAACTGTACATCAGCAGTGATAATACAACCGCTGTAAAACGAAACAATAAGCCTTCTGCCAATAATGGCGGCGGGGCACCTCAGGGTAATTTCAATATTTCTGGTCGCCGGGATCCTAAAGGTGAAAAGACCGTGAGTATCGACGCGCTGAACACACCGATTCTTGATCTGATCAAATCGGCCTCAGTAGAAGCTGGAGTAAACTACTTTATCTATTCAGATATCAGAGGAAATGTGACTACTCATCTGAACAACATCAGCTATGAAAACTTCCTCACTGCTTTATTACAAGGCACAGAATATACTTATAAAAAAGATGGTGGCATTTACCTGGTGGGCGAAAGGAAGCTGGAAGGTCTAAGGACTAACCGCATCGTGCAATTACAGCACCGCTCCATTGACACCTTACAAATGATGATTCCAAACGAATGGAAACGTGGGGTGGAAATCAAAGAATTCAGAGAGCAGAACACATTGTTGTTATCAGGTTCCGCACCTCAGGTAAATGAAATAGAAAGTTTTATTAAACAGATTGACAGAGTAGTGCCGATGGTACTGATTGAAGTAACACTGGTCGATGTGCGTAAAGGGAAGTCTGTAAAGACAGGTATTTCTGCCGGTGTATCAGATAGTACTAAAACTGGCGGTACAGTTTTCCCCGGACTGGATTATACATTTGGATCTGGTGCAATTAACAGATTCCTGTCCCGTTTGGGCAGTAATAATTCTGTTAACCTCGGTCGCGTGACGCCCAATTTCTATGTCAGCCTAAGTGCTTTAGAAACAAACAGCAATGTGGAAATCCGCTCGGTGCCTAAACTATCTACACTGAACGGTCATAAAGCCAATCTAAGCATCGGTAGTTCCCGTTATTATAGCCAGAGTACGCAGAATGTGATTCCCTCTTTAAATGCACAGACGGTAGTGACGCAGCAGTTTACAGAGGTGAATGCGAATCTTGAAATTGATATCAGGCCAGTAGTATCCGGAGATGATCAGGTAACACTGAATATCAATGTGAATATATCCGACTTTATCGGGAATCCACCATTAAATGCACCACCACCTAAGTCGACCAGCAAGTTCACCTCTATCATCAGGGCGAAAAACGAAGATATGATCGTACTCGGCGGATTGGAACGTACTGAAACCAGTGAATCTGGCAATGGCGTACCCATTTTATCCCGCATACCCATTCTGAAGTGGCTATTTAGTAGTCGTGAGAAATCCAATAACAAAGTAGTGACCCTGGTTTTCATCAAACCAACAATCATGTATTAAGATGCTGAATCCCGAATTAAATACAGGATTGGGCATTGAACTGAGGTGGCTGACAGATACTACATTCAGCTGCAGGTTCTGTTTACTGACCAGGCAAAAGAATGCACTGACTATTACCGCTAAAAAGGTAACGGAAGGCTCTCTCGCTGCGGTGATAGATACATTGCCTAAAAATTACCCGGTGACCTTGTGTCTTTCAGGAAAGGGTACTTTGCATAAAGTAATCAGTGCAGATGAATCACTTACCGAAGAACAGGCTTTTAAAAATGCTTTCCCCGGTGTGGAGACCAGCGAGTTTTATAGTCAGGTGAGTACAGAGGAAAATGTATCCTTTGTGAGCATCGTCCGGAAACAACTGGCCGATCCTTTACTGGATACCATGGAGCGCGCCGGACTGAAAGTTTATAACCTCACACTAGGCCCTGCAGTTTCTGCCCAGATCTGGTCGCAGTTAAACATTTATGGCGATACTCTCAGTTTCGATGGACACAGATTTAACCTGGCTGCGGATAAAACCCTGCTCAGTTATACCTATAATACAGAATTTAAGAATGATTTTCCGGTAAAGATTGGTGAGGAAGTGATTGCAGAAGAAAATCTGGTTGCATATGCTTCCGCTTTCCAATTGTTGCTCCATGATAAATTAGAGCTGATCAAAGCCAATGCGGACACCATAAACCTATCCTTTAAAGGGTTTCTGGAGCAAGGTAAATTGAAACAGCAGGGGATGATCCTCATCTTCGGCGTTTTCTTTTTGCTGCTGATCAGCTTTCTGGTATTTTCTTCCTATAACGCAGAGAATGCTGAACTCGGATTAAAAGTCGGCAGTCACACCGCAGACCTGGACAATACTGAATTATTAAAACAGAATATTGCCGAAAATGAGTACCTCCTTAAACAGCTCGTTTGGAATGGAGGATATAATTACGGTTATCTCTTAAATGAAATCGGCTCCAGTGCACCTGCAAGATTGGCCTTAAAAAGCACCTTGATGAACGATTTTAAGACGGATGAAGAAAAACTGGCTATGCAGCCAAATATCAAAATCACTGGGACTACCGATAACCTCACTGCAGTTAACAACTGGATTTTTATACTCAAAGAAAAACCATGGGTGAAAGCCGTGAAGCTATTGCAATACCAGCAGGACACAGAAAGCGAGCAGTATCAGTTTAGTTTACTTTTAACTTATTAGGAGATGCTGGACAAATTAGATTATCAGAAAAAACAGATTTTACTCGCGGCATTGGCTTTACTGCTGCTATACATCGCTTACCAGTTTTCTTTTAAGAATGCTTTTGAGGCAATTGCATTGAACCGTCAACTGAAAAAAGAAGGGGTGGCGACAGAAGGTCAATCTGTTTCTTACCCGCAGATTGAAAGGAAGAACGAGTTTTATAAATCTGTGATCAAAGGATATAAAGTGAGGAAAGACGACCGCGAAAACCAGTTGTGGCAAAGTCTGTCTGGGATGGCCATTGCAAATCAGGTACAGATCAGTTTTGTAGCTGAGAAGGCTGTGTTAGCTGATACGTCGGCCGTTGCCAAAGGAGTAGTTACTGATCAGTTTACTTTTAAAGGACGATATGCGAATCTGGTGAAATTGCTGGATACGATTAGCAAAAGTAAGGGAATAGGGAAGATCTATAGTTTGAAACTGCAGCAGGAAAAGACGAATCAGCAGCAAGAGAAATCTGATAAGCTAATGCTGGTATTAGGGTTGAAGGAAATTGTACAATAGTTTAAATGACCGTAGGTAACTTCGATTCAATGATACTGTGAATTTTAAAAAAAAATGATAACTAAAGAGATGAAAAGAAATTTATCAATATTAATCTCCTGTTTGTTCCTGCTTTCGGGATGCTCCGAATTTATTGAGCCATCGCTTGGAGGTAAAACCGTCCATTTGCTGGCTCCGGGAGACGAACTGGAAAGTACAACTTACAAACAGTTGTTCTGGTGGGAAAGGCATGAAGATGCTTTGCGTTACCGCATCCAGATTGTGAGTCCTAAGTTTGACAGCGTTGCAACCTTCATCATGGATAGTGTAGTTACTACTGATAAGTTCGAATATACACTCGATCCAGGTAAATATGAGTGGCGGGTAAGGCCGGAAAACGGCAGTAGCAGTGGGGTATATACTACACGAAGTTTTACAATATTCCCTTCATCAATTGGAGATCAGCAAGTGCAACTAAATATTCCGGGCACAGGTTTTATCACTGGAACTACGGATATACAATTTGGTTGGTTAAGCCTTTTTGGTGCGACAAAATACAGGTTACAGATAGACAAGAATAACTTTGCAGACGAAAATAAACTGACCTTCAATGTGGTAACCAGTAACCTGAGTTCTGTTCAGACGATGACTACTGAAGGACTCTATCAGTGGCGTGTACGTGCAGAAACAGCCACCTTAAATTCTAAATGGTCAGTAGTAAGAACATTTACCTACGATGTTACTCCTCCGGATAAGGTTGTGTTATCTTCTCCCATAAATGAGCAAAGTGTAACTAAGCCAGTTGCGCTGCGGTGGAATGCTCCAGCTGATGCAACCAAATACGAATTGGAAGTATACAATAACAATGCAACCACACCCATTAATGGTACTTTTCCACTAACATTAACTTCTACCAGTTATAGTCTAACCGCTGGCGAAATTGGTGAAAAATTGATGTGGAGGGTTAGGGCTATAGACAAGTCCGGCAACAAAGGTGCTTACAGTGATTATTTCACTTTTACTATCCAATAACATAACATGAAAGGTAAGAAATTCACCTATTTACTGATTGTATGTGTCGCGGGTGTATGGGGCATTATCTTCTATCGGATTTATGCTAGTATGAATGAAGAAGAGGAACCGGTTGCTATTGTAGAACATGGCGCTAAACCGGAATACTTCAAATTGGTAAATCATGAGTCAGATCAGATTGAGCTGAATTTGAATTATCAGGACCCATTTGCTGTAGCCTCCCCTGTGATCATAGAAACTGCAAAACCTTCTGCGGCCAGCGAATTTAGAATGCCGAATAATATGCCCGTACAAAGGCCGCAAGTAAACTGGTCAGCCATACAGTATACAGGGTATATCTTTAATCCAACTACTAAACAACACGTGGCGATTATGCAAGTCAACGGTGCAGAAGCAATGCTGGCAGAAGGACAAATTCTGAACGATTTGCAGCTGATTAAATACGCCGGCGATTCTGTAAAGGTTAAATATCAAAATATTACAAAATACATTACTATCAAATAATATGCGCATCTACCTGCTCGCTTTAAGCATTACACTATCATTTATTGTTCCTGCCAAGGCACAAAAGAAAATGTCCTTTTATCTGGATAACTATAAACATACGATTAATTACCCTGATGGCAAGGTGACTTTGCATGTGCAATCTAATGATGAGTCATTAGTTTACCCTGACCCCTCCAGATCTTATTATTGGTACAGTAATAATCAGGTGAAAATTACTCAGGGTGGCTTTAGTGGTAAACTACTGCACGGAACTTACACTCGTTATTATTTAGATAACAATCTGCAGGAGCAGGGCGAGTTTAAAATGGGGTTAAAAACCGGGCATTGGAACAACTGGACAGATAGCGGTACCTTGACGAGTAATATTAATTATCGTCATGGAATAGCTGAAGGACGGTTTTATAAATATAATGAAAATGGGAGGGTTACTGAAAAAGGTAATTATTTACATGGACGGATTAATGGTAAGTCAATTAGATATGTCGGAGACAGCACGCAAGTTTTTAATTATAAAAATGGGAATCTAGTGCCAATGGAAGAAACATCAAATGGTATAGCTAAGAAAATTAAGCAGTTTTTCAAAGGAAAACGATCAAATATAGTTACAGATTAGATCATTAGGAATAAACGAAGAAAAAATAATGCTCAAAGCCGGCGCTTTATATTTTGCTATTGTTGTGGCTTTTCTGATAGCCGTAATTACCGCTTCATTGATTATGCTGGCGGCACATTTTAGGGGGGCATACCTCAAAGAAATGCGCTATAATAAATTGTTGAATAATATGAACTCTGGTGTTACTTATCTGCTGAATGATGCGGGTACGTCCGACTTAAAAATGGAACTGGATCTGTTCAAAGAACAGACGGATAGCATCATGCTGCAGCGCAAAAATTGGGGCATTTATGATGTGGGGATGGTGAAATCTTATATTCACGGAGATACTTTAAGCAAAGCCTTTTTTATGGGTATTAATACAGAAAAGGATCTTGACGTGCTGTATCTGAGTGATGAAGATCGTCCGATCTCTGTAAGTGGTAAAACACAGCTGATAGGTAATGGTGCTTTGCCCAAATCGGGCATCAAACAATCTTATGCCGAAGGGAAGCCTTATACAGGAGATAAAAAGCTGATTGTAGGAACCACTAGTTTCAGTACGCGTACGTTAAAAGGATTGAATAAGGATATCGTTAGTCAGGTTCAAAAAAGAATGGAAGCGGATATAAGCGACTATCCTTTATTAACGAAAGGCACTGCTACAATATCCTTTAAAGATTCTACACATATTTTCAGGCTGATGCCTGGCACCGTGATCAACAATCAGCTGGAAGGAAATATGATTTTGGTATCAGATTCTTTCGTGACGGTTTCGGCAAAAGCAGTGCTGAATAACATCCAGATTTATGCACATTCGGTAACAGTAGAAACCGGTTTCAAAGGGAACTGCCAGATCTTTGCCAGGGATTCTGTGGTAGTCGGAGACGATGTTACGTTTAATTATCCTTCCGCCATTGGGGTGCTGCGGACTAAGGGTGCTACAGATCAGCCTAAGATATTCTTTGGGAAAGGTTTACTATTTAACGGCATCGTGTTTAGTTATGAGGATAAAAGAACCCCTTTGCAAACACTAATTGGTTTTGAAAAGGAGAGTCGCCTAAATGGTGAAGTCTATGCTACTGGGATGTTGAAACTGGAAAAGGGGATGTTCGTAGCCGGCAAAGTTTCCTGTACGCGTTTCATTATACAAACACCCGCTACCTTGTACGAAAACTTCCTGATTGATGTCACCTTCAACAGAAAAGCGAGAAGTAAATATTATTTAAGCTCAAGAATATTTGAAGGGCAAACGGGAGAAAGGAGCGTGTTAAAATGGCTAAATTAACCAAGCTGGAAGGTTCGACTCTGATCGAAGTATTGATTGCGATGGTGATTATCATGGTGGTTTTCACCTTGGGTATCCAGATCTTCAATAATGTTTTATACAGCAGTCCTTCTCCAAAGAAAATCCAGGCACAGCAGCAACTTGATGCATTCGCCAAGGATGTAAAACGGTTGGGATATATAGAAGAGCCGGAAGTAATGGTAGACAGTATTCTTTATCGCTTTTCAATAGACAGTAATGATACCCCAGGGTTAAAACACCTTGAGATTAAAGCCACTCAGCGAGATATGCAGTTAGGGCAAATTCATGTTTTATATCAATCGAAGCAACATGAAGAATAAGCTCAACGCATTTACACTCATGGAGGTTACCATAGTTATGCTGATCTCTGCTATTTGTATTACCATTTGTTATACGGCATATAGCTTGATCCAAGGATACTATATCCGTTTTGCCGAGAAGAACCAGCAGGCAGATTTAGTGCTGAACTTAAAACACGTGCTGGAAAGGGATTTTCAGAAAGCCCTGCATGTGATCAAAACAGAAGAGGGATTGGTTATTCAGGAGGATAGTTTGATCATAGATTACTCTTTTGGTAATCAACAAATCCTACGTAGCATAAAAGATCTACATACGGATACATTTACGATTCCAGTGCAGAAGGTGGACTGTTATTTTGAAGATCGTGAAGCAAATATTGCTGATACAGTCGACCGTCTCAATTTAATGCTCCTGATGAATAAAGATATCAATATGCCTTTATATATAAACAAAAATTATAGTTCTGCTGATTTATTTAAGTAATTATGCCACCATTAGATATATCCAATTATAAACAAAGGTCTAAGAAAGTTGCTGTAGCGACACCAAAAACCTCTTTGTTTGATGTTTTGAATAAAGATATCTCTTTTGGCAATGGTCAGTTGCCAGACAAAAAGAAAGAAGCTTTTTATAACGAATTGGGCACATTGATCCGATCAGGTATTGATATCAAGACATCTTTGGAACTGACAGGAAGCTCTTACACTAAAGCGAAGGACATTGAATTATTCAGAGGAATTCAGGAGGCGGTAGTCGCGGGTCAGTCTTTATCCGAAACGCTAAAGAACCATGATAAGTTCAGCAGTTACGAATATTACAGTGTAAGAATTGGTGAAGAAACGGGGAGGTTAGGCGAAGTATTAAATGAGCTGGCTAAATATTTCAAAAGTAAATTGCAGCAACGCCGTAAAATTATCGGTGCAATTACTTATCCTGCGTTGGTTTTGAGTACTTCCTTCGCTGCAATCTTTTTCATGATCAAGTTCGTGGTACCCATGTTTGCGGATGTGTTTAAACGCTTCGGTGGAAAACTTCCTTATCTGACAGCATTGATTGTGAGCTTTTCGGATTGGTTTGACCGCTATATCTATGTGCTGCTTTTTGGGATCATTGTGCTGGTTGTTTTTTATTTTGTGAGCAGAAAACAGGAATGGTTTCTGCGCTTTTCTGCAAAAGTAATTTTACGAATACCTGTAGCTGGTGATATTGTGAAAAAGATTTATCTGGCACGATTTGCCAATACCATGCGCTTGTTAACCGGTACGAACACTCCTTTATTACAAGCTTTAGGCATGGTCAAGCAGATGATTGTTTTCCATCCGATAGTAGATTCTTTGATCGTAGCAGAGAAAGATATTTTGCATGGCAGCAGTTTATCTGAAACATTGGGGAAACATGATTTTTACCCGGTAAAGTTCATCCAGATGATCAAAATAGCCGAAGAGGTAAATAAATTAGAATACTTTTTTGAACAGCTTGCAGAACAATATACGGAAGAAGTAGAGTATAAGACGAATGCGATTAGCGGGTTATTGGAACCGTTGATTATTATTTTTCTGGGGATGGCGGTTGGGGTCATTTTAATTGCGATGTACCTGCCAATGTTTCAGATGAGTAATAGTTTCTAGAAATCCAAGCAATAATTTTTAGCGCACAACATCCTGAAGATTGTGCTCTTCAGGATTATAGGATAGATTTCGCTAAATTTTATTTAGATCAAAATGAAACTCATGCCTGCCTAACCAATCTTTAAAAGTGTTTTCAGCCACTTCCTGTAGATGGACTATTTTATCAACAAGTTGCCCTATATCCGCTGCGTTAAAGAATGTGTGACTATTGTAGACCTTATTTGCATCTAATAGTATCTTAAACAAGCGTTTATCTTCTACACTGCTGTCGCTCAACGTTTCCTGTAAATCATTACTGCAACACGATACCATCTCAAACAGTTCTTCTAAATCCTGCGACTGTATAATCCCTGCTAGGGTACGTTGTTCATACTCGGAGATAATGATAACAAGATGGCGTTGGTTACCGTCGCCTTGGTGCTCCATCAGGAAGATTTTTTCTGGTTGAAGGGTAGCAGCTGTAAGCAAAATTGCTTCTTCGAGTTCAGTGCTGCAATTTAACAGTTGTTGATTTAATATTATTGTATTTTCCATGTTGTTATTGATTCAATTATTTCAAATGAACAGCTAATTAATTTTCTATAACACCTCGATATGATGTATTTGACTTAACTTTTAGAATAAATAACACGGTATAAATAATAAATTAATTAATCCTTAGCGAATCATTTAAAGTTTTTAGTATATTTACATCTAAATATACAGCATATGAGTACTACAGCAAATCGCCCGGCAAAACGCCATGAAGGTCATAATGTGAAGCGTTTCCGAGAAATATTGGGGGTGAAGCAAGAAAGCCTTGCTGCCGATTTAGGAGAAGAGTGGACACAAAAAAAGGTTTCATCTATGGAAGCTAAGGAGCGGCTTAATGATGAGCTGATGGATCAGGTAGCAAAAGCGTTAAATATACCAGCTGATGCAATCCGTAATTTTGATGAAGAAAAAACGATATTCAATATTCAGCATAATTATGAGGGATCTAACAATGGTGACGGATCCGGTGTTATAAACGCTGGTGATATTGGAAGTAATGCCTGTACCTTCAATCCATTGGATAAACTCATTGAGTCTTATGAAGAAAATAGGAGGCTATATGAACGCCTGCTTCAAAGTGAAAAAGAAAAGGTTGAATTACTGAAAGCAAAAGGATAAGCTACAATCAGCATTGCTCCATTTATAGATTTTTGCATGCATTTAATGAGCTCTGGAAATGAAGATTTGCACTTCTAATTTTACTCATTAAATGCAACAAATAAGTAACTCTAATTTTCTGTAACACCTGGACTCATTTATGAGGGTAAAGTGCCTCTGTGCTATAGGACGGGCTGTGTTAGCTCTAGGGATCTACTAGGGTAACTCTAGGGTGAGTCCAGTACTTTTTAACTAGTAGAATTGAACTGGACTCACCCTAGTTTAAACCTACTCGTACCCTAGACTTATCTTAACGCTACCCCGAGCACTCCTCCTGTCTATTCTTTTCTCCATTGCAGCCCGGACAATTTTGCACACCAGAGGACAATTCTGAACATCGCCACTCGAATGTTTTTCTTTGTTAAAGTGATGATTTACATTCGCTTAAACTTAAAACAAAACAGTATCATGGCAAAAGCAAAAGGAAAATTTTTCAAAGGAACAGTTGGTCCGGTGGTTTTTAAAGAGTTGAATGACCAGCAGGTGGTGTGCAGTAAGCCTGCACCAGGCAGGATGAAGCAGACAGAGGCAACAAAAAAAGCAGCAGGTGTATTCGGAATGTCCAGCAAATTACATAACCTGATCAAAGAGAGCTTTATTCGGGATCTGGCAGAATTTCATGACAAGTCGTTTCAGACCCGCCTGATCAAAGAGCTGAACCCTATATTGAACCAGTGCAGGGATGCGGATAATGGTAAGTACCATTTTGGGGAAGACAGCTTTAAAAATCTGATGAATTTTGAATTTAATATCAATTCGAAACTCAATGACAGGTTACCAATCAAGCCAAGAATTAATCATGAGCACACTACATTAGCTGTTCAGTTTCCGAACTGGGAAACACCGGGAAGATTGAGATTCAAAAAAGGAGAAGAATATGCGATGATGACAGTGAGCGTAGCACTATTCAGGCTGAAAGATGGCCTGCAGATTAAAATGCCATTACGGCAAACAATCAGGCTGGATAAGGACATAGATGACCACCTGAATGGAAGAGAATTGCTATTTGATGTTCCGGAAGATTGCCTTTGCGTGGTGAGTATGTTTCTGAAATATTATAACGAGTACCGGCTGTTGAACCACAAGGATATGAGTCCTGCTGCCGTTATTGATGCGGTAGTAACCACAGATATTTACCAGGGAACCGATGATTATCAATGGACCAGCATGGGAATCAAGTTTAAGTAATCTTCTCTTTTTAGCACTATTTTGTAAAGGCTTTCTTGAAAAAGAAGGTCTTTTTTGTTTATGCTGAAAAAAAAGTAATTCATTTAGCCGGACAATTTTGGACACCAGAGGACAATTCGGTATACGGCCTTCCAGATGTTAGGATTGTCTAAAATATCGATATACTTTCGTTCAACGATTTAAGAATGACGTCAAATTTTAATTCGAATTAACAGATTATTTAACATTTAAAATTTCAAAAAAAATGGGATTAAACAGTTTCGGTACACTGGGAAGTGTATCAGGAAGTGTGGGGCCAGTAGTGTTCTGCACATTAAATGACCAGGATGTTGTTAAAGGACAGCCTAAAAAGTCTAATAAGCCGCCGGTACAGGCGCAAATTGATCAGAGAGACAGATTTAAGTTAGTAACAACCTTGCTTGGACTGTTCAAGTACTTCATTGATCTGGGTTTCAAGTCTGGTAAAAAGAAAGCCTCAGGAATGAATGCGGCGGTGAAATACCACTTGGAAAATGCAGTCACTGGTCTTTCTCCGGATTTCGCGTTCGACTTTAGTGAAATGGTATTGAGTAACGGAAATCTGCACCCTGCAGAAAGTTTCACTGCTACCGCTGTTGCCGGATTCGAAGTAGAGTGTAAGTGGGATGCCTATGAAACTCACCTGTCGGATGAGATAAAAGTACGCAACACAGATTTGCTGGTGGTGCTCTTTTATGATCCGATAAGACAAAGAATCATTCAGGGAGGTGCAGGGATTAAAAGATCAGATCTTGCAACTACACTTACCATTCCCAGAAGTTTTGGTACAAATCTTTTACATGGCTGGATGTTTTTACTTTCGGCTGATCTAAAGAAATCGTCCAAAAGTGAATACCTGGGTACATTAACTGCGATACCAGCTTAGGGCTTATCTAGAGTTGCCCGGCCATGCTGATCTGGCTGGCCGGGCTAATTAATATCAGCTAACAAAATTTCAAATTTTAAAAATTATTCCAATGAATACACTACTTATAAAAACATATAAATTCCTGCGTGTAAATCATTCAGGAGGTTTATGGTTCAAAAGAGCTGAACCTGTATTGTTGTTCGTTCTGTTACTATTGCTTTGGTTTGTCATACATCAGTGGCTTTACAACATAGACAAACAGGCTGGCAGTTTAGATCCTAATATCTCGCTGCTGATCATCCTCAGTTTGATCACCTTTTTTGTTATCTGTTCCTTATGCTGGTGGTTATTGCAGCATTTCTGGATCGTGGCGGGCTTGCCTGAATTAAAATATATGGTTTCACAATTTAAAATCTTAGCACCATGGCAACAATTAGGCTTGTACTGGCTATCCTTTGTGTCGGTCTTACTGGCAGCATTAGGATGTCTGATCGCAATCTGCTAGATACCAGATCGAAACTGGTATTAAGGGCAGAAAAACAGATAGGTATTAGGGAAGCAACGGGACACAATGATGGTATCGCTGTAGCAGAATACCTGCGAAGTGTAGGGCTTAATCGACCTGAACCCTGGTGCGCAGCATTTGTGTGCTGGGTCTACCAGAAAGAAGGATTGAACAAACCAAGATCTGGCTGGTCGCCGGATCTTTTTCCAACCTCACGTTTAGCGCGTTCTGCTTTACCTGGTGATGTTATTGGAATATACTTCCCTAATCTTAAAAGAATAGCGCATGTGGGCATTGTTGAAAGGATAGATGGCGATTTTATAACAACCATAGAAGGGAATACGAATGTTTACGGTAGTAGGGAAGGAGACGGGGTTTACCGGAAAAAAAGACATATCAGAACACTCTACCGCATTGCGGACTGGATCACAGAAAGGGGGATAAAGAAATGAAAGTAGCTTTTAGATTTATGCTGATTTCGTTGGTTTTTATGAGCTGCGGAATGATGAAACAGACTAAGAAAACGAGCGATCAATCAAATCAGCGCTACGGAAATAACACAGAGATAAAATCTACCCTGAATGATGACCATTCGCTTAAGTCTGTTAATATGGTCTATCAGAAAGATTCTTCTCAGACTGCCTGGCAAATTCAATTGTGGCCAAAAGGAAGGTTTGTGTTTTCGGCCGGGAAAGGTTTTGAAGGAGAGGCAGAGAAGATTTTAATCACTGGATTACATCGATCTGAATCAAGTCTGGAGGGGCTGAATACTTCCGATGAAGAGCGAAAGCTAGCGATAAAATCTGATGTAAAACAAAAAATAAAAGCAGAAAGTTCAGCAAAAAAAGAGGTTGTTAGTGCTTCCCTCTCCTGGAAATGGATTGTAATATTGCTATTTATAGCGTCCGCAATGATATTTTGGCTCTTAAGGAAATATCGCGCATATTGAAAATCAAGCGGTTACATCGTAGTGTTAAATGTTGAAAACTCATTCGAAAAAGCCCAGGATTACGCGAACGAAAAAATGAAATCGCTGAACGTCCTTTAAACCCACTTTTTTGTTTTCAACTTTACGCGAACGACGTTTTCTACTTTTCAAAATGTAATAATTTACTTTATTGAGCATTTTATTTGTTTAATCCATCAAAAAAATTTACGAATTTCATGTTTACTTTTGGGTATATAATTAAACTATTGATATAATGAGCAGAATTTTGGGAGATATATTTGGAGTGGTAACAAATAATTTAAGCGTAGAAATGGTAAGGTATTTAATAAAAAATGCTATTTATAGTAACGTGTTAATCCCAGAAGCTAAAATGCTGTCTTACCGTGAGATTGCCCAGTATCTAAGTGTAGGGGAAAGTATCATACGAAAAGCCTGGCTTATATTAAAAAATGAAGATCAACTCATCATAACAAATGCAGGAGGTGGTACTTATGTAGTAGCAAAGTCGTTGATTGATGCCAGGAAATTAGCTGAAGATAATCAGACAATAGCCATCAAAGAAATCAAAAGAGAAATTTTGCTTAATCAGGAAACGGTTTTATATAATGATCCGATTTCAAAACTACTAAATATTGCATGGCTAAAGGCTATTCATAAACACCAGAGTATAAATTCAGAGCAAAGAAAGGTAAGGTTTCATCCAGGTTTGGTTGCTGAATTGGTTAAATACCTGAAGCCTAAGCTGGGAATCTCCTTTAAAAGAGAAGAGGTTTATTATTCTCAGGATTATCAACATACACTAAACCGGGTTTGCAATGTGCTGATTCAGCATAGAAGAATTAATGTGATGTTGGGGCCATTGAATACATTGGTTAAAAAGACAATTCGGGATGTAGATAAAAATGTAGAGTGGATCACTGCAGAAGATTTTGATGAGGAGCTGGATTTGTTGGAACAGCTTTGTATGAGTAAAGAAGTTGGTTTTGTTTATCTCAGTTCCCGAATCTCTTGTCCTTTTAATGAAATTCATTGCAAGATGAAAATCATGAAACTATTAAACCTGCAAAGCAAATTTCACTTCAGGATTGTGAATGATGATCGTCATTCATCACTTTATCCGAGCACTATTGATATGCTGCTTGAATCTGCACATGAAATGAAAGCTGATCTGATTCACCTGATGCCATTGACATCATTTCATCCGGACTTGAATACGATTGAATTGATAATTGGAGCAGGAAACCTGATCACTAAAGTTAGAAAGAAGTTTCGAGCAGCTGGTAAAAGTATTTCTGCTGTAACTGTACTTAGCCTCAAAGAAATCCTGATCAACAATGCACTGTTGAAACATGAAAATATCATACTGCATAAATTGTATGACTTAAGGCTATTGGGTGAGAATCTTTTCCGGGAATGTGGTCTTTGGAAAGAGGAAGGTCTGAATTTGATGGAAGGCTGGTTTTTTTATCTGGAGCCTGTGAATGGTCCGCTGCCTGATAAAGTATTCGATTTACTTGCCAAGGAAAATATTTCGGTGCTGGATATTTCTCTATCCCCTAATGGATTGGGAAATGTTTCAGTCATCACTATAAGTCTGGCTGCTTACATCGGTAACAAGGATATTAAAAATGATATCATGACATTTAATAACGTATTTAAGAATTTGATCTGATGATGCGCAGTCGGATTAAAATTAGCCGCTCTTTAAGGAGTGTGCTGGGATTGGTGGTTTTTGTTTAATCTTAAAAAATTTAAAATTATGCTTACAGAAATTAGTACCAAGTTAACAGTTTTAAATGAGACCCTGGATCAGATGAATAGAAATCTGGCATTGAAATCAGGTCTCTCTCAGCACCAGGAAAATCCCCTGTTGGATGCAACAGATCTGGCGGTTATGTTTAAAAAAGATGTAAGGACAATCAGGCGATGGAATAAAGAGGGAATCCTGAATGGAGTGAGCATAAACGGGAATGTTTACTTCTTATGGGCAGATGTCCTGCTGGTTTTACAACAAAATTATACCAAATAATATGGACATAATTAAATATGAAAAGGAACATATTGTTCCTGTGGTGATTGTTGCATTAAAGTATATTGTAGAGGGATTAATTATTCATGATTTTCAAATTGCCCTAGAAGGACCTTACAAATGTTTGAAAGATCTCATTACAAATGACGAAGTAGATCAAACTACCTGTGATCTGTTGAACATTTTAGATGGTCAGGTATTTAGAAAATGCGGTAGATTAATACAAGCTGCAAATGCATGTATGGATACACTGGTTAATATTAATGCTTTGGATGTCGATGTCGTTCTAAGTGACCTCTACGTTGATGATAAAGCAGAGGATATCTACCTCCGAATGATCTCTTACAACAATGCAGCTGCCAGTCCAGAGGAGGCTTTTAATAGTATGTCTGACCATCTCGAATCTATAAATAACATTCTTTATACACTTGCTATACTGGTTTGTGATGAAGAAATAGATTTTGATGAACTAGAGGAGGAGGCACTTATCGTGATGGAAAGAGATTTGGATAGGTATATACCGAACACTCAGGATGATTTTACCATCAAACAAATTAAAAAGTTAGTATTTCGCCTGCTTGACTACCAATCTTTCATTTATAATAAGGTGGATAAAATGGGGTATTAGCCCAATAACTAACAATAACACTATAAAAACCCAATATGAGTATGGAAACAAAATTAAGTAAAAAAAGGATTATAGGGCCTGATATAATATTGACGGGAGATGCACTACTTGATCATCAAAAAAGAGTTAGATTTTTCATGACGTTTTTCTTCAATATAGTTCAGATATTTTTGATCGGCTTCCGCAATTGGAAAAAGAAACTTTCAGAGGTTCAAATTTTCAATCTGGCGTCAAAAGAGAATAATATCCTGGTATTGGGCATGGCGCCCTGCTTAAGAATAGATTATCACAAACTGTTATTGGGTAAGAAAAATCGAATAGTGTATATGTTGGGCTGCTGATGCCGATGAGTAATTAGGGTATGGGAGTGAAGATAGCCCCCTGGATTTTCGAAATTCAGGGGGCTTTTCTGTAGAGTGATTTTATTTTCGTCCTCACAGAACGTGTGTTGGTCACGGATGAGGCTGGTTTGGTGTAATAAACTTTATTTCAATTATTTAAATGATAACTTAACGCTCAGAAAAAAAATCAATTGAATTAAGAGCTCTCAAAAATCTCTCACCTTCATGTGTTTTATTTTCCAGATCCGAATAGTTGTGTAATGATAAGATCGTGTTTGATTGCAAAATAAACATCTTATTATAATATGAACATTCAGACATTTTATGCTGTATACCTTTTCTAAATAACATGAAGAATAAAAAACGCTGCCTGCTCTTTACTTTTCTTTTTTTAAGCTTTACTATTTGCTTCGCGCAAACGCAAAGTTTAGTTTCCAAGAACAATGTAATCTCCCCTTCACCAACTGCCTCCTCTTTGGGGAAGTATGCCGAATGGCCTGTAAGTTTATATACTGGTACGCCACAAATTGGTATACCTCTGTATACGCTTCAATCCAAAAACACTTCCATTCCAGTTTCTTTGAATTATCATGCTTCAGGTATTAAGGTTGATGAATATGCATCATGGGTAGGACTAGGGTGGTCATTAAACGCTGGTGGAGTGATTACCAGGACTGTAAGAGGGTTGCCCGACGATCAACCTGCAAATGGTTATTTTGATGCGCGCACACTTCTGCGTGACCCCGGAAATGGATATGATAATGTTCCAAACTTTATTATTTATCATCAACAAGCTCTTGGTGTTATAGATTCACAACCGGATGTATTTATGTTTAATGCGATGGGGCAATCCTTTAAATTTTTTATAGATTCAAATTATAATGTACAGTCGATACCTAAAAGTGCTGTTAAAATTAGTTTCCTGGGAAGCACTTTTTCAGGTGATGGACAATGGGTGGCTCAATTGGAAGACGGGACGAAATTATATTTTGGAGGTATAGGTGCTGTTGAGAAAACAGAAAACTCCAGTAAT
>Ga0247813_10000632_pt1 | contig 31014 bp, 29 predicted proteins | sample UWRJL169409C1_FD_180719 | JGI IMG/M metagenome (GOLD analysis project Ga0247813, IMG submission 180719) | Plant litter microbial communities from Arlington Agricultural Research Station in Wisconsin, United States - UWRJ-L169-409C-1 | ecosystem: Environmental > Terrestrial > Plant litter >...
CGACCTGCTTGCCGCGCGCTCGGTCAAGGATCTCGTGCGTTGGTCCGGTGGGTTGTACAACCCGCCCAAACGCTTCCGCAACTGGTAAGGGGCACGCCATGGAAACCCTGCGTTATCGCTTCCCCGGGCAGCACGATCTCAGCGAGCGCGATCACCACGCGCTGGTCGGCGTGGTCGCCTCGGGCAATCTGGAAGTGCTGATCGAACCCACCCCGCTGGACGGTGCGATGGAGATCGAGGTGATCACCTCGGCCACCGGCTTCGACACCATCTGGCAGGCCGTACTGGCCGACTTTGCCGCGCGCCACCCGCTGCGCAACGTGCGGTTGTCGATCAACGATGCCGGCGCGACACCGGCGGTGGTCAGCCTGCGGTTGCAGCAGGCGCTGGAAACCCTGCAGGAAGGAGACGCCGCGTGAGCAGTCACAGCTTTTACGAGGCCGATGCCCGCGAGCGTATCCATGGCCTGCTCGATGCCGGCAGCTTCAGCGAGTTCGTCGGCCCGGCCCGCCGCATCATCAGCCCGCACCTGGCCCAGCTGGATCAACCGGGCGCGTTCGATGACGGCATCGTGGTCGGCGCGGGCAGTTTGAACGGTCGCAGCGTGCTGATCGCCGCGCAGCAGGGCCAGTTCATGGGCGGCGGCGTGGGCGAAGTGCACGGCGCCAAGCTCACCGGCTTGCTGGAGCGTGCCGTTGCGGTGCGTCCAGAGGCGGTACTGCTGCTGCTCGACAGTGGCGGCGTGCGCCTGCATGAAGCCAACGCGGGCCTGATCGCCATTTCCGAAATCATGCGGGCGGTACTGGCCACGCGCGCCGCCGGGATTCCGGTGTTCGCCCTGATCGGCAGCGGCAACGGCGCGTTCGGTGGCATGGGTATCGTCGCCCGCTGCTGCACGGCGGTAGTGATGTCCGAAGAGGGTCGTCTCTCGCTGTCCGGCCCGGAAGTGATCGAGACCGTGCGCGGCGTGGAGGAGTTCGACTCGCGCGACCGCGCCCTGGTCTGGCGCGTGACCGGTGGTAAACACCGCTACCTGATCGGCGACGCCGTGCAGCTGGTGCCCGACAGCATCGAGGCATTCGGTGATGCCGCAACGGCGCTGATAGCCGCACACGCCGAGCCGCAGGATCCGCTGGACGCGATTGATCAGGCGCACGCCCGGCTTGCTGCGCGAATCACCACCTATGGCGGCTGCCGCGATGGCCTGGAGGTCTGGCGTCTGCAGGGCATTGCCGATGCCGAGCAGCTGCCGCTGCTGGAGACCGCTGACTTCCTTGACGCCGTCAAGGACCGGAGCCTGCCATGGAACTGACGCCCCTGCTCGATGCCCTGTTCCCGCTCGGTCACGCGGTCACCCGCGAGGACGATGTGCTGGGCGGTACCGCCACCGCCGCCGCCGGCGAAGTGACTGTCATCGGCACCGCCAACAAGCTGGAGGTGGGTATCGATCACGCACTGGCGCTGGCCGCCACCGTGCTCGCCAGCACCCGCGCAGATCCGCAGCGGCCGATCGTCATGCTGGTCGATACCGCCGGTCAGCGCCTGGCGCGCCGCGATGAAATGCTCGGCATCAACAGCTACTTCGCGCACTTGGCGCGTACGCTGGATCTGGCCCGCCGCCGCGGCGCGCCACTGGTCAGCCTGGTGTATGGCGAGTCGGTGAGCGGCGGCTTCCTGTCGTTCGGGCTGATGGCCGACCGCATCTATGCCCTGCCCGAAGCGCAGGTGCGCGTGATGGATCTGCGCGCGATGGCGCGCGTCACCAAACAGCCACTTGAGAAACTGCAGGCGCTGAGCCAGAGCTCGCCGGTGTTCGCGCCGGGCGTGGAGAACTACGTCCGCATGGGCGCCGTGGAGGCCGTCTGGGAGGGCGACCTCGCGCAGGCGCTGGTCGAGGCGCTGCAGGCGCCGGTCACCGGCGACCAACGCCGCGACCGTGGTGCCGAGCGCGGTGGCCGCCTGCTGGCACGCGATGTCGCCGCTGCCGTGGCCGCGGGCGAGGCCTGAACCATGCGCCGTCACGACCTGGTCTGGCTCGCTCCGCAGGCACCGTGGCAGGTGCTGACCCCGGGCGCGGATGCGCGCCTGCGGGCGTGGGCCGAGGCGCGCCTACCGTTCGTGGTGGCGCGACGCGATCCGGCCGCTGATGGCGATCAGCTGCGGCTGGGTGTGCCGTTGCCCTTGGCCGAACAACGCCGGCGGCTGTCACTGCGGATCGAAGCAGGCCATGTGCTGCGCACTACGCCGCCGCCGGCCTTGGCCGAGGTCACCGAGGGCCTCCCTGCGCCCTGGCGCGACGAGGTACGCCTGCTGTTGGCCCATACCCGCGATCTGGACGTGCCCCCGCGCGTGTTCGGCAGTTTCGCCTGGCAACACCTGACCGGCCTTCTCTATCTGCGGGCCAGCTCGGATCTGGACCTGCTCTGGGAGGTGGAGGATCACGCTCAGGCGGATCGACTGGCCGCCCGCATGCAGCGCTGGGAGCGTGAGCACCGCCTGCGCATCGACGGCGAACTGCGCTTTCCGGGCGAGCGTGCCGTCAGCTGGCGGGAATACGCCAGCGGCGCCGCGCGGGTGATGGTCAAAACCGGTGATGCCTGCTGGCTGTCATCGCGCGACGCACTGTTGTCGCTGCAGGCCGTCGCATGAACGCTGTCCTGCACCCCGTTCCGGCGCCACCGCCCTCCCCCACGGCGGCGGCGCATCGGCTGGGTCGGCTGGCAATTACCAGCCTGTATGCAGAGCTGGCCTGCGCGCCCAAACCGGGCCTGGTGACGCCGTGGAGCCAGGGCAGCCACCAGGACATGCACGCCGGCACCTTTCTGCGCAGCCTGTTCGCCCTGCGCGGCTACTTCGTGACTGTCGCTGCCGCTGGGGCGCATGGGACACCCTTTGAAGACCTGCGCGCGTATGGCATCGACGCCGAGGCGGCCATGCTGCGCGCCACTGGCGGCATCAATACCCACCGCGGTGCCATCTTCAGTCTCGGGCTGCTGGTCGCCGCGTCCGCCCAACTTCGCCACATCAAGGGAACGCCACCCCAGGGGGGCGAGGTCTGTGTTGCCGTACGCGAACACTGGGCATCCGCCCTGCTGACCGCACCGTTGAACAGCGACAGCCCCGGCCAGCGTGCCCGCCAGCGCCATGGCGTTGCCGGTGTCCGCGAACAGGCCGCGCAGGGCTTTCCATTGCTGCGCGACGTCGCCCTGCCCACGTTGCAGGCCGCGTTGCGCGCCACGCAGGACCGCCAGGCGGCGATGGTGCAGACGCTGATGTCGCTCATCGCGGTGACCACCGATCTCAACCTGCTGCATCGCGGTGGCGAGCGCGGATTGGCCTTCGCACAGCAGCAGGCACGTCGCTTCCTCGCCGAGGGCGGCGCCCTGCAGCCCGGCTGGCGGGCGCGGCTCGGGCCGGTGTGCGATGCCTTCGAGGCCAAGCGCCTGAGCCCGGGTGGCAGTGCCGATCTGCTGGCCTGCGCGTGGTTCCTCCACCAGCAGGAGGGGGCATGAGCATGGTCCTGCTCTGCCCGGGCCAAGGCGGCCAGCACCCCGGTATGTTCGAACGGGTGCGTGGTCACGCATTGGCCCAGCCAGTGCTCGATCTGGCCGACGAACTGCTCGGCACGCCGGTCGAACAGATCGCTGCTGACACGATGCGTTTCCGCAACGCACTGGCACAACCGCTGGTCTGCACTGCCGCGCTCGCGCACTGGGCTGCACTGCGCAACTCCCTGCCGACCATCACCGCCGTCGCAGGCTACAGCGCGGGCGAACTGGCGGCGCATGCGGTGGCCGGGAGTTTCGATACGGCTACCTGCCTGCGGCTGGCACGCAAGCGTGCGCGCCTGATGGACGCAGCAACCCCGGACGATGCCGGGCTGCTGGCCGTGATCGGTCTGGACGATGTCCGGATCGCGCGCCTGTGCGCTGCGCACGGCATTTTCCTGGCCATCGTCAACGGCCCGGACCATGTGGTCCTGGGCGGTGCGCGTGCCTCTCTCGCAGCGGCAGCCGACGAAGCGGCCGCCAACGGCGCCCGGGCAGTGCCGCTGCCGGTCTGCGTGCCGGCGCATACGCCGTTGCTGACCGCCGCCGCACAGGGCTTCGAAGACCTGCTGCATTCGGTCGAGCTGTGCGCACCTCAACTACGGCTGTTGGCCGGTATCGACGGCCGCCTGGTCGGTGATGTCGAGCGTGTCGTGGCCACGTTGTCGGCGCAGATCGCGCAACCACTGCAGTGGCAGACGGTGCTGCAGCAGGCGGTCGAGCGCGGTGGGCGCGTATTTCTGGAACTGGGCCCGGGCGCGGCCTTGAGCCGTCGCGCCCGCGAGCTGCATCCGCAGCTCGAGGCCCGTTCCGTGGAGGATTTCCAGACGCTGGAGGGCGTTCTGGAGTGGGTGGACCGCGCATGCGCACGCGCATGAGGGCTCGCCGGTAAGGGTTGCATCACGTAAACCCCGGGTGGCGGGTCGCCATCATGCTGCACGCGTATCAAGTGTCTCGGGAGGGCGCATGAGTCCGCAAATCGCAACGATCATCGGCTTGGTGATCATGTTCATCGTGGCCACTGCGCTACCCATCAACATGGGTGCAGTCGCCTTCGCGCTGGCCTTCATCATCGGCGGCCTGTTCGTCGGAATGGAGGGCAAGGAGGTGTTGGCCGGCTTCCCGGGCGACCTGTTCCTGACCCTGGTCGGCATCACCTACCTGTTCGCCATCGCACAGAAGAACGGCACCATCGATCTGCTCGTGCATTGGGCGGTCAAGGCCGTGCGCGGGCACATCGTCGCCATCCCCTGGGTGATGTTCGTGGTCACCGCGGTGCTGACCGCCTTCGGCGCGCTCGGCCCGGCCGCGGTGGCGATCATCGGTCCGGTCGCGCTGCGCTTTGCCAAGCAGTACAAGATCAACCCGCTGATGATGGGCCTGCTGGTGATCCATGGCGCGCAGGCCGGTGGCTTCTCGCCGATCAGCGTGTATGGCGGCATCACCAACCAGGTGGTGCAGAAGGCCGGCCTGGAAGTCACGGAAATGGCCGTGTTCCTGACCAGCCTGGGCTTCAACCTGCTGATGGGCATCATCTGCTTCTTCGCCTTCGGCGGGTTGGCCCTGATGCGTCGCGCACCGACGGCGACCGAACCGCTGGTCGCCGGCAGCCAGGCCTCCTCACGCCAGTTTGCGATCGAAGGTCACGGCGCCCTGGTCTCGGCGGGCGGTGGCACGCTCTCCAATGATCCGGACGCGCTGGATGACGTGCGCATCAACCGCGAGCGCGTGTTCACCCTGATCGGCCTGCTCGGCCTGGGCATCGCCGCACTGGTCTACAACCTCAACGTCGGCCTGGTCTCGATCACCGTCGCAGTGGTGCTGGCCCTGCTCTCGCCGAACTCACAGAAGGGCGCGGTGGATGGCATCAGCTGGTCGACCGTGCTGCTGATCAGCGGTGTGGTCACCTACGTGGCCGTGCTGCAGCAGGCCGGCGCGGTGGATTACATCGGGCATGGCGTAGGTGCGATCGGCATTCCGCTGCTGGGCGCGCTTCTGGTCTGCTATGTCGGCGGCATCGTGTCGGCGTTCGCGTCCTCGGCGGCGGTGCTGGGCGCCACGATTCCCCTGGCCGTGCCGTTCCTGATGCAGGGGCATCTGAGCGCTGCCGGTGTGATCTGCGCCCTGGCGATCTCCTCCACCGTAGTGGACGTGAGCCCGTTCTCCACCAACGGTGCGCTCGTCGTGGCCTCGGCCGCGAAGGAAGAGCGCGAAGCGCTGTTCCGCCGCTTCCTGGTCTACAGCGGCCTGGTCGTCGCCTTCGGTCCGCTTCTGGCGTGGCTGCTGTTCGTGGTGCCAGGCTGGATGTGACCCCATGGCGGGCCTGCTCCGGCAGGCCCGCCCTGACCCGTTAGAATGCTGCACACCTGCACAAGAACTCCTGCCATGCCCCTGGCTCCTGGTCCCCGACTGTCGAAGAAACGCGTGCCGCTCTATGAAGAGGTCGCCGAGCGCCTGCGCCAGAAGATCTACGACTACGAGTTGCCGCCTGGCGAGTGGATCGATGAGCCGATGCTCGCCGAAGAACTGGGCATCAGCCGTACCCCGTTGCGCGAAAGCCTCAAGCTGCTGGCGGCCGAAGGCCTGGTCCAGCTGGATGCAGGGCGTGGCAGCCGCGTCACCCGGCTCACGCTGGAAGATCTCAACCAGCTGTTCCCGGTGATGGCGATGCTGGAGGGCCGTTGCGTACATGAGGCAGTCAAGCGTGTCGACGATGCGGGCATCGACCAACTGCAGGCCCTGCACGATGCGATGGAAGTGGCCGCCGCCAGTGGCGATCTGGCCGAGTACTACCGCAACAATTACCTGATCCACGAAAGCCTGCAGACCCATGCCGGCAACCCGTGGCTGATCCGGGTGACGCATGACCTGCATCGCATCCTGAAGATGCATCGCGGCCGTCAGCTGCTGACTCCCGGGCGGATGGCACAGTCGCTGGAAGAGCATCGCGCGTTGATGGCGTGCATCCGCAACCGCGATGCCGAAGCCGCCGAGCAGATGATGAATCGCCACCTGCTCAGTCAGGGCGAGGCGCTGGCCGCGTACGTCGCCGCAGGCGGGCAATTGAATGTACCCGCGCCGCTGCCCAGGCAGGGTGGCGTCTAAGCGCCCTGCCCTCCGGGGCCTTACACCAGTTCGACCGTCAACCGCGTCAGCGATTGACCGAGCAGATGCAGGCGGATCTGATCCAGACTGGTGAAATAGCAGACCGTGTCCGTCCCGGCCAGACGATAGATACCCCGCTTCCCGCCGAGCAGCACGAATTTCTCCTGATCCACCAGATACTGGGCGACCGGCGGCACGCCCTGTGCCTTCAGCCCGTCGATATCGATGGGTTCAAGCGCGTCGAGATCCTGCAGTGCGGTCGTCATGGTGCGGCAACATCCTTTGGGGTGCCCCGATCTTAGGTAGCTGCGCGGCAGCAGCGCGTGGATTGATCGTGAGGGCGGCGAGAGCATCGCGCATGACCAGTCAGTCCACCGGCAACGCATCCACCGGTACCGGACGGCCCAGCAACCAGCCCTGCGCAACGGCAGAGGGCATCAGCTCGACCATCACCTGTGCCTGCTCTTCGGTCTCCACACCTTCCACCACCAAGCCGATATCCAAGGTCCGCGTCATCACGCAGATTGCCTCGATGATCTGGCTGATCGCCGAGCCGGTGCCGATCGCGCGCGTGAAGCGCTGATCCATCTTGATCGCATCCAGCGGCAGCTCGGCCAGATACGCGAAGTTGGAGTACCCGGTACCGAAATCATCAATGTAGAACGGGTATCCGTCCTCACGCAGCCGCGTCATGCCGTCGGCCAGATCGCTATGGCGGGTGGTGGAGCGCTCGGTGATCTCCAGCACCACCTGTTCCCGGGCGATGCCGGACTGCGCCGTGGCGGCATTGAGGTAGGCACGAAACGCAGCATCGACCACATCGGTCGCCGATACATTGAAACTGACGTAGAACGTCGGGTCATCGCGCAGGCGGTCGCCCAGTTCCGCCAGCGCCTTGCGCACCACCTGCCGTGCAAGTGCACCGCCCAGGCGCTGCCGCTCGGCCATCGGCACGAAGGTATCCGGCGGCACCGGCTCGCCCTGCTCGTTGCACCAGCGCGAGAGGGTCTCCACGCCGACCAGCCGGCGATCGGACAACGTCCGCAGCGGTTGATACACCAAGGTCAGGCCATCGCCCAGAATCGCCCGCTCCAGCTGCTTGGGCAGCGAACGGCGGTTGCGCTGGGATGCACTGATCAGCAGACCCAGGCCACTGCCGGCGAACCCGCCCAGCAGACACAGCCCGATCACTATCCACGGCGATTCGGAGAGCAGACTGGATTGGCGCGCACGCGCCGCCACGCAGATATCGAACGTCGCACTGCAGCGGCGCGAGTGCCGCGTACTGCCGAGATCGCTCCAGGCTTCATGACGGGATGGATCCAGTGCGGTGACATCGCCGAAACGCTGGAACACATGATCGGCATCGCGGGTCAGCACCAGCGCGCCCATGCCCGAGGCCAGCTGGTCCACGCGGTCAAAGGCGCTCGGCGAGGTGGTGACGATGACGTCGCCCTTGGCGGACATGTCTGCGGCGACCCGGGAATCCACAATCCCCGACACGCTGCCCCACAGCCGGTAGCCGCGCACGCGCCGGTCGGGTTCAGGCATCCTTGCCGGCGCGGCCAGAACGCCCCACGCCGCCGAGCAGACCAAGCGGTCGTCCTGCAGCCGACCCACATCGCGCACATAGCGCGACTTGAACGCAAGCAGGCGCAGTTCGGCCAGATCCGCAGGGGTGCACGGCGCGGTGACCAACGCAGCGGCCTGATCGAGTGCGAGCGTTGACGCCGCGGCGACGGCTTCTGCCTGCGACAGCAAACGATCCGCGTAGGCATCCAACACCGCACGGTCGCGCTGGACCAGCATCGCCTGCGCGGTCAACAGCGTGACCGCCAGCACCACCACCGCCGTCAGTGTGACGAAAGGCGCCCGGCCTTCCAGCGCGATACGGTAGCTGTGTGCGATCGAGGATCGTGACAACGTCCAACTCCAGCAGAAAGGAAGGGCGAGGGGCGTTGCGAGACGGCGATCTGCAGTGACAGCGATGGGGCGCGGCACCCGCATGCAGCGGCGTTAACCGATAGGCCCACCCTATTGTATAGGCGAGTTTTACACCGTGGTGCACCTTTATCGCGTTCTGTATGACTGTCCTGCGCTGTCGCAGGACAGACACTCGCCCACGTGCGCCCCACTACGGATAGTCCATCGTCAACGTCACCGCACTGCCGATCGTGCCCGCGGTCAATGATTGCCCCAGCAGAAGCAGCCGGATCTGATCCAGGCTGCTGAAGTAACAGACCGTTTCCGTACCTGCCAGGCGGTAGATGCCTGGCTTGCCGCCGAGCAACACAAACTTTTCCTGGTCCACCAGGTGCTGGGCGACCGGCGGCACGCCCTGTGCTTTCAGCCCATCGATATCGATGGGCTCAAGCGCGTCGAGATCCTGCAGTGCTGTGGTCATGGGCGGGGGAAACGTCTTGATGGGAACTCCTGCTTAGGATGCGGGTAAGCAGCAACGCGTGGAATCATCGTGAGGATGATGCGAGTACGTTGCGCGTCCACGCCGCAGCGGCAGCCGCAGCTAACGATACTCAAGCGTCAGAGTCGCCTGGCTTCGGATCGTGCCCGGCGTGATGGGCCCGGTGCGGATGTAACGCACCGCCAGCTCAACGGCAGGGGTGCCCGATCCGCGGTTGGCCACCTGGTCCCAACTGCTGCCCATGTTCTGCACCACATAGTTGCCACTCGCCGCTTTCCTCAGCAGCTGCAGGCGAACCCCCGCCGAGGTGGTTCCCGCGGCGACCGGGGTCAGCCGATCGGAGATGCTGCCCGTCGAGTTGGCATCGCGCAGCGTGAACCGGAGCGGTGTGTTGTTGGCACCGTCGGGGCCATCGACACAGCTCACCGGCATGCTGAATCCAGCGTGGGCCACCGTGGTGGTGTTGACGCTGGGCATCGCAGCCGCCCGCGCCGGCGTCAGCACCGGCGCTGCGTTGCTCACCGCGCAGGTGATCAGGGCGGCTTTCGTGCTGATCGCAATCACCCGCACCCGATGGAATGTGCTGGAAGGGGGCGTCGGCCCTGCCTCGCCGGACCACATCACCAGTTTCAAGGGATTGGGTGTTTCGCCAAAGCCCATGCCGGCGCGGCGGTACATGTCGTGACCGATGTACAGGATGTTGCCGGCCGTCACCCTTCGCTGTCCCATCCCACTCGTGACCAGCTCGCCAGCAACGGTTACCCGTATCCCCAGTGCCGGCGCACTGGAGTGCCACCATTGGCCGGTGGCCGCATCGTAGCTCCACCCCGGGGATTCGCTGATCTGCCAGGCCACTGTAGGGTGATTGCAGACGGCAGTCCCCCCGGGCGTGTCGTACGTTCGATTTACCCCAAACCCCCACTTTTCGCCCACCGCGGGCGGGCTCCAACTGGGCAGGGTCATCGTTGGCGTCGTGCCAGGATTGGTCGGCCAGCACGCCCAGGCTGAGGCGCTGCACAGGCACAACGCCATCGCGATCAACCGCCGTGCGGCGTCTCTGAAGATACGTCGCGCTGGTCCACCAGACGCCGAGGCAGCGCTGCCTCCTCGATCCCCGCGCCGCCCGGCTGCCACTCCTCCCACGCCGCTCATAACGTCAGCACTGCGGTGGCGGCGAGATGCCCGCCGAAATCGTCGATCCAGTCGAACTGCACCGCCTGGCCACCCGCTGGCGCCCGATCGACCGCCATCCGCAAGGCGCTGCCCGGTGCGATCATGCCCGGTTCGGTCACGGTCGCGCCGCCCACCGAGGCCGTGGCCAGCGACACGTGATACCGGCTGGGGTTGTGCGCCTCCAGGTAGTGGCCGTCCGCATCCCTGCCGGTGCGCCAACGCAGGCTGGCCGCCGCCTCGCGTGGCTTGCCCTCCAGGCTCACCGGGCGGTAGAACAGCTTGATCCGGCTGCGCACGGCAAGCTGCAGCAGATTCTCGTCCGGTGCAGCCTCGCGCCGCGGCGGAATCTCCAGCACGTTGAAATAGAACACCGATTCACGGTCCGTCGGCAGCTCCGGCATCGCCTGCGGCGTATGCAGCAGCCGCAGCGATTGGCCCTGGCGCGGCTCGATGCGGGCCAGCGGCGGGGTCAGCACGAACGGCACCCGGATCTCGCTGGCTTTGGCATCCGCGTCACCCGCATCGATCCAGGCCTGGATCATCGCCGGGGCGTCGTCCTGGTTGTTGAGCTGGATGGTGCGGTCTTTGTCCTTGGCCTCGAAGATGATGCGGGTGCCGACAATCACCACCCCGGCCGCGGCCGGGAAAGTACTGGCGGCGCCAACGCAGGCCAGCAGTGTGCAGGCCAGCGCCCGCCGCAGGGAATCACAATGCATGATGAAAACTCCGGTCTCCCGGCCAGGCCGGGGCGCGCCGTGCCGGGGCCACGCAAGCGTGGCACCCGGTGCGGCGTGCGATCAGGGGTAGGCAACCACGAAGGTCGCGTTCGATTTCGCGGTGCCGGGGCTGGCCGCACCGCCGACCGCCACGTAGTACGCGGTGTAGTCCAGCTGTACCGCGCCGGTGCGGATCGGAATGTAGGAGTCGGCCGTCGGCAGGCCATTGATGATCTGGCGGGTGCCGCGCGCATTCTCGATCGCGATCTGGACGTTGGTGGCGGTGCTGCTGGCGGTGGGGCGCAGGTTGCCGGTGGCCGGGTCGCCCAGGGTCGGGCTTTCGAACTTGACCGCCACCGTGCCTGTCGGCGTGGCGCCCGGGCAGTTCAAGGTGATCGGCATCGAACGGCGGCCGGTCTCCTTGCCGTCGGCCGACAACGCCGATACATCCAGCTTGCCGAAGGTGACATCCACCCTGGCACCGGCCGCAATCGTGCAGGTGCTGGTGATCAGTTCACCATCGAAATCGATGGTGTTGGCACTGGCCAGTGCGGGAGCCAACAGGCCGGCCAGCACTAGCGGGGTGATACGGAGCTTCATGGGTCATTCCTCGTGCAGTGGGCTTGAGAACAGGATCAGACCAGCCCGCTCAAGCGTCAGGCTGGCCGTAAACACGTCAGTCGTAGGTCACCACCACGGTCGCGGCACTCTTGAAGGTGCCGTGCTGCAGGGGTTGACCGTTGTGTCGGAAGAAGTAGCCGCGGCCGAGGTACGTGGCAGTACCGCCGACCACCGCGCGGGTGGCGCGATGACCGCTGGCCGGCATCACCGCATTGCTGCCCTGCTCCACCAGGTGCAGGCTGACGCCGGTGGCGGTGCCGGTATTGGCGTGCTCCGGTGCGCCGGGAATCTGCGGCGTTCCCGCGAACACCAGCGAGACCCGCTGGACGCCGCGGCAATTGACCAGGCGGAATTCCCAGTCCAATGCGCTGGCCGCGACCACGCCGGTTGCCGCGCCAATGATGTGCAGCTGCAACCTGGGCAGATCCACCCGCTTGGCCCGGTCCTCGGCGTGCACCTCACAGGTGCCCGGGCGCACGCTGCCGGACAGATCGACAACGCCATTGGCCGCCGCGCCCCCGCTCGCGCCGAGCAGGCACAGCGCGCCCACGATGGGCAGGCGCGAATGGCCGGTAGCGAGGCGCCGGATCATTGATAGTCGACAGTCACAGTGAACGTACTGCTGATGTCGCCCGCGGTGACCTCCCCGGTGCCGACCTTGGTGTACTGGGCGCACAGGTTCTCGGTGTGGCTGCCGGTGAACGTGCGCGTCAGCGAACTGCCGGGCGCGACCGTGGTGCCGGTCGCCGAACACGCGCCCTGCTGGAGCCAGATGCCGGTGTTGGGCGCCGCGCCCGCGGTCAGCTTGTTGCGGAAAAGCGTGGCGTTCGGTGCCGGCGCAGCATCGGCGGCCACACCGAAGGTGAAGCGCGCCCCTTTCACGCCACTGCACGCCGTGAGCTCCAACGCGAACGGCGTATAGCTGTCGGCCACGCCGCCACCGGCGGTGGTGGGAAACTTGTCAGCCCCGACCACCGGCATGCTGTGGGTGGGATTGTTGACCGTACAGGTGCCGGGCCGCACCGTCCCGGTGAGGCTGACGTTCTGCGCGTGGGCTGTTGCCAATGGCAGGACCAGGGCCATGAAGCCGCTGCAGACAATGAAACGCATGATGGAATGCCTCATCGATAGGTGATGGTGACGGTGAAATTGGTGGACAGCGGCCCCATGGTCACCAGGCCGCCGGCGATCTTGACGTACTGCGCGCACAGGTAGAGCTGGTAGGTGGCGGCCGTGAAGTTCTTGCTGATCGCATCGCCCGGCGCCACCGTGGTCCCCGTTGCGCAGCGGCCGGTCCCTTCCTTGATCCAGTAGCCGGTGAAGGGGGCGCCGTTGGTGGCCTTGTTCTTGAATACATTGGCCTGGGTACTGGCGTCGGCGGCAGCGCCCATCTGGAAGCTCGCACCGGTGACCCCCGAGCATCCGGTCAGCGAGAGTTCGAAGTTGGTATAGCTGGCGGTGATGCCGCCGGTGCCTGCGGCAGTCTGCGGGAAGGCATTCGCGCCCACGTGCGCAATCGCCTTGGTGACGGCCGCGACGGTGCAGGTGCCAGCGTTGACGTGGCCGTTCAGTTCAACACGTGCGCTGCTCTGCGCGTGTGCCGGTGCGCACGCGAACATGATCAGCACGGGGAGGCTCTGGAGAAGATTCATCGCTGCGCTCATTGATAAGTAATCGTGACGATGAAGTTGGTGCTCGCCGGCCCCGGGGTCACAAGACCGCCCGCCGCCTTGTAGTACTGCGCGCACAGGGGGAACGTATAGGTAGCCGTCGAGAACGTGCGGGTCACCGACTGCGCGGGCTGATACGTCGGGCCACCACTGCAGGTGCCGCGCAACCAGATCGCAATGTAGGGCGAGCCACCGGCGCCCTTGTTCCTGAAACTGTCCCGCTCTGTGCCGTGGCGATCGGCATCGGTCCCGAACACGAAGGTCGCGCCGGTGACACCGGAACACGCGGTCAGGTTGATGCTGAAGTCGGTATAGCTGGCGACGGCGGCGCCCTTTCCGGCGGCAGTCTGCGGGAACGCGTCCGCACCGACCGTCGGCATGGTCTTGGTCACCGCCGCGACGGTGCACGTGCCTGCGGCAATGCTGCCGTTGAGGTCAACGCGCACCGCGCTCTGCGCGTGTGCCGGCCCGCACGCGAACATGATCAGCACGGGGAGGCTCTGGAGAAGATTCATCGCTGCGCTCATTGATAAGTAATCGTGACGATGAAGTTGGTGCTCGCCGGCCCCGGGGTCACAAGACCGCCCGCCGCCTTGTAGTACTGCGCGCACAGCGGGAACGTATACGTGGCGGTCGAGAACGTGCGGGACACCGACTGCGCGGGCTGATACGTCGGGCCACCACTGCAGGTACCGCGCAACCAGATCGCAATGTAGGGCGAGCCACCGGTGCCCTTGTTCCTGAAACTGTCCCGCTCTGTGTCGTGGCGGTCAGCATCGGTCCCGAACACGAAGGTCGCGCCGGTGACCGCGGAACACGCGGTCAAGTTGATGCTGAAGTCGGTATAGCTGGCGACGGCGGCGCCCTTTCCGGCGGCAGTCTGCGGGAACGCGTCCGCACCGACCGTCGGCATGGCCTTGGATATCGCCGCGACCGTGCAGGTCCCGGCCTGCACCGTGCCGTTGAGGTCGATCCGTGCGGTGGAGAGGGTCTGTGCCACTGCAGGCAGCGGGAGCCCGATCAGCGCCACAGCGCACAGCGCAGAAACCAGGTTCTTGAGCGCGATCATCGGTAGGTCACCGTTACAGTGAAGTGTGTGCTCAATCCGCCGCGGGTGACGATGCCACCGGGCAGCTTGTAATAGATCGCGCACAGCGGAAGCGACAGCGACGTACCGGTGACGGCCCGGCTGAGCGAATCACCCGGCTTAACGGAGTTGCCGCTGCTGCAGGTGCGGGTATCGCGAAGCCGGATCGCGGTGTGTGGCGCCGCGCCGGTGGCCTTGTTCTTGAAGTACTCGGCATTCGTGGTGTCGGCATCACTCGCCGCGCCGAATACGAACGTCGCCCCGGTCACACCGGCGCAGGCCGTCAACGTAATGTCCAGCGGGGTGTAGCTTTCGGCGATGCCACCGGTCCAGGTCGCGCTCTGATTGAAGGCGTTGGCCCCCAGCGTCGGCATCGTCATGCTCACCGCACCGATAGTGCAGGTGCCCGGCTGGACCTGCCCGGTGAGCGCGATGTTGGCGGTGCCGGTGCTCTGCGCACGCGCGGGCAGCACGCACACCAGCACCAGTAATGGCAGGACGAACACTATGCGCATCGTGATCCTCATCGGTAGGTGATCGTCACGGTGAAGTCGGTGCTGATGCCGCCCTGCGTCACCAGGCCGCCACGATGTTTGTGGTATTGCGCGCACAGCGCGAGGTCGTACTCCGGCGTGCTGAACTCCCGCGAGATCGTCTCGCCGGGTGCGATCGTGGCGCCCGCCGTGCCGCAAGCGCCGGCTTTCAGCCAGATCGACGTGAAGGGCGCCGCGTCGACCGCTTTGTTGCGGAACGCGTTGATATGCGCGGGTTCGGCGTCGGCCGCGGTGCCCATCACAAATGACGCGCCCACTACACCCGTGCAGCGCGTAAGCGCCAGCACGAACCGGGTATAGCTGGAGGGCACCCCGGCAGCGCTGGAGGCATTCTGCGAGAACACGTTGGCCGCCACGTCGGGCATGGTCTGCACCACAGAGCCGACCGCGCAGGTACCGGCCTCGATCTGTCCGCCCATGGCAAAGCTCGCCGTCGGCGCGGCCTGCGCCAGCGCAGCACCTGGCAGGTACAGGCCGAGCAGCATCAACGGTCGAAGCAGCGCACCCATGGCTTACAGGAACGTCACGGTCAGGGTGAACGCCGTGCTGATCGCGCCCTTGGTGACCAGCCCGCCCGCGAGCTTGTAGTACTGCGCGCACAGCGGCACGTTGTGGGTGGCGGTGGCGAAAGTGCGGCTCAGGGTTTTGCCCGGCGTCACCGTTTCACCTGTCGTGCAGTTGGTCTCCTTCAGCAGCAGGCCGGTGTTCGGCGCTGGATTGGTCGCGGCCTTGTTCTTGAACGCATCGGTCTGGCCGTCGGCGGCATCACCCGTGGCGCCGAAGGTGATGGTGGCGCCGGTCACGCCACTGCAGCCGGTCAAGGCCAGGTTGAACGTATCGAAGCTGGTCGTTGCGCCGCCAGCGGTCGCGGCGACATTGGGGAAGTCGCTGGCCGGCACGGTCTTCATCGTGCGGTTCACCGCCGTGATCGCGCAGGTACCCGCCTCGATCTGGCCGGTCAGACTGAAATTGGCGGTGGCGCGGCTCTGTGCCGCCGCGGGGTTCGCGGCGAGACAGAGCACTGCGAGTGCGCCACCAAGGAACGTGGGGGAGAGGGTCATGGTCATGATGTACCTGCGGACATAGGGGATGGAATGAGGGATGGAGTGAGGGACGGCGTTGGCGCAGGCATCTGTGCCGGTCGGTCGCTGGGGTCGGGCATGGTGGGCAAGGGATGTTCCGGCGCGAGGTGATGCTCCCCGGCAAGGCCCGCAGCGTCCTGGCAGACCGCCTCGGACCATCGTTGGCCGCGGTCCTTGCGGACCGCCGCCTGGCTGAACTGCATCGCGCACTGCACCTTGGTACCGGTGCCTACGGTCAGCCAGCCGTTGATCGGCGCATGCAGATGCAGAATCCCGCCCTGGCCGACCACCCCCACCACGGCGCCTTCGGTGTCATACACCTGGCTGCCGAAGTGGCTCAGTGCGCTGCCATCGGGATGCGTCACGTAAACGAACGCCGCGTGCTGCTGACGGGTCTCGAACGTCAGCGCCACGGCCGCCCCCGCGGTCGGTGCGACGCGGCGGCTGTTCTGCAGCAGCGTGAGGTCCAGCGACAGCCCGTCCGAGCCGATGGTTACCTCGTTCCACCGATAAGGGCTCAGGCTGGGCAGCAGTGCGTAGCCGTTGCGGCCGACGCGCGCCCCATTGATGCCCACCTGTGCGCCCATGCCACCCTCGACCCGCACGATGCCGAACGTGCTGCCCAGCGACGGGCCAAGATTGATGCCACCGCCGTGCAGTACCACTGCGCCCGCCGCGCCGGCGGTAACGCGCTGATCGTGTTCGCTGCGCATGTAGCCGGCGCTCACGCGCGCGACCGGCGTCTGCACCTGGGCAGAGAGGTGGCCGCTGCGGCTGCCGTCGGCGGCCCGCGAGAGGCCGGCACCATAGTCCACCGGCAGCGTGCCCGGCGCGCGGCCGCTCATGTTGGCGTACTGGCCGGTGCCGCCCTGCTCGCGCGTCATCGACAGGCTCACCGCGACCGGTCGCTCGGCGCGGCCCAGCGGCAGTTCGAACTGTGCCTGCATGCGGTCGTCATGGCGGCCGCTGCTGGTGCGTACCCGCATCGCACTCAAGCTCCAGCTCGCGCGCTTCCAACTGCTCTGGATGCCGATCTGATAATCGGTCTGCGCCGGCGTCGCGTTCCAGTAGCTGACGTGGCTGGCCCGCACAAACGCCGACGAGCGCGTGCCTAGCTGCTGGGAGACATCCAGCTGGATGCGGCGCTTGGCCCGCTGCAGGATGGCCGCGCCCGCGTCCTGCGCTGGTTGGGCGCGCCACTGCATCGCTTCTTCCAGGGTCACGAAATGGCGGCTGCTGTAGCGGTAGGTGGCCAGGCCGACATTGGTGCCGGTGCTGGCCATGTGGCGCTGGTAGTTCACGCGCACACTGCTGCCGCGGCGCACTCCCTGCCCAGCCAGTGCCACCTGTGACTGGGTCACATCAGCGCCAAACGCGCCGATGGGCGTGTTGATCGCCGCGCCGGTCAAGACGGATTGATACCCTTCGGTCGCCTGCGCACCGGCGAGCAGCGTCAGCCAGTTGTTCATGCCGCGGCCCCAGGTACCCTGTGCGAACACCGGATCGGACATGCCGTCGCGGCTGCTGAAGGTGCGCCGCCGGCCAGCGGCCAGGCTGTAACGCCACACCCCCTGCCGCAGCGCCTGGGGAACGGCCGCGAAATTCACGGTGAAACGCTGATCGCTGCCGTCGGTCTCGGTGACCACCACCTCCAGATCGCCGCCGTAGTTGGAGGGATACAGGTCATCGATCACGAACGGTCCGGCCGCCACGCGGATCTCGTGGATCACATAGCCGCCCTGCCGCACCGTCACCGTCGCCGCCGAGCGGGCGATACCGCGGATCAGCGGCGCATAGCCACGCAGCGCGTCCGGCAGCATCTGCTCATCGCTGGCCAGCTGCACCCCGGTGAAGGCAATGCTGTCGAACAGTTCGCCGCTGGTCATCGATTGGCCGAGCAGGAACTGGCTGCGCCAGCGCTCGATGTCGCGCTGCAGATAGGTGTGGGCGGCCTGGTAGCCGCTATCCCCCTCATGCCGCCGCCAGCTGCCGCGATGGCGCAGCCGCCACGCCCCATGGTTGAGACCGAACGACAGCCCGGCATAGGCGGCGATGCCGGTTGCGCTGCGTTGCGCATTGAGGTCGTAATCAAGCATGCCGGCGGTGACGCCCGCGTCCCAGTGCGCCGGGCTGACGGTGCCGCGGGCCTGACTCTCCATCGCCTGCTGTGGCACGCTCAGGTTCAACCGCAGCGCATGCGTATCGAAGTACGCTTGGGCATGCGGCACCCGGCCGACCAGCGGCACGCAACCCAGCGCATCCTCCTGGAGGTGCTCGGCTTTGACCCCGCCCTGCTCCAGCAACCTGCGCGGCAGGCAGGCCTCGGCACGCAGCGGATCGGCACTGGCGTGGAAGCTGATGCCATGACGGCCGATGAAGCTGTCGTTGAGGTGCACGTCCAGGTCGTAGTGGCCGGCTTCGACCGGGTTGCCGTGGCGGAAGCGCTCCAGATCCGCGCCCGTGGCGCCATCCATCAGGAAATCCGCATTGAACGCCAGTTCCACCGGCGCCCCGCTGCCACTGGCCACTGCCAGGCCGTGCCAGCATCCGGCCAATGCGGCCGCCAACGTACTGACACGTGCGCCTCCCCGACGCTGCCGATGCGGCGCGCGATGGGAAAGCGATGGTCCGGATCGTGTCGGCACGGCGCGGTTGCCCGCCAAGTGCGGGACCCTGTCAGCGGGAGTGCGCCGAGAATCGCAGCGGCCCGCGAGCAGGTACATGCAAGAACTTGCAAAGAACAGCAGTGCCACTGCAACTATTCAGCCTGGCGCGGTTTCCATTCAGTCAGCCATCTGTTGGATGCGCGCGCAGTAAATCGAAAAGCTCTCTGTCATTGGCAGCGCCTAACTTACGCATCCCTGTACGCTTCTGCCGACTCACCGTGCTGACGGTTTTGGCCTGGCATCCGGCGATCTCACTGACGGAGATGCCCTTGGCGATCAGCGCCAATACCTGTCGCTCGCATCGCGACAACGCCGACAATGGCGCTTTGCGCGGCGCGTGCTGCGTCAAGGCGCGCTCCGCCCAGCCATCATGCACATAGCGGCGCCCGGCAACGGCGGACGTCATCGCTTCCCGATAGGCCGCCAACGGCGCGCGGCGCGCGACGATGGCCGCCGCCCCAGCGTCCAGCAGGCTCGCCATCCCGTCAACGTGGGCGCTCTCGGTCAACAGCATGACCGCCGCGCTGGTCTGCCCGCGCACGGCACCGATCATCTCCACTGCATCCGCACCCTGCCGGATACAGGCAGGCAGATCGAGGATCACCAATTCGGGCTCATCCTCCCCGGCCCGCTCGCGGAACGCCGACCAGCTGCCGGCATCGTCGACCACCCGGCACGCCGGGACACTGCCCAGCAGGCAGCAAAGAGAAAACACAGTGAGCGGGTGGTCACTGATGACCACGATGCGTATTGCCATGGAGTGTCCATTCCCTCTGGGTGCTGACGACAGCCCCATCCTTCGATCACCATGACCAATCGGGAACCGGATAGCCATGCAAGCACTATGAAAATCGGGTCAACGTGAACGGTCAGGGTCTGCGCGCACGGGTTTGTGACGCGGCCTGCGGAGCCAGCATGTCACCCGCAACTTTCGTACTTCTTGCATACCACCCTCCAAACGGCCGGCGTATCTGTGGGAGATATTTTTGTCGGATGACTGGTGCATGGACCCGCGTGCTTCCTCCCCTTTGCGCACCACCGGCCGGCGACAAAGCCCGTGGCGCGTCGCCTGGCTGACGGTCACGCTCGCGATCAGCGGCAGCCTGCTGTGGCTGATGCTGTCCTCCCCGACGGCACGGCGCACCCCGTTCTCGCTGGCGATCGGCCCGCAGATGGCCAGCCAGCACGGCCTGGCCGGCGATACCGCGCAGGGCGGTCCTGGTGCCTATCTGGAAGCGGTGGAAGCGCTGTCCGGACTCAAGCTGAAACTGGTACGCGCGCCCTCCATCGAGCGTGCGGTCCTACTGCTGCACAACGAGCAGGTGGACGGCCTGGCATTCTCCCTGCCCTCCACCGCCGAGATGCTGCCCAGCACCGCCGCGGTGTCGCCATCCTTCTACAGCGGCACCACGGTGATGGTGACGCGCCCTACGGCATCGTTCCGGGCCCTGTCGGCAATGCGCGGAAAGCGTGTCGGCGTGATCGGCAACGGCGAGTATCGCGCGTACCTGGCCGAACACTTCCCCGCGATCGACGTCTATCCCCTGCCGACGGTGGACGAAATGCTGGAGGCCGTGGACAGCGGGGGCATCGATGCCGCGCTCGGGGTCGACGCTGTCCTGGCGCCGCTGGCCCGCAAGCACTTCGACGAGCGCCTGGAGGTACATCTGGTCTCCGACGGCCCGCCGGTGGAGATGCGGGTGGCGTCACTGCCGCGGCGCGCCGGCGAGATCGCCATGGCCCACCAGACCTTCCTGTCGCTGCCACTGGACACCCGCCAGGACATCCTGGAGCGCTGGTTGAACGCGCTGTACCGCTCGCCGCCCACGCTGCGCGCGGTGCTGTCCCACTATCGCGTGCACATCACGGTGCTGGGCATGGGCCTGCTGGCCTTCCTGCTCGCCGTCGCCCAGTCGCAGCGCAATGCGCGCTCACTGGCCTCACGCCAGGCCAGTGCAGCGCGCATCCTGACCCTGGTCAATCATGAAGTCCGCAACGGCGCGGCCTCGGTCATTTCGGCCATCGATCTGCTGGAGGCCGAGGCGGACCCGGAAGAACGCAACCGGCTGTTCCAATCGGCCCGCTCGGCTGCCGATGCGCTGAAGCACACCCTGACCAACGCCCTGGAGTTCATGTTCCGTGACACCCCGGCGCACGCGGATGCCGCCTTCGTGCAGAATGCCCGCGGCATCGTGGACGAATGCCTGTCCGCCATGCGCCCGCTGGCGCGCTGCAAGGGCCTGGGGCTGGTGCTGCAGGTTGACGGCGAGGCCACCCCCGAGGCGCGGTGCGACGCGCGGGCCCTGCACCACATCGCCAGCAACCTGATCTCCAACGCCATCAAGTTCAGTGACCACGGCGAGGTGACGATCGGGCTGTGCTTTCTGCCCGCGATCGGCCACGCCGGTACGCTCGTGCTGAGCGTGACCGATGTCGGCCCTGGCATTCCGGCCGACGACATGGCGCGTATCTTCGAGCCCTTCAGCGCCACCCGCATCGGCCGGCTCAAGCACGGCGCCGGCATCGGGCTGTCGTTGTGCCGCCGCATCGCCCGCGCGCACGGCGGGGATGTCACCGTCTCCAGCCGACCCGGGCGTGGGGCAACCTTCGTTGCCACGCTCCGTGGGCAACTCGGCGACGACCCATCGGATGCCGCGTTGCCGCCCATTCCAGACGCCCCGACAGCACAGGTGGCGTGCGCGCTGGTGATCGAAGATCAGCCGACGATTGCCAATATCCTGGTCCGCCGCCTGCAGGGGCTGGGTTTCGACACGGTGGTGGCAGGCTCGGGCGCCGCCGCGATCCGACTCATGAAGCAGGACGGGCCATTCGGCATCATCACCGTGGATGGCAACCTGATGGATGCCGATGGCAGCGATATCGCTCTGGAACTTCGTGCCATCGAGCGCCGCAAGGACTGGCCGCCGGCGCGCCTGCTGTCGGTCTCGGCCTCGACCGACGTGATCGACCGCGCGGCCTACGAGCGGGCCGGGGTGGATGTCTATCTGGGCAAGCCGATCGATTGGGCCGCCTTCGACGCCGCCAGCGGTGCGCCGGTGCGTGATGCGAAGGCGCCCGTCGTCCCGGTGCAGGAGGGCTTGAGCGTGATGGAGATTTACCATCACCAGATGCAGCTCGACCGGACCGGGCTGGAGGTCTCGATCCGCGTGCAGAACTGGCGCGGTGCGCTGGCCATGGCGCACCGCATGCAGGGCGCGGCCTCGATGGTGGCCGATGTGGACACCGTGGCCAGCCTGTGCGAGCTGCAGCGCTGCCTGAAAGCGCATGCCATCAACGGCGACCCGGCCGATGCGCAGGTCTGGGCACTGGTGGCCAGTCTCATCCCGGCCCCGGCCGACGGTGTGGACGGCTCGCCCTCGTGACGCCACATCCGGAATCCGCGCTGAAGGCTTACGCCTGCTTGTCCGCGAATGACCGGCGGCTGACTTCATAAGAACAAGGCGCCCGAAGGCGCCTTGTTCGTTTGCATCATCTCATCACCAAGCCCGGCGCAGACCCAACTGTGCGCCGGCATCCTTGTAGCCACTGTCGCCACGCTGCACGCGCAGATCGCCCCACGCCGACCAGCGCTGGCCCAGCCGCAACTGCGCGCCGGCCTGTGCTTCGTAGCGATTGGTCGGCAGGCGTGCATCCAGACGCTCGCCATCGAAGCGCATCGCATCGCCGCGCTCGGTATAGAGCCAGTTGACCGCCAGGAACGGCTGCACGCGGTTGCCCGAGGCGTTGTCATGCCCGAACAGGCGCACGCCGACGCGGGACTCAAAGCCACCCGCGCGGTCGTCTTCCACCACCGTGCCGTTCACTTCCTGCAGCGTATCGCCCTTGTAATCGGTGTAGGTCACCTGGGCCTGCGGCTGCAGATACCAGGTGCCACGGTCCGCGTTGGCGAAGGCCCAGGCGTAGCCGGCTTCGATACTGGCGGCGCGGGTGGTCGCGTCATAGGTCTCGCGCGGCAGATTGTTGCCCTGCACGCGGTTGTCGTAGCGGCCGTACTGCAGCCAGCCGTCGACGTAGAGCCCAGCGCTGTCCTCGGCGCTCTGCACCCACGTGCCATACAGGCCCACCGCATCGCCCTTGACCTTGCCACGGGTGCCGTAACCGGTGATCCGCGACGTGGCCTGGGTTTCGGCTTCACCGGTGGCCAGCATCAGGCCGATCTGGCCACGGCCAGTCTGGCCCCAACGGTACAGATCGCTGCCGATCTGCAGCACATTGGTATGCGTGCGAGTGTCCACCTGACCGGCAATGGTGGTGTGCATCTGATCGCGGCCGACACGTGCCCACGCGCCGGCACCATCGTGCTCGAAGGCCGGCTCGCCACGGTCATGGCGGCGCTGCTGGAACATGTGCACGGCCGCTGCCTGGTTGGCCAGGTACGCACCCGGCTCCGGGCGCAACAACGGAATCGGGTCAACAGGGGTTCCTGGATCGATCGGATCCACCGGGATGACAGGCGCGACAGGATCCACCGGCGTGCCCGGATCGGTAGGCGCACAGATCGGCAGCGACGGATTCAGATCACACGGGTCACCCGTGTAGGTGGAGCGCAGGTACCAGGCGCCGTCGTTCGGGTTGGCGACGCCACCCTTGTACAGCAGGTATTCGTAGATACCGGTGGTGGCACGGCCGGGCATCACGAACGCTGCATTCGAAGCGCCAGCCACCGAGATCAGCTGGATGCCCTCGCCGGTCTGCGCACCGGTGCCGTTGATGTTGTTGACCACGATGTTGCCGGTGCCCGAGCTGTTGCCGGCGATCACCACCTTGTCCGACGGCGAGCTGTCATCACCGAACACGCTGTTGAATACAAACGTGCCGCCTTGGCCGACGAAATCGCCGTTGACGTTGAGGGTGTTGAAGGCCGTACCGTCACCGAGCTTCACCGTGCCGGTGGCGCCGAGCGTCAGATCGCCGATGCTGCTGTCGCCAGTGAGGTTCCAGGTGGCGCCGTTGGTGATGGTGGTATCTGCAGGGCCGGTGATGATGCCGGTGAGGATGGCATTGTCGGTGAAGGTGAGCCCCGCCGTGGCGGTGTCCGCGACAAGGATGTTGCCGTCAAGTGTCGTGCCGCCGGCGGTAAAGTCGAGCATGAAACCATCGGCGACCTCCACGATGTTACCGTTGCCACCTACCAGGGCCGCACCATTGCGCACGTCAACCCGGGCCAGCACGGAAGACGGTGACGAGGGCGTGGCCGGGCCTATCAGCAATGCCGCGCCGCTCTTTCCCTCCACGGTTGCATCATCGATAGCCACGCGCCATGTCGATGGCGCCGCATCAGATGGCTGACCGCTCAGAGTCTGGCCGATCACCATGCCATTCACACCACCTGAAACGACACTGCCCGCCGATGCGGTCACGCTGCCAGCAAAGATGCGCAGGCCCGCTGTGTTTCCGGTCAGCGTCGAATTGACCAACGAGAGTCCACCGCCGGCACTGATGCTTGCTCCGTCGGTTGCACCCGATAGGGTGCTGTCCACCGCGGATACCCGCGACGCGGGTTGACCCGCAGCGACGTTCCCAGCGATAGCCAGGGCGCGGTCGAGCGAGTTGATGATGGTGCTTTGGCGAACATCGGCGGCCGCGTTGATCACGGTCAGCCCTGCCAGCCGCTGTGCGCTCTCGATCCGCGCGCCGTCCATCCTGAGCGCGCCATTGAGATTGATCGCCACGCGTCCCGTCGTGACGCCCGGCTGCAGCTGCAGCGCTGCACCGTTGACGGTGAAGATTTCGGTGACCGGATAGTCGCCAGGGTTGACCACCAGATCCTGCCCGGGCATGAGAGTCGCAGCATGGGCGGGCGTTACGTAAAGCGTAGGGAGTGAGCACAGCCCCGCGATCAAGCCCAAGGCGACAGCACTGGAGAGCCGGCAGCGGGCTGTCACCGTCAGCGACTGACCGAGAATGATGCCTCCCTGGGCGCTGACACTGTTTGCCGGGGAAAACGCGTCGGGGGCAAGGGGAGTGTGACGACGGCGGTGACGCGGTGAGTTCAACATGGCGAGGTCCTCTCAGGCTGATAAGCGGCCGCCATTTGATGAGCGGCGGCCTGTTAGCCGGGCATCATCCGGTTCCTGCGCGGCCTTCCAATACAACAAGTTGCAAATGCAATGTGCTGTTCGTCACTGTTTATCTGTGACTCAGGTCTTCGGCATTTCCTTCACGCACCGGGACCTTGCCAGTTACCTGCGTGAATGAATTGTCAAAGTGCCGATCATGTTTGTTGATTGCGAATTTACATATTCAGTGCTGGAAACGACGCCTAGTGAAATCGCAAGGGGCGCAAGGGATTCGGCTCGCCCTTGCAGAATCGTCTGCGCTCGTGCCGACTTGATCGCCGCACTCCATCGGCGGAGTGTTTTCCATCGATCGCGTCAGAAGTGCGCAGGAATGAAGCCGCGCGCCGCCATCGATGTCGCTGTTTCATCGATGCCGCATACTTCAACGTACGGATGCTGTGCGTCAGTGGCGCAATAGCCCACGCCCGCGCCAAGGCGATTGCTGGTCGTCAGGCCGGCGGTTCCCTCAGCCGGCCCGCTTCTTCTCCAACGCAGGGATCCGCAACAACTCCCGTTCTGCCGGGCGCAGCTCCAGCCTGGCGTAGAGGCGGTCCAGGAAACGGGTATTGTCCTTGCCATCGTTGAGCAAGGGCGCAAGCGATGCCTGGTTCATGACGTCGCAGACCGTGGACCACTCCATCGCGTGTGACAGCGCCGGAATCTCATAGCGGACGAACGGCTTGAGCGCACTGTCCTCGGTCTTGGCCAAGGCCGTCCCGCGGCCCTCCAGCGCGGGCACCACGCTGGGGCGCGCACGCCGCCGCACCGTGCGGGCGTACTCCAGCTCGGCGAATATCCACGGTGAGCCCAGGTATTGCTTGCCCTCGGCATCGACGTAATCCTTCATCTTCACGCCGTCCGTCGCCAGGAACAGAAACAGCTCGGATTGATCGATCATCCGCTGCAGGGCCACGTTGAGGATCATGTAGACGTTGGCGCTGGTACGGATCGCCTTGTGATAGTGGTAGGTATTCTTGTCATCCTTCTTGACCGAGCGCTCGTCGTCCACCGCCTTGAGCAGCTTGTAGACATCGCCCCACACGCAGGAATCGACAAACACGTTGACGCCACAGCGTTCCAACGCGACGGCCAACCGGATCACCTTCTCCTCATCGGCATGTGCATGCGACAGAAAGATGTCGCTGCCCGTGACCGGGAACAGGTGCTCCTCAATCGAGGCTGCATCGAGGATGCTGTCTTCTGCCGCAAGGTACGCAGTCAGGTCCACCAGGCGGTCCTTGCCCCGCGCCTTGAAGGCTGCCACGGCGCTGGCTTCGACGGTGCCTGGCAGGCTACGGACGCGAGGCGGCCTCGTTATAGAGCACGCGGAAGGCACGCTCCTGCTGCAGGAAGTAGGCGTGGAACAGCAGGAACACCCCGCCGCCCGGCAGGAACAGCGCCCAATGGAAGGCCACCGTCTGGCTCACCGAGAACGCCAACATCGCGCACATGACCGCGGCACTGGCGCCTTTCATCGTCGCGGCGCTGTTGGCCAGTCGGGTCACCACGCCCTGCACGATGGCAAGATAGCCCAGCCGCAGCGCGATCTGGCCGGCCACATCGATTCCGGCGTCCTGCCCGGTACTCATGGCAGACGCCCGAGCAGCAACTGAAGCACGGTCACGAAACGGTGCTCGCGCTCAAAGGCCTCGGTCATATCGGCATGGATATCCACGATCTCCCACAGCGCGGTGCTGTAGTGATTGACGTCGGCGAAGCCGCCGCCCTCGCCCTCCAGCGCGAGCTGTGATTCGTTCTTCAACGCCTCGCTGACCAGCTCGGTCAGGGCCGCCACCGTGTCGGGACGCCCGACGTCCACCGCGCCCGGGCGGGCCATGTCATAGCTGCGCGCCATGATGTCGTCTGCGGCTTTGACCGCCGCCACGCTGGCGCCGCGGGCCTCCGTGAGCACCTCCAGCCGGGTGATCACATCGGCGCAGCGGCGATCACCGCAGTGCTCGAGTGCCGTCGCCAGTGCGGCGATGTCGGCCAGCATGTCCTGCTGGAAGCGCACCGACGCCGGCTCCAGCAGCACCATCCGGACGAACCGCACTTGATGGGCCGTGCGGTTGAGGTTGAACAGATACTGTGGATCGAGCGTGCGGCTGCCGAAATCGATGTTGATCGCCACCCGCTCGTCCGATTCGCGCGCGGTGTGCGCCCGCTTGCTGATCTTCAGATCCAGCTCGGTCATCCAGCCGCGGGCCGCGTCCGGGCTGACCCGCAGCGTGGGCGCGGTCAGGAGCTTCCAGCTCAGTATGGCCAGGATCACCACCGTGATCAGGGCCAGCACGGGCTTGAGCCGCCGCGCGGCTGATGTGCGTTTGGGTTTGGCCATGAGAAACCTCCATTCACGAAAAGGCGCGACCCGCCAGAAGCGGACCGCGCCGGGTCACCGGCCCGCACGGGCGGCCCGGTCATGCAGACCCGGACCGCCCATGGGAGCCGCAGCAATGCGACGCGTCGCTTACCAGCCGATACCCACACCCACACCGACGGTCTTCTCACCGCTGTTGGTGAACGCACCGTTGAGGCTGAAGGTGGCCGAGCCACGCTCGTTCATCACCCGCTGGTAGCCCACCGCCAGGGCCGATTCGCCATCGGAATGGCCCACACCCGCGCCGAGGCGGTTGTAGGTATTCAGGCCGGCGGTGTTCATCGCCATCGCACTCTGTGCACTGCTCATCGCCGCCATGCGGTTGAAGCGCTTGTCCATGCCATCCAGGCGCTTGTTCAAACCCTCCACCGCCATATCGGTGTATTCGTTGGACTGCGTGAGCACGTCATTGAGCTGGCGGACATTGACCGCATCGGTATCGGCCGTGCCCTTGGCCACGTGGCGGACGCTGCGCTCCTTGCCTTCGCTGCCCACGGCCACGGCGTTGTCCCCATCGGCCTTGACCACCGGCTCGGGCGTGTCGACCTTGGCGACCGGCGTCTGCACCGGCGTTTCGACCGGCGTGGAGGTCGGTGCCGGCGCACCATCGCTGGTGATCACCGGTGCATCGCTGGTCATCGCCACCGGCGTGCCCATCCGGCCCATCATCGCGACCGGCTCACTGCCGCGGCCTTCCAGGGTGTCGATCTGGCCCTGCAGGTTCTTCTGCACCTCATACAGCTGCCCGCCGTTGACCGCATCGCGGCTGCCAGAGGCGATCAGACCGTTGGCCACATTACCCAGCACCATGCCGTGGGCACCGCCCAGGTTCAGGCGGCCCGGGCCGTCGGTGCGGGGGGTGGGGTCTTCCTGGAAGAGGCGGTTGAAGTTGCGGTCCAGCGAGGCCAGCGACTTCTCGTTGTCCTCCACCGAGGTATCCAGCGCGGCCAGGGCATCACCGACGGTGCGGTACTGCCCACCCTGCACGTTGAAGGACGGGGTAACCGGGTTGCCGTTGGCATCCACGGTGCCGCCGAAGACGGTGGCAATGCGCTTGAGCTGGCCGACGGTGGCGGCATCGTAATCGGCGGTGCCGTTGGCCACGTTGACGATCCGACGCTTATTGGATGCGTTGCCCAGCGAGACGATATTGGCCTCGCTTGCGACCGATCCGTAACCCAACGCGACACTGTTGGTTGCCGCCGCCTCCACGACGGAGGCGGCACCCAGAGCGACACCACGTGCGACATGGACCACGGAGCGGCCACCCAAGGCGAACCCATCTTCGGCATCAACGGCAACTGCAGCTGCTCGGCCCAGCGCCACCGAGTTCCTGCCTCGAGCCTTGGCGAAACTACCGATCGCCGTCCCTCCTTCCGTCGTCAGAGAGGCTTCCGCAGAGTCACCAATGGCCACGCCTAATAGACCGGCAAGAGCCAGCTCACTCAACTCGTCGGTTCCCACAACCGCATACTTTTGCTGTTCTTCCAGGTAGCCAACGCGTGAATTGGTCGCAAACAACTGCCCACCATTCACAGCATCCTTGCTGTCCACCGACGAGATATCCCCCGCTCCCACGCCTGCCAGACGCGTTCCGCCGAAGTCGAACACCGGCTCGCCCGCCGCTATCAGGCTACGCTCGGCGCGCGGCTGCATCCCATCCAGTGCTGCGCGAAGATCGGAGATCTCACTCCGGTTCTCGCCAACTTTCTGATTGGTGGCGTGCAGCTGACCGCCGTTGACGGCATCACGGCTGCCTGCACCGATACGGCCATCGGCCACGTTGCCCAGCACCATGCCGTGGGCACCGCCCAGGTTCAGGCGGCCGGGGCCGTCGGCGCGGGTGCTGGCCTCTTCCTGGAACAGGCGGTTGACCTGGCTGCCCAGGGCATCTACATCTGACTTGGTCGTCACAACGGCGGAATCCAGTGCAAGCAATGCGTCGCCGACGTTGTTGTAGGTGCTGCTGCTCAGAACATACGCCGGCGCCGTGATCGCGCCGGTTGCATCAACGGTGGCGCCGCCGCCCAAGCCGTCCAAGGCGCCTTTCAGCTGAGCGACTGTGGTGGCATCGCTATCTACCGTACCTCGGGCCATGTTTACTACACGACGCTTTCTGGTGTCGCTGCCAACGGAAATCGTGTTTGCCTCGGTTGCTATGGATCCATAGCCGAGTGCTACCGCGTCACGTGCGCTTTGCTGCACCACCGAGGACGCGCCTAACGCCACGCCACCCGTCACTTCAACGTGGGAGCTGGCACCAAGCGCAAAGCCCTCTTCTGCGCCCGCGTGGACGTATGCCGCACGCCCCAACGCGACGGAGTTCTTCCCTCGCGCTACTGCAAAGCTGCCGAGTGCAACCGCGCCTTCCGTGTCAACGGAAGCCTCAGCAGAGTCGCCCAGCGCAATACCAAACAGACCGGCCCGTGCTTCAACGCTTTCATCGTCGTAACCGACCTTGACGAACATACTCTGTTCCTCAAGCTCTCCTACCCGCGCGTTGGTCGCAAACAACTGCCCTCCGTTCACCGCCTCCCTGCTGTCGGCCCGGCTGATGTCCCCCGCCGCCAGGCCGCTGATCCGGGCGTTACCCAGATCCACCACGGTGCGCTCTTTGTTGAACATCACCGCGTAGTCCAGATCTGCCGTGGCTGCATCAAGGTCGGTGCGCAGCGTGGCGATGCTGCTGCGGTTATCGCCGATAAGCCGGGTGTTGCCGGCCACCACCTCCTGCTGGCTCTTGACCACTTCATTGGTGGCGAACAGCTGGCTACCGGTCACCGCGTCCGTGCTGTTGGCACCCAAGGTGCCGTCAGCCACATTGACAATCCGGCGCTGCTTGCTGGCACTGCCAACGGAAACCGTATCGGTGGCGTTGGCTACCGAGCCGGCACCGAGCGCGACACTGTTGCCTGCCGTCCCCTCCACCTTGGCGCCCGCGCCAAGCGCGGTGCCGCCCTTGGAGGCCGCATCCACGATGGCGCGGTTGCCCATGGCAATAGCCTCCTCCGCCGCGGCATTGGCCAGGGTGCCGACGCCAACCGCATTGGCACCCGCAGTCGATGCCTGGAAGCCAATCGCATTGCTGTGGGAACCGGCAGCACTGGCACGTGCGCCCAGCGCATTCGCATTGGAGCCAGCGGCCACCGCGTCGAGACCGAGAATCGTCTTGGCACTCGCCAGGCGCGTCAGTGCCGTCGTGGCATCGCTACCGGCCTTGTCTGCCTTGGTCTGCGCCGCAACGGCCTTGTTGTCAGCGGCGGTCACCTTGCCGTCGGTGGCGTGCAGCTGCTTGCCGGTCACGGCATCGGTGCTGGTGGCGCTCAGTGCACCGTCAGTTACACCCGACAGCGTGCGGGTCAGGTTGCCCTGGTTACGCACATCCAGCGTACGGCCGGTGTTCTGCGCACCCAAGCGCACATTGCCCGTGGCCGAGACCTGGCTGACCAGGCTGTTGGCCAGGTCCGCACCGGTCTGCGCCTTGTTGGCCGCCGTGGCCGCCGCGGTGGCGGTGGTCTGCGCCGCAACGGCCTTGTTGTCGGCGGCGGTCACCTTGCCGTCGGTGGCGTGCAGCTGCTTGCCGGTCACGGCATCCGTGCTGGTGGCGCTCAGCGCACCATCGGTCACACCGGACACCGTGCGGGTCAGGTTGCCCTGGTTACGCACATCCAGCGTACGGCCGGTGTTCTGCGCGCCCAAGCGCACATTGCCCGTGGCCGAGACCTGGCTGACCAGGCTGTTGGCCAGGTCCGCACCGGTCTGCGCCTTGCTGGCCGCCGTGGCCGCGGCGGTGGCGGTGGTCTGCGCCGCAACGGCCTTGTTGTCGGCGGCGGTCACCTTGCCGTCGGTGGCGTGCAGCTGCTTGCCGGTCACGGCATCCGTGCTGGTGGCGCTCAGCGCACCATCGGTCACA
>Ga0247813_10000633_pt1 | contig 30996 bp, 29 predicted proteins | sample UWRJL169409C1_FD_180719 | JGI IMG/M metagenome (GOLD analysis project Ga0247813, IMG submission 180719) | Plant litter microbial communities from Arlington Agricultural Research Station in Wisconsin, United States - UWRJ-L169-409C-1 | ecosystem: Environmental > Terrestrial > Plant litter >...
ATCCTCCTCGGGGAAGCACTGGACCAACGCCTCCTTCGCCAGAAGGAGGACGCCGGCGTAGTAATTGCGGACCGCCGAGATGTCGCGGAACGCGTCCTGCGACTGATAGTCCTCGATCCCCATCCGGATGCTCGCGACGGCATTTTCAAAGAGAGCAGACATCAAACGCATTTCCAGTGAGTGTGTTCTGTATCGCTGGTAAAGGCGGGGCGGCGCTCATGTGGGCAGCATCGGGAAGAACTGGCCGCATTACATGGGGCCGGTTTACCGCCCGCGCCATGTCCTTAACCTATGTCAGGCGCGCGCTTTCGCGGCCTTCATCCGGACTCTGCGGCCTCGCGTGCGCACAAGCTGCTTCTGTTCAGCCGTCTTCTTTTTGCCCGTCGTCGAGGCCGTGACGGTAACCATCTTAGCTCGCACATCGCGCAGAGTCGCAAGCGCTTCGGGATGCTTCGCCAGCACCTCGATCAGCCCGACCGCGGCTTCACTCGGCGGTGTTTTCCCGCTCTCATATTTCTGGAACGCGCGGCGACCACCCCCGACGATCCGCCCCGCCTCCTCCTGGGTCAGCCCGCGCGCCTTGCGGACCGCCTTTACATGGCCGCCATATTCGCTGCGCAGCTCTTTGAAAGCATTATTGGACCCGTGGAGGTCTGTTCCGACGAATAGGGCATCGCCATCGCCATCGGGATACCATCCCGGCACATCGATTGTTCGCGATAGCGATCCGAATGCGACCGTCTGCTGACGAACGTCGCGGTGCAGTTCCTGACCCGTCTCGGGATGAATGCGCTTGTCACTCACGGGAAACTCTCCTTGAACGAGGTCAGCACGATATCGACCAACGTCTCGCCGGCAAATTTCAAATACAGATCCATGTCGTCATATGGGATAACGTAGGTATCGTGCCACATCAGGTAGTTGACTGGATTGTGGGCAGTCTCCGACTTGACAAAGTCCTGTGGCTCCAGCGCCTGCACGACATCAATGACATCCTCCAACGAATAACCGATTGCCTGCGCATCGCGGTTGGCCGTCGTCGTGATCGACAACGAGTCCACGTCGACGAACTTCGCTTGGATCGCGCTCAGATCATGATGTGGCTTTCGCTTTACGGTCATACCACATACACCTTGAAGGTCACTTTTGCAATCACGCTCTGATACCTGGAATCATGCCGGTAGACGCATCAGGCCGACGTAATTGTGCTGGGGTCGTGCAAGCGCCTCGCTGAGATGCAGTAGGACACGTCGGTTGAGGTCAAGCGCCCAAGCGGTCAGATCGGCGATGAAGATCGCGTCCTCATCGCGCGGCGCGCCCGCGACCTTGACGTCCTCCTGAATGTGAATCTTGTTGCGGTACTGACGCAGCCGGTGGAGTTCGCCGTACACGTCCCCGGCCAAACCATCGAGAACCGCATATTTTCGGAGCACGTCGATAGCGATGGCGAACTTGTCGATTTTGCTCTCCTCGATCTTCTTGCGATCCGCCTCGACTATATTGGGCACTCCCTCAAGATTGTAGTTTTGTGCTCGATAAATTATCTGCGTCAACGCCGCTTCTAGGATAGCACCGGCCTGCAGCACGATCATTTTGCCAAAGGAATTTTCCGCGTTCGCGTCGACCAGGTTGCATAGCACGTCACAATTGTACCGAAGATTGTCGCCGACTTTGAATGACCCGACGAAATTACAGGGAATTTCAATGGTTGGCATCGTATCCTCATCCTGCGCTGATGCGCGATTCAATGCTTCGCTGTCTCGACCTCTGCTTCGATCCCGTTGAGCCGCAGGACCACTGTCACCGCCCGCGCCCACGCGACCGCGCGATCAAAGGACTGGCCGTCGACAGGGCTCAACGCAAGGATTCCCGGGTACCCATCTCTAGCGCCGAGGCCATAGCGCGCCAACCACCGCGCGAGACCCCGCCGCGCGTCGGCCACACGCACAGCGGCGCTGCCGAACTCGCCTTCGGCGATGGGCTCGTACCCAGTAATATACATCGGCGTCGGAACCACAGCCTCGGCGGCGCGAAGACCCCTGCTGTTCGCCCAGTCCCACAGCCGCGCCCAATCATTTTCATCGCGCTCGCCCGGCGGCAGGATCGGCACGTCCCCCGGCTCGATTGCATCTGCGTCACGTTTGCCAGGGTAGGCGGTCGAGAGCGACGGCAGCGCACCGGGATTCATGTTCCAGCCAGTTACCAGCACGCCCGTCTTGCCGCCGCGGCTGCGTACCCGCATCACGACATCGAAGCGTGCGCCGTAGCCGTCCTGCCATTCGTTGAGCTGGACCGCCTCCGGATCTGCCGAAGCAAGCCCATAGTAAAGTTGCCCGGCGAGGTAGCGCCAATCCTCCGGATCGATGCCGATGTCGTCGATGATGAAATTCGCCTTCGATCCACCATCCTTATGCGTGCGATCGAACAGATATTTGGTGAATTTACCCTCGGGCATGATCGCCTCCAGGAAGTCGTCCGGATCACTCGAAGCCTTGAACTCAAACGTCTTCTTCTCGGTGTTCAAGAACATTGCTTCGCTCAGCGCCTCGATCACGCGGTGCTCGACGTTTGGCGCGTGCTTGCGGGCGAGCGCCGACGCGATCGCAGCGCCCACCTCCGAAAGCTCAGATTTGGGCAAACCATCGGGCCCTTGCGACCGCAACCAGCCATAATCCTCCCAAATGAGACCCCCCGGTTTGAACTGCGCCGCGCCCTCCAGCGCCCAATCCTCGTCGCCATCAATCGTGCGATCCTGGACGACCGTCCCGTCGACAATCGCTGCGCCGAAAATCAAGAGCTCGAAAAAGCCGCCGCGATGGAGCGGATTACCCGGATCGATCGCGAAGCCGCCGACATAACCGGTTACGCGCTTCAGTGACCCATCGACACGATCGCGCATCTCGTCGGTCAGCGCCGACAACACCACGCACTCTTCGGTTTGACGGCGAAAGATTCGCTCTCCCCATGCGCGGTCGATGCTGCTCCATCCGCCGTCGAGCGAATTAAGCCATTGCAAGATGACCAGCTTGTAAGTGTCTATATCGCGCGAAACGGTGCGCCCGCTACCCTTCTCGGTTCCTTGCACCGCCGTCGTCCGTTCCGCAAAGCCGAGCAGTGAGGGCAAACCAAGCCGGAATTGCGAACGGACCGTACCGCCCGGGTCAGCACCTGAGACGGCGGCGAAGACCGCAGCAGTGAAGAACGGCAATTGTGGCTCGGGCAAACCAGCGACGCTGCCGTCGAACAGAAAGGCGTAAGCATGCGTCACGATGTTGGTCCATTAGGTAAGGCTGATGATTTCTGCCCTGCGGCAAGCGCAAACAACGCGCGGCGGCACGGTTCGATTCATGCGGTTCTCCGCTCAATCGGCCCTTTTCACAACCTGCCTTTTTTCGTTTGCGACGGATGATCTATTGTCGCATCCATCACGGGTCGCACCTGCCACCTTTCGTCCCCATATGCCGGCCGGAGGCAACATGGCCGAGATCTTTCGTTTCGCATTTCCCCGTGCCCTCTTTGATTAGGCACCGGAGGCACATCGTCTCGGCTATTTGATGCTCGGGGGGCTTTGGAACGACTGCGTCATCCTCACTCGGCAGATGCTGACCGCGCGGAATCGTCGGCCCAGCGGCTTTACCGACGCGGACGGCCATGCCGCCATCGCGACCGAACTTCTCAACCTCCGCCTGCTTGCGAGCCGGCTGCACGAAGGAGCAGCACTACTTCGCCAGCTGGGCACCTTCTCGCGTCATTGGCAGGAAGACTTGCCCGCCGAGGCGGTGGCTGCAGTAAAACGCGTCCGTCGGTATTTTTCCAATTCCAGCGCACCGCTTAGCCGGTTGCGGCATACCATGGGCTTCCATCAAGACGCTGACGTTGCCCGTGCGGCGCTCGATACGATCGGTGAGCAGGAACTCTTCGACTATCACGGCGAGCACTTTGCGACGACCCTGTACATGAGCGCCGAAGTGCTCGAGCTTCGCGCCCTGGCAGTGCTGCTTGGCACCGAAACCGCGCGTGAGGCGATAAACATCCTGGCTGAAGACGCGCTCGAAGTCTTCGGCGACACGAACATCGCCTGCCAGGCCTTTCACAGCTGGTTTCTCAATATCCATATCGTGCCGCACCATCCGCTCGACCTTGGTGAGACAATCACGCTGACCAATGCGCCGGAGCATGACGCCGTCATCGTCCCGTTCTTCGTTAGCTTCCACACGATCAACGACGGCAGCGACGAATCCACATTGGGTGCTGCGCGATGACGACGATCTTGGGCCTTTGTTTCCATCCCTCGGTTTATCGAATGTCCACTGAAATATTGCCTCCGCCCAGAAGCTGCCTGGCGGCTACCGGCCCAGTTTTTGTCGTTCCATGATGTCTGGCAGGCGAACTTTGAATGTCGGCTTCAGGCAAATAGCTGCCGATCGACATGCGGCATACGAGCTTCGGGTATGAACCACTTTCAGCCCTTCATCGCCTGCTTAGGCGGCAGCCCTACAGCCCTTTGCGGAGATGAACAGATTTGAGGTCGGGGATCGCGAGAGCACCGCTGAGCGTAGCCTTATGGGTCTGCCGGACTGAGCCGCGGGCTGCGCAACTCTGTTGAAGCAAACTTTTAAGCAAGAACGAAAGAAGTCCTTCCTCCCTAGAACCAGCAAGCCGGCGATCGATGAACCCGTCGCCTATGCTATACTCTTCTACGGAATTTCCCCTTGATCACCTCTCCGCCGACACGAAGCTGGTCAAGATAGTCTGACCACCACTGCGCCATCCGAACCCTCTCCTCCCAGTGCGCGCCGCGATGGTAAGCAGCGCGCACCCTATCCTTCTGACCATGCGCCAGCGCGCGCTCGATCGCGTCCGGATGCCAAAGCCCTGACTCGTTAAGTAAGGTACTGGCCATCGCCCGAAAGCCGTGACTGGTCATCTCATCGTGCTCAAATCCAAGGCGTCGCAGCGCAACGTTCAACGTGTTGTCGGACAGTGGCCGCTTAGTGGTATGGAGCGCCGGAAATAGATACTCGCTCGTCCTGGCGAGCGATCGTAGGTCTCGCAGAATGAACAGGACTTGGCGAGATAAGGGCACCGCATGAGGCTGCTTCATCTTCATCCGTTCGGCTGGCACCCGCCACACCTTGTCAGCGAAATCAATTTCGTTCCATTGCGCTTGCCTCAACTCGCCCGGACGCAGGAAAACATGCGGCGCAATCCTCAGCGCATGGAGCGTTTCCGGCCGCCCTTGATAATCCTCGATCGCGCGCAACAGCTCGCCCACTTTCTTGGGCTCGATGATCGCCGCATGATGCTTAACCTTCGGGACCGTCAGCGCGCCTCGCAGGATGTCGGCCGGGTTTTTCTCAGTGCGCAGCGTCGCAAAGCCGTAGCGAAAGACGCGGCCCGCAAAAGAACGGAGCCGGAGCGCGGTCTCATGGTGCCCGCGACGCTCGACACGCTTGAGTACATCCAGCAGTTCGTGTGGCGTCACCGACGCGATAGGACGCTTGGCGATGTCGTCGAGTAATTCGAGAAACCATCGCGCCTTTTTGATGGTCGCCGGCGATCGCCCTTCCCGCTCCATTTTCTGGATATATTCCTCGGCGACGAGGCCGAAGGTGGTTTGCGCCGCAAGTTCGGCGGCAATACGCCGTTGGCGCTTCTCCTCTACCGGGTCGATGCCATCAACGAGCTGAGCGCGAGCCTCATCGCGCTTCTTGCGCGCCTGCTGAAGCGACAACTCTGGGAAGCTCCCAAGCGACAGCTTCCTCTCGTGGCCCAGCACTTTGTAGCGAAATCGCCAAAGCAGCGCCCCGGAGGGCTGAACGATAAGGAAGAGCCCGTCGGCGTCGGCAACCTTAAATGGGCGCGCTGCGGGTTTGAGCGAGCGAATCTGAACAGTCGTAAGCATGGTGGACCACAGCTCCTACGTTGCTCGTGGTCCACCGATTCGTGGTCCACTTTTGGTGGACCACAGTGGAACAAAGTGAGAAACCGTGGGACCAGCAGGAGCCATTATACCGCAGATTTCCGCGGTTTTCTACAATGTTCTCAATATGTACTGGTGCCGCTTACAGGACTCGAACCTGTGACCCCCGCATTACGAATGCGATGCTCTACCAGCTGAGCTAAAGCGGCCCGATGCCGGCGTGGCCGGTCGAGGCGGCGGGCACTAACAGGTCGGGTGTTCGCTGACAAGCGGGGTTTCGCAGTCGCGCTGCACCACATACTCGCCGGGCGATTTACGGGTCGTTTACCAAGCATGGTGCACAAGCGGCCCGTAGAGTGGGGATTGGGCATGGATACGGCACGTGGCCTGGACGAGGATCGGATCGAGACCGGGTCCGATTCGACCGATGCAGGCGTCAACGACGCGATGTTCGATCTCGGCGGTGACGAGCGGCGCATGCATGTGCGCGCGTACAATCACTGGGTCTCGCTGCTGAAGGGCCGGCCGATCCCGTCGATCGCGGACCTCGACCCCGCCGGCATCACCGATTTCGGCCCGCACAGCGTGCTGCTCGATTTCAGCGACGGCATCGAGAACCCGCGGATCGCCTATCTTGGCCAGGCGCTGCGCGAGGAATGCGGGCTCGAGGGACGGATTTCCTCGATCGCCGACGTGCCGAGCCGCTCGCTGCTGTCACGGCTGACCGATCATTACCTGCAGATCATCGCCAATCGCGCGCCGATCGGGTTCGAGGCGGAATTCGTCGGCAACCGCGGTCGCACGACGCTGTATCGCGGCATCCTGATGCCGTTCACGTCGAGCAGCGACGGGATCGACTATATCTTCGGCGTGATCAACTGGAAGGAACTCGTCGACGACGCGATGCAGGCGACGCTCGACGCCGAGCTCGACGCGGCCGTTCGCGCGGTGCCGAGAACCGGGGCCGACGCGCCGGTCTGGGCGGATGGGCCGAGCGGCGGGTTCGACGATTTGTCGTCCACCTTCGCGCCTGCCCCCGCACTCGCCACCTTCACCCCGTGCGAGCCAGCCCTGTCGGGTCCGCTCGCCGACCAGTTGAGCGCGGCCCGCGATGGTGCCGCCCAGGTGCGGGCGGCCGAGGCTCGTCGCCGCGCCTCTCTCTACCGCGCGCTGAGCCGCGCGCATGATTTCGGCCTCGCGGCGGACCGCGACGGCGAAGGCTATGCCCGGGTCCTCGCCGACGCGGGCATGACCATTGAGGCAGGCGCACGACTGCCCGCGATCGTGAAGCTCGTTTTCGGCGTCGATCACGATGGGGATCGCTCGGACGAATTCGTCTCGGTCCTGGTGCACGCCCGGCGTCACGATGTCGGTGCGGGGTGCCTGACGGCGTTCCTCGATAATTTTCCCGGAGGCATCGCCGCCGTCGTTGCCGCTGAGCGTAACGCTGGCGCCTGAATTTTTTAGCCGGTTATGTAGCGATGGGCGCATGAGGCGTCACAGACGGGCTTCCCGCCACGGTTGAATGGCATCCCCTGTCGCTTCCTGCCGAGCAGCCTACCCGACAGAACCACGCCCCCGCCACCGTCCGTAATGCTGCACCGCAGCGACGTCTGTTCGCAACCGCCACAAGCCTTGAGATGCCATCGCGGGGAGCGCATAGGCGCGCGTTATGGCGAACATGCAGATGCTGACCGACGCCCTTGCGGCTCGACTTACCGAACGCGCGCTTCCGGGCGAACTCCAGGATTTCGGACCGCAGGAGGTCGCGCAGGCCGCGGCCTTCGTCGCGGCAACCGCGATGCACCGCGACGGGCACGCGCCGGGCATCGCGATCGAGCCGATCGCCGCCGACGACGTCCGCCGCCGTATGCGGGTGGCGATCGTCAACGATGACATGCCGTTCCTGGTCGATTCCATCGCCGCCGCGATCGGCGCGCAGTGCATCGCGGTCGACCGGATCATCCACCCGGTCGTCCACACGACCCGCGAGGCGGACGGCACGCTGACCGCGATCGGCGAGAACGGCCGCCCCGAATCGATGATCTATCTCGAGATGGAACGCGCCGACGCGCGCGACCGCCGCGGACTGGCCGACGATCTTGCGGCGGTGCTCGCCGACGTGCGCTCCGCGGTGGCCGACTGGCGCGCGATGCAGGCAAGGCTGGCCGCCGATGTCGACGGCGTGACCGACAGCGAGGGTCGCGCGCTGCTGCGCTGGTTCCTCGACGGCAACCTCACTTTGCTCGGCCATCAGGTCTGGAACCGCGACGGCAGCAGCGGTGCGGCACTCGGGCTCGCACGGCACGAGCATCGCACCGCGATCCTGGCCGAATCTTCGCGGGCACGCGCGATCGAATGGTTCGAGGCGGGCAATGCAGGCCCGTTGCTGCTCAAGTCCAACCTGATCTCCACCGTCCACCGTGCCGTACCGCTCGATCTTGTCGTCATTCCAATGCTGTCCGGCGAGACGGTAACCGGACTGTCGATCCATGCCGGCCTCTGGACCAGCGCCGCGCTCGCCGCTCTGCCACGCGACGTGCCCGTATTGCGGGCTGCGCTGACCGCACTCGAGCGGAAATTCGGTTTCGACCCCCGCGGGCATGCTGGCAAGGCGCTGACCCATGCCCTGACGCAGTTGCCGCACGACCTGGTCGTTGCGTTCCAGGGCGCCGCGCTCGAAGAGCTGGCGCTGACCGCGATGAGCCTTGCCGATCGCCCGCGCCCGGCGCTGGTGCTGGTGCAGTCGACGCTGCGCCGCCACCTGTTCGCCTTTGCCTGGCTGCCCCGCGACGAGCTGACCACCAGCCGCCGCGTCGCGATCGGCGACATGCTGGCCGAGGCGGCGAACGCGACCGTGCTGAACTGGTCGATCGCGCTGGAGGACGGCGGCGTCGCGCTGATCCGCTACACGCTCGATCTGCGCGGCGAGGGGCGCATGCCCGACGTCGCGCCGCTTGCCGTGCGGATCGAACAGATGGTGCGCGGCTGGGTCCCCGACGTCGAGGCGGCACTCGCCGAAACGCTGGCGCCTGCCCGCGCCGCCCGGCTCGCGCTGCGCTGGGCGGCCGCCTTCCCGCAGAACTACCGCAACCTCAGCAGCGCCGCCGAGGCCGCCTCGGACATCCAGCGTCTCGCTGCGCTGGAAACCCCCGCGGCACGCGGTGTGCGGCTGGTGCCCAGCGCACCCGGCGAGGACCGCCGCCTCAAGATCTACAAGCTCGGCGGCGCGCTGGCGCTGTCCGATGCGGTGCCGGTGCTCGAGAATTTCGGGTTCCGCGTCATCGGCGAGTTGCCGACCCGCCTGCGCGAAGGCGGCGACGCGTTCCTCCATGAATTCCTGCTGGAGGCGAACGACGCCGCACTCGAAACCAACGCCGCCACGCTGGAAGGGGCGATCGCCGCGGTGCTGGAAGGCGCGGCTGAGAACGACGCCTTCAACCGGCTGATCGTCGACCTGGGCATGGGGCCGCAGGCGATCGTGCTGTTCCGCGCCTGGTTCCGCTATCTGCGCCAGGCTGGCTTGCCGTACGGCCTGACCACCGTGGTCGACGCACTGCGCCGTGCACCGACGGTCGCCGCTGCCCTGATCGCACGATTCACCGCGATCCACGATCCGGCGCATCCCGGCAACGCGATCGAGGCGGACCAGGCGATCGAGGCGGGGCTCGATGCGGTCGCGGCGATCGACGACGACCGCATCCTGCGCGCCTATCGCAGCCTGATCGCGGCAACGCTGCGCACCAACGCGTTCACCCCCGCTGCCACCGAGGCGCTCGCGTTCAAGCTCGACAGCCATCTGATCCCCGGCCTGCCCGCCCCCGTGCCGTGGCGCGAGGTCTGGGTCTATTCACCCCGCGTCGAAGGTATCCACCTGCGCGCCGGCCCTGTCGCCCGCGGCGGCTTGCGCTGGTCAGATCGTCGCGACGATTTCCGCGTCGAGATCCTCGGCCTCATGAAGGCGCAGCGCGTCAAGAACGCCGTCATCGTTCCGACCGGCGCAAAGGGCGGCTTCTATCCGAAACAGCTCCCCTCCCCCTCGAACCGCGACGCGTGGCTGGCCGAGGGCACCGAGAGCTACCGCATCTTCATCCGCTCGCTGCTGTCGATCACCGACAACATCGTCGAGGGCGACGTCGTCCACCCGGATGGCGTGACGATCCTCGACGGCGACGACCCCTATTTCGTCGTCGCCGCCGACAAGGGCACCGCGACCTTCAGCGACGTCGCCAACGCGCTCGCCCTCGAACGCGGCTTTTGGCTGGGCGACGCCTTCGCCAGCGGCGGCAGCGTCGGCTACGACCACAAGGCGATGGGCATCACCGCCAAGGGCGCGTGGGTCAGCGTCCAGCGGCATTTCGCCGAGCGCGGCATCGACGTGCAGACGCAACCGATCACCGTGGTCGGCTGCGGCGACATGTCGGGCGACGTGTTCGGCAACGGCATGCTGTTGTCGAAGACCCTGAAGATCGTCGCGGCGTTCGATCACCGCCACATCTTCCTCGATCCGAACCCCGATCCGGCGGCAAGCTGGGACGAGCGCGCCCGCATGTTCGCCCTGCCCCGCTCGAGTTGGGCCGATTATGACGCATCGCTGATATCGCCCGGCGGCGGCGTGTTCGCGCGTACCGACAAGGTCGTGAAGCTTTCGCCGCAGGTGCAGGCCGCGCTCGGCATCACCGCGACCGAGCTCGAGCCCGGCGCGCTGATCACCGCGATCCTGAAAGCCCCGGCCGACCTGCTCTGGTTCGGCGGCATCGGCACCTATGTGAAGGCCGCATCCGAGGCGAACGTCGCGGTCGGCGATCCCGCCAACGACCGCCTGCGCATCAATGCCGAGGATCTGCGCGTCACCGCGATCGGCGAAGGCGCCAACCTGGGCGTGACGCAGGCCGCGCGCATCGCCTTCTCGACACGCGGCGGGCGGATCAACACCGACTTCATCGACAATTCGGCCGGCGTCGACTGTTCGGACAACGAGGTGAACATCAAGATCGCGCTGAACCGCGAGATGATCGAGGGGCGGCTCGGCTACGAGGACCGCAACACGCTGCTCGCGAGCATGACCGACGACGTCGCGCACATCGTGCTGGAGGACAATCGCCTGCAGACCCTCGCGCTGTCGATCGCCGAAGCCGACGGCGCGGTGGCGATGCCGAGCTATGTCCGCGTCATCGAGATCTTCGAGAATGGCGGCCGGCTCGATCGCGCGGTCGAGGGGCTCGCCTCGAACGACATCCTGCTGCGCCGCGGCCAGGACGGGCAGGGCCTTACCCGCCCCGAACTTGCCGTGCTGCTCGCCACCGCCAAGCTCGCGCTGCAGGACGCGATCGAGCACAGCCCGGTCGCCACCGACGCCGAACTGACGCCCGACCTCCACGCCGCCTTCCCGCCGGCGATGCGCGCATCGTTCGCGACCGCGATCGACGAGCACCGCCTGCGCGGTCAGATCGTCGCGACCAAGCTCGCCAACCGCATCGTCAACCGGCTGGGCGTGCTCTACCCGTTCGAGCTCGCCGAGGAGGAAGGCGCGGCGATGGGCGACATCGCCGGCATGTTCGTGGTCGCCGAGCGGCTGTTCGGCCTGCCCGCGCTGTGGGCGGAGATCGAGACGACGGCGATGCCCGAAGCCGCGCGCATAGCGCTGTTCGACGAGGTCGCGGTCGCCACGCGCTCTCAGATCGCCGACCTGTTGCGCGTCAGCGCGCCCGGTGCCGGCCCTGGCGGCGTGCTTGCGCGACTGGCCAAGGGCATCGTGCATCTCGACGGCCAGACCAAGGCGCTGCTGCTCGCCGAAGCCAGCGCACAGAGCGACCGTATCGCCGGCCAGCTGGAAACCGTCGGCGCGCCGGCCGACCTCGCTCGCAAGGTGGTGCGGCTGTTCGAACTCGACGGTGCGGTCGGCCTCGCGGATCTCGGCCAGCGCCTGACGCTCGACGAGACCGTGCTGACGCGCGCGTTCACGCATCTCGGGCAGGCGCTGGGGCTCGACTGGGCGCAGGCGAACGCCGCGCGCATCACCCCGACCGATCCGTGGGAGCGCCTGCTGATCGCCGGCCTGGCGCGCGACTTCCAGCAGTTGCGGCTGGAGTTCCTAGCCCGCTGCGGCGCGACCGATCCGCAGGGCGCGGTCGAGGCGTGGCTGCTTGCGAACGGCCCACGCGTCGCGCAGTTCAAGGCGGTGATCGACCGCGCCCGCCACGCTGCGGTGCCGAATGCCGCGATGCTGGCGCAGATCGCGGGCCAGGCCCGGGTCCTGCTGGGCCGATAAAAGCTGCGCCGCGGGGCCCGCTACACCTCGGCCCAGCGGCGCAGCAAATTATGATACACGCCGGTCAGCTGCACGGTCGCGCGGTCGCCCTGCCCTTGCGCGGCGGCGACCGCCTGGACCCCCTGGTCGAGTTCGAACAGGATCCGTCGCGCGGCATCGTCGCGCACCATCGACTGGATCCAGAAGAACGATGCGGTCCGCACCCCGCGGGTGACCGGAGTCACCCGGTGCAGGCTCGACGCCGGATACACCACCATATGCCCCGCCGGCAGCTTGACCGATTGCGGCCCGAACTGGTCCTCGATCACCAGTTCGCCGCCGTCGTACTCAGCCGGATCGTCTAGGAACAACGTCGCCGACAGGTCGCTGCGGATACGGAAGTCGCTGCCGCGGCGGATGCGGATCGCGTTGTCGACATGCACCCCGAAATCCTGCCCGCCGGCGTAGCGGTTGAACAGCGGCGGAAACACCTTCAGCGGCAACGCCGCCGCTACGAACAGCGGCGACCGGCCAAGCGCGTCGAGCACCATCCCCCCCGCCTCGCGCGCTGCGGCGCTATCCTCGGGCAGTTGTTCGTTGCGCTTGGCGAGCGCGCTCTGCGCACCGGAGGTCGCGTTGCCGTCGATCCACGCGGCGGTATCGATCCTTGCGCGGACCTGCGCCACGCCGTCCCCGTCGAGCACGTCGGGGATCGCGATCAGCATGGTGCCTGCGCCAGTATCGCGATCGCACGGTCCCGCGTCGGCGCGTCCAGCCGGTCCACCCAGTCCCGCATCTGCCCGACGAACCGTGCATTGCCGAGCGTCGCAGCGCGCGCCAGCCAGTCGAGCGCGACGTCGACCTTGCCCGCCTTCAGCAGCATGCGAGCGTGGTTGAAGCACCCCCGGAAATCACCGCCGTCCGCCGCCCGGGCATAGCAGTCCGCCGCCTTCGCCATGTCGCGCGGGCCAGCCCAGCCATCCTCGGCGAAGCTGCCCACGAAGTTGATCGCCTTGGCATTGCCCATCGCCGCCGCGCGTTCGAGCCAGCCGAGCGCCGTCACGCGGTCCTGTGCCACGCCCTCGCCCAGCGCCAGCAGCGTCGCGTAATTGTACATGCCCCAGTCGAGACCACGCTCGGCGGCGATCCGGTAACAGTCGGCGGCGCGCACCTTGTCGACCGGCGTGCCCCAGCCGAGATCGTAGCACCGCCCGACCATGTTGAGCGCCATGACGTGATGCTGCGCCGCCGCCCGCGTGAACCAGTCGAGCGCCGCCTTCGGGTCGGCACACACCCCGTTCCCGTCGAGCAGCATCTGGCCGTACACGGCCTGCGCCTCGGCGACGCCCGCCTCCGCCGCGCTTCGCAGGAACGCCGCACGCTCTTCCGGGGTCCCCGACAGGCGCGCGGCGATGGATTCGGGCGTCAGCGTATCAAGCGTCGTCACATCGATCCTAGAAGCGCAGGTTGACCGTGCCGAACACGGTACGGCCGGCCGCGATCGCGGCATAGTGGCTGGTGAAGGTCTGCGAGAAATAGGTCTTGTTGGTGACGTTCTGCGCGTTGACGCTCAGGTCGACATTGCCGGTCAGCTTGTAGCTGGCGCGTGCGTCGAAGCGCCAATAGTCGGGGATGCTGCGCGTCAGCACCTTGGTCGCCGGCGTGACGGTGACGACGCCGTTCGCGGTCTGCGTCGCGGTGCGGTTGTCGGCATAGCCACCGATCTGCTCGTCCATGTACAACGCAGTACCGCCGATCTGCAGACGCTTGGTGACGTCCAGGTTGGTCGTCGCGGTGAAGCTGTTGCGCGCGGTCTGCGGGACCTGCTTGCCGGTGTTGACCGACACCACGCCGATCGTCCGCGCCGGCTGGATAACCGTGGTCACCCCGCCGACGGTCTGGCTGATCGCCGGCGCGGTCAGCGTCGTGAAGCCGCCGTCGCGGATCTTCGGGTCCAGATGCGTGAAGCCACCGAACACCGTCCAGCCGGGCAGGATCGTCCCGCTGACGTTGAATTCGACTCCGCGTATCCGCGTCTCGCCGATGAACGCCGCGGTGTTGTTGTCGTCGAGCACGCGCGCATTGGCGATGTCGGTCTGGAACACGGCGGCTCCCAGTTGCAGGCGCTCGCCGAACAGGCTGGCCTTGGCGCCGAGCTCGTACGATTTGGTCTTTTGCGGCTTCAGCAGATTGAGCACGGCGACGGTCACCGCATTATCCTCGCGGCCTTCGCCCAGCAGGCTGTTGGGCGGCGTCGCGGCGGTCGCATAGCTGCCGTACAAGCTCGTTTCCGCGGTCGGCTTGAACACCAGGCCGGCCTGCCAGTTGAACAGATTGTCGACCCGCGTGATCGGCGCCTGCGTCGCTGCGGCCAGGATCGTCGTCGTACGGAACCGGTCGTAGCGCGCACCCAGGTTGAGGATCAGCTCGGGCAGCAGCGTGATCGAATCGAACGCATAGACCGCCCGGGTATGCGCATCGTTCTGCGTCTCGCCGGCGGTGCCGATCTTGACGATCGGTGTCGCGACGGTCGACGTGTCGCTGGCATAGTTGATCCACGGATCGTTCGGGTTCGGGTTGAACAGGCTGGTGCAGTAATAGCGGGCGATCGTCGATGCGTTGCAGCGCGGCGAGACGGTCGATCCGTTTGCGGAGACCAGCGTGCCGCGACGCGACTGCTCCCACGACACTTCGGTGCCGGCGGCGAAGCTGTGCTTGATGCTGCCCGTCGCGAAACTGCCGTACAGGTCGGTCTGATCGACGATGCTCTCGGTATGGCCATAGCGCGTGTTGCCGCGACGCCAGACATAGCCGCCCGTCAGCACGTCCCCGCGCGTCGCGCCCGGACCCGTAGTCGGGTTGGTCGCGGCGGTACCGTACACGTTGCCCTGGCTGTCGTCGGGCAGCAGGAAGATATAGTCCTGGCTGCTATAGGTGTAGCGCGCCGTGTTGCGCAGGGTGATACCGCCGAAGTCGTGCTCGACACGGATCGTCGCCTGGTTGGTCTTGGCGTCGCGGTAGTCGCGATCGACCAGTCCGTAGAAGTTCTTGCGCGATACATAGCCGGTCTGGCCGCCCGCGGTCGTCACCGTGCCCAGCGCCGGCCGTGTAGAGACGTTGCCTGTGCCCGGATGGTTGCCGATCGTGTAGAGGTACGGAATGCCGCTGTCGGGCAGTTCGCTGCTCTCAAGGTGATAGAAGCTCGCGATCAGCCGGGTCGGCGTACCCAGCCCGATCGCGAACGACGGTGCGATGCCCCAGCGCTTCGACCAGATCGCGTCGCGGCCGGCGACGTCCTGATCGTGCCAGACGCCCTCGACCCGGAACGCGGCAGTGTCCGACACGCGCAGGTTCACGTCGCCGGTGACCCGCTTATAGTCCGCCTCGCCATAGCTCGCGCTGGCCGACCCCCGCGTTTCGAGCTGCGGTAGCTTCGAGATGATGTTGATCGTGCCGCCTGCCGATCCGCGGCCGCCGAGCGTGGAGTCCGATCCGCGGACGATCTGTACCGCGTCGACCGCGAACACCTCGCGCGTCTGCGCGCCCAGGTCGCGCACGCCATCGACATAGATGCTGCCCTGGCTGTCGAAACCGCGAATGAACGGCCGGTCGCCGATCGGATTGCCGCCTTCGGCCGCGCCGAAGGTGATGCCCGGAACGGTGCGCAGCGCATCCGCCAGGCTGTTCGATCCGGTCTGCTCGATCACTTCCTTGGGCAGCACGATCACCGACCGCGGCGTATTGACCAGCGGCGCAACCATCTTGGGGTTCGCGTCCTGCTTCTGTCGCTCGCCGTTGACCAGAATCTCGTCATACGCGCGTTGGTCGGTATCGGCCGCGGGTGCGTGCCTTGCTTCGTCAGCGGCATAGGCGGGCGCGGTGGCGAATGCGCCGACGCACGACAGGGCGAGAAAGGCCGTGCCGGCGGCCGGCCGCGGCGAAATGTTGGTCATGTAGCAAAACCCCTTTAGCTAGAAGTTCCGCTATTGAGAGTCGTTCGCACTGTCAACGTTATTGAGAGCGATTATCATTCGCGATGCGTGAACAGCCATGTCCTGATCGCGCTTGCGAGGTTGGGTGGCTCGGCACCGGTAATGCGGACGGCATCGATCTGCGCGACGAGCGCGCTTAGCGGAAGCGAGCGCGCGACCGCGCTCGCTTCCAGCGCCTGCCAGAAGACGGGTTCGAGGCTGATCGACGTCTGGTGGCCGGCAATCGTGACGGACCGCTTCACCGGCCCCCGAAAACCCCCAGCCGGAACGTCGATCATTCGCTGTCGAACAGCGCCGCGAGCTGTTCGATCAGCGTCCCGCCGAGTTGCTCGACATCCATGATCGTCACGGCGCGCGCGTAATAGCGGGTCACGTCGTGGCCGATGCCGATCGCCGACAGTTCGACCGGCGACTTGGTCTCGATCCAGCCGATCACCTGCCGCAGATGCCGCTCCAGATAGCTGCCGGAGTTCACGCTGAGCGTCGAATCGTCGACCGGTGCGCCATCGCTGATTACCATCAGGATCCGGCGTTCCTCAGGCCGCGCCATCAACCGGCTATGCGCCCACATCAGCGCCTCGCCGTCGATATTCTCCTTCAGCAACCCCTCGCGCATCATCAGCCCAAGCGAGTTGCGTGCCCGACGCCAAGGCTCGTCGGCGCGCTTGTAGACGATGTGGCGGATGTCGTTCAGCCGTCCGGGTTGCGGCGGACGCCCTGCGGCGAGCCACGTCTCCCTGGACTGCCCGCCCTTCCACGCCCGCGTCGTGAAACCGAGGATCTCGGTCTTCACGCCGCACCGCTCCAGCGTGCGTGCGAGGATGTCGGCACTGATCGCGGCGATCGAGATCGGCCGCCCGCGCATCGATCCCGAATTGTCGATCAACAGCGTCACCACCGTGTCGCGGAAGTCTGTTTCCCGTTCGATCTTGTAGCTGAGCGACAGCGTCGGGTTGACGACGATCCGCGCCAGCCGTGCCGCGTCGAGGATGCCCTCCTCCTGGTCGAAGTCCCATGACCGCGACTGCTGCGCCATCAGCCGGCGCTGCAGCCGGTTGGCAAGCTTCGACACCGCACTCTGCAGGTGGACGAGTTGCTGGTCGAGATAGCCGCGCAGCCGCGCCAGTTCGTCGGCGTCGCACAGCTCGGTGGCCGCGATCACCTCGTCGAACTGCGTCGTCCACGGCTTGTAGTCGAACGCCGTGCCAAGGTCGGCGAACGGGCGGTTGGGCCGGACGGGCTGCATCCCTTCCTCGCCGTCGTCGCCCGGTTCGCCGTCCATGTCGTCGATCGAATCGTCCGAGGTCTCCTGGCTTTCGCCCTCTTCGTTCTGCTGCTCGGACTGTTCGCCCCGCGCCTCGACCTCGCCCTGGCCCTGATCGCCCTGGTCGTCGCCGTCCTCGCCTTCGTCCTGCTGCTGCTCGTCGGTGCCCTCGTCCTCCGAGCCGCCCTCGTCCGACTCCTCGGGGACCTGATCGCCCTCGACCAGTTCCAGCTCCTCGAGCATCTTCCGCGCCAGGCCCTGGAACGCCTTCTGGTCGTCGAGCGCCAGCGCCAGCGCGTCGAGATCGGTCTTCTGCTCGACCCAGTCGCGGACCAGCGCAAGGCCCGGCGCGGCGATCGCGGGCGATTCGCGGCCGGTCAGCTTCTCGCGGACCAGCAGGCCCAGCGCGGTCGACAGCGGCACCTCGGCCTGGTTGCGCGCGCGGGTGATCGGATCGGCACGCAGCCGCACGTCGAGCGCCATCGCCAGGTTATCGGCGATCCCCGCATAGCCCCGGGCGCCCAGCGCCTCGACGCGTGCCGTCTCGACCGCATCGAATACCGCACGCGCCACCGCCTCGGCAGGCGCGGCTCGATTGTGCAGCGCCATGTCGTGGTGCTTCAACCGCAGCGCGAACCCGTCCGCGAACCCGCGCGCCTCCGCCACCTGGTCGGCCGGCAGCGCGCGCGCGGGCATCGGCACTTTCAGATGCTTGCCCGACTGCGACGGCGCATCGGCGGTATAGGCAAGCTCGACCTCGGGCTCCTCCGAGATCGTCCGAGCAGTCCCGGCAAGGACCGCCTTGAAACGGTCGAGGGGTGTTTCGTTGGCCATTACCAAAGTACCTTGCAGCCGAAGTTGGCGATTTCTGGATCGTTCGTCAGGACCGTCATGTCCTCCACCAGTGCCTGCCCCGCCAGTAACCGATCAAAGGGATCCCGATGACTTCCGGGCAGATATCCGGCACGTAACGCATGGGCAGCCGTAACGTCCAAAAGCACGAAGCCATCGCGTTCAACCAGTCCGGAGAATTCGGTGCCGAAGTCCTGCACGGCGTCGAGCTTTCCGATCCGGTTCTTGTTCGCGATCTCCCATACGCTCACCGCGCTGATCAGGAGAGGCTCCGTCGTGCTTTCGATCACCATCCGCGCACGTTTGCCCAGTCGGTCTACGTCGATCCACCACAGGAGCACCGCCACGCTGTCGAGCAGATAGGCCAATCAGATACGCTCATGCTCGGGACGGTCGTCGATATACGCCAGATCCTCCTCCGATAGAGGCTTGAGAAAAGCGTTCAGGTCGAGCGACCCGGTCGTCGTTAGACCACCCGACTGGCGATGACGCGGCGCAGGCGGCGTGACCGGCACCAGCTTGGCATAGGGAACACCCGCCTTCGCCACGATGATCTCTTCACCCGCGTGCGCACGAGCGATAAGCCGCGAAAAATGCGTTTTCGCCTCGTGGACGTTGAACGTCTTCTGCGGATCAGCCTCGGCCACTTCAATCTCCACCTGGACTAAGTACCTTAGTCCAGCCTGACCCTCAAGCCTTCCCGACGACGCTCTCGGGCAAGTCCTTCCCGAACACGCGCTGATAATACTCGGCGACCAGGCTGCGCTCCGCTTCGTCGCACTTGTTGAGGAAGCTCAGCCGGAACGCGAAGCCGACGTCGCCGAAGATCAACGCGTTCTGGGCCCAGGTGATCACCGTACGCGGGCTCATCACGGTCGAGATGTCGCCGTTGACGAAGCCTTTCCGCGTCATGTCGGCGACGCGGACCATGTTCTCGACGGTCTTCTTGCCTTCGGGCTTGTCGTATTCGCCCGACTTGGCGAGCACGATCTGCGCCTCGACCGCGGCAGGCAGATAGTTGAGCGTGACGACGATGTTCCAGCGGTCCATCTGACCCTGGTTGATCTGCTGCGTGCCGTGATACAGCCCGCTGGTATCGCCCAGCCCCACCGTGTTCGCGGTCGCGAACAGCCGGAACCAGGGGTTCGGACGGATGACGCGGTTCTGATCGAGCAGGGTCAACTTGCCCTCGGCCTCCAGCACGCGCTGGATCACGAACATCACGTCCGGGCGGCCGGCGTCATATTCGTCGAATACCAGGGCGGTCGGCGTCTGCAGCGCCCAGGGCAACAGGCCTTCGCGGAACTCGGTGATCTGCTGGCCGTCCTTCAGCACGATCGCATCACGGCCGATCAGGTCGATACGGCTGATATGCGCGTCGAGGTTGATGCGGATCGACGGCCACTTCAGCCGAGCGGCGACCTGTTCGATATGCGTCGACTTGCCGGTGCCGTGATAGCCCTGGACCATCACGCGGCGATTGTGCGCGAACCCCGCCAATACGGCCAGCGTGGTGTCCGCGTCGAACACGTACGCCGGATCGAGATCGGGCACGCGCTCGTCGGCTTCGGAGAAGGCGGGCACCTCCATGTCGGAATCGATCCCGAACATTTCGCGCACCTTCACCATGCGGTCGGGGGCGTCGAGAATCGTCGTCTCGCGGCTGTCGGGCTGGGTATTCGGGATATCGGTCATATTGGCCTCGTGTTCCCGACTGCTCTAGGCCAAGCGCGGGCGGTTACTCAACCACCAGCTTGGGCGGCAACGGGAAGAGTGTCACGAACCGTTCGGCCAGCGCACGGTTCCCCTCGATCCGCAACGTACCTGTGGCTTCCGCATCGGCCAGTGGTCGGCCGCCATAGACGACCGACGCGATCGTCATCGGATCGCCCTCGAACACGGTCACAGCCGCGGTTGGATCGCCGCGTCGGATATGGATCCAGTCGCCGTCGATATCTCCTACGAACGCTTCGTCGCCCAGTCGGAAGCCGATCGCCGCTTGCAACCCGCCAGCCCTCGTCCGGCTGAACATCGTCCGGAACGACAGCATCAGCGACGCCCCGCTCAGCGGCAGGCCGGGATCATGATCCGGCGACCGCGCCGCCCACCGCCCGAGTTCACGGATCGCAGTCTCGCTCTCGTACCCCCAAGGCGTCAGCGCATAGGCCTGCACCGACGCCGGCGGCGGCAGTTTGCGGCGCTCCAAGATCCCGGCCTGCTCCAGTCCGGCCAGTCGCTGAGTCAGCACATTCGCGCTGATGCCGGGCAGCCCGCCGCGCAACTCGCCGAACCGGCGCGGTCCGAACATCAGTTCGCGCACGATCAGCAGCGACCAGCGCTCGCCGACCAACTCCATCGCCAGTGCCGTGCCGCAGGCGTCGTCGTACCAACGCTTCTGCTTGGTTATTTCTTCTAACTTCATGGTTGTTTTAAATAACCATCGGGAGCATCAAACGCAAACGGCGAGTCGCCGTACAGGGAGAGACGGGCGATGGCCAAGATGATCTTCGTGAACCTGCCCGTCGCGGACGTGGCAGCGTCCACCGCCTTCTACACGGCGCTCGGCATGACCAAGGACGAGCGCTTCTCGAACGACGTCGCCTCGGCGATGATCTGGTCCGACACGATATCGTTCATGCTGCTGAGCCATGATTTCTACGCGACGTTCACACCCAAGTCGATCGCCGATACGCGCACCACCAGCGCCGCACTGCTCGCACTCGCGCTCGACAGCCGCGAAGAGGTCGACGCGATCACGCAGGCGGCGATCGCCGCCGGCGGGCGCGAAGCGCACGAGGCGGAAGATCAGGGCTTCATGTATTCGCGCGCGTTCGAGGACTTGGACGGCCATGGTTTCGGCCCGTTCCATATGGACATGGCAGCAGCCGAAGCCGCGATGGAACACGCCGCGCCCGCCTGAACCCGTAATTCGTACAGCGTCGATGGTTGATCTGAAGGGAGCAAGTAGATGACCGCAAATCTCGGCATGCCGATCTGGTATGAACTGGCGACGACCGACACGGCGGCGGCAAAGCGTTTCTACGGCGATGTCGTGGGCTGGACGGTTCGCGACTTCGAGGCCGGGGCGGACTATGCGCTGTGGACTGCCGACGACGGCGCAGCGGTGGGTGGGTTGCAGGCGCTGTCCGATCGGGACGTCGGTGCCGGGCCCGGCTGGTACGCCTATTTCCACGTCGCAAACGTCGATGCCGCCGTCGCGCAGATCGAACAGGCCGGTGGTACGGTCCGCACGCCGCCGCAGGACATCCCGGGCGCCGGCCGCATGGCGATGGTCGCCGATCCGCAGGGCGTCGTCTTCTACGTCATGACCCCGCCATCGACCGAAACCGGCGTGAGTACGAGCTTTTCGCTCACCATGCCGCAGCGTTGCGGTTGGAACGAACTCGTCACCACCGACCAGACGGCGGCGCTGCCGTTCTACGCCGAACTGTTCGGCTGGACCTCGACCGAATCGATGCCGATGGGCCCAGTGGGCGACTACAGCTTCATAGACTGTGGCGACGTGCAACTCGGCGCGATGATGAACCGCCCTTCGCCCGACCAACCGGCACGCTGGGGCTTCTATTTCCACATCCCCGACGTGGACGCTGCCGTCGCGCGGATCGTCGATGGCGGCGGACAGGTGGTGATGGGGCCGATGGACGTACCGGGCGGCCAGCGCATCGTCGTCGCGGTCGATCCGCAGGGCGCGTCTGTCGGCTTCGTGTCGGGGGACCCGGCATGACCCGCATCGTGCCCTGCCTCTGGTACGACGGCACCGCGGAGGACGCCGCGACCTTCTATGCCGCGACCTTTCCCGACAGCCGGGTCGATGCCGTCCACCGCGCGCCCGGCGATTACCCGGCGGGCAAGACCGGCGATGTGCTGACGGTCGAGTTCACCGTACTCGGCACGGCGTTCCTCGGGCTCAACGGCGGTCCGGGGCATCCGCATACCGACGCGGTCTCGTTCCAGGTCCTGACCGACGACCAGGCCGAGACCGACCGGCTGTGGGACGCGATCGTCGGCAATGGCGGCAGCGAGAATGCTTGCGGCTGGTGCAAGGATCGCTGGGGCCTGTCGTGGCAGATCACCCCGCTCATCCTGCCAGCCGCGCTCGCCAATCCTGACCCTGCCTCGGCCAGCCGCGCGTTCGCCGCGATGATGACGATGCGCAAGATCGACATCGCCGCGATCCAGGCGGCGCTGCGCGGCTAGTCGACCTTGTACAGCCGCAGCGGCGATTTCGCCGGCAGCGGCAACGGGGTCAGCCACCCTGGCACCTCATTGCGGGCCATCTGCGCGTAGAAGCCTTTCGGGCCGCGCGCCTTGTAGTTGGTCGATTCCGCGGCGTTCGGGCACAGCAACAGCATCGTCGCGCCGTGCCGCCTGATGATCGCATGCGCGCCCTCGGCGGTGCCGGTGAAGGCGTGCTGCACGTCGAGGATCGCATCGCCGTTGCGGTGATACGGCCCGGCGATCGCGTCGTGATGCGTGATCGTGATCAGCCGCGGCCCCATGTCGACGAAGGTGAAGACGGTCTGCGCCGGATAGCGGTTGAGCGCCGACAGCACGGTCGTGCGCAGGCAGTTGCCGGTCGCCGAATTGACCCGCTTCTCATAGGGTTTGGGCCGGTCGATCGGCAGATATTGCAGCGACAGCCCGACGAACAGTCCCGACACGAGCAGGAACCCCGCGACCGTGCCGAACACGCGGACCGGCAGCGAGCCGTGGTGCAGCAGCCACGGCAGCAGCAGCCAGCCGAGCGCGGTCGCGCCCGACACCGCCAACAGCTGCGCCGCCGGCCCTGCGCGGACCTGCCACAACAGCATCGCGACCGCGAACGCGGTGAACAGCGTCACGCACACCCAGCCGAGCATGCGGGGATCCCGCCGCGCGCGCCAGCTGGCGACGATCGCGCCGATCAGGCCGATGATCGGCAGCGTTGCCAGCGCGAAGCCGGTGCGGAAGCTGTGCTTGTAGATCGGCTTCGCCTCGCGGACGTTGTCGAGCCAGTTGTGCGCGAGTTCGGGCGAGACCTGTTCGGGCCGCCCCAGGCATTGCGGGAACATCACCGCGAACCCGACTGCGATCGCCGCCCCCGCCGCGACCGCCAGCGCCAACCGGGCGCCCCGCCCCTCCGGCCCGAACCGTGCGAGCAGGAACAGCAGCATCCCCGCCGCGATCATCACGCTCAGCCACACCGGCGTCAGCGCGTCGCAACGCATCGCCTGGTTGGCGTTCGACGCGAACAGCGCGAAGCCCAGCGCGCTGCCACCACCGAGGCTCAGCGCATAGACCGACAGCCGCGGTGCCTCGGCCCGGTCCCACACCCAGCGCAGCGTGATGATCGCCCCCGCCATCGCCGCATAGGGCAGCAGTTCGAGGCCGATCGTCAGCGATACCGCGCTGGCGATGCCAACCAGCACGCCGCCGCGCACCGCCCGCGGATCGCACAGCCCGGCAACGGTCAGGCTTAGCATCGCCAGCTGCCACCCGTGATGATCGATGCGTTCGGACGCGAACATCAGCATCGTCGCGGTCGCACCGGTCAGCAACACCAGCGCCAGCGGCCAGGCGAGCGGACTGATCAACCGCCGCGCAGTCACCGCCGCGCCCAGCATCGTGATCGACAGCGGCAGCGTCGGCGCGATCCCGCAGGCCAGCCGCTCGGCCCAGCTGTTGCTGGTGAACAGGCGGAAGAACAGGATCAGCCCGGCGATCGGCAAGTCAACCAGCCGGCTCCAATGGATATCGAAACCGACCGGCGGGTTCAGCCGATAGTTGCGCAAATCGTACCAGCCCTGCCCGTCGAGCAGCGCGCGGACCTGCATCAGCCGCATGTTGTCGTCGGTATCGCCCAGCGACAGCCAGCGGATCTGGCCCCAGCGATCGAACACCGTCCACGCCGCGATCGCCAGCCAGGCAACCATCGTCAGCGCGACCCAGTGGCGATCGAGTTCGTCCGTCAGCGACCGCGTTGCAGGCCGCTGTGGCGGGGGGGACTGATCCAAAACGCTTTCCTCCAGGCCGCGCGCGGACTAATGCGCCAGCTTCCGATATCTGCCGCTGTATCGACGCGGGATCAAAGAACAAGGCGGGCATGCAGGCGATACGGCGACATATGGGGCAGATGCACGCGAGCGGCCTGCTCGGGCAGCTCGTCCGCTTCGGCATCGCCGGCGGCCTGTCGAGCGTGATCTACTCGATCGTATACCTGCCGCTGACGCGTTTCGTGTTCGCGCCGGAACGGGCCGTGGCAGCCGTGCCGTTCGCGTTCGCGGTCGCGGTCACCGCCGGCTATTTCCTGCACAGCCGCTGGAGCTTCAAGGGGCACGCCGCCGAACCCGGCGCGGCCAAGCACGTCAAGTTCGTGCTCGTGCAGGGTACCGGTCTGGCGATCAACGCGCTGGTCACCTGGATCGGCACCGCGTTCCTGCATCTCCATCCCTGGGTACCGCTGATCCCGGCCGTCTTCCTGGCCGCGATCGTAACGTTCGTGCTCAACCGTTTCTGGGTATTCAACTGATATGGCCAAGCTCTGATGGACCGCATCGTCTACGACCGCATGGCCGCGCATGACTCCACGCATTGGTGGTACCGCGCGCGCCGCGACATCCTCGCCGATTACCTGACGCGCTACGCTGCGCTGCCGGCGGCTGCGCGCATTCTCGAGATCGGTTGCGGCACCGGGCACAATTTGCCGATGCTGGCCGGATTCGGCGAAGTCGACGCGATCGAGATCGACCCCGCCGCGCGCGAGATCGCCAGCGAGCGGCTCGGCAAGCCGGTCGGCGCCGCCCCCCTGCCCGAACTGCCCGGCGTGCCGCGCGGATCATACGACCTGATCGCCGTGCTCGACGTGGTCGAGCATATCGAGGACGACGTCGCCGCGCTCGCCGCGATGCGCGCCTGTCTCGCGCCCGGCGGCAAGATCCTGATCGCGGTGCCGGCGCACCAGTGGATGTGGAGCGCGCACGACACGGTCAACCACCACCACCGCCGCTATTCGAAGGCGACGCTGAAGACCGCGATCGAGCGCGCCGGCCTGAAGCCCCAGAAGCTCGGCTATTTCAATTCGCTGCTCTTCCCCCTCGCCGCCGCGGCGCGCCTGGCCGGCCGCATGAGCGGCCGCGACGACAGCGACGACTCCCCCCCGCCGGGCCCGGTCAACGCGCTGTTCGAGAAGATTTTCCGCCTGGAACGCCACCTGGTCGGCCGCGTGCCGATGACCCCAGGCGTATCGATCGTCACGCTGGCGGTGCCGAAGTAACCCTTCAATCCGGCTGCTACTACTTGATCAGGAGAGTGGCTCCCGCAGCGGCGGGAGGCGCCGTCACTACGGCAGCAGGTGCTACAGCAGCGGGCCCTACAGCGGCAGGCGCCAAGGCGGCAGGTGCTGCGGCCGGGGCAGGTGCTGCAGGGGCGGGCGCTGCAACAGGTGCGGTGCTTTGAGCAACCACCGTTATTCTCTTGTCCTTGATCGCCTGCTTGACCATTCCCTTTATTCTGCCCGGAGTGCAGATCATATGGTATTCGAGCGCATAGTTGACGTTTGTATCAAAGGTATGGCCGCTCAACCCCAGCACGGCCAGACGATACTCCGACAGAGCATTATTCGTCAGAGTACGGACATCATCGATATTTTCAGCAGAAAAAAGGAAATTCTCTTCCCATATCGTAAGGACCGACAATGTTGCTGCTGAGGCAAGACTAAGACCCTTTTCCCAATCCGCCCGTCTTGCGCCATCGATATCGTTCTTGAAATTTATGATAGATAGAATACCGGTGAGCAGCGTTAGAGCAGGAGCAACGACCGATCGAGCGATGTTAAGCTCCGATTGCGAACCGGCTTTATTGGCGAAATAATCCGTGCAGCGTGCGTTGGTCAGGCTGAAGCTGGCGTCCAGCATCGCCCGTGCCAAGGTGTCATTCGTGGGAAGAGCTTCCGAGGCACAAGCCGCCTTCAAAAAGCGGTTGGCGAGAAATCCCCTATCGACCGCGTCGGGCGGACATGCGGTGATACCGCCCATCGTGCCCGCCTGAAACGGTCGCTCCGGACCATAAAGCGTGTTCGAGCACCCTTGAAGACTAAAGAGCGCTATCGCCGATGCCGCCGCTGCCCGTTTCCGCATGATTCCCCCCTGCGATTTCAGGGATGGATAGTGTGCTGGTGACGAGACCCAGCGCAACATCAATCTAAGTGGAATTGGACTACGGGCTTCATGCGTCCTGCAGGGCTATCGTTTGCCTAAACGCACGAGAACGATCCAATACTGGTGCAGACCGAACCAGAAACATCGCCGCGAGGCTGAATTGGCTGGATAATTGACGAACGAGCCGAACGGATCACTCGCGCGTAGCATTGTTTCTGATCGACTAAGCTTGCCTACCAGAGCCAAATTCTTGGAAGGAAAAGACTGCCTCCAATCTCGGCCGACATAACCTGAACATCGGCCATCCACGCGGCACCCGCCAAGCCTACAACGAAGGTGATACGATTCTATCCGTGGCTGCCGCATCCGCCGGCTCGGCACGGAACCCGAGAGTGGCCTTGCCCTGGATCGGTCCCGTCACATCCGCGACGATATACAGTGGCCGCCGTTTCGACTCGACGTACAGCCGCCCGAGATATTCGCCGATCATGCCCAGCACGAACATCTGCACCGCGCCCAGCAGCACGACGACGAGCATCGTCGAGGTCCAGCCCTGTACCGCGCTGCCGGTAAGGAAGCCGACCGCGATATAGACCAGCAACAACACCGACGCCGCCGTTAGTGCCAGACCGACATGGCTCGCGAACCGCAAGGGGGCGGTCGAGAAGCCGGTGACGGCGTCGAACGCGAGGCGGATCATTTTCGCGAGCGGGTAATTGGTCTCGCCGGCATGGCGCTCGGCGCGATCGTAGGGGAACGGCACCTGGCGAAAACCGACCCAGGCGACCATGCCGCGGATGAACCGCGCCTGTTCCGGCAGCGACAGGAACGCGTCCAGTGCACGCCGGCTCATCAGGCGGAAGTCGCCGGTGTCGAGCGGGATCGGCGTCTCCGTCATCCGCGTCAGCAGGCGGTAGAACGCAGCCGCCGTCGCCTTCTTGAACAGCGTCTCGCCGGCGCGCTGGCGGCGGACCGCATAGACCACGTCGGCCTGTTGCGCCGCCATCGCCGCGCGCATGTCGGCGAGCAGTTCGGGCGGGTCCTGCAGGTCGGCGTCGATGATCAGGATCTGCTGGCCCGCGCACAGATCGAGCCCAGCGGTCAGCGCCAGCTGGTGGCCATGGTTGCGCGACAGGTTGATCGCGACCAGCCGCGGATCGGCGGCGGCGAGGCGCTGCATCGTTCCCCAGCTGTCGTCGCGCGATCCGTCGTTGATCAGCACGATCTCGTAATCCTCGCCCACCGCCGCCCTGGCCGCAGCGGAAATGCGTCCGTGGAGGATGTCGAGGCACGCGGCCTCGTTATAACAGGGAACGACGACGGACAGCGCGGGACGGGTCATGCGCACCGTCTAGGGTCGCGGGGGCCCAGCCGCAACGGTGCCCTTTCCGCAGGCGGCCGGAATACGATAGGGCGGCGGCATGACCGATACCCAGACCCCGCCGCCCGCGCGTCCCAACCTCGCCTATCACCACACCCCCGGCACCGGCCCGACGATCGTCTTCCTGTCGGGCTATGGCTCAGACATGACCGGTACCAAGGCGGTCACGCTGGAAGCCTGGGCGAAGGCCGAGGGCCGCGCGTTCCTGCGGTTCGACTATGGCGGCTGCGGCCAGAGCGAGGGCGCGTTCGAGGACCAAACGCTGGCCGACTGGCGCGACGACGTGGTGGCGATGCTCGATGCGCTGGCGGACGGCCCTGCACTGCTGGTCGGATCGTCGCTCGGCGGCTGGCTGATGTTGCTGGTCGCGAAGGCGTACCCCGAGAAAGTCGCCGGGCTGGTCGGGATCGCGCCGGCGCCCGATTTCACCGACTGGGGCTTCACCACCGACGAAAAGATGACGCTGCTGAGCGACGGGCGGCTCGAACGCGTCAGCAAATACGGGCCGAAGCCGGTCGTCTACACGCGCGCCTTCTGGTCGTCGGGCGAGGCCAACCGGCTGATGTTTGGCGAGATCGCGGTGACCTGCCCGGTCCGGCTGGTGCAGGGCCAGCGCGATCCCGACGTGCCGTGGGCGCGGACCGCGCGACTGGCCGAGCTGCTGCGTTCAGCCGATGTGCAGACATGGCTGGTCAAGGACGGCGACCACCGCCTTTCGCGCGATACCGATATCGCGCTGGTCATCCGGGCGGTCGAGGATGTGATCGCCGCCCTATGATGTTCCTTATCCTCGCCCTGGCGGCTGCGCAGGCCGGCCCCGCCGATGCCCGTGTCGATCGGTTCGAGCGCTGTGCTGCGCTCGCCGAGCGCGATCCGGCGGCGGCCCGGACCGAAGCCGGGCGCTGGCAGGCCGCGGGCGGCGGGCATTACGCGCGGGCGTGTGCCGGGCTGGCGTTCGCGGCCGAGAAGAACTGGTCGGCGGCAGCGACCGAGTTCGAGGTCGCCGCGCGCGCCACGCAGGTCGCGCGCGACGGTCGCGGCGCGACTTATTGGGCGCAGGCGGGGAATGCCTGGCTGGCGTCGGGCGACCCCGCAAAAGCACGCACCGCGCTCGATTCGGCGCTGACGACGGGGACGTTGACCGGCCTCGCACTCGGCGAGGCGCGGCTCGACCATGCACGCGCGCTGGTCGCGGGCGGAGAACTCGACGCGGCGCGGACCGACATCGATCTCGCGCTGGCGACGGCGGGTGACGATCCGCTCGCCTGGCTGTTGTCGGCGACGCTCGCGCGGCGGAGCGGCGACCTGCGCCGCGCGAAGACCGATATCGGCGAGGCGCTGAAACGCTCGTCCGATGATGCGTCGGTGCAGTTGGAAGCCGGCAACATTGCCGCGCTGGACGGCGATGAAACCGCCGCGCGTGCCGCCTGGGGACAGGCCGCGCGGTTGGCGCCGGCGAGCGACGCCGGCAAGAGCGCGGTCGTCGCGCTGAAGCAGTTCGACGCGAAGTAACCCTCCGTCATGCCGGACCCTTCGGCGCAGCTCAGGACAGACTTGTTCCGGCATCCACGGTGCGGCACATTCTGTGCATGGGATACGCGGCACGGTAGCCCCCGGAACAAGTCCGGGTTGACGGCTTTTGGTTACGCGACCCGCCCATCTCGAGGACCCTGCATGAAATACCTCCACACCATGATCCGCGTCGCCGATCCGGACGCGACGATCCGCTTCTTCGAACTGCTCGGCCTGAAGGAAGTCCGCCGCCTCGAGAACGAGAAGGGTCGCTTCACGCTGATCTTCCTCGCAACGCCCGAGGACCTCAACGCACCCGGCGAGCGCGCCAATGCCGAGGTCGAGCTGACGCATAACTGGGACCCGGAAGAGTATGACGAGGGCCGCAATTTCGGGCATCTCGCCTACCGCGTCGACGATATCTACGCGACCTGCCAGCGGCTGATGGATGCCGGCGTGACGATCAACCGCCCGCCGCGCGACGGCCACATGGCGTTCGTCCGCACCCCCGACAATATCTCGATCGAGCTGCTGCAGGACGGCGTGCTCGACCCCGCCGAGCCGTGGCTGTCGATGCCGAATACTGGGCACTGGTGATGCTCGAGATCGTCCGGGTCCCCGTGCTCGCCGACAATTACGCCTGGCTGCTCCATGACGACGCGAGCGGCGAGACCGTGGCGGTCGACCCGGGCGACGCGGCGCCGGTGATCGCCGCCGCCGACGCGCGCGGCTGGCGGATCGCGCAGGTCTGGACCACGCACTGGCACGGCGACCACACCGGCGGCAACGAAGCCATGAAGGCGCTGGGCGCGACCGTCACCGGCCCCGCGGCGGAGGCGGCGAAGATCCCGACGCTCGACACCGGCGTCGGCGAGGGCGACACGGTGCGGATCGGTAGCCATGTCGCGCGGGTCATGACGGTGCCCGGCCACACAAGTGGACACATTGCCTTCCACTTCGCCGACGACGCCGCGATCTTCACCGGCGACACGCTGTTCGCGATGGGCTGCGGCCGGCTGTTCGAGGGCACACCCGCCGAGATGTTCGCCAACATGCAGCGCTATGCCGAACTCCCCGACGACACCCGCGTCTATTGCGGGCACGAATACACGCAGAGCAACGGCCGCTACGCCTTGGTCGCCGAACCCGACAATGCCGCGATCGCCGCGCGGATGGTCGAGGTCGATGCCTTGCGTGCCCATGGAGAGGCGACGATTCCAACGACCATCGGACAGGAACGCGCCACCAACCCGTTCCTGCGCGCAAGCTCGGCAGAGGAATTGGGCGAACGCCGCAGGGCGAAGGATTCTTTTCGCGGTTGAGAACGTTGAGGGGACAGGAGTGATGCCGATGCGTGGTCTGTCCCCTGTCCTGTTCGCGCTGCTGGCGGTCGGCTGCGCGCAAACACCGAAGCAGGCCGCGCGCGCCGCGGCGGACGCGGATCGGACGCAGGCGAAGCTGACCACTGCGCTGGCCGGACTGACCCCGGGCAAACCGATGACGTGCATGCCGAACCTGCCCACGCAGACCATGCAGGCATACGGCCCGACGCTGCTCTACCGGGTCAGCGGCCGGCTGATCTATCGCAACGACACCGCGGGCGGGTGCGAGCGCGCAGGGTCGGACGACATCCTCGTCACGCGGTCGCCGACCGGACAGCTGTGCA
>Ga0247813_10000634_pt1 | contig 30959 bp, 26 predicted proteins | sample UWRJL169409C1_FD_180719 | JGI IMG/M metagenome (GOLD analysis project Ga0247813, IMG submission 180719) | Plant litter microbial communities from Arlington Agricultural Research Station in Wisconsin, United States - UWRJ-L169-409C-1 | ecosystem: Environmental > Terrestrial > Plant litter >...
TGAGCACACGTTCGCGGCCGAAGAACGCCGCGGTCACGCCGATCGGGGTGGAGTCGCTCATGATCGGGAACACCGCGACCGTGCGCAGCCGCGCCTGGCGAAGGGCGGCCACCACCCACGGGTAGATCGCCTCGTCGTTCGCGCCCGTCCCGACGATCACCGGCAGCTCGGAGGCGAGCACCGTGCTGCCGAGCAGGTGCACGTCGCCGAGCACGAGCCCGTCGAGCAGGTCGGTGCCCGCGACGACGTCGAGCTCGTCGCGGTCGTTCAGCAGCGCGACGCAGGCGGCGCGCGCGACGAGGGCGTCTTCGAGGATCGCGGCGAGACTGTCGGCGATCTGCGTCTCGGTGTTGCTCGCGGCGAACGCGGCAGACGCGTTCTGCAGCACCGTCACCCGCGCGGCGAGGTCTTCCGCCGTGCGCTGGGTCGTCAACAGCTGCCGTTCGTAGCTCACCCGGTTCGAGGCATCCAGAATCCCCACCAGCACCTCGGTGCCGCCGGCGACGACCGCGGCGTTCAGCAGAACGGGCAGAGTCGCGCCCGACGCCGTGGACAACTGCAGGAAGACCTCGGTCGAGTGGCCCTGCAGCCGCAGCACCGGAAGGTGCCTGGTCTCGTAGAGCAGCTGCGAGCCGGGAGCGAGCAGGTCGCGCAGCGGGCTGCCCACGACGGAGCTCTCGTCGAACCCGCCGAGGGCGAGCAGGGTCGTGTTCACGCGCACGACGATGTCGCTCTCGTCGGTGACGAGGTAGCCGAACGGGGCGTCGCGGTAGAGCGACTCGAAATACGTCTCCGGCGCCGCCGGGTCGCTCACGTCAGGAAACTCTGGATCGCGGCGACGACCTCGGCGGGCGCCGACAGGTGCGCGCAGTGTCCCGAGACCGGCAGCACGACGAGTTCGCTCTGCGGGATCTGGTCGGCGACGAAACGACCGACCGACATCGGCGCGATCACGTCGTCGGCGTTCTGCAGGATCAGCGTGGGCACGCTCACGTGTTTCAGGTCGTCGCGGTTGTCGGAGAGGAAGGTGACCCGCGCGAAGTGCCGCGCGATCGCGGGATCGGTGCGGCAGAAACTGCCGTCGAGCTCGTCGCTCAGCTCCGGCTGTTCCGGCACGCCCATGATGACGGGGGCCATGGTGTGCGACCAGCCGAAGTAGTTGGCGTCGAGACCGTCGAGCAGCTCGTCGATGTCGGGCTGGGTGAACGCGCCCTCGTAGCCATCGTCGTGCACGTAACGCGGCGACGGGCCGACCAGCACGAGCGTCGTGATGCGGGAGGGCTTCTGGTTCGCGGCGAGCAGGCCGATGATCGAGCCGACCGAATGCCCGACGAAGATCACGTCGTCGAGGTCGAGCTGTTCGAGCATCTCGACGACGTCGTCGGCGTACCCGTCGAGCGAGTCGTACTTGCCCGGGCGGTAGGCCGAGAGGTCGGAGTCGCCCGCCCCGACGTGGTCGAAGAGAACCACGGTGTGGTCGTCGGCGAAGTGCGGGGCGACGAAACGCCACATGTCCTGGTTGCAGCCGAACCCGTGCGCGAAGACGATCGGGCGACCGGAGCCCGTGACATGCACGTTGTTGCGAGCCACCGCGTCGATTCGGGTCGAGGGCACTGGGTCGTCCTGTTCTGAGGGGTTCACCGGTGATCCGGTTTCGGGCTAACAGTATCAAACGCGGAAACCCCGGACGCCGTACAGGCGCGCCCGGGGTTTCGGCGGATCATCCGCCCCGATCAGTAGACGACGACGGGCTTGAGCGTTATGCCGGCCTCGGAGTCTTCGAACGCCTGCGCGATATCGGCGAAGGCGTACTGCTTGATCAGTGTGTCGAAGGGGAACTTACCCTGCTCGTACAGGGCGATGAGGCGGGGGATGAAGACCTGCGGGGTGGAATCGCCCTCGCTGATCATGCTGATCGTGATGCCGGTGGTCAGCAGGCTGCCGATGTCGATGCTCGCCTCGGTGCCGAGAGCCGCCGCACCCACGAGGCCGCCGTGGCCCCGGATGGCGAGTGCGCCGAGCATCTGCGGGAAGACGAACTTGTTGCCCGTCGTGTCGAGGGCGAACTCGACGCCGATACCGCCCGTGATCTCGCGGATGGTGGCTACCGCGTCGACCTCTTTGCTGTTCACCACGTGGGTCGCGCCGAGGGTCTTCGCGAATTCGAGGCGCGCGTCGATGATGTCGACCATGATGATGGTCGTCGCGCCGGCCGCGACCGCCGCGAGGAGAGCCGCGCAGCCGACCGCGCCGGTACCGAAGATCGCGATCGTCGCACCGGCGTGCGGGCGCAGCACGTTGAGCACGGAGCCGGCACCGGTCTGGATGCCGCAGCCGAGCGGGCCGAGGATCTCGAGCGGGATGCCGGTCGGCACCTTCACGATGTTGCTTTCGAAGACGTTCGACGACGAGGCGAACGAGCTCTGCCCGAAGAAGTGCGAGCCGACCTGTTCGCCGTCGCGGGTGAACGCGCTCGAGCCGTCGGCGCGGCGTCCGCCGAAGTTCATCGGCCAGGCGTTGAGGCAGTACGAGGGGTGTCCGGTGATGCACTGCGCGCAGGCACCGCAGTGGGCCGGGGCGAGTACGACGTGGTCGCCGACCTCGACCGAGGTGACGCCGTCGCCGAGCTTGGTGACGATGCCGGATCCCTCGTGGCCGAGCACGGCGGGCATGGGGAACGGGTACCAGGCGTCGCGCACGATGGCGTCGGTGTGGCAGACGCCCGACGCGACCATACGCACCTGCACCTCGCCCGCACGCGGCTCGTCGAGCTCGAGTTCGGTGATGGACAGCGGGACTTTCGGGGCGGTCGCGATCGCGGCAGTGACCTTCATTGCATCTCCATTGATAAGGGGTGTGGCATCAGTCGGTGCCGCACAGACCGAATGTACGTCCGGCATCGCGCTATGTCAAACCGTTTGGTTTGACATAGCGCGGCCTACGCTGGGGGCATGGCAATCAGAGACCCCGCGGCGACCCGCAGACGTGTCGTCGACGCCGCGCGGGTCGTCTTCGCCGAGAGCGGTCCGGCCGGTGCGCGGGTGGATGCCATCGCGGCCGCCGCGCAGACCAGCAAGGAACGCCTGTACGCGAACTTCCGCACGAAAGACGAGCTGTTCGAACTCGTGCTCGGCGAGAGCGTCGACGAGTGGCTCACCGCGGTGCCGTTCACCGTCGACGACCTCCCCGGGTACGCCGGCGCGCTGTTCGACCACCTCTGCACCCACGACGTCGACGCCCGTCTCATCCTCTGGGGCCAGCTCTCGAGCCGGTCGACCAGCGCCCTGATGCAGACAGGGGAAGAGCTGCTCGAGCGCCGCGGGGTCGAGGTCGCCGACGCGCAGGCACGGGGCGCGATCAACCCCGACTGGGATCCGGCCGACCTCTTCGTGATGATCTACGGCGTCGTGATGAGCTGGATCATCAATCCGGGAACGCCCACCATGCCGCACGTGGCCGACGTCGAACAGCAGCGCCGGCGCTCCATCGTCGCCTCGACGGTCTCGCTGCTCGTGCAGCCGCGCGGCCGCTAGCCCTGGCCCTGATCGCCGGCGGTCGGATCTGCGACCGTCGGAACGGGCCCCGGCACCGGCGTCGAGACGAGAGCGGGGTCGGGAGCGTCGAAGGTTCCGCCGGGATAGAGCGTGTTCGCGGCGGCGTTGATCGGCTTGGCGATGACGTGCCGGTTGTCGATGCCGCCGGGGTACCGGTTGAGGTTGTACTTGCCACTCACGTTGCCGAACCAGACGGCGGTCGTCACCGCCGTCGTCGAGCTCATCAGCCAGGTCTGGTCGAAATCGTCGGTCGTTCCGGTCTTGCCGAAGATCGCCGTGCGGTCGTTCGGGTTGCCGCCGTAGCGTTTCATCGCGTTCTGGAGGGCGTACACGGTGGTGGCCGCGACCTCGGGCGACATCGCGGGCGAGCACGCCCGGCGTTGCCCCGGCAGCACGTCGCCGTGCGCGTCGGTGATGCTGTCGATCGCGACGGGTGCGCAGTAGTCGCCGTGGTTCGCGATGCCGGCGTATGCGGCCGCCATCGTGAGCGGCGCGATGACGTTGGTGCCGATGATCGCCGACGGGTTCGACGCGAGCTCGTTCTCGACGATGTCGGTCGTGGCCGGGTCGTCGACGTTGTTCGCGGGGTGCACACCGAGGGCCTGCGCGATGCGTTTGGTCTCGCACTGGTCGAGCTGCAGTCCCATCGAGACATACGCTCCGTTGATGGATGCGGCGGTCGCATCCATCACCGAACGGTTACCTTTCTCCCCTGACGAGTTCTTGAACGGCCACGGTCCGCCGAACGGACCGTCTTCGACACCGCCGCCGGTGGCGCTGTTCGCGCAGGAGTTCGCGAAGGCCGACTGCTGCACGGTGCGCCCGTTGCCGTCGACGACCTCGCTCAGCGTGTGCCCGGTCTGCAGCCAGTTGATCAGCGTGAAGACCTTGTAAGTCGAGCCGGCCTGGAATCCGCGCGAGCCTCCGTACTGCCGGTCGGTGTTGTAGTTCACCCCCGTCGAGCCCGGGCCGCCGCCGGCGGAGGTGTTGTCGAAACGGGTGTTCTGCGCCATGGTGAGGATTCGGCCGGTGCCCGGTTGCACCGAGACGGCGGATGCGCCGAGCGCCAACCGCGATTCCGCAGCCGGCGCCTGCGTGGTGACCGCGTCCTGCGCCACGGACTGCAGTCTCAGGTCGAGCGTCGTGTACAACGAGTAGCCGCCGAGTTTCCAGTTCGCCGCGCGCTCGTCGGCCGACCGCCCGAGCGATTCGAGCTCGGGAACGAGGGCCGTCACGTAGTCGCAGAAGTAAGCGGCATACGGGTCGGCCGCGATGCAGCCGTTCGTATACGGGGCGTGCGCGACCGTCGTGTCGTCGATCGCGACCGCGAGGGCCTCGTCGAGCTGCGCACGGGTGATCGTCTTCTCGACGAACATGTTGCGCAGGATCACATCGCGTCGCTCGCGGTTCGCCGGGTAGTCGGCCGGGTCGTCGAGCGAGCGCGCACCCGGCTCCTGCACGATCGCGATGAGGCTGGCCGCCTGGGCCAGTGTCACGTCGAGCGCGGAGACGCCGTAGTAGCGCTGCGCCGCCGCTTCCACGCCGTAGTTGTTGCCACCGAAACCGGCGATGTTCAGGTAGCCGAGCAGGATCTGGTCTTTTGTGTAGCGTTTCTCGAGGCCGATCGCCAGCTTCATCTCTTTGAGCTTGCGAGCGGGAGTAGCGGCCTGCGCCGCCTCGATCCCGGCCTTGCGAGCCTCAGGGGTATCGAGTCGCAGCGCCTCCTGGATCGCGATGTTCTTCACCACCTGCATCGACAGGGTCGAGGCACCGCTCTTCGACGTGCCGGACGCGTTGCCGATCGCCGCGCGGATCACGCCCTGCAGGTCGACTCCGCCATGCTCGTAGAAGCGACGGTCTTCGCCCGCGATCGCGGCCTCTTTCAGAAACGGCGACACCTCGTCCCACGGCACCTCCTCGCGGTTCTGATCGTAGACCTGCGCCACCTGCCGGTAGACCGGGGCCCCGGCGGCATCCATGCCCTCGATCGCGAAGATCTCGTTCTTCTGCGGTTGTGCACCCAGCTCGATGTACTCGGGCAGGCTGTCGAAGATGCCGACGGCACTGTTCGCGGTGACACCGGTGACCGCGACGAGCGGGGTGACCAGTACGGCGACGAGTACTCCGGCGACCAGGGAGAACCCGGTGAAGCCGAGCAGCCCGGTGACGACCTGTTTTGTGGCGCGCATAAGAGACCCCTTTCGGTGGGGGGTTGTCAGAGGAGAGCGGGGCTACTTCAGTGATTCGGCGACGATGCTGGCCGCCCGCGCGACGACCGCGTCGTCGCGGGTCGCGTCGGGAGAGTCGCGCGTCGTGAGCACGGCGAGCACGATCGGCTCCCTGCCGGGGGGCCAGACGACCGCGATGTTGTTGCGCACGCCGTATCCGCCGCTGCCCGACTTGTCGGCCACCGTCCAGTCGGCGGGAACTCCTGCGCGGATCAGGGTGTCGCCGGTGGCGTTGCCGCTCATCCAGTCGACGAGCATCGCTCGTTTCTCGGACGTCAACGTGTCGCCGAGCGCGAACTCGCGCAGGTCGGTGGCGAACGCACGCGGCGAGGTGGTGTCGCGCGGGTCGCCGGGAACGCCGTCGTTGAGACCGGCCTCCCAGCGCACGGCCTGCGTCACGTCGTCGCCGACTGCTCTGAGCGCGGTCGTGAACCCCGCAGGACCGTCGAGTTCTTCGAGCAGCAGGTTGCCGGCGGTGTTGTCGCTGACGCGCACGGCGGCCTCGGCGAGCTCGCCGAGGGTCATGCCCGACTCGACATGGAGTTCGGTCACCGGCGAGTGCGTGATCAGTTCGTCGCTCGAGAAGGTGACCACCCGGTCGAGGTCGGCGAGGTCGTTTTTCTGTAACACTGCCGCGGCCGCGAGCGCCTTGAACGTCGACGCATACGCGAACCGTTCGTCGGCGCGGTAGGCGATTTCGTCGCCACTGCCGGTGTCGATCGCGTACACGCCGATACGCGAGCCGAACTCCGCCTCGAGGGCGGCGAAAGCGGCGTCGTACGGTGCCGCGGTCGGCGTCGGCGATGGCGTCGAGGCCGTCGGCGACGGGGTAGGAACTGCCGTGTCATCCGGGCTCGAACACCCGGCGACGAGAATCGCGAGGGCCGCGCCGACCGCGACCACTGCTGCACGCCGGCGCTTCATCGCGGCACCGAATCCACGACGGTTGCACTGAGGGCTGTGTACTCGAGCGCGGTGCCCGCCGGAATCTGCCCGAAACCGTCGATGGTGACGAGGCGCACCCCGATGTAGTCCCCTGTCGATGATTCGATGATGATCTCCTGTCTGGTATCGCCGACCGTCTCTTGCAGTCCGATCGCGGTGCCGATCCGTCCGTCGATGTCGGCTCGCTCGTCCGTCACGACGACGGCGGGCATCAGCGCGAGGGCCCGGTAGAGCGCCGCGCGCAGGTCGGACGCGACGGTGCCCGTGCGCAGCAGGTCGACGACGTGGGCGAACACGTTCTCGTCGCTCGACCCGGCCTGGTAGCGGTAGGCGACGAGGTAGGCGAGCAACGCCTCCGGGTCGCGGGGCATCGCCGCCTGGTCTTCGACCGGCTTTGTATCGTCGGCGGGGGAAATACCGACGGTGACGACGCCGGCACTACCGCTCCACTCGCGTTCGGCGAACTCCTGTGCGCCCTGCCCGAAGAAGACGGTCGGCTCGACGTGGGTGGTCTGGGCGACCGGCTCGGCATCGGCGTCGGCGGGGAGGTAGACCTCGCGGAGCTGCGAGTCGCGATAGCCGATCGTGGTGTCGTCGACGGTGGTGACGGCGATATAGGAGGCGCTCGTCGCGAGTCGCAGAAACTGGCCGTGGCCGATCTCGGGTTCGACCGTCGAGGCCGCCGCGTCGCGCAGCACGGTCGAGGCCCGCAGCGCCGAGTCGCCCGGGGCCACCGCGGGCACCACGATGGTGACCGCGGCCGCTATGGCCGCGACCGCGCCGGTCGCCAGGGCACCGATTCCGATTCGCCGCACGATCTGCACGCGGTGCGTCGCCGCCGGAGCCTCGACCTTCGACACGAGCATCGCGCGCATCGCGGCCAGCTGGTCGGGGCGCAGTTCGGGGTCGCTCATCGTGATGTCCCTTCGAAGGCTCCGGTCAGTGAGACGGACGGCCGGTGGTCGGCGAGGTGCTCGGCGAGCGCCTTCTTCGCGAGGTGCAGCCGCGATTTGACCGTGCCGACCGGAATTCCCAGCAGCTGCGCGGCCTCGGCCACCGTGAGGCCCTCGATGATGCAGAGGGTGACGATCTTCTGGTGGTTGCGCGAGAGCGCTCCGAGCGCCGCGACCGCCGGGCCGTCGTCGAGAGCCTCCGCCGGGTCGATGACGTCGCCCGAGGGCGGCACCCGGTCGAGCAGGTCGCGGTAGCGCCTCGCCGAGCGCGTGATGTTCTGCGCCGCGTGTGTCGCGGTCACGAGCAGCCACGGCAACAGAGATCCGTCGACGAAGCGAACGCTCGCCCGCTTGCGCCACGCCTCGAGGAAGGCCACGGCCACGACATCTTTCGCGTCGTCGAAAGCGGGCACAAGGGCGAGGCTGTGCCGGAACACCCGCTGTTGGTGCCGGTCGAAGACGGCGGCGAAACTCTCGCCGTCACCATCGAGAGCGGCCCGCCAGTGCTCGGCGTCGGTCGTCTCGGTGCGCATACCTGTATTGTCCGGCACCGACGAAAAGGTTCACTGTGCCGGCGGTCGCCCCCGACCGGCAGCCTCGGGCGGCGTCCGGACCGCGACATCCGCCTCTCTCCGAAGCCCGCCGGGTCTTGATTTTCTCGGGGACCGGTGCCAGCGTGGCCGGATCGAAGGCACCTCGTCGGGGAGGACGCACGCTTATGGTCGACGCACCGCTCGTTCTACTGGGAGGCAGCGGGCTCGGCCCGTGGGCCTGGCAGCGGGTGACGCCGCTGCTCGAGGAGGCGGGGGCGAGGGTGATCGTGCCGACGCTCTCGGCGACCGCCGACGACGAGACCCCTGCCGCGGTCGTCGATCTCGATGTCTGGGTCGCCGACGTCGTGCACGCCCTCGACGCGGCACGAGTGCGCACCGCGACGGTCGTGGCGCACTCGTTCGCGGGATACCTCGCGGCCGCACTCGCCGAACGGCATCCGTCGCGGGTGCACGGTCTGATCTTCGTCGACGCGAACATCCCGGCCCCCGGGGTGCCGTGGCTCGCGGCGATGGGCCCGCAGATCGAGGCCATGCTGCGATCGAGTGTGCGCGACGACGCCGTACCGTTCTTCGCGCCCGACCAGTTCGACGCGGTGCACCCCGACAGCGGGCTCAGTGACGACGACCGCGCGCTTCTGCTCGGTTCGGCGACGCCGCAGCCGCTGCGCACCGAAGAGCAGTCGGCTGTCGCCGCGGCACCGCGCCGGGATTCCCCCTACATCCGTTGCATCCGCACCACACCGCCGGCCGCCGACCTCGACGGCTGGACACGTGTCGTCGAGCTCGACACCGGGCACTGGCCGATGCTCTCGGCTCCGGGAGAACTGGCCGAAGCGATCGTCGAGGGCGCCACCTAGTTCTCCACAAGCCGGGAATTTTCTCCCCCGTTTTCACCCGATCTACTCGAACACATGTTCGAAAGTGGGAAAATCGGGTATGGACGATTTCGAGATAGCGGATGACACGGGCGCACCGCCGCCCGGAGTACTACCGCCCTACGCACCCACCTTCGGTGACGGCCCACCGCCCGATCCGCCGCCCGACGTCTACGTCGACCCGCCGCCCGATCCGCGGTTCTTCGACACCCACGTGCGGCGGCAGCTGCTGTTCGGCACCTTCCTCGACGACGCCGAGGTGCGCGACCGGCAGCTCGCGGTCGCCGCGGCGGCCCGGGCGAAAAGCATCGACGAACTCCGGCGGGTCTCGGTGGCGATCGCCACTCGAGAGGAGGCCGAAGACGCCGCCAGACCCGAGCACCTTCGGGCCAACCGCGGGCAGGAGTCGGGCTGGTCGATCCAGAACCGCGCGAAGACCGAGCTGTCGACCGAGGTCGCCAGCTCGCTCAACCTCTCGAAGAACGCGGCGAGACGGCTGGTCGAAGAGAGCCAGACGCTCGTGGCCGACCTGCCGCTGACGCTCGACGAACTCGGCCTCGGCACCATCCGCTACGAACACGCGTCGCTGATCGCGACGACGGCGTGGAGCCTGCCGAAAGAGGCGCGGGCGGCGTTCGAGAACGAGGTGGTTCCGTGGGCGAAGACCCTCGTCTACGGCGCCTTCCGGGCGAAGGTGGTCACCGCGCGTGAGCGGCTGCACACCGCGAGCATGCAGGAGCGGCACGAGAAGGCCGCGGCGTTCCGCAACGTGTCGAAAGAACTCGGCGAAGACGGCATGGGCTACCTCACCGTGCACGACTCGAACGAGGTGATCGCGGGCATCTTCAACCGGCTCACCGATCTCGCCCTCCCGAAGGTCAAAGACGACCCGCGCACGCTCTCCCAGCGCCGCACCGACATCGCCACCGAGATCCTGCTCAAGGGCGACCTCTGCGCGGTGGTCGATGCGGCGGTGATCGCGAACGCGGGCTCCGCGGAAGCGCGCTCCGCAGACACCGGCGTTTCCGGTAGCGATAGCGACGGCATCGGCCGCGACGGCAAACGCCTCGGACACGGCATCGTCGCCCAGGTGCACGTCGAGATCCCGCTCCTCACGTTGCTCGGCCGCGACAGCGAACCGGCGACGCTCGAGGGCATCGTGCCGATCGATCCGGCCACGGCCCGAAAACTCGTCGCCGACGCCCCGGGGTTCTACCGGCTGCTCACCGACCCGGTCACCGGAACCATCGTCGCGTTCGACGACGCGTTCCGGTATCTACCGAAGTCGCTCCGCCGCGCGGTGCGACTGGTCGACGGGCACTGCACCGCCCCCTGGTGCGACGCCACCGAGAAGGAATCCGACGGACACCATCCCGACGAGTGGGCAGATTCGAACGACACCTCGCTCGACAACTCGGCCCTGCTCTGTCAGCCCGACCACCGTCTGGTGCACAACACCCGCTGGACGATGACGAAGCTGCCGAACGGCGACAAGCAGTGGATCTCGCCCTGCGGCCGCATCCGCAGGGTCGCTCCCGAACGACGCCTCTCCCCCGCGTTCGTCGAGGCGTTGCGTGACGAACCGGCGAAACCGCAACCGGCACCCGACCCGTCGGGTGCCGGTTGGTACACACCCACCGACCCCGACGAGGTGATGCCGTTCTGAACGGAGGGATCGTAGAACGAGCCGCATCACCCGGTCGCCGCGCCCAACCGCGCACCGGACCGTCGCAACACGGGTCTATCGGGCCGCGGCGACACGGGTCTATCGGGCCGCCGCGACACGGGTCTATCGGGCCGCCGCGACACGGGTCTATCGGGCCGCCGAGACACAGCGACACAGCGACACAGCGACACTGGGTCACCGGGTCACCGTCACGAAGCCTCCCGCCCTCACGGTCACCTTCGTAACGCCGGTGATCGCGCGCTCCTCGACGAGAACGCCGTCGGATCCGTAACTGCGCAGGGTCGCGGCGGCACCGTCGGCGCCCACCGACGTGCGCTGCGGAACGACCTCGGTCGAGTGCACCAGCTCGGTCGACGCTCCCGAACCCTCGAGCACGAGCCGCGACAGCAGCGGGCGCACGATGACGGCGTCGAGCGCGACGGTGCCCGTCAGGCCGGTGACCGTGACGGTGTCGCGTTGTGCCGAGACCGGCAGCAGCGTCGGCTGAGGCAGCAGCACACCGGGTGCCGCGGTGATGCCTTGGGCGCCGGCGCGGTCGCGCACGATGCCCAACGGCAGCTTCGACGTCCAGAGCGAGGACGCCGAACCCGGGTTCGGCTGGAACGTGACCGGCTCGACGTGGCGCAGCCCGGACGCGCCCGAGGTAGCACCGGCGCCGATCGCGATCGTCGCCTTCTGCCCGCGGGCGAGCGAGAGATAGGCGCCACCGCCATACTGCGATTCGCCGGTCCAGGCCGACCCGGGCGTCACGACCGATCCCGTCGTCGACGTCGCGGATTCCGCTTCGACGACTCCGAGGCCGCTGATCGCCGTGGTCTCGGTGACCGCCACGGCCCGCGCCGCCACCTCGGGGTGCGCGTCGAGCGCGAGCATCGAGAGCAGCCCGTGGATGGTGCTCTCCGCGCCGCTGTTGCGGTTGATCGAGCCGTCGGCCTGCACTCCGTCGTAGGTGACGCCGGTCGCCGGGTCATAGACGGGCTCCCCCGCCTTGTTCATGCCGAAGTACCAGGCGCCCATCATGCCGGCGAGCTCGGCGAGGCCCGGACGGTCGGCGGCGTCGGCCACCGCGAGCAGCGACTGCAGCCGCGAGTCGGCACCGTACGCGATCTGCACGCGCTCGATCGGGGTCGGGTACCAGGCGTTGTCGGGGCCGCCCGCGGTGAGCAGGGTCGGTACGAAGCCGGCGGAATCGGTGACGGCCGGTCCGAGAAGGGCCGGGTCGCCCAGGACCCCGGATGCCACGGCGAGCGCCGCCGGCATCTGAGACGCCCAGGCGTGCCACATCGAGCGCGACTGCGCCCACGGCAGAATCGCGCCGTACGGCCAGGTGCGCGTGTCGCCCGACCCCATCTTCGCGATGCCCTCGGCCAGTTTCGCCAGGGCCGAGCGGGCCGCCGCGTCGTCGGGCGCGGCGGCGGAGTACGCCGCGAGTCCGAGAACGGCTTCGGCCGATGCATCCGCTCCGTCGACGATCAGCCATGCGGGAACTTTCGCTCCGTCGGCGTCGACGAACTGTCCGTAGCGCGAGAGCGGATCCCGTTCGAGGGCGGCCACCCCGAGCTGCAGGCGCTGTTGCAAGAACGCGGCGAACTCCGGGTCGTCGGCGGCGAAGGCGGCGTAGCCCTCGCCGAACGCCCACAGGCTGCGGGCGAGCCAGTAGCTGTCGCCGCTGTCGGAGGGGTCGGGCAGTTCGACCGGTTCGGGCGAGGGATTGAGTGTGCCGTCGGGCTGCATCCAGAGCACGACGTTGCCGGCGTTCGGTCCGGTCGAGGTCTGCAGGTAGGCGACCGAGCGCAACAGCTCGTAGGCCGAGTCGCGGCTCGACTCGGAGCCGGTCTGCTTCCAGTCGCGCAGGTAGACGACGGCGGCCCGGGCCACGTCGTCGGAGTTGTAGGCGCCCTGGCCCCAGTACCCGGTCGCGGGGTCGAGCGGCCCGCCGCCGACCCGCTCGAAGGTTCCGCCGTCGCGCGCGTCGGCGTAGGTCCACGGCAGGGTGAGTGCGGGCTCCTCGGCCAGCCGGTAGGTGTCGTGTCCCTCGATGGCGGGCGGCGACGCCTGATCGAGCAGGAAGTCGAGGTGCGCGAGATTGGTGAGCGGGGCCGGTACAGGCGCAGCAGGGGCCGCGGAGGCTGGAGCGGTCGTCACCACGAAGCCGGCGGCGAGTGCGGCGACGGCAATAGTCGCCGGCCAGCGCCGGAAGTAAGAGCGGGTTATGAGACGGTTCGTCATTGAAACAGTCCTTTCGAGTGCGGATTACACGGCGTCGAGCCGGGCGACGCCGATCTTCGAGTCGGCCATGCCGTAGAACACATAGCGCTGGCCGTCGATCTCTTCGATCGCGGTGGGGAAGACGACGTTCGGCACGATGCCGCTCTTCTCGTCGTCGGTCTCGGCGAACAGCAACGGTTCGCTCGTGCGGGCGATCACCGTCGAGGGGTCGTCGGCGTCGAGGATGAGTGCGCCCGCCGCGTAGTTCACCTTCTGCTGCTGGTCGAAGGCGCGCTCGAGCTTCCCGGTGACCCCGTGGTGCAGCACGAGCCACCCCTCGGGCACCCGCAGCGGTGGCGGGCCTCCCCCGATCTTCAGCTGTTCGAAGTCGAACTCGGGGCCGGCGACGAAGCGGTGCTGACCCCAGTAGACGAGCGCGCGGATGTCGGTCTCGACGGCGGCGACGGGAACATAGCTGATCCAGATGCTCTGCCGGTCGTCGGGTAGGCCGACGGGCATCCGCACCCCTTCTCCCGCGCGCACCTCGTCGAGGTCCCACATCGGCCGGTGCAGCACAGCGAAGCTCTCGGTGCCGTCGGGGGCGGTCACCGGTTCCGGGAAGAACACGGTGTCTTTGTTGTGGAAGAGGTTCAGGTCCATGTCGAGCGCGTCGTCGTAGGCGAAGAGGGCGGGCCCGAGCCTGGTCCACTCGCGCAGGTCGGTCGACGTGGCGATCGCGGTGCGCGGGCCGAGCGGCCCGTACGCGACGTAGGTCATCACGTGCAGGCCGAGCCGGGGCACGAAGGTGACGCGCGGGTCTTCGACACCGGCGTTGTTCGCGCCGCGTTCCCAGCCGCGGTCGGGCGCGAGCACGACGCCCTCGCGCTCGACGCCGACGGGCACGCCGTTCTCGATCACCACCCGGGCGAGCCCGACCCGGCTGACGTTGCCGGTCGCGACGAGGCGCGGCAGCAGGTAGAGCGTGCCGTCGGGGGTGCGCCCCGAACCGGGGTTCAGCACGCCCTCGGCCTCGAGGTCGTTGCCGTCTTGGGGGGTCATGACGACCCCGACCCTGCTGAGTTTGTAGGGGAAATCCATGGTCAACCTTTCACGCCTGAGCCGATATCGGTGGAGATGAAGTAACGCTGGAACACGATGAACAGCACGACCACGGGCGCCGCGAGCACGACGGCCCCGGCCAGGGTCGCGCCGAAGGGGTTCGCCGCCGAGGCGGCCACCGTGGAGATGTAGTTCGCGAGCGACACCGCGAGCGGCTGCAGCGCGGCGTCTTTCGTGATGAGGAACGGCCAGAGGAACTCGTTCCAGGGGCCGATGAAGGTGAGCAGCACCACGGTGATGAGCGCGGGCCGCACGAGCGGGATGGCGATGCGCCAGAGGAGCACGAGCTCGCTCGCGCCGTCGATGCGGGCCGCCTCGAACAGCTCCTTCGGAAGCTGCAGGAAGTACTGGCGGAAGATCACCACGGCGGTCGAGTTGATGAAGAACGGAAGGATCATGCCGAGGTAGTTGTCGCTCAACCCGTAGTCGCGCGCGATGAGCACGTAGAGCGGGATCATCAACAGCTGGAACGGCACGACCTGCACGAGCAACGCGAGCGCGAAGGTCGCCCCTCGACCACGCCAGTGCAGCTGCGCGAGCGCGTACCCGGCGAGCAGGCCGAAGACGAGCGTTCCGAGCAGCACCCCGAGCGTGAAGATGCCCGAGTTCACGAGGCCCGTGAGCAGGCTGATGCGCTCGTTGATCGCCGCGAAGTTGTCGAGCGTGAGGTTCGCGGGATTCGGGAAGGCGCCCGCGACGGTGGGATCCGGTTCGGTCTGCAGCGACCCGATCACCATGTAGTAGAAGGGGAACAGGAAGACGAGGGCGCCCAGGGCGAGCACGACCGCCCGCAGTGTGGCCTGTCCCCGCGACATCCGCGTCTCCGACAGCGTGTCGATGGGTGTGATCCGGTTTTTCGATCGTCTCGACATCAGTCTCTCTCCCCCGCGAATCGGTTCTGCAGCCAGGCGATGACGAGCACGAGCACGACCAGCACGATGCCGATCGCCGCCGCGACGTCCGGCTGGCCCTGCTGCAGGCCCTTCTGGTACATGATCAGCACCGGCGAGGCCGAGGCCCCGTTCGGTCCGCCGCCGCCGGTGAGCAGGTACGGCTCGGTGAACAGGTTGGCGCCCGTCACCGTCGAGACCAGCAGCACGAGCACCGTCGCCGGGCGCACGCCGGGAACGGTGACCGAGAAGAAGCTGCGGATGGCGCCGGCGCCGTCGGTGGACGCCGACTCGTAGAGCTCCTTCGGTACGCCCTGCAGCGCCGCGAGGTAGAGCAGGATGTAGAACCCGAGCTGCTTCCAGGTGACGAAGATCGCGATGGTGGGCATGGCCCAGGTCTCGCTGATCAACCACGACGGGTCGGGAGCCAACGGCCCGAGGATCTGGTTGACCAGACCCTCGCCGTTGAAAAGGAACAACCACACTCCGACGACCGCGACGCTCGCCGTGACGTACGGCACGTAGTAGCTCACCCGCAGGAAGGTGCGGAACCGGGTGACCCGGTTGAGCGCCGTCGCGAGCACGAGCGAGAGCACCACGGTCAACGGCACGTTGATGAGCAGGAAGATGCCGACGTTGCCGAACGACCGGATGACCGCGGGGTCGCTGAACGCCGCGACGAAGTTGTCGAGGCCGACGAACGGGCGGTCGACCTGGGCTCCTGGGGCGGCGAAGAAGAAATCGTGGAACGCGATCCAGAGCGAATAGACGAGCGGATACGCGAACACGAGCAGCACGAAGACCAGGTACGGCGCGCTGAACAGCAGCCCGAGCGGGTTGCGGCCGAGCAGCCGCTCCCTCACCCGGGGTGCCTTGGCCGCTTTCGGGGCGGCCGTTGCGGTGGCGGTCATGGTCTACGGCTGGGCGGCGATGTCGTCGATCTCGGCGGCGGCGTTGTCGAGCGCCTCGTGCACGTCGCCCTTGCCGAAGATCACCGACTCCGTCCACGCGTCGCGGAACGCCTGCAGCATCTGCACGGTGTTCGGTCCGGGCGGAACCTCGACGGTGCGCGAGGCCTGGTCGCCGAACAGCTCGTACGCGGGGTTCGCGGTGAAGTAGTCGGCGTAGGTCGTCGCGAGGTCGGTGCGCAGCGGCATCTGGCCGGTCAGCTCGAGCAGCTGGCCGTCTTGTTCCTCACTGGTCGAGAACTTCAGCACGTCCCACGCGGTCGCCTGGTTCTCGCAGGCCGAGTAGAGGCCGATGTTCTTGGCGTCGCTGAAGGTCCAGGTCTCCTCGGCGGGTGTGCCGTCCTTGGTGGGCACCGGCACGGCGCCCCAGTTCAGCCCCTCGTAGACCGAGACGGCCCAGGGCCCGACGATCGCCATCGCCGCTGCTCCGTCGGCGAACGAGTCGCCCTGGAACTGCTCCTGCCCGGCGAGCTTGTCGGTGTAGAGCTTCGCCCAGAAGTCGGCCACGTCGTAGCCGGCCTCGTCGGCGAAGGTCGCTTTGTTGTCTTCGACGATCTGGGTGCCGCCGGTCTCGGCGGCGTAGAGCGGGTAGAAGTCGAACTGGGTCTGGAAGAACTCGCTCGTCGGGGCGGGCAGGATGGCATTGGGCGCGACGCCCGCGTCGACGAGCGTCTTCGCCGTCGCGAGGAATTCGTCGTAGGTCGACAGCGCGGGGTTCTCGGCATCGAGACCGGCCGCGGTGAACATGTCCTTGTTGTAGAAGATCATCACGGGGTTCGACTTCCACGGCATCTGGAAGTAGTCGCCGTCGGCGTTCTGGTACTGCTCGGCGATGTCGCCCGAGCGGTCTTCGATGTACGAGGCGCCGTCGTCGAAGGCCGAGAGATCGACGAGGCCGCCCTGCTTCTCGAACTGCCCGACGGCCGAGGGCGCCGTGTTGTAGATCAGGCACGGGGCGTTTCCGGCGGTGATCGCGGCGCTGATGACCTCTTCGCTGCTCTTGCCGGCGGGGATCTCCTGGCCCTTGATCTGCTCGTCGGGGTGGTCGGCGTTCCACGCCTCGACCATCTGCTTGCCCCAGGCGACCTCCTGCTCGTTGTTCGAGTACCAGATGGTGATGTCGCCGCGGCCGTCGGCCGAGCCGCCGCCTCCGCCGCCTCCGCAGGCGGTGAGGGCGAGGGATGCGACGAGCACACCCGCTGCGGTTGCTGCTGTTCTCTTTTTCACGGTGGATCCTTTCAATCCGGCTACATTGCCGAGGTCGGGAGTTGCGTGGTGGTGCGGATCTTTCAGGGAGACGGCGGCGCCGTCGAGTCTCGGATGACGAGGGTCGCGGGGGGCAGGACGACATCGTCGTGGGCGCCGGCCGGGTCGTCGACCACGCGCAGCAGGAGTTCGGCGGCGGCGTGCCCCCACGCGCCGGCCGCGGTCGTGACCGTCGTCAGGGCGGGGTGCAGGTAGGCGCCGACGTCGCTGCCGTCGAAACCGGTGATCGAGAGGTCGACCGGCACCTCGAGTCCGAGGCGCTGCGCCACCCCGAGTCCGGCGATCGCCATCGGGTCGTTCGCGTAGACGATCGCTGTGGGGTGCCGGTCGAGAGCGAGCAGTTCGCGGGTGGCACGTGCGCCGTCGGCGGCCGTGAAGTCGGTCTCGACGATGTCGCCCTGCGGGAGGCCGAGTTCGGCGAGCGCCGCAGCGAACGACCGGGCACGCCGTTCGCCGTGCAGCATGCGCGACGGGCCGGCGACGTGCGCGATGCGCTCATGGCCGAGCCCGGCGAGGTGGGCGACGACGTCGCGGATGCCGGCCGTGTCGTCGAGCAGCACGGCCGGGATGGCGGCCGCGGCGTCGGGGTGGCCGAGGGTGACGGCCGGCAGCCGCAGCTCGCGCACGAGGTCGAGCCGCGGGTCGTCGCGCCGCAGGTCGGTGAGGATCACCCCGTCGACGCGGTCGTGGGCCTTGAGCCGACGGTAGCTGGCGATCTCGGAGGCCTCGCTCCCCACCATGCTGAGCACGAGCGCGTGTTCGACCGGCGAGAGAGCCGACTCGACCCCCGCGATGAACGCCGGGAAGAACGGGTCGCCCGACAGGATCTCCGGATCGCGCGCGATCACCAGGCCGAGGGCGAACGAGCGGTCGGTGCTGAGCGAGCGCGCACGCACGCTCGGGATCCAGCCGAGGTCGTCGGCGACCCGCAGGATGCGGTCGCGGGTCGCGGGCGCGACGCCGGGCCTGTCGTTCAGCGCGAACGAGACGAGCCCTTTGCTCACCCCGGCCTCGCGGGCGACGTCGGCGATCGTCGGCCGTTGTCTGACCATCGATGCCTCCCCGGTGAGTGCGGTCCGGTCGTCTGAACCGGTTTAGGGAACGGTACCCCGAACGGGGGCCGAACGGAACCCCTCCGCCGGGAAAGGGCCGGTCGCGTCACAGGTCGACGACGAGCTCCTCGGTGAGCGCACGCGACACACACGGGTACATGATGGTCGCGTCGGCCTCTGTGGTGAGCGAGTCGCGGTGCTCGACCCTGCCGTCGAGCACGCGCACGGCGCAGGATCCGCACACCCCACGCAGGCACGACCCGGAGACCGCGACATCCTCGGCATCGAGCGCCTGCAGCATGGTGCGGTCGGCCGGCACCGTCACCACCCGGTCGGAACGCGCCAGCCGCACGGTGAAGTCGGCGTTCGGCAGCGGCACGATCGCTTTCGGCTCGAAGCGCTCGAGGTGCAGGCTGCCGGCCGGCCAGTCGCGCATCGCGTGTTCGACCGCGTCGGTGAAGCGCGACGGCCCGCAGCAGTACACCGCGACGCCCTGCTGCGGCTCGGCGAGAAGGGCGTCGAGGTCGAGGCGGCCGGCCCGCTCGGGCGAGTTGATCGTGACCCGGTCGCCGAGCGCCGCGATCTCGGCGGCGAACGGCAGGTGGGCGTCGCCGCGCACCGCGTAGTTCATGCTCCAGTCGGCGTCGCCTTCGGCGAGGTGGCACGCCATCGACAGGATCGGCGTGATGCCGATGCCCGCGGCGAGCAGCAGGTAACGCTTCGCCGGCAACACGGGGAACAGATTGCGCGGCGTGCTCGCGTAGACCGTGCGGCCCTCGCGCAGGTAGTCGTGGATGTACATCGAGGCACCGCGCGAGAACTCCTCGCGCAGCACGGCGATGCGGTACGAGCCCAGGTCGCCCGGGTCGCCGCAGAGCGAGTACTGCCGCTGCTGCCGCGTGACGAGCTGCACGTCGATGTGCGCGCCCGGCTCCCACTCCGGCAGCGCACCGCCGTCGGGGCGCGCCAGTTCGATGCCGACGATGTCGGCGCTCTCGTTCGTGATGCGCTTCACGACGAGCGGAAGCATCCCCTGCCTGCGCGGCACGTCAGTACAGGGTCTTGTAGGCGGCGGCCATGCCGTCGTCGATGAGCTGGCCGATCTCGGTGGTCAGGCCCGAGGCCTCGGCCCACATCTGCCCAGAGGTCGGAACCTCGTTCGCGAGATCCTGCATCTCCGGGTCCCAGAGTCCGCTGCGCAGCAGCGCGCGCCCGCAGTGCAGGTACACCTGCTCGGTCTTGATCACCGTCGCGAGGCTCGGCACCACGTGGTCTTGTTCGAGCATCCGCATCAGCTCCGGGTCATCCGTCACATAGGCCGTGCCGTTGATGCGCAGGGTCTCGATCATGCCCGGCACAAAACAGACCAGCCCGACGTGGCCGTTGTCGAGGATGTTGAGGAACGAGTCGGCGAGCTTGTTGCCGAGCCGGTCGGGAATCACGAGGGTCTGCGCGTCGAGCGCCCGCACGAAGCCGGGGTAGTCGCCGCGCGGGGAGTTGTCGCAGTTGCCGTCGCTGTCGGAGGTCGAGAGGCAGAGAAACGGCGAGTGCGCGAGGAAGGCGAGGCAGTGCCGGTCGAGGTGGTCGAGGATCTTGTCGCTCGTCGCCTGGTCGGGATAGCCGAGGTGTTCGCGCAGATCGGTCTCGGCGAGCCTCCGGAACTCTGTCTTCACGAAGCGGCCTCTCGAAATCTGTGACGGGACGAAAGTCCAAGACTACGGGTGGTGGGCGGATGCGGCCCGGGTCCGGCCGCACAGCGTTTCTGCCCGCAGTGTGCCGTGGGCACAGCCGGCGCAATCGAAGTGACGGGGTTTCACTCTTTGTCGTAGAGTCGTAGGAGGGGGAAGGATTCCATGACTCTCATCGACACGGACATCAGGGAAGACCGTCGCCAGCGCGCGGTCGAAAGCCTCGGCTTCACGGAGGCGGTGCGCAATCCGCAGCTCGACCGGGTGGCGCGCATCGCCCGGGCCACCTTCGGCGTCGATTTCTCGTCGATCACCGTGTTCGACCACGACCGCGCACTCTTCGTCGGCGGGGGCGGATTCGACGGCACAGAGGCGCCGCGCGCCGACAGCCCGTGCCAGCTCGTCGTCGACTCCGGCGAGATCGTCACGACCGCCGACGCACGCACCGACGCGCGATTCGACGACATCGCGAACATCAGGGGGCCGGGTTCGGCGTTCTACGTCGGCCATCCGCTCACCGACGCCTCGGGCAACGTGGTCGGCTCGCTCTGCCTCGTCGCCCAAGAACCCCGCGTGCTCTCCGACCGCGAGATGCAGGTGTTCGTCGACCTCGCCGCGTGGGCGCAGGCCGAGATGCTCGCCGACGCCGAAGCGGTGCACGCACGCGCCACCCAGCAGTCGCTGCTCCCCGCCGCGCCGCTCGACCACGACGGGGTGAAGGTCGTCGGGGTCTGCCTCCCCGCGCACAGCGTCGGCGGCGACTACTTCGACTACGGGCCCGTCGGGCCGCTCGTGCACGTCGCGATCGGCGACGTCATGGGCAAGGGAACCGGCGCGGCGATCCTCGGCGCCGCGACCCGCTCGGCGTGCCGCGCGGTCGTGCCCACGATCGAGGACGGCGCGGGCCTCGGCCGCGGGGTCGAACGCATCGAACAGGCCATTTTCGCCGACCTGCAGCGCACCGGCACCTTCGTCACCTACTTCCACGCCGTGGTCGACCCGCACGCCGCCACCCTCCACTACGTCGATGCGGGCACCGGCCTCTCGCTGCTCGTGCGCGCCGACGGCAGCACCCGGCAGCTCTCGGGTTCCGGCCTGCCCCTCGGCATCGACCTGCAGAGCCACGTCACCCACTCGGTCGACCTGCGCGTCGGCGACCGGCTCGTGATGGTGAGCGACGGGCTGCTCGACATCGTCGACGACCAGGCGAACTGGGTGGTCGAGCTCGACGCCCTCGTGCGGTCGGCGGCCGACGCCGCCGACGTGCTGCGGCTGGTCGCCGAGGTCAGTCGCGCCCGGGTGCCGCTCGACGACGTCACCGTCGTGGTGATGGAGTACCTGCCGTGACGATGGAGTACAGCCGGCGCGACCTGCGCCAGCTCTCCCACCGCACGAGCCTGCGGCGGCTGGCGGTCATCCGCATCGTGATCGTGCTCGCCGCGGCATCCGGTCTCAACTACGTTGTCTGGCGCTGGGCCGCGAGCGTCAACTGGGACTCGTGGTGGATCGCCGTGCCGCTCGTGCTCGCCGAGACCTACAGCCTGATCGACTCGCTGCTCTTCGCCCTCGGCGCCTGGCGCATCCGCGAGCGCGGGGAACCGCCGGCCCCGCCCTCCACCGGCTACACCGTCGACGTCTTCATCACCACCTTCGACGAACCGGTCGAGCTCGTGATGCGCACCGCCCGGGCGGCGCTCGACATCGACTACCCGCACACGACCTGGATCCTCGACGACGGTGCGCGCGAAGAAGTGCGCGCCGCCGCCGCCTCGCTCGGCATCGGCGTGATCACCCGCTCGTCGGACTGGGTCGACCGGCCCCGGCACGCGAAAGCGGGCAACCTCAACAACGCGCTGCTGGCGACCGAGGGCGAGTTCGTGCTGGTGCTCGACGCCGACCAGGTTCCGCACCCCGGCATCCTCGACCGCACCCTCGGCTACTTCAAAGACCCGCAGATGGCGCTCGTGCAGACGCCGCAGTGGTTCGAGAACGTGCCGGCCTCCGACCCGCTCGGCAGTCAGGCCCCGCTGTTCTACGGCCCGATCCAGCAGTCGAAAGACGGCTGGAACGCGGCGTTCTTCTGCGGGTCGAACGCCATCCTGCGCCGCGAGGCGCTTATGCAGCTCGGCCTCTCGCGCTACGTCACCGACGTCGAGCGGTCGGTGCACCGCGCCATCCGCACCTCGCGGCGCCTACTCGCGCGCGCGCGCGAAGAGGCGGCGGGCGACCGGCGCGTCACCTCGGCCCTGCGCAAAGCGGCGACCATCGTCGAGAACGCGCGCACCGAGCTCGCAGCGGGCGACGGCATCTCGGATGTCACGTACCGATTCCAACGCGGAATCGACGCCATCGCGCGCGACTACGCCGATGCCGACCTCGCGATGATGCGCGACGACCTGCGCGAGCTCGCGGCACTCTCGAACGAGACCGACACCTTCGCGGGCATCGACGATGCCGCGCTCGAGATGCTCACCGGCCGCGAGACCTCGCCGCTCGCCGCGATCGAGGCGATCTCGGTTCTCGCCGGCGCGCTCGACGTCGACCGGGGCGACGAAGCCCAGGCGATCATGCCGATGGCCACCATCTCGGTCACCGAAGACATGGCGACCTCGATGCGGCTGCACGGTCTCGGCTGGCGCTCGGCCTACCACGGCGAGGTGCTCGCCTCGGGACTCGCGCCCGAAGACCTCGAGACGATGATCGGCCAGCGGCTGCGCTGGGCCCAGGGCACCATGCAGGTCTTCTTCCGCGAGAACCCGCTGCTGCAGCGCCGACTGTCGGTCGGCCAGCGGCTGATGTACTTCGGCACGATGTGGAGCTACTTCTCCGGCTTCCCCGCCCTCGTCTACGTCACGGCGCCCGTGCTCTGCCTGGCCTTCGGGGTCATCCCGGTGACCGCCTACAGCCTCGACTTCTTCGCCCGCTTCATCCCCTTCCTGCTGCTCAACCAGCTGCTGTTCTGGGTCGTCGCCGCGGGTCGCCCGACCTGGCGTGGTGCGCAGTACTCGCTCGCGCTGTTCCCCGTCTGGATCGAGGCGGTGACCTCGGCGTTCAAGAACGTCTTCCTCGGTCGACCGCTCGGGTTCCGGGTGACCTCGAAGGTGCGGGTCGAGGGCGGCAGACCCCGGTGGGATCTGGTGCGGCCGCAGCTCATCGTCATGGCGTCGCTCGTCGTCGCCCTCGTCGTGGTGTGCATCCGCATCCTCGTCGGCCAGGCCGAGGGCATCGCGCCCTACGTCAACATCGTCTGGGTGATCTACGACCTCGCGGTGTTCAGCATCATCATCCGCGCCGTGCTCTACCGGGGCCCGGCGAGAACCGAGAAGGAGTCCTTATGACGTCGATCGACGTACGTGCCGCAGACGGAGGGGTGGTGCTCGCGCAGAGCGGCCGGCTCACCGTCGTCACGGCGCCGCAGTTGCGCGCCACGGTCGCCGACCGCATCGCCTCGGGCGACCGCCTCATCGTCATCGACCTGTCGGCCACCGAGTTCGTCGACTCGTCGGGTCTCGGCGCGCTCGTCTCCTGCCTCAAGTCGGCGAGGCAGGCGGGCGGCGACCTGCGCATCGTGGCACCGAGCGAACAGGTCTCGATGGTGCTGCGTATGACCAACCTCGACCGCATCCTCACCCCGCGCGTGTCGGTCGACGACGCCCTGCGCGGCTAGTGCGCCGCGAATGACCACGTACGCGCACCGCGAGGTCGACGTCGCCGCGACCGTCGCGAGCATCGACGTCGTGCAGACCGAGTTCGACGCCTGGTGGACCGAACTCGGCGAAGAGAACGTGCAGACACGGTTCGCGTTCGAGATCGCGGTGGTGGAGATCGCGACCAACATCGTCGAACACACGCACCGCGCCGAAGGGAGTGCCGGTCGGCGCTTCCGTCTCGAATTGACCGCCGACGCGACATCCGTCACCGCGGTCTTCACCGACAACGGCCAGCCCGCCGACATCGACCTGAGCACGGTCACCATGGCCGATACCGACGAGGAGAGCGGCCGCGGCCTCGCCCTCGCGATCGCGGCCCTCGACAGCCTCGACTACAGCAGGGTAGACGGCCGCAACACCTGGACGCTCGTGTGCGGTCGCTGATCCGCCGCACGGCCGCGCTCGTCGGACTGGTCGCCGTCGGTGCCGTCCTCGGCCCGGTCGCGGCCGCGCCCGCGTTCGCCGCGGACACCCGCGCGTCGGCTGCCGCCGATGCGCCGCGACCCGACGAGACCTGGTTCGGACCCGACCTCGAGTGGACCGACAACGCACCCGACGGGTACGCCGACCGCCTCGGCGCAGACCCCTCGCTCTACGAGCTCACCCTCCCGTACCCGATCGACGAGAGAGCCGCGGCGCAGTGGCGCACCTCGGCGCGCGCGGTCGCGACCCAGGGTGCGGTGCTCGCGCTGAGCCTGTTGCCCACGACTTCGCTCGACGAGCTGACCGCGGCCGACGCCGCGGCGGCCGAGGCGCTGCTCGACGAGATCCACGAGCAGTACGGCACCCAGCAGCTCGTGCGGTTCGCCCCCGAGATGAACGGCACCTGGATCTCGTGGGGGCAGCAGCCCACCGCCTACGTCGACGCTTTCGGGTTGTTCGCCGACACCGTGCACGGCGGCGACTCCGAGGCGCTCATGGTCTGGGCGCCGTCGTACGGTTCGGGGTACCCGTTCGGCCTCGCCGAGGGCCGCCTCGACTCGATCTCGGCGACCGACCAGGCGCTGCTCGACACCGACGGCGACGGCGAGATCACCGAATCCGACGACCCGTACGGCCCGTACTACCCCGGCGACGACGACGTCGACTGGGTGGGGCTCACCATGTTCTACTTCGGCAAGGGCGAGGCGACCGCTTCGGCGGGGGTCGACGTTCCGCTGACCACCAACGAGATCGCGGTCGGCACCGAGGTCGAGCAGCGCTTCGACGAGTCGTGGGGCTACGTCGTGCCGCGGGACGACAGCTTCTACGACCGGTTCGCGGTCGGGCACGACCGCCCGATGCTGCTCGACACGGGAGCGCTGTACGCCGACCGGCTCGGCGGAGCGACAGAGATCGACGTGAAGCGCGGCTGGTGGCGGCAGGTGCTCGCCGCCGTCGCCGACCGCCCGCTCATCGCGGGCGTCAGCTGGCTCGAGGTCGAACGCGACGAGGCGGAGGCGGGCGGCGACGAGGTCGACTGGCGTGCGACGGCCGACCGCGACATCGCCGCCGCGTTGCTCGCCGACCTGCGGGCCGACGAGCGCATCGAGTTCGCGCCGGTCACCGAGGTCGTCTCGAAGAAGGACGGCAATGCCGCGACCGTCCAGGTGCGCGACGCCGACGACGCGAACACCGGCGGCGACCAGATGAGTTTCATCGTCTGGTGTGCCGCGGGGCTCGCGATCGCGTTCCTGCTCTCCGGGCTCGTGGGCAGGTTCGTTCCGAGCTGGCGCTACGACGACGACGGCAAGCCGGGGCGCGACCTGCGCATCGACCTGTTCCGCGGATTCATCATCCTCGCGGTGGTGATCACGCACATCGAGGTCGCCGGCCCGCTGTCGTACGTCACCCTGCACGCGGTCGGCGCGATCACGGGCGCCGAGATGTTCGTCTTCCTCTCGGGGCTCGTGCTCGGCATGGTCTACCCGCTCGGTGTGCGCAAGTTCGGCGAGCTGAAGTCGGCGACCGGCGCCCTGCGGCGCGCGGGCAAGCAGTACACGGTGACGATCGTGGTGATCCTCGTCGTCTTCGCCCTGAGCTTCGTGCCATTCCTCGGCGCCGACGCGATCACGACGTTCACCGACCGCGGCACGGGAGAAGACGGGCTGCCCGCCGAGGGCCGCACCTACGATCTCTACCCGAACGGCGACCGGCTGCTCGACTACCCGCCGCCCTGGTACGCGGTGCGCCAGCTGCTGCTTCTCGAGATGGGCCCGTGGCCGTTCAACATCATGGGTCTCTTCGTGGTGCTCAGCGTCACGATTCCCGCGGCGATGTGGTTGCTCAAGAGGCGCATGTGGTGGGTGCTGCTCGCGGTCAGCTGGGCGCTCTACATCTGGCGCACGCTGGTTCCGGATGCCCCGTCGCTACCGTCGCAGTTCGAGGCCGTCTTCCCGCTCTTCCTCTGGCAGATCCTCTTCGCCCACGGCCTCGTCGTCGGCTACTACCGCCGGCAGATCCAGCGGGCCCTCACCAGCCTCCCCGGCCGCATCCTCACCGCGACCGCCCTGCTGGCCTACGCCGGCGCGCTCGTCTACCTGTGGGCGGGTTACACCTACGGGTTCGACCCCGCGCCGTTCCCGCCGACCCTCTACGACTCGCTCTACGGCACCGCCTACCAGCGGGTCGACATGCAGTGGGGGCGCCTCGCCAACCTGGTGCTCATGGTCGTGTGCACCTACGCGATCCTCACCGCGTTCTGGAAGCCGATCAACTTCGTCATCGGGTGGCTGTGGATACCGCTCGGCCAGGCGAGTCTCTACGTCTTCGTCTGGCAGGTGTTCTTCGCGCTCGCGGTGGCGTCGATCCCCGGGCTCGACCGCACCGACGCTCTCATCGGCACGGCGATCCACACCGGTCTGATCCTGCTGGTGTGGGTGATGGTGCGCAAGAAGTTCCTGTTCTCGGTCATCCCGCGCTAGTCGTTCGCCTTCGAACAGGTGCGGTCCGCCGCGGTCTGACCGGTGAGCCCCTGGATCGTCTCGACCGGCGGGGCGGCGACGGGCGCAGCGGTCGGGGTGCTCGTGGCCGCCGGATCGGGGGCGGGCGCGACCGGCGGCGCCACGGGCGCTATCGCCGTCGGGTCGGCGACCGTGCCGACACCCGAGATGCCCTCGAGACCGATCGGCTGGTCGGCGGCGATCTTCGCGAAGAGCTCGGCGGCGCGCGCCTTTATCGGCACCACCCGTCCGGCCTCGGTCGACGAGGTTCCGGCCGGGTACTGCACGAAGGTCACGTTCTCCAGCGGCAGGTCCTTGAAGACGAGCGCCATCGACACGAGGGTGGTCGGCTGGGCCAGGCTGTCCGACACGATCATGTTCTTCGACGCGGCGGTCGCGAGCTGGAACACGCGGGCCGGGTCGGTCAGCGTGCTGTCCGACTTGATCTTGCGCAGCATCGACGACAGGAACATCTGCTGCGACCCGATGCGTCCGATGTCGCTGCCGTCGCCGACACCGTGGCGGGTGCGCAGGAAGTCGAGCGCCTGCTCGCCCTCGAGGGTCCACTCGCCGGCGGCGGGCAGCTGCAGGCCGGTGTACCGGTCGTCGATCGGTCCGTCGATGCACACGGTCACGCCGCCGATCGCGCTGCTGATCTCGCGCACCCCGTTGAACGTCATGATGCCCGCGTACGGGATGTCGAGTCCGGTCAGAGCGCTCACCGTGAGCACCGTGCAGGGCAGGCCGCCGAAGCCGAGGGTGGTGTTGATCTGCCGCGAGCTCATGCGCGGGTAGTCGCCCGACCCGTCGGCGCGCGGGCAGGCCGGGATCGGCACGAGCAGGTCGCGCGGGAAGCTCACGGCGACCGCGCGCTGGTGGTCGGCCGCGACGTGCAGCAGCATCGTGAAGTCGTTGAGCTTGCCCTCGCGGTCGGGGCAGCCGCCGGGAACGTCGCACTCGTCGCTGCCGACGAACAGCACGTTGAAGCCGCCCTCGAACGCGCCGACACCGGGAGGAGGGGCCGGCACCTCGTCCTGGCCCGGCAGGGCGACGGTGTCGATGTTCTCACGCAGCTGGTTCACCGCGAGGGCACCCACCGACACGAGGCTCACCGCGATCACGGTCAGCCCGACGAGCAGGAGCTTCAGCGCGCCGAGCACCGGCCGCGGGCGTGCGAGTCGGCCGTGACGGGCGACGGGTGCGGAGCTCATACGACGAACGTACTTGCTGCGGACACCGCCGTCCGGTGCGCAACACACCTTGGGGCGCGGATCCGGCCTCGGTACCGTGGAGGTACGCGTTCACCGAAGGAGCATCCGATGACCGACCTCCCCCAGCCCCTCGACCACACCTTCACCGCCCCGATAGGCGTCGACGTGAAGGGCGAACTCTGGCAGTGCGTCGAGATGCCCGACTCCGCCGACTTCTTCGGCACCGGCTCATCGGTGCGCGTCGACGCGACCGTCGACGACGTGACGCTCGAGAACGTCGGCCTGATGCCCACCGGCACGGGCGGCCACATGCTCTCGCTCAATGCGACGGTGCGCAAACGGCTCGGCAAAGGGCTCGGAGACGACGTGACCGTGCGGCTGCTCAGGCGGCTGAGCTGAGTGGAGACGGAGAGACGGAGCCGCCTGTCAGAATCGAACTGACGACCTTCTCATTACGAGTGAGATGCTCTACCAACTGAGCTAAGGCGGCGGGTGACCGGGTTTCTCCGGGCACAGCATAAAAGCTTAGCCGATCATTCGGACCGCGAATGCACAAGCAGACCGTCGAGCTGCGCGAACGAGTCGCGCAGGCGGTCGGCGAGTTCGCTCGGCCCCCCGCCGGCGTCGGCCCAGCGCGACCAGGCGTGCCGCATCGCGCCGAAGGCGACGAAGGTGATGAGCCGCGACCGCTGCGCCAGTTCTGCGGCGTCGTCGGCGAGCCATGGCTCGTCGGCCACGAGGCGTCGGGCCACGATCTCGCCGAGCTCGTCTTCGAAATTGCGCATGGTCGCCATGCGCAGGGCGAAGAGTTGCGGATGCTGTTTCATCAGTGTTCGACGCAGCGTCAACAATTCGAAGTCGTCGGGGATGTTCGAGCTCGAGGTCGCGAGCATCTCGCCGAGGTCGGCGAGGATGTTGCTCCGTGTGCCCGCGTTCACGAACGCGTCGACGCGGGTGCCCTCCGACAGCGAGGGAGCCTCGCCGATGAGGGCTTCCTCTTTCGAGGCGAAGTAGTTGAAGAACGTGCGCGGAGAGATGTCGGCGACGCGGCTGACCTCGTCGACGGTGACGTTGTCGAGGCCACGTTGCGCCACGAGTTCGAGAACCGCGAACTGGATGGCTCGGCGGGTGGCGAGTCGCTTGCGTTCGCGCAGGCCGAGCTCCGGGGCATCCGTCTTCATGACAATATTCTTTCACGGTGCGCAAGTTTGCGCGGGTATTTCAGTCAGTAAAAGTCAACACTTCGGGTCAGCCACGGGCACCGTGCCGTCGACGAAGTAGTCGTCGACGGTGTCGTCTATGCAGGCGTTCGACTTGTTGTAGGCGGTGTGCCCCTCCCCCTCGTAGCTGACCAGATGGCCGTTCTCGAGTTGCGCGGCGAGCTCGACGGCCCACGAGTACGGCGTCGCGGGGTCGTTGGTCGTGCCGACGACGAGGATGTCGGCCGATCCGGCGCCGTCGATCACCGGGCGCTCGGTCGCGGCCGTGACGGGCCAGCGCAGGCAGCCGACGTCGCCGTAGGACAGCTGCTTGCCGAGCACGGGCGCCGCGGCGGCGAGCTCGTCGGCTTGCGCCCTCATGACGGCGGGGTCGCCCTGCGCGGTGTAGTCGAGGCAGTTGATGGCGAGCCGCGCCTCGAGCGAGTTGTCGAGGTAGCTGCCGTCGGTGGGGTTGCGTCCGTTGTAGCTGTCGGCGAGATTGAACGCGAGCTCTGCCTCGCCGCTCATCACCGTGGCGAACAGCTGGCGCAGGACCGGCCAGTTGTCCTGGCTGTAGAGCGGCAGGACGATGGCGCTCGTCATCGAGTTGCTGCCGAGTTCGCGCCCGTCGGCGGCGCGGATCGGGCTCGCGTCGAGCCGGTCGAGCAGGGCGCGGATCTTCAGCATCGAGTCGTCGGCGCTGCCGGTGAAGGGGCAGTCGTCGGCGCTGGCGCAGTCGGCGAGGAACGCGCGGAGGGCGCTCTCGAAGCCCTCGGCCTGGGTCAGCGACACGTCGAAGCTGGTCGACGTGGGGTCGAGCGCTCCGTCGAGCACGAGGCGGCCGGTGTTCTCGGGGTAGAGCTCGGCGTAGGTGGCGCCGAGCAGGGTGCCGTAGGAGAACCCGAGGTAGTTGAGCTTCTCGTCGCCGAGCACGGCGCGCAGCAGGTCGAGGTCGCGGGCGGCGCTCACCGTGTCGACGAAGCCGAGCAGGTCGCCGGTGTTCGCGAGGCACTGCTGGCCGTAGGCGCCGTTCGCGTTCTCGGCGTTGGCGATCCACTCGTCGCTGCCGATCACGCCGGGGGTGATGTCGTAGATGAACGCGTCGAGCTGGGCGGTGTCGGTGTGGCAGAGCACCGCCGACGACCGGTTGACGCCGCGCGGGTCGAAGCCGACGATGTCGAACCTGTCGCGCAGCGTGGGCGACACGGCGTAGTCGAGGCTGGAGGCGACGAAGTCGTACCCGCTGCCGCCGGGGCCGCCCGGGTTCACCAAGACCGAGCCGAGCGGGGTGCCGTTGTCGGCGGGGTGACGCACGAGGGCGAGGTCGATCGAGTCGCGGGCGGGGTCGGTCCAGTCGAGCGGTGCCGTCGCGGTGGCGCACTGCATTTCGTCTTCGCAGGCCGTCCAGGTGAGCACCTGGCTGTAGAACGGCTCGAGGTCGGCGCTCACGTCGGACGGCACCGGCGTGGACTCGGTGCGCACGGGGGGCGCGCTGCAGGCGGCGAGGGCGAGCGCGACCACGATCGCGGCTGCGACGGCGGGAAGACGGCGGGGGCGCATCAGGCGGAGCGGCGGGCGGAGACGAGCATGGCCTCGAGGGCGAGCGCCGGCGTGACGTTGCTCTCGATGCGGCGACGGGCGGTGGCGATCGCGTCCATGGTGGCGAGGGTCTCCTGAGCGGTCGAGTGTGCGCTCGCGGTCACGAGCTGGTTGTAGATGCTGAGGTTGATCGGTTCGGTCTCGACACCGAGCTGCAGCAGCAGGATGTCGCGGTAGAGCGACAGCAGGTCGACCATGATGCGGTCGATGCCGTCGCGCAGGCTGCGCTTCTCGCGTCGCTTCTGGTCTTCTTCGAGGTTCTTCATCTGCACCCGCAGCGCCGGCGGGATCGTGCCGCCCGGCTCGATGCCGAGCGAGCGCAGCGCGCTCTC
>Ga0247813_10000636_pt1 | contig 30878 bp, 52 predicted proteins | sample UWRJL169409C1_FD_180719 | JGI IMG/M metagenome (GOLD analysis project Ga0247813, IMG submission 180719) | Plant litter microbial communities from Arlington Agricultural Research Station in Wisconsin, United States - UWRJ-L169-409C-1 | ecosystem: Environmental > Terrestrial > Plant litter >...
ACGAGCCTTTATCTCTCAGCCACGCCGCCAGCTTCATTCGACGCGATAAGCTTAGCCATCTCACGCAAACGGGCAGTCTTGGCGATGTATTCGGCATGTTGGTTCCTCGCTTCTCGCAATGCCTCAGCCGTCTCGAAAAGCTCAACCATTTGGAAGTGCTTGACCGTCCGGCTTTCGTTGTTCCACCACCCGCGAAGGCGGCGCTCCGTCCACTGATTTTCTGGATCGTCCCGGTGTGGAAACCGCGCCCGCAGTTCCCGCGCCGCAGTGCGGAACATGTCGCCTATGTGGCGTTTGGCTCCGATCTGCTCGATCAGGAAATTTGCTGTCGCTACGTCGTCCATCTTCGTGATCGGATCCTGTTTTACGTTTCCCGAGTTTCCGGGTGAAATTCCCGACATTTCCTATCTCCTGTGGGGCATGTTGCTCGTGTTGAAGGAGCTGAAACATGAACCACAAGACGCAAACTGATGGAGACGACACCGGTCCAGAGCCATATGCGGAGCCCACTTCCGATGCCGTCTCGGCCCGCCGCTCGGTGGGCTGGGAAAGCCTTGGTGTCGCTGTTGCCGCAGTTGTAATGCGGCATGCAAAGCGCCTTCCTAGGCTGAAGGTTGCTGGCCCCGGCCCTGGAGAGGTTGACCGGGACCAGCGTTGACGGCTGCGAGGGAGGGATCGCGCCATCAATGGTTAAAAGCGCGGGCCGATGCCGCTTACGACCCAACAGACGAAAACATGGTAGAGGATCACCCCAACCAAAAAGCCCGCCACAAAACCTGCCAGCATCATCACAGCTCGTACTCCCGCCATGCGCGTTCAGGGGCGCCGCTGGCATCGATGGCGTCTGCCATGGTCATGGGCTTGTTGTCCTGCTCGGCTTCGAGCGCTGCCTTGTTGTCCTTGAGGAACATGAAGGCCGTCCCAATGGTCCATAGGGCTGCGAACAGAATGAAAAGGGTAATGCTCATGCCTTCCTCCTCAGGGGTTCCAAATTCTCTGCCACTCGCAAACTGTCGATGAAGTTAAGTACCGAGCCCCACGTCATGCCCTTGCCGCGCCCAGGCTGGCCTACAGGCTTCAGCGTGTAGCGATTGCTGGCACAGGTCAGGACATGGCCGCGCTGCAATAGCCATGCCTGCAGCGCGTAGTATTCGGATGATGTGCCCTGCTCGAAGCGACGGACGCCGTGCTGGGCTATGTATTCGGTGGTGAGGGTGGAGAGGGTCATGGGCGCACCACGCGGTAGGCGACGATTAAATCTTCGCGTGGGATTTTTCTCGACCAATCCCACGCCTCCGCAATGGACCCGGAGTATGCCTCTCCGTTTGCAAATTCGACATCGACAGTGGTATCCGGATCAACCGGGCATTCCCCGCCGTTCCAATCTATCCAGTCGTTGTCCTTGGGCAGGGTGTCGGTCATGGCCGCACCAGCCCGAGCGCAACCGCTACTTCGACACCAGACCGAGTAAGGAATTGCCAGCCCTCATGCCGATCCACGTACCCGGCCTTCACAAGCTCATCCCGGTCAGATTTACTTATGAGATCGCCGTCCCAGACGAGGCCCTTGGTGGCCAGATGCTTCAATGTTTCCGTGCGGTCGCCCATTACACCGTCTCCACCTTGGCCGAGATCCAACTACGCGGAAGCAGCCACAACCGCTTCTTGCTGATAGACCTCCGAATTTTCTTGGGTATGGAATGGATCTGGACATAGAGAGACACAAACCCGCCGTTGCGGTCGATCTTGCCGGGGAACAGCGTTTCCGCCGCAGTCCAATAGTCGTTCTCGCTCTTGAGCATCGATGTCTTGACGCCCCTCGCCCCGAGCAAGGCCTTGAGCCCTTCCGACGCATAGAACGCGCTGGACGCCGCTTGCTGGCCTCTGTGGGCCATGAACTCTTCCAGACGCTTCAGCAGCTTGCCGCCGTTGGCGTCCGTCACGATGTCGAAGTTAAAGCCGCCGAAGTCAGCCAGCAACGTATCCGACAGACTGGTGGCGACGTTTACCGCCGCCCAATATCGGTTCATCAAAGGGTCGTTCAGATCGGCGTTCTGGAACCGCAGCCGCCGGGCGCATTGAGGATAGGCCGCGATGTTCATTGGGCCGCCTCCATGCGGAATGCGTCGGCCATCACCTCATTGTTGGTCATCGCCTGCACCTTGAGTACCAGCGACAGGGACGGAGAGCGCTTGCCGTTCTCAATCCGGTTGACCATCCATCGGGTCACGCCGATTTCTCGGGCAACGTCGTCCTGCGACTTGCCATTGCTCTTGCGCCAAATTGTCAGTGCGTGTTCATTTGCCATTTCTGTAGGTTGTCACATAGACAACTTCTTTTCAATGGGGTCTCCAAAAAAAAGTTGTCTAGGTGGCCGTCTACAGTTGGCGGTGCAGCAACTATCATCGCCGACATGGTGACACGGATCGGTCCAACAAAGCCCTTGAGGCATTTCCTACGGGAATGGCGTGAGATGAAGCGGCTTACACAGCAGCAGCTCGCAGACCGTCTCCCTATTGGGGAAAACGGAAAGCCGACCGACAAGGGCCAGGTCAGCCGATGGGAGCGCCATGAGCGCGGGATCACTATGGATGTTCAGGCGGCGCTTGCCGAGGCTCTGGACTTGGATTCGCCGGCCGATCTTTTCAGAGACCCGGCCACCCCGAGCGCAGATGAGCTATTGCGGCGCGCCACACCAGAGCAGCGCAGACAGGCGTTTTTCCTGATCGAGACGATCCTAAAGGCCGGCTGATTTTTCAAAGACCACAACAGCGCGAATTTCATGGTTGATGGCAAATTGCCATTCGCCGCCGTGCCGGTCATGCATCGCCTTTTGCAGCTCGCCGGCGGCGCGCAGACAGATAACATCCAAATCCTCGCACCTCGCCGTAATAGAAAATCCGCCAAAAGCGAGCGGCAAAGCTGTCAAAAACACTCTTCTATTAGGCATTTCATGCTCCCCCGACCAGCTTCTTGTCAATTTTCTTTAAATGTTACTCCTGCCCGTAATATTAGCAATACCCAACAAATTAGTCACAAGTTTGTGATATGCAATAATTTGAATATTGTATCACTTTACTGACGGCATAGCTATCAACAAGACGGTAGGGTGAGGCTACCCAGCCGAATGCTTCAGTCTCTATAGGCCTGCAAGACAGGTTGGCGCATTATCGCCCCGGACTGGCGTGGGTCACCTGAGGGGTCCGGCGTCTCCTGGCTGGTTCGAAAACCTCACCTTGTTCTGCGTTTATCCCCTGCCCTTGCGGAGCGGGTAGGTCCGTCTCAAAGACCGCGCAACCTGTCTCATGCTGTCCAAATGCCGGTTAGCCATCAAAAGGCGTCTCGACACGAAGGCCCCGATTTATGGAGATCGGCAACTCGTTCGGAGGTTTTGGCTTGGATCGACGCAGACGTTATGATATAACAATCCTTGTCGTTGGCAGCGGATAAAACTTCCGAGGGTCAAAACCGCTATCCAACAAGCCCGCTTGAAGCATGATCGCTTCGGCGGGCTTTTCGTTTATGCCATTTGAAATCGCGGTTGTCTATATGACAACTTTATTTGCGGACCCCTCTTGCGCTCAAGTTGTCTATGTGCCAACTTATGGAGGCAAGCAGCGGGGACGAAGACGGTTCGCCAGATCTCCCCGAGCGAAACAGAGGACACGGCAGATGAGCACCAGACTGACCAAAGACATTCGAGAAAGCATCGCCAAGGCGCTGGTTGTGCATCGGTTCACAGCGCAGATCACCAAGCTCTATGCGGATAACGCCGCATTGGCTCTTGCGGTCTACAACGACGCCTACAGCAAGGCCGACCGCGAAAAAATGATGGCGTTGCCCAATGGGTGGCTTCCCGAAGTTGACACCATTTCGGCCTATTTCGGGACGTCCTACACGACAGTCAATGTCAACGGTAAGGTCTATGGAGATCTTGCGCGCATCGTCTCTGCCGACAAGAACGCCGCCACTTTTCGCGTTCAGTCACGGCATAAAGGCGCTTGCCTCAAGAAGTACGACGCAATCCACAAATTCAGCGCCGAGTATGACCGCCTTCAAGGCGTTAAATCTGATCTGACTACGGCTGTAGATACGGCCCGCCGGTCTGCACTGGCTGCGATGGCGGCGGTCGGCACAGTCAAGCGCTTGATCGAAGTGTGGCCGGAGATAGCCCCCTTCGCCAGCAAGTTCGAAGGCGAACGACCTCAGTTGCCCGCCTTGCAGACCGACAAACTCAACGAACTTCTGGATTTGCCGGTAGCCGAAGCCGCCTGACCACCCACACGTCCCCGGCCACGTCAAAAGGCCCCCAAGCGCAACGAGAGGATGAGAGAGATGGCCCAGATTGAAATTTCACCGGTCGAACTGATGGCCTTGAAGAAGCTGGCGATCATCAACGGCGCGCTTGCCAAGCAGTTTTCGGGGCAGGCCGCAATCGAGCAAACCGCGCTTACCCGCGTCCTGATTGATGTCCTGAACCGGGCGGAAGTCGCGAACGCAACCGCCTAGCCCCCGTTCACCACCCCGAGGAGAATGCAGATGTCCGAGACAGCGAAACATACCGAAAATCAGTGGCCGGACAACATCGTCGGCGGAGATATTCGCTATGGGCGGGCAAGTAACTACGACGGCTTTTACCTCGCTGACGCATCGCACGGCATCCCCACGTTCGGCAGCGTCGCGGAAACAGATCCGGCAACCATCCGTGGACAACACGTGCGGGTTTTCAATTACCCGGGCCAGACAGAAGCGATTGCCGCCGAGCTTGTCCTCCGGTGGAATTCGCAGCCTGATCTGCTGGGGGCGCTAAAGGCTGCAAAGGCTGTCGTTGATGTCGCTGAGGCAATGACCTCGTGCGGATCGGATGACGAGTTTGTCTGGTCGGCCCAGAAATTGGTCAATGCGGCCATCGCCAAAGCGGAGGGCCGCTGACATGACCCAGGTCGAAGTCCAATTCGAGGAAGTCACCCCGATCATCGACGGCGCCCGTGTCGTCGGCATGATGCTCTACGGCACGGCTGTTCTGGCAAGCGCTGACAGCGACGACGAGTACGAATTCTACGTCAAATCGGTCGAGTTGGATACGGACGACTGCCGGGGCATGACCATCGGCCGGAGCCATTTCCTTTTCCGGGGCATCGCAGCCGAGCTGCAGAACGACAGCACCAAACTCGGTCAGAAAATGCAGGACAAGTTTTCCGCCGCCGTCGAGGAAGACGGCCAGCCCGACCCCGACGCCGCCCGAGAAGAGCGCCGTGAGCGCGTTATGGAGGATGCACGATAATGGAAAATCAAGCCAGCATTAACGCTTGGATTTCCGAGACCTTCGGAAACGCCGGTAGCAATTTTTCCGTAGCGGCTCGCGCCAATCAGGAAATGTCAGAACTCTTGATGGCGCTCGCTGTCAACGACGAAGACCCCAATGCGGTCGTTGAGGCGGCCGATATCGTGATCATCCTTCACAGGCTCGCCGAACGTTTCGGACGCGGCCTTCATAAAGAGGTCAACCTTAAGATGCTGATCAACCGCGGCCGGGAATGGAACGTCGCGAATGGCCACGGCTATCATGTCAAGCCCTCCCCCACCCCTCCCAAGCAGGGAGAACGGGTATGAGCAAGATCACGGTAAAGCCGCTGGAATGGGATGAATTCTCGACAGAATTTAACCGTCATTTTCAATCGAACACGATCTTGGGGCAATTCCAAATTTGCTATCTTGGCGAATTTGAATGCTGGCAGCTCTACAGCCCGCAAAAATCAGCATCGTGGAAAGAAAACTTCTCGCGTCACTCAACTTCTGACGCCGCCAAAGTGTCTGCTCAGGCCGGCTACGAGTCGCGCATCCTCTCCGCTATCGAAGCTCCAGAACTGGCCAGCCGAGTTTCAGAACTGGAAGGGGAGAACGAAAGGCTGCGGGCGGCGCTTCGGAAGGTCGAATGGTGGGCGCAGCAAAAATGCCCATGCCATGAAGAGACGCCCAACCCGTGCCCGCTTTGCGGCGCGTCGGTCGAAAACCTCGAAGCCTGCAAGGCCGTCGAATCCGTATTCCCTCGCGACCTGTTGGCCGATATCCGCGCCGCACTCGCCTCCCGTAGAGGTGCGTGATGGAAAACTGCGGCATGAAATCATTCCGAGAATGCAACTGCGAAACCAAATGCGCTTTCCACCAGCCTGCACCCCGCACGGTGATTACCGTATCGCCGAGAACCGTTCTGATCACGGCCGGGTTTATTGGCGTCATGGTCTCGCTGTTCGCTGCTGTGGCCCTCGCTGCGGTCAAGGCAGAGCCGTATTACGAGCACCAAGCCCTTCGCCAGCAGGAACAGGTGTCGCGATGAGCCAGGCTTACGACACATTCATGGCCGGTGCGGCAGACGCCCGCCGCCTAGCTGCGGAATGCCTATCCGATGCCAAGACGGCCACAGCATCGGAAGCCCTTCGCCTTATTGCCGAACATGATCGGCACATCGAACGCGTCGAAGACTACGAGATGCGCGCCTCTTGGTATGCCCCGAAAATCAAATTGGAGATAGCAGCATGACCTATCTGTATCTGGATATCGAAACCATCCCTGCCCAGACCCCGGCTGAAAAAGCGCGTATTGCTGCTGGCGTCAAGGCACCCGGCAACATCAAGCTTCCTAAGAGCATAGCCGAATGGGAGCAGGAAAAGAAGCCGGCCGCCGTCGAAGAGGCTATTTCCAAAAGCAGCCTTGACGGAACCTACGGCCATATCTGCTGCATCGGGTTCGCCTACGGGGAAAAGCCGGCACAATCGCTGATGTGGGGAGACCCTAACATGGACGACGAGCTGTCGCTGCTTCGCGTGTTCACCGATTATTTGCAACTAGGCTATGCCTCAACCATCCCCACCATCGTCGGTCATAACGTCGTCGGTTTCGATATTCGGTTCATCTGGCAGCGGGCCATTGTTCTCGGCGTCAGGATGCCGGGATGGTTCCCCAGAGACCCGAAGCCATGGGGCAACGAAGCTTTCGACACCATGACGGCTTGGGCCGGATCGCGCAACTTCATCGGTATGGACAATCTGAGCGCGGCTCTTGGCCTTGAAGGTAAAGGCGAGATCGACGGCTCTATGGTCGGCCAGATGTGGGCCGATGGCAAGCGTGAAGAGATCGCCGCCTACTGCCGGGCAGATGTCGAGCGCACCCGCGCCATTCACCGCAAGATGATGGTCGCTTACGGGGAGGCTGCGTGATGGCCAATTTAGACCCGCGCATCGAATCTGTCCGCGAACAGTATGGACTGGCCAAGGAGGATTTTTGGCAGATACCGCAGAACAAGCAATGGGTGTGCAAGCATGCCGCCCTTGAAGTCGTCGCGACGAAAGCAAACGTCGAGTGGCAGGCGCCGCAGATCATCCAGGCGGATACCACCAACGGGATAGCCGTCATCGTCGCCACCGGCAAGATGGGCAACCGGGTCGAATGGGCGACCGGCGAAGCCAGCCCAAAAAACAACAAGAATAGCTATCCTTGGGCGATGGCTGAAAAGCGCGCAAAAGACCGCGTCGTGTTGAAACTGGTTGGCATCCATGGGCTCGTATATTCGGAAGACGAAGCCGACGATTTCAAGGAGCCCCGCACGACGGATCTGCGCTCCGAACAAGGACGGCGAGAGGCTGCCAAGCCGGTGGCAAATGGCAAGCCGACGAGCGCCGCTGCCCAAAAGCGCGGGTTGAACGACATTGATGCAGACCTTCTAGACTGCCAGTCGATAAGCGCAGTCGATCGTTGCGCTGCCATCTGGAAGAGCATCGCGGAGACGGACGCTTGGTCGAAGGATTACAAGCTCGCCGCAAAGGCCAAGTTCGACGCGCGCCGGGCACAAGTCACCGATGTTGTTGACGATATTCGGGACGCCTTTCCCGGTTCTCAGATCGTAAGCGACCGCATCCTTCAAAACCCGCTGGCAGCAGGAGAATAGACCTATGGCCTATGAAAAACGCGATATGAGCGGCACGCTGTTCAAGAATGACAAGCGCGAGAAGGACAGCCAGCCGAACGCGACTGGTACGGCAATTGTCGAGGGTGTCGAGTATTTCATCTCGGCCTGGACAAAGGACGGCGCCAAGGGAAAATTCCAGTCTCTGTCGTTCAAGCGCAAAGATCAGCGCGCCGAGGAAATCCGCAACACTTCTCGCGTCGATCGCCGTCATGACGACGACGATAGCATGGATTTCTGAGCCATGGCCAAGACCGAGCAGCCACAGATTTACGTCACCCGTCGCGGTTCTTCGCTGGTCCCCGAAATGCTGACCGACAAAGACCTGATCGAACGTCTGCCCGCCGGCACGCGCATCAAGGTCACTGTGACCGAGGGAAGGTCGCCAGCAAAGCTTCGCCTCTACTGGGCATACCTGGGCCGGGTCGTGAAGGCTTGCACCTGTGCGCCCTCTCCTGAGGCGCTGCACGACGTGGTCAAACTCCACACCGGGTTTGTGACGCCGGTCATGGTCAAGGGCTTCACCGTAGCCGTTCCAAAATCGATCAGCTTCTCCAGCATGAGCGAGAGCGAGTTCGATGAATTTCTTCACACCGCAGAGAAATGGCTGATCGAGACGTATGGGATCAGCATTTCGGATGCATTCGAGGAGAGTGCAGCATGAGCATCTTCACCCGCATATACAGCATGCTCAAGTCCGCCGACGCACGCCGCAAGCTCGATGCCCAGCAACGCCGCGTTGCCAAGGCCCTGCCGGAGATCGAAGCCCGTCGTCGCCAGATAGCATCCGTCCGCATGAAGCACCGCAAGCACAAGCACTTGGAGAAGGAGCAGGTTGCGGCGATGACAACAATTTTGCGCAGGGAGTGGAACTGATGGCTGTCACATCCGAAACTGCAACGGTCTACAGATCTTCCGATGGTCGGCGATATTTCACAAAAAGGGCGGCCGTCCGAAAAGACATTTACAGGCGCCTAAGAGGCAAAGAACGACACGAAAAGCAAGGTTGCCACGATGAGCTGATCGGAGGCGAACACCATCAGGAGGAGTTCTATACCGAGGAACAGTTGGAGCACTTCAGGGCCGTCGCCTATCGGTATTGGAGAATATTCAGCCGGAGGATTGGCTGATGGCTCGCAAGAACTTCAGCCGGAAAGAACGCGTCCGTCTGTTCGAGCTGCACTCCGGCAAGTGCCACATCTGCGACCAGAAAGTCCAGGTTGGTGAAGCGTGGGAACTTGAGCACATCGTTCCGTGGGAACTTACCCGCGACGACAGCGACGAGAACGTCAAGCCCGCCCATTTCAAATGCCACAAGGTCAAGACCGCCGACGATGTCGCCGCCATTCGGAAGGCTGACCGCGTCAAAGCGAAGCACATCGGCGCGTGGCCGGAGCCGCGGGCGAAAATCAAAAGCCGAGGATTCGGCAATTCGAGGAGGCCAGCATGACCACCGACAAGGGAATAGAGGCGGCAGCACGGGCGATCCTGGACAAGGTGCCGGATGGCTACGGCATGACCGAGGCCGAGGCTGATGGGTATGCCCGCGCCGCCATTGCCGCCTACTTCGCGGCGCTGTGGCAAACTCGGACGAGGATTGATGAACCAAGTGCTCGGTGGTCTGAATGGCGCGATGGGAGAGAGAACTTTTCGGACAAGTACCGCGAATACATAGAAGTTGAGTATCGCCCCCTCTTCGCCACCAAGATAGGAGGGAGCCATGACGCCTGAGGAAATATCCAATGCAATGAAACGGTTACGGAAGAGACTTGGCCTTGGCGTTAGGGGCATGGCGAAAAGAGTTGGCGTGTCACCAGCAACTCTCAGCCGCGTTGAAAACTGTAAGGAAATGAGTGTGGAGACGGCAAAGGCTCTTCTCCCATTCGCGGGGTCTTGCGTGTGCTGCGGTCGCGATTTCCCCACCAAGATAGGAGGCTGAGATGGCCCAGACAGGTATAAGCCGCGAGCTTATGGGTAAGATCGTAGACGAGGTTTTCGACGGCGCGATTGAAGACGCTTCAGTGATCGAAGAAATATATGCCGTCATTCAGCGCGAGGCCGCCCTCGCCGCCGTACCGGGGGAGCCGGTGGGTGTGAAGGGCTGGGAATGCGCTGCCCAAAAACAAGGTTCTGCGGGTGGTAATGACCCGGCAGATTGCGATTGGCCAGTGTGCGGATGCGACCCCTACGCCAACAAGGCAATAGCGGCATTGCAAGAAAGTGGCCACCTCGTCGCATCCCCTACCGATACGGGTATAAATGTCGACCAAATCGCCAAGGATATCGTGCAGGCGTCGTGCGAACTGGATGAACTGCCAGACCCGGATGACGATGATACGCTACTCATCACGGTCCAAGACCTTGAGGCCGTTGCTCACCGCCACATCACAGCAGCACTAGAACGCTCCCCTGCCGATACGGTAGAGAGGATGCGGGAGGCGCCTACGCACCGGCACAAGCGGCGCGGAAGCACTTATGTTCTGCTTGGCATCGGCAACATGCAGACCGATAACTGGGAGGACCGCAGTTACTGCGGCGCCGATGAGCCTGTACCTGGCGTGAGCGTCGATATGGAGGAGGTCGCAATCTACCGTTCGGTGGATGATGGGCGGCTGTGGGTTCGCCCACGCAAAGAGTTTGAGGACGGCCGGTTTGAAGCCCTTGCCGCACCCCAACCGGCGCCGGACGCCAAGGAGCAGCAGATATGAGCGACCTTCTGATGACACGCCGCGTCGTCTTCTCGGAGTGCGGCCTATTCCGCTACCTGCTGGAGCATGACTTTGGCGGCTCCGGCCCGGTCCTTTCGATCGGCATGGTCAACCCGGCCGATGCGAATGGCGAAAAGAACGACCACACAATGACGAAGGTGGACGGGTTTGCGCAGCGAATGGGCGCCAGCAAGGCCGTCGTCTGGAACCCGTTCGCCCTTATCAACAAGGACGTAAGGGCTCTGCGAACCGCACCCGATCCAATCGGCCCGGATAATGACGCTCATATCGCCACCGCGATCCGAGGCGCTGACATCCACATTGTCGCGTGGGGGCCGCTTTCCAAGCTTCCTAAGCCTTTGCGCGGTCGCATCCATACGGTGGTTGATGTCCTGTTGCAGGCCGGCGCTAAGCCGATGTGCTGGGGGACTGCGCTCGACGGCCAGCCCCGTCACCCCCTGATGCTGGCCTATGCCACACCTCTCGTCCCTTGGAGCCGCCCATGACCACCATCCCGGAAAGCATCATGCGCGAGGCTCAGGCGGCATACCACTCCGCGTGGAACGACGAAGGCAGCGCGAGTCAGTCGGATATCTATCTCGCTATCGCCCGCGCTCTGCAAGCAGCCGAAGAACGCGGGCGGCAGGCGGAGCGGGAGCGGTGCGAAGCCATCGCCGTCCAACCCTTCTGCGTTCTATTCCTCGACGGCAGAAACGAACACGGCGCGCACGTTCTCCCTTCCTATCCCCGTTCTTTCGAAACCACCGATACGAACATTGAAGACGAGGCGGAAACCATCATCTCGCAGGCCGAAAGTCTTGGTTTTGCAGTGGGCAGTCACGTCTGGGCAGAGTTCGATTGGACGGACCCACAGATCGACAACGAAGGCCGAACGGAATTTTCCGGCTATTGGGAATTCAAGCAGATCAACCCTGATATGACTCGCGCCATCACGAAGGATCACGGCAATGGAAACTGAACCCCCAGAACGCATTTGGACCTGCAACGAAACGCTCAATATCTGGATACCGGAAAAGCAGGAAGACACTGTCGAATACGTGCGATCGGATATTGTCGCGGCCCTCCGTGCCGAACTCGCCACGGCACGCAATGACGGGATCGAGGCGGCAGCAGCCTGGCACGACGACATGGAAGCGCAACACGCTGCGGCGCATGAGCATGTCGAAAGCGACCACCACATGATGATGGAACGCCAGCACCGCCGGGACGCCGCCGCCATTCGCTCGCTGAAAGGGGAGACGGTATGATCCACGCACTCCGCTGGTGGGCATTCCTCCGCCTCTGCGACCTCTGCTGGTGGGTATATCCGGCACACGGCAAGCGCCGGATTGAGGTGGGGGACTACGAATGAGCCGAGGCGCCTTCATGCAAGCGGATCTGGAGCGGGTCATCCGGGCGGCCAAACGCGAGGGCGCCGAGGTGCATTTCGACATGCGGACCCTAGTTGCTACCGTTATCCCCACTATCCACAGCCCCGAGGCCGTTGACCACCCGCACCGCGGTCCCCGCATCCTTCCGCCGGGCAAGCTTGCGCCCGATGGAAAGGAAAATTGGGATGAGAACTGACAGGCCCGGATATCAATCCCGGAAGAATACGGACGGGACTACCGTCCACTATTGGAATCCGAAGAGGGCGGTGAAAGCCGCCCCTTCGTTTCTCTCGGCAAAACGGCTTGCCGACGATCTCGATGACGCTCAGATAGCCGCCGAGTGCCAAAAGCTCACCGACCAGTTGCGGGAGGAGCTTCGCGATCTCGACACGCCCCCGGCGTTCGAAGGCACGATCAAATCCCTCATCGCCTGCTACAAGCACGACAAGACCAGCACGCTGCACAGCGTGAAGCACTCCACCCGGATCCGGGACTATGAACCGAGCCTGCGGGTTTTGGAGAATGTCGTCGGTGACCGACGCATAGACATGCTTCGCGCGTCGGATTTCAAGCGCTGGTTCGAAGGCTGGAAGAAGAAGGGCCACAGGAGGGCGTCAGGCGCGATCAAGCTCCTGCGGGTAATCCTCACCTACGGAGCCGGCGAACGCATTCCTGGCTGCGCTCAGGCACGGGAAATCCTGTCCACGATGCGTTTCGAGCAACCGGCGAACAGAACCGTCGTCATGACCTATGACCAGTGCCTGGCGATCGTGAAAAAGAGCGCCGAAATGGAATGCCCGTCGATCGGGTTTGTCGAGGCGCTGAAGTTCGAATCGGCGCTGAGACGAATAGACGTGATTGGGGAGTGGGTGCCGGCAGATGACGGCGGCGCTTTCAGATGGCGCGGTCTTTCGGCGGGGGATATCTCGAAAGACATGATCCTGTCGATCAAAACGAGCAAGACCGGGGCTGCGGCATCGCGTGACCTGAAGGTCATGCCGCTCGTGCAAGAGGCTCTGAAGGCCTACACGATCCCGAAGATCGGGCCGGTGGTGATCGATGAGGATCACAAAAAAGCATACTGGGAAAACCGCTATACGGAGAAATTCCGGAAGGTGCGAGAAGCGGCCGGCGTGCCAGACGATGTCTGGTCAATGGATTCGCGGGCCGGGGCGGTATCGGAAACCGTCGAGGCGACGGGATCACTAGAAGCGGCTCGGGATCTTGCGACCCATACGACGACCAAGACGACGAGACGTTACAGTCGGGGGGATGGTTTGGAGGCGAGCCGGGTGACGGCGGCGGCGCGGTTGAAAAACCGCAAGTGAACCGGCAGTGAAACGAGTGACACGCGCGTCTTGTAAGCCATTGAAAAACATGGAGCGGGTAGCGGGAATCGAACCCGCGTATTCAGCTTGGAAGGCTTCCGGAACATGTAATGATGCCAATGGGGCGTGTCACTCTGCCAGAGGCAAGGCCGGTATAGGCATGTAGGGTTAGCAGAACCGTAAACGCAAAAAAGAGCCCCTCCGGTTAAGGAGGGGCTTCTGTCGTTTATGGGAGGTCACCCCAGCCAGTGCTTGATAGCCGCCCTTGCCATATCGCTGGCATAGACGACAATGCCGCCGACCGTGAGGCCTGCTAGGGCGATGAGCCCGGTAATACCCATGCCCATGGTCTTCATCCGCTTCATGTCCTCAATATGAGGCTGTACCGCGGCGTGGTTGTTTGCCACCGTTGTTTTCAACTCCGCCAGTTCGTCCCGCAATTGGGCATCGATCTGTCCGGATATAGCCACAGTCTTTTCGAGGTGGCTGATCTGCCCGTTCTGCTCATCGAGCCGCTGGTGGATTATCTTGCGGCTTGATCGAGCGGCTTCCTTTTCGCTGTGGAAATCCTCGCGTAGATCCTCCACCACTTCCTTTGTCGCTTCGCCTGTTGCTTCCAGACGGCCAAGCGCCCGCATAACTTCGTTAAGGTCTGCCATCTGTTACCACGCATTATTGCGCGGAAGACTTGTAAACCAATTGGGCGCAATGTTGCCTACAGCCATGCTCGAACCTTTCTTGTTCGCAGGGTGGTCAGAACCGGGCCTAATGTGTCCGCATCGGGCTCGGTTCGCTTCGGTTATTTCAGTGAGCCCCCGAAGCGGGACTTCACATCATCATAAAACCCTGCACAGCGGCCCGTACGCGCGTTTTGCCGGTCAAGCGCGCCACGCTCCCGGTCAAGGATGATAAGCGCCTCGTTGCCCAACGTCAGCGGAGCGTGCGGCTCTTTCACCCGGCAGTCGCCAGGAAGATCGGGAAGGACCACGGAAGCCTTGATCGTGCCCGTAGTTCTGGCCGCCGTTTCAATTCGACTTGTGGCGTTGCAGGAACTCAAGATCAGCAGCGCCGATAGCGCAGCGGCGATTTGCTTGGGAAAGTCGGATCTCATAGGCCATGCGCTCCTGTTCGCGCTCGGTTTCAGTTTTCTGGTCGAGGGCGGCGTCTGCAGCCGCGCGTTTGCGGAACTCTTCGAGGGATTGTGCGGCCGCACTTCGCTGGCGGGTCACTTCGTCAAGCTGCGCCTGCAGGGCCGTCTTTTCCGACAGCAGAACGTACCCGCTCAGGACATTGGCGTCATGGGCAGACAGCCATGCGCGGAAGCCGAGGTAAGCCGCCGCGATGATCAGGAGGATTGAAACGCCCTTGCCGAGAGGGCTTAGGAGGAAGGTGTTCATTGCTCCACCTTCACGCTGGTCATTCGATGTGCCGCCATGATTTTCTGCGCCTTATGTCGGAGACGGTGGTAAAGTGAATTCCATAGTCTTTGGCGATATCTACGATCCGGCGATGGTCGGCTCGTATTGCTCTGACAATATCGTCGGTTACCAGAGAGGTGGCGTTGTCCATGCCGCGGCGAGGCGCTGGGACATTTCTTGATTTTTCCATCATGTCGGCCGTATTGTCGGAAGCGGTGCCAAGAAAAAGATGATCTGGATTCCAGCAATTGCGAACATCGCATTTGTGCAAGACGAAAACGCCTTTTGGAACCGCCCCTTTATGCATTTCAAAAGAGACGCGATGGACCCGCTTCACTCCGGCTTCCGTGTTAATGTACCCGTAACCGTTGTGGCTCTTGGAACCCATCCACAGCCAACATCCGCCATCGCCAATAATCGTTTTAGTCTTAAGTCTGGTGGCTACCGGAATTAACCCGCTGCCTTTCGGACGGCCCATTTCAACACCTCTCAAATTTGAGTTAAGAGGTTGTACCATCTTTAGTAATTAAAGTCACCTTGGAGAGCCGAATCAACCTTTAATGTCGGCGTCTCCGGTCGTCGTGGTAACGGTCATGACGGCCGGGACATCAACGCTGGTCGTAGTAACAGACGTATCCTTAGGCGGGCCGCCGAAGTTTGTTTGCTTTGCGATGAAATCCAACCCGAAGACACCGAACGCGCCGACCAAGATCGGGTAGGCAAACAGCTCAAGGATTCGGAACTGCATGTCGGTCGCATCGACCAAGATCAGATAGGTGGCGACCGACAGAAGCCACAGCGTCAGGAACAGGGCGAACTCGCGCTTGAGCGTGCTGGCGGTGATGTATTTCCACATGGTCAGGCCTCGATCGCAGAGAGGAACTTGCGAGCATATGCCGCGATGGCTGCAGCCTTGTCCGTTCCGTTGATGATCCGGCGGGCATTCACCCAGTCAGCCTTTGCGCCGGCGAAATAGTCGGACAGCTTTTTGCCGGTGAAGCTGCCCTTGGTCATGCCCACGAACATAATTTTGATCGCCGTCTTTAGATCCAGCGCCTTGTCGGGCGTGTCCTCGATACCGAATTTCTCATAGTTCGTCCGGCCGGTGATCTGCACCAGGCCGCGCCCGCGGTAAATGAACCCGTCGCCATCGGCGGCCGCGGTATTGCCAAGCGCCTTGGCGAGCTTGCCGGTGTCGTATTTCTCGAAATACTTGCGCCCGCCGTATTCCGTGATCGGCTGCATCGTCTGATCGGTTTCGTGGAACGCCGTCGCCAGCATATAGGCCAGCCACCGGACATCGGTCAGCCCCTGAGCCTCCCACTCGTCCAGAATGGCCGTCATGCCGGATACCTGCGACTGCGCGAGCTTCCCGCCAAACAGCGAGACGCGCACCGCATTGAAAAATGCAGAGCGGTTCATGGTGATTTCCTTGGTTGTCAGGAATGATGGACCGCAGTAGCGTGCGGCATGAACAAGATTTTGATGACCATCGCAGCGGCGCTTCTGTCGGCCTCGCCCGCTTTCGGGCAGGCCGCAGCCCCAGACGATCGCTTTAACGAGATTTCGCAAGACCGCTCGAAGTATGCCGGCGTCGTCTTTTTCTTTGGCGACTCCATCATGCGTGGCTACGGTTTGGGCACGTTCCCAGACCTCGCCACCGCCGACTTGCGCAATAGTCCCTTGTGGCCTCTGCGATCCCCCGCATCGATGGCAGAATTGATGACAGACAATACTCGGATCGGGTATGCCTACGCCGGCGGCCCGGTCGGCCCCGATGAGGTGAGCGCCGATGAATTGGCCGATCGGATTGAAGACCTTCACGACAAAGGCACTGTTGGGTCTGCCGACGTTATCGTCCTAGAGGACGCCGGAGACCGGACGGTTACACAGACCGAATACGCAGCTCAATGGAAGACCGTGATCAAGGCCGCGGCATCAACCGGCGCCACGGTTCTGGTGATGAACACATTCGACGGCGGTCCTGATATCGCTTTCCCAAAGGTCGATTGGAAGGACTTCAGTTACAGCACGCCAGTCCTTTCGGATGATGGCGAGCTGAGATCCTACAATGACGCCATCGCTCAAGCGGTTGCCGAAACGAATTTACCATCCGTGGTCCTTGTGGACATGGACACAACGCTACGAGCATACGAACGAGCGCTGCTCCGGAACTTCGGATTGCCGATCACCTTTGAGGGTATCCATCCGAACGTCTGGGGATACTGCCCCTATATCGCGGCAGTGATGCGCGCCGGCCGTTTGACAGACACCTTTGGTGGAGAGCGGCTGACGCTCCTATTGGAGGACAATATGGAAGCCGTGTCGTATGGAAGTCACCTTCGAAAGGAAGACGTCGCCACCGCCGTTCATTATTGCACAAACGGCCCGGTGGTGATGGTCCGCTTCGCGGGCAATCCTACCTGAGAAGACAATCCCGCATATACGTGGCGGCCTTTACCGAGCTGAAATAGGGCGACCCATACGCCAGCGCTACCCAGTTTGCGGACGCTACCGCTTCAAGGCCGGGCACGGTCGAACCCAGATATGGCCTATACCGCAGCAGCTTCAAAATCTCGCCTGCCATGCGCGCTTGCCCCCAGACGTTGGGATGGATGCCATCGGGCAACATGACGGGCACCAGGTCCGACCCGTAGGCAGACGTTTCCCAGCCGTCCATATTGGTCTTCATGTCGAAAAACAGCGTTTGCCCGCGCTCATTGGGGACAAGCGAAGTGGCGGCGGCCAAGGTGGCGGCGTTCATCGTGCGAGAGCCGAAAGTCACGTCATAGCGGTTGTCGTTCGGAGCCGGTGAATAACTGAACATCGACATCATCACCAGCGTGATATCAAACCGATCAACCACAGCGGCGCGGAGGAATTCCCACTGTTCCTGGTAGGTATCCGGGTCTTCGATGTGCGGGCCGGCGTCCTCGAAAATCACCACATCGCCGCTGCGGATTGTCCCGTTGTTGACGATCGCACGGATGGCAACTTCCGTCGCTTCGATATCCGAGCTGAAGTTCACCGCAGGGAGACCGGTATAGTAGAACTCGTCCTTGATTCCGACACCGTAGAGAGTGTTGTTTGCCATGGACGAGATCGAACGCAGCGGCCAAAGCGGGTTGCTTGGGCTCAGGGTGTCTTCATATTCCCCGAGCGCGTAACCTTTGGAAATGCTGTCGCCTATCAGATGGATCTTGCGTTGATGCATTGCACTATCCTTTATTTGCCGCGGCTGTCGATCCAGCCATTGGTGATGAGGACTGATTGGGTGATGGTGCCAGAGGCCACCACTTGAGCGATGTAGATCTGGCTCGATGTGCCGGTGGTGATGAAATCAAACGTTGAAATGTCAGCAGCGGAAGAACTCGCTGGCACGTTGAGAGACTGAAGCTGTGTGTTGGCGCTCCCTCGGGCAAACGAACCAACGAAAGTCGCGACATTCGCGCTGGCACCGCAGATTACCTGCCACGCAAGAATCGGCCTTACAGCGATACCGCCAGGAACCCCGATCGTCGCACTGGTGGATGGAATAGCCGCTGTGGAAAGGGTGCTGTTGCTGGGCTCGCGAAGGAAAACATCGCCGGTCTGATAGAAGCGGACGATTGCCGTGCTTTCACGGATGATAGACCCGATGCGGCGCTTACGGTCGTAGTTGGCAGGCATGGTCGGGGCCGTGGCAGAGGTCGAAAACAGCACATCGACAACGCTGGTATCAGACCTCTGGATAAGCCAGACGTGGTATGTGGTGTTGGCGATGGAACCCGTGTCGAGACCGCCGTTGCCAGAGCCGACAGCCCACGCGGCGTCAAGTCGTTTGGTGATGGCAGAGGCAAGCGTCATAAGTGTTGGATTAGCCACATCTTGCTCTGCCGCCGTCCCTACCGAAATGTCGATGTCATTTGTCGCGTCGGTGGCATTGTTGGACAAGGTCAGGCCATACAGGAATCCGAATGTCCCCGTCGTCAATCCAAGATTCGTTCGTGCTCCCGCAGCATCCGCCGCGCCTGTGCCGCCATAGACGACTGGGCGCGGCGTATTGAAGATGTTGTAGATATCGTCAATGACGCTGTTGTAGGGCGTGCTGGCGATCGTCGTGTTCGGAACCGCCGTCGTGCCTGCTGGCTTTCCAGCTGTACCTCCGCCGTTCAATGGCATTTTGCATTCTCCTTTAAGTTGGCATAGAATTGCTGCCGCGCGGCGTGGACCGAACGGAGATGGATTTGCACGGGAAAGATGAGACGAAGGCCAAGCAGGGGGCGCCGATCAGACAGATCGAGCACAACCCAAACGAACACATGAAGTTTCCGAATTATGGCGAGCGGAAGTGGGCCGAAGGAAAGTTTGGTGAGAGGCCATCGCCGGGCAATCTATTCGCCTTTTTGCTGCCTATCGCTGCCGTTGCTGTGGCGATGTTCCTATGGCGTGGTTACTGAGACGCCTGAAGCCTTGGGGCTGTCGCCGCTCCACCCGAGATAAGCGCCCTCACGATGGATTCCTGCGCCTGAGTGAGTCTAGCACCGCTTGCCACGGCCTCAGAAAGAGCAGCATTGGCGCGGGTCGGGCTGCTTTCCAGTAATGCACGGGCGATGATGTCACGGGTCTGGCTATTCCGCCCCTGTAGAGTATTGATGCCCAATTGCAGACCTTGCAGCGCGGCCCCCTTGATGTTCCCGGTCAGCAGCGCTCCAATCATCGTTGGATCGAAAGACTGCACGTCGGCAATATCGGAAAGATTGTCAGCGGTTCGAGAGCCGCCTAGAGCTTGGGCGCCGGTTTGGAACATCGTTTGTTCCCGGCCAATACGGTCCATCATCTGCGGACCCTGCCCCGGTGCTGCGAAGGCCGGGAATTCCTGCGCTGTTGCATCGCTGATGAGCGGGCGCGCGCGGTTCGTCATTGGACCGGCCGCTTTCTGGATGTCGGCAATGAGTGGATCCACATAGCCGGCGCGGTATGCCTGCTGCTGATCCGGGCGCATGGCGTTGAATTGAGGAATGGTGTCCTCGACGCGACCGCGCATCGCGGCATCGCGGCCGGTGTTCGCGGCCTCGATAGCTTGGCTCTGCTGCCGGAACGTGTTTCGGGCGTTGGCGTAATCGTCGGATGACCGCTCTAGGGCTCCATCGAGTTCGTTTCGGATAGGGATAAGCTGGCGCTGAACGGTTGGGTTCCCGCTGTCAATCATGCTGTCCATCTCGACTTTGGCACGGAAGGCCGTGTCGAAGTCGCTTACAATGTTGTCGCCGTCCGTCAGAAGAGCCCGCGCACGGCGAACCACTCCCTCTACGCTGTCATCTCTGATGTTCGTCCGGTCAAGGCTGCCGCCTGTCCCGAGAAATTCATCCGCTCGGCCGATGGCGGCTGTGGGATCTACAGCGCCCGCCGATGCACGGGCAGCCCCAAAATTCACGGCGGCGTCCGACGACCGCAATGCACGCAATGCCTCGTCGGTCTGCTGTGCCGTCTGAGGAGCACCAAACCCTTCGACCAAAGCATTCTGCAGCCGTCGCCCCTGCCCTGCCTGGCGGGATTGTAGCGTCTCGGCAATCGTCTGGCGCATATCACCCGGAGAGCGCGCCACGCCCGAAAGCATGCGCTGGCCACTATTGCCAAGAGCGTCGGCAACCATGAATTCCGGCTGCCCATCCTGAGCGGCGCGCGAAAGATCGTCTGTCACATCGGTGGCGCTACGACCGGAACGGCTGAGAGCTTCCGCAATGGCGGAATTTGCCCGCGTCTGGTTTCCTATGCCGGCAAGCCCGCCAAGCGAGCGGACGATCGAGCTGCCTGCGTCAATAACGGGTCGTGCCAAGCCGCCTACTGCCCCGCCAATGGCCGCGCCGGTTCCAACGTCCTGATCATGCCCGAAAGCCGATATGCCTCCCTGCACAGCACCAGAGACGGCGTCTGTAGCCATCCGGGCTCCGTAGTTGGCCCTGGCCAGCTGGGCAACGCGAGGCGCAACATTCCCCACAACGCCGCCGACCCCAGCCGACAGGCTCGCCCCGCCGTGAATGCCGCCCCCGATTGACGCCAAGGTATTGGCTACAGGGTGTTCATCGGCATAGACCTTGCGGGCATTCTGATACTGATTGCGGAGGATGTCGTACTCCTCACCCACGGACTTGTCTGTGAACGGAGCCCGCACCAGCGCATTCATGCCGGCTGCGGCCTTACCCGGCAATCCGAATAGCATTTCATCGACATAGACCTGTGACGCGTCCATGCGCTGATTGCCAATGTCTGGCGGCGGAAAGCGCTGTTGCAGGGCGGCCTTGATCGTATCCCCTGGGGTATCGTCGGGGAATTCAGCGATCGTGCCGTCTGGAAGCTCGACTTCGATCATTCAAGCGCTCCCGTCGTCGGGTTGAATTTTAGCCTGGGCTTGGCCGGAGCTACATCCGTTCCCGGAGGCATATAGGTTGGCCCGCTATCACGCTGCATACCGGCAATAACCTGCTGCCGTAGGCGGCGCTTCTGTTCGATGACTTCGGGTGGGTCGTTTGGCTGCGGAAAGTACTGTTTTTCAGCATTCGCGAATTCGCTGTCCGCGATGACTGCCCCCGATTCACGACGCAACTGGGCGTTGATGAAATCGCGTTTGGCGGCATCCACCTTCTTATATTCGTCACTGGTCAGGTATTCGCCAACAAGCGGGATTTCGCCCGCCAGTCGGTCGTATTTTCCTGATCCTTCCATGCCCATGCTGTCGATGATGGAGCCGGACGTGGTCATCCTGTCCGCGAAGGTCATTGCCTTTTTCTCATCGACAGTAACCTTAGGGGCCGTGAGCGGGATCATGGTCTGGCTCGCCTGTGGCTGGGCTTGAGGCGGCGGAGCGCCTTGGCCGTCGCCAAAGATATCAACGCCACCCTGCTGCTGTGGGGCGCCGCCGTTGCCGAACACACCCTGCGGGGTCATGAAGATGATTTCCCCGTTGGGTCCGGTGATAGTTTTGCCGGCTCCCATTTGCTGGGCCTGCTCCGGCGTCAACTGACCGCTGTCGATTAGGCCATTGAGAGCGGCAGCCTCGACCGAAGTGCCGGGGAAGCGGAATTGTCCGGGCTGTCCAGCGGTGCCATCTTTCGGCGTCACATCTTCGACAGTTCCATCAGCATTGAGACGAAAAGCGCGATCGCCAGCAATCTTGATTTCGGCCGAGGGGCCGTTCTGCAACTTCTTTAGCTCGGCCTCTGCCTTTTTGATCTGCAGCTGCGTCAGCGGATCACCGGCCGACATCTGCTTTTCAATAAGCGCCTGGATAACGCCTTGTGCTGCCCTTGGCGCATACGGGTTCTGGGCTGCCTTGAGAAGCTGGGCGATGGACGGGCCTTGGCGCTGAGGCTGAGCCTGTGCCATCTGCTGCTGACCGGGGGCCGCAGGGAAGTCACCTTGAGCCGGCCCAGTGGAGTTGCCCAGAAGAGCCGCGAGAATACCCTTCGATGGGTCTGCGCCGGCCAACTGCGGAGACGCCGCGGCCATTTGCTGGGGAATGGCGTTTACTTGCCCAGCCATCTGGTCAGCTGCACGCGACTCTGACGGGCGTTCCATCCGCATGCCGCTGCGGTCATAGACCAACGTGGGCTCGTTGTACTGCGCGCCCGGGCCTTCATATGGAACAGACGACGGCGCCGGGCCACGAAGTTCTGCAAGACGCTGTTGGTCCTCTGGGGAGATCTGCGAAGGGTCGGACAGCGTTGCTCCGCCCTGCTGAGACATAGACACGACCTGCGGGTCAACGTAGGCCGTCGCGGCAGAGGGTTGCTCGATTGGCGCGATAGCCTGGATTGCCGCCGCAGGATCATTGCTGGCCACCTGAACGGGGAGAGGAATTCCCCGCGCAATAGCCCCTACGCTGCGGGAATAGTTCGGGTCGGTAGCGTACCCGGAAGCCTGCAGCGCCTCCAGCTGGGCATCGAGGCCCTGGGCTTCGCGCAATGGCTTATATCGCGGGTTTTCTAGCAGGAAGTCGCCGTACCCGCGCACGCTATCGCCAGGGCTAGCGAACGACCGGAAGCTATCGTTTATTTTTACCCGCTGGCCGTTGATAACCTCGTGGGTAGTAAAGGTCTGGCCACCTTCCTTGCCGTGGCTTTTGATCCCGAAGAAATTGTTCCCGGGTGCGCTCTTGCCCCAGCCGGTTTCCTGCGCAGCCTGCGCGACAATGATTCGCGGATCGACACCAGTTCTCTGGCTTTCCTCAATCGCCGCCGGGAGAAGCGCCGCCACGAATTCCTCCTTGCCCCCAGTAAGGGCAACAGGCTGTACATCGGTAGCGGAAGCGCCCGGATCGCTAGCGGCCATCTCCGCGCCCATGCCAGGCACTTCGCCGCCAAGTCCGGCGGTGATGGCGCCCCATTCTTGAGCCCACGCGTCCTGCCCTGCAGCCTCCGCACCGTCAGCGCGGCGGCCCAGCACATTTGCCACGATACCATCGCCAAGAGCGCTAAGGCCTTCGCCAATACCCTCACCAACAGAATTGACACTGCCTCCCCTCTGCTTTGCCATAAGGGCGCGGATTATCTCGCGGGTATTGGCAATGTTTTCGGGCGTGCCGTAACCTTTGTAGCCGTCGTATCCAATTGCCATTTGTTTTGCCTCAACTGGTGAGATGTAGTAAAAATGCGAACACGCCGAAGGCCTGCCAGCCGACGACGCGCTCTAACCAGCCCAACCTATAAGGAGGTCAAGATGGCTAAGACACATCGTATATGTTCGGTTCCTGACTGCAACAAGCCACACGACTCCCATGGCTACTGCGGAGCGCACGCTCAACGGTTTCGCAGACATGGCGACCCTCTGGGCGGAGGGACAGGCCACCATGAGCCGAGAAACTTTCTGCAAGAGGTTGTCTTGCCCTACGAAGGGGACGAATGCTTGATCTGGCCATTCGCCAGGGACATGCAGGGGTATGCCAAGCTGCACGTCGGGCCCGTTATTGGTAGAGATTCAAAAAACTGCCTTGTCGCTAGGCTAGTTTGCGAAGAAACGAATGGGGCACCCCCGTCAATTTCACATGAGGCCGCGCACTCATGCGGGCGGGGTATGGAAGGTTGCGTAACCAAGGCTCACGTTTCTTGGAAAACACGCGAAGACAATGAAGCCGACAAGGAAATTCACGGGACTCGCCACCGTGGCGAGAAAAGCAAAACGGCTAAACTCACCGCCCAAGATGTTGTCGCTATCAAAGGTATGCTGGGTACCGTTCCTCAAAGCCAGATAGCGCGCAAGTTCGGGGTATCCCAACCTACGATAGCTCTGATCTCTACGGGCAAGAATTGGGCGCATATCACCCTATAATCTTGCTAATAGCGCGCCTATAATCAACGCGCTTGTAACCGTCGTCGTAGCCGTCAAGCACGGCCTCTGGCGCGATCTTTTCGACCTCTTGGGCCATCAGGCCGATATGCTTCGGATCGTTGCTGTTCTCGCCTTTGTAGCGGAACGCCCAGAGGCCCGTGCCGTCGTCGTCCAAGTCCATCAGGCGGGTCTTGTCCTTCTTCGCCGTCTCGTCGGAAAGGCCTATCAGAGACCCTGCAAACCCACCAATGCCTTTGAACAGGCCACCTAGAGCAGCGCCGTTAGCCTGAGCCGCAGCGGCCTTCTGCTGGTCGTAGTTCGCGATGATGGACTGGTTATCCGTGGTCGGGATGGCGCTTAGATTAGCCCCCATGAAATTGGGCTGTGACACCTGCGAACCCGACAACAGAGCAGTAATCTCGTTGATGGGCTGGTTGCGCTGGGCAAGGGCTTCCTGCACTGCCTGACCACGGCCCTGCAATAGGAGCGAATTGTAGGCGTCGTTCTCGGTCTGGCCAATGTTGGCGTTGGCGCGGTCGTAGGCAGTGGATCCGAGGCGAACGCCCTGGTTGGAAAGGCGCGTTTCCTCGGCTTCCCGGCGCTGGGCAAGCAAAGGATCAAGGCGCTTTTGGCCAAGTTCCATCAACCGCGCTTCGGTCGCGTCGTTGCTGAGGTCTACAGGCTCGCTCAGGTATTTTTGCAGCTTCGAAGACTGCTCGGCGGCAAGAGCCCCCATGCTGAGTTGCGCAGCGTCGGTCTGCGTCTTGATAGCCTGCTGTTGCGGCGACAAGGTCGTTGTGCGGGTAAATGTCGGGATGTCATAGGACTGGCCCGTATAGGTGTCGTTGTATTTGTACGTCCCAGTCTGGTTGACCTGCGTAGAGCCGTCCGGGGTATATTCAGTCGGGTTCTGCAGAAACGCATTCGCAATGGCGGTGCCTACATTCGTCCCCGTCTGCGCAGCACTGGTCTCGGTCGCTGGAGTGGGCTTAGGCGCTTTTGGTTTACCCACGGTTCAATCCTTTCATGAATCTATTCGAGCGCCAGGCATCGTCGGTCAGCGTCACAATGATCTGGTCTTTATCGCGCCCCATAAGTCTTGGGATTCGATAATCGTTGAACCCGTAGGCCTTGAAGATGCGCAGGAGTGAATGGTTGTCAGGATCGATCCGGGCCACGCAGAGCTGGCATTTCAGATCTATGAAAACGTAGGAAAATATTGCCATGAGAACCGGACGGGTCAGCCATTTTTTGCTGTTGCTGGCCCCCGATATTTCAATAACTCCGGCGTGTGGTTGCCAGTCGTGAAAAGCTACCCCGGCCTTGACATCCCTGCCCTCGACAACCGCCATGATCTGACAATCGCTCAGCTCAAGCTGGCCGTCCCAGATCATCAATTCAAGCCACTCTTTTAGCCCGGCCTGAAAATTTGGGTCGAAATTCCAGACAGGCTCCATCAAACGACCAAATCCCCGATTTCGAATGTGATATCGATGGATAGCAATTCGGCTCCCGGCGTTGGATCTATGCCGCAAGTGACTTGAACAACCGGGGCGATAGCCATCCCGGCGCGTCCGATAGATACCCAACGGAAGACTGGGAACTGCAGAGAAGAACCGTTGTCCCACAGTGAAACGTCCCACAGACCTTGGTCCCAAACGTCGAGACTGTAATTGGGGATGGAGTTCGGCGGGGCCGGGAGCTGAAGGGTGTAGTTTGTCGAGACCGATACCTGAGGGCTAAATGGCTCGGATGCTATGAAATTTGGCCTGGCCTGCTGCACCACCTTGTGCATGCCAGGTTGGCCGAGATGTTCGAAAAGACCGACATAAGTGCAGACATATGCCTGACCGTCGTCGTTCCCACCCGTTTCACATTCCCGAACGCGCCCGTCATTGGCGCCGAAAAAGGCTCGCTCATCGAACACCAGCAGCGTGCGCGTATCCCAACCGGTATACTGAGACCATGCGCCCGTTTCGAGATTGACCACAAAACAGATTGCCAACTGATCGTCCGACGCCCGCGGTACATTGATAATGGCCATGTTCTTTTCGGGCCATTTCACGACCTCCCAAGGGAGATTGCGGCGATCGGCAACGGCGCGCTTCCACGCTGTCTCGATTGACATGGAAACGGCCGACATAGAGAGAGCGGCGGGGTCTTTCTGGACAACGGCAGTGAACGGGGTAATACCCTCCTCGGTCAAAATCAGGAGATCGCCACCAATCTGCAGGTAGGCATTCTTTCCTAGACCCCGAGATAGGCTGTAGACCCCGACGAGGTTCCAATCGGCCTCAGTCGTACCGCTCGGATTAGCGCCTTCGAATACAGCCGCCTCGCCTGCCGTGGATACCACGACGAACCGATCGTCAGCACCATCACCGGCATCGATCGACCAGGTCGCGCAAAACAGAATTGTTCCGCCTTTTTTGAACGTTCCAGACAGCGTGATGTTGTCCAGCGCACCACCCAAAGACCCAACGACCGGATACCAAATGTTCAATGACTGCTTTTCAACGAAGAAAATGCGATTCCGGTAGGATGTCCCTTGAATGAGATCGGCGCTGGTGACGTTGGTGATAGCGGGCGTGGACGCGCCGTTGATAGCTGTCCAAGTCGCGCCGTCGTAGAGCTGCGGATCATCTGTGCCGTTTAGGATGTAGAGAAAGTCACCGCCGGCCGTCGTGAATGGAATGCTGGAATAATACCCGCTGGTCTGGCCCGTTATGTCGGCAGCCGGGGCGACGTTCGGATCTACCGGAGCGGTGATGTCGTAGACGTTGGCTTCATCGCTGGCGAACATGCGGACCACGCCGGCCCGATAGGCAAAGAGCGATTGGACCGGGTCGTCTACGACGAGTGTCGCGTGACGCTCACAGCCACCGCGAAGGCGAACGCCGGTCTGGGTTGGAAACCAGTTGTCGAGGACAAACGCGCCGCCAGGCTGGGGAAAAGCGAGGCTCTCATTGGTAATCCATCCTCGTACCGCCGCGGGGAACTGGAACGTCTGCGACTTCTGCCGGCCACGCTGCGCTTTTGGTCGAGCAGGCTGGCGATTGAAATTGGCGAACATCAGCGGGGATATCCGTATGGCGGGAGACGATAGCCACGCGGGCGGCTGGTGATGATCGTACCGGGGCCTTTGTCTCGCGTGACCTCCCGCGCAAGCGCTTCCTGGAAACCTGCCATTTCTTCGGAATAATCGACCCCTTTGCGAGATTTCCAAAGCCAGATGATGCCAAGCGTCAACAGGCGTTCGGATAAGCGGAATGTGTCGGTATCGGCCGTGAAGCCATCCTGCGGCGATCCACCAGCAAGAACCGTGTTGCGGCTGTAATAGGCGAGTTGTACAGTCTCAAGGTTAGGGATGACCGGATAGAAAGAGATCTGCAGGCCCCGTAGGAGCCAGCGCCGATAGAAGCCGTCGATGGTCTGGATCTTGGCCGCCATCCAGTCATCGAGCGAGCCCACCTGTTCAAGCGGGCCTTGCGGCATGTCGGAAGACCACAGCTGCGAATTCTTCGCCATGCGGTCGTAGTCCGAAGGCAGCGTAAACGTCTCCGTTACGCCGTCTCCGGTGATGGTGTGAAACACCTGCAACGCAGACCATTCATTTGCGTCGACAATCTGCTGCACGACCTCGTTAATGACGGCGCGCATGTCCACCATGTCTTTTGAGGTCGCGGCATAGATCTGGCTTGGGGTGTCCAGAGCTATGGCCGGTGCTGCAGCCTGTACGGCGCTGAGAACGGTCATTTTCTTACGCCGCCGCCGATGTCAGGCTGTCGAGCATTGACAGAAGCGTGCCACGGTTCGGGTTGCCCTGCGGCCGATTCCCGGTCAGCTTGGCAATTTCGTCCTTCAGCTGCGCGTCGGTCATCTCCGCGAAATCATCTGCAGGCGGCAATGCCTGACGTTCGACAGCCTGGGGCTGAAGCGGTTGGCCACGCTGCAGCGCTTCGATCTGCGCTTTCATCGTGTCGAGCTGAGACTTCAGGTCGGAGTTTTCCTTGACCATATGGATGATATTCGCAGTCCCATTGGCCTTGTCGAGATAAGCCTGTGCGGCTTCCTTAAGCTTATGGCCTTCGCCGGCAAGCACCTTGAGGTTCCGGCCGTCCAGCGCCGCCAGTGCTTCGGCGGTGTAGATCTTCAGCGCCTTCAGTTCGGCACGACGGCCGACCGTGAGGAACGGCAATTCATCGAGCGGCGTGCCGTCTGCGATCTGTACGGCGCCTTCCTTGAAGCGGGCATACTGATCAGGCCAGCGCTCGGCATAGGAGATTTCGTGGTTGCCGTCGCGCATCCACATGGACAGCGCCGGGAATACGGGGGCGAAATTGCGATCGCCTGCAATGCGGACTTCCACCAGTTCCATTTCCTTGAAAATGGGCCGGCCGGCGAGCAGGGATGCGGGGAGATCTTCAACCGCTTCGGTCGTGAAGAACGGGGTAACAAGATGTTCGTTTGCCATGGGGATTTCCTTGTCTGAGAAGGGAAAGGGGAGAGCCTGAGCCCTCCCCTCGTTGGTTACTGCGGCAGTGCGATCGAGCGAGCGTAGAAGAACGCATCAATCGGGATAGCCGCGACGGGGGTTTCGTACCCACCGGCGCCGGCCGACGCGACCCACGTAGTCTCGTTGATCGTCACATCGGTGCCAGCCGTGGCGAACGCCGCCCCGGCCTTGACGAGAACATAGAGGTGGCCGTCAGAGCCGAGTTCGGGGTTGCCGAGGCGGGGGCTGTTCACCCCCTCCAAATCATAAAACCATTTGGTATCGAACTGTTCGAGATCGGGACCAAGGTTCGGGGTTGTGCGGAAGACCATGTTGGTTTCTCCTTTCTGGCCTGATCAGGCTGCGGTGTTGGAGTCGATCAGACGCCAGCTGAACAGCGGGTTGCCCAGCACGAATTCGCCATTCCAAACAAGGAATTGGGCCACTGCGTCCTGATTGATGGGCATGGCGCCGTCGCCGTCGAAGAGCGGAACCATGTTGCGATCCGGGTGGTAGTAGAGATACAGCGAACGGCTTTCGAGGCCGTAGGTCGTATCGTTCGGCATGCTGGTGCCGATGCCCGAAGCAAGGACCACTTCGGCCCGCTTGCCGGCGCCCGCGAATTCCAGCGAGGTGAACCCCAGCCGGCCCATGAGACCCGGAGAGGTGATGCGCTGGTGAGCGACGAGCGAGGCGCTGTAGGCGAGGTAGTGCTGACGGGCAGCGATCAGCAGATCGGCGCCACGCTGGCCACGGGAACGCTGAGCAAGGATGCTTTCGTACATCGGGCGGATGGTGGTCGAATCCACCTGCGTGCCGATGGTCGGAAAGTCCGACTGAGCGTCGAAGGTGGTCGTGCGCCACAGGGCATAGGTTGCCCGGTTGATGCCCCCATAGGTGCCAGTGGTTGCGACGATCGGCAGGGCGGCGCCCAAACCAACCATCTGCCGGCCGCCGTCTGCGGTACCGTCGCTGTTGATGGCAACTTCGAAGGCATCGACCATCGAGCCTTCTGCGGACTCCAGATACTCGTCCATCAGGTCGATGTCGCGAGCGCGGCCGGAGTTGGCAAGCAGTTCGGTACCGGCGAACGAGATCGGAACGGCGACGTTCTTCGGGGTGAAAACAGCGTCGTTGAAAAGCTCGATCGGGGAGTTCCGAAGTTTGTCATATCCCGTGTACCATTGCGCATCCTGCTTTGCGATCTGCAGGTGGTGACGGATTTCCGGGCCGGAATAGGCGCGGACGTTGCCATTGGCCTTGATGGCGGCCATGACGGGGTTCGAGTTATGCACCAGATCTTCGATGCCTGCCTTACGGTATGCAAGGGAAGCGGAGAGGAGCTGGCGATACTGGCGGTCTGTGGTTACAGCCATATCGGTTGTTCCTTTTTAGCGGCCGAGTTCTGCCATCGCGGCACGGACTGCGGCCTTGCGATCCATGACTTGCCCCGCCCGACCATCCACGGATGTGCCAGGGCTTGGGGCGCCTTTGACTGATTTTCCTCCGGCAGAATTCTCACGCCGGGCATTGTCATCAGGACCAACACCGGCAAACGGATCGCTGGACACAGAGCGCGGGCTAAGCCGCTCAGCCATGTCATAGGCAGTTTCCAACCGTTGCCGTGGGGTCAAGTTCTCGGGGACCAAGCCTGATTGCAGGATGGTCGCCATTTGGGGCTCAAGCTCCGCATAGCGCGGGTGTTCGGCGCGAAACGGAGCGATGATGGAATTGTGAACCTCGGATTCAACCTTCTCGCGGTTCATGTTTTCGAGTTGCGCGCTGAGGGCCTTGATAGCCTCCTGCTGCTGCGTAAGAGCGCCGACGATCTGCGGGTCGCGGGTCGGCTGTTGCGGCGCTGGCTGGCCCGCCTGGGGCTGCTGTGCGCTCTGCCCTAGAACGTGGCGCGCATATTGCTCGGGAGTGACGCCGGCAATCTTCAGAACCTCGGCAATCCCCTGGGCCGGGCTGGTGCGGAGCAGCTTGTCCACGCGGGTGTAGTTGTCGAGCGCTTCCCTGACGGTCGTACCGTTGGCCTTTGCCATCTGGTCGTAGTTTTTGAGTTCGGACCATTCCTTGTGGCTGGTCTCGAATTCCTTGGCGGCGGTCTCGTATTCGGTGATGGCCCGATGCACTTCCTCTTTGACCGGGTTCGGGGTGTTGCCCCAAAGCTCTTTGGCGCGGGGAAGGAACCGCGCAGGCGCTTCGGACGCCTTGCCCTCAGACGGCTTGGGCCTTTCGGCCTCCTGCGCGGCCTTCTCCACACCGTC